>Ga0187891_1002636_pt1 | contig 13420 bp, 10 predicted proteins | sample June2016WEW_21_4_FD_132990 | JGI IMG/M metagenome (GOLD analysis project Ga0187891, IMG submission 132990) | Peatland microbial communities from SPRUCE experiment site at the Marcell Experimental Forest, Minnesota, USA - June2016WEW_21_40 | ecosystem: Environmental > Terrestrial > Soil >... | reverse complement strand
TTTCCTGTACGTCGGCAATATGACGCACTCGCGTCTCCCCACGGTTTGTTGTTTCGGGAAATTCGCAATGAGAGTTTTCCCGCGCAACAAGCGCGAGATACATTGGGGGTCCGGTCTGGGTCATTCTCGACTGAGATGGTCAGCGCCCAGGCTCGTACATGTCCACTTCAACTCCGATAGCGACCGTTAGCCATCAAAACGTGGTCCGGCGCTAAGGGCCACAACTTGACATCGACTCGTCACGCACCAGCCGATATATAATGCGTTGCACGAGAGATTCCGAGAGAGTGACAAACGGGGAGAAATATCATGAATCGAAGTAATCCAATCATCCTGTTCGCCCGCGCCCTGCTGTTTTCGGCCCTCATCCTGCTTGTTGGTAGTGCAAGGAGCCACGCTCAGGAATCTGAGATCAAAGGCGCCATCGATTCATATCATGCCGCGCTCGACTCGCTCAACATGTCAAAAATGCAACCTCTGTGGGCGCACGACACCCACGTCATATTGATCAATCCCTCGGACAAGAGCGTTTCCGTTGGGTGGGACGCTGTCAAGAAAGACTGGGAAAACCAGTTCAACTTCTTGTCGGAACTCAAAGTCACACAGGTGGATGGACCACACATTAGCACCAAGGGCGATGTGGCATGGGCGACGGGCATCGCGAAAGCCGTTGCAAAATCGAAGGCGGGCGCTGATGTTGGAGGACTGGTCTACGAGTCGGACGTGTTCGAGAAACGCAACGGTCAGTGGCTGCTCGTATCCCACGTCGCCTCGCAGGTGCCTAAGTAAGCCAGGTTCAAAGCCGCTCGTCCTCATTTGTCGAGTTCGATGATGAGGAGCTTGGCCTCTTAGTGCCGGCAAAGACGCTCGGCCTAACTGTCGCGCCAATCCGCCCGATGAAATGATTAGCGGTCGAGCATTTATGAGCGGGGATAGCTGGCTTTGCGTGCTGCGTTGCAACAAAGTCTTGCCGAGAATTGACGTTACGGGTCATTCGCGTCATTTCGAGCGAGCGCACGCGACTTCCGCTTATCACCCACTTGCGGACATCTCGGTGCACCACAGCGCCGCTCGGCGACCAGCCGACTAACCCGCGATGATGCCCGCCGCATGGCGGCGAACTTCGCCATGCTACGGGAGCTGCCTGGAGCTGCCTGGAGCAGCTACGACGGCCATCGCCACGCTAATCGAATGCAGTACCAATCCGCTTATCTCTTCTCCATGCCACGTAGCGCCGCCGTTCAATCTGATCGCTTTTCAATCACGAACGCGGGCGGCTCCGCTATCGGCGAGTTAATTGTTCAGCCGCCGCCCACTGCGCCTGGCAGTATTGATCCATGTCAGTGATCGGAAGCTGCCCCACCGCCCACGTCACCTCCATCGGCGAAATGGACAGCGTTTCGATGCGCGTCTTGATCGATTGTTGGTGACGACCCGTAGCGCTCACGTACTGAGCACCGATCACTATGGCAAGCAGCGCAAGGCCGAAAGCGGTCAATCTTGGAGTTCTGGAATGCGTCGCCATGGATGAACGCCCATGCCTCCGCGCACATTCTCGATCACTTGATCAAGGCACCCAAAATGGTTTGGACGCTTCGTGCCCCGCGTCGCAACGCGAGAGGCCGATGTCGCGGAGTGTCCTGTCGCTCAGGTTCATCAACTCGTGGCGTAAACGCACGCGGCTTCGCCATTCCGCTACTTGATGTTTTACTTGGCCCCAACGCGACCAGGGATACTGACGGGAGGTAGAGGGACTCAGGTTCCTTGTGCTCATGGCTCACTCCATTTCTGGAGAATTTAGAGCTAAAACTACTCTTGGCTTTGGTCCGCGACGTGATGCTCAACACAAATTTTCGCTTTTGTAATAAGCACATGGTTCTGCGAGACTTTGTGGATTTCCAAGCAGTTTCGTAGCACGATTTGCTGGGGTACAGTCAGCGTAGACCACGTCGTGAATTCCGCCGGGGCGCGCTGCGATGCAGCAGATTGCGGATTGGCTCAAAGCACTCGGCATGTCCGAGTACGCGGAGCGTTTTGCTGAAAACCGCATTGATCTCTCCGTCCTCCCCGACTTGACCGATCAGGACTTAGAGAAGCTAGGCGTGCTTCTCGGTGATCGGCGTAAAATGCTGCGGGCGATTGCCAAGCTCGAAGTTGTTGAGAATAGCGGACCCGTTGTCGCCGTTGCGGCTTCGGCACCTGCCGCACCGCGTCCTACGGACGCCGCCGAACGCCGCCAGGTCACGGTTATGTTCTCGGACTTGGTCGGCTCGACGGCACTCTCCGCGCGCATGGACCCGGAGGATTTGCGTGAGGTTATTTCGGCCTACAGGGGTTGTCTTGCTCGCCGCGCAAAACGCATTGACGTGTGTATGGTATTGCTGAATACTTGGTTCGTCGCGTAGCGGGACGTTGGGGATTGTCTTGAACCAGGCCACCTCGAAGATGGTCGGAGGAGTTTCGGAGCTAACACTCCTCACGCCGATCAAGCCTGGGCCTATCCCAGGCGAAATCAGAACCTACGAACAGCGACTTAGACAAGAGCTCCAATTTGTTCAGCAGCGGGTCGATAGCGGAACTCCGACTGTCGTAAGTGTCATCCCCACAATACATTTTGCTCGATGGCAGATTTTGCGGCCCGAGCAGTATCTTCAGCTCAGCGGCGTAACGCTAAATGCAACTAGCCCTAGCGACAGCCAATCACAACCGAGCTACCATTCCTGGTTACTGTTCTGTGTCAGTTTTGATGGCGATTTGCAGGCCTACTTGCGCGATTTCTCAGTTTTGGTTGGATCGGACGTCGACAAGATTTGGGACAATTGTGAGGGTTATCCCGCCGGCGGCGCAAAAGATTTTGAAGATTACTGGAATTATGCCAAGCGCTATCAAATTCCCACTGACGTCTTCTACAATGCCTATCCAGGATTTTCAGTACCGCAGATCCATCAGCTCATCACTTTCAAGAAAAGATTCGACGAATTTGTTGCCTACACCCGCAAGCCAGAGGGCAGGACGATCGACGAAGTGGCAGCATTGTTTGATGAATTCCTCAGGGAGAATTTCACTTATACGCAGAGCTTTCCCTCAGCCGGCGGCATCTTTGCCGATAGAGTAGTAACGGCTGAGTGACATGAGTTTGCGACCGAGCCGGACATGGCAAGTTCCCAGCGAGTTGCTTGGCGATGTCCAATCGCATGTGGTCCGGAGCATGGATCCCGACGCCGCGATTTATTTTTTCTTCCATTATCCGCGGAGCTTACCGGGCCTCGCCAGCGATTCTGCACGAAGATTGGTACGTGCGCTTTTGGCGGACGACTCCGCGCTTCATCCGGGTTTGCAAGAGTCTCTTGAACCGCTGTTCAAGCACGTTGAGCAGCCACTAAAAGAACTGCGGATTTGGAGCGAAGAGCACCAACACGATCGGGAGTCACGAGGCACGAGCAAAAGGCTACGCAAACCCGTGAGTGCCAACATAGCTTTCACGTGGACCGGCCTGCAGGCACTGGGCTTAGATCGTGACACGCTCGCAAGTTTTCCCGAAGATTTTAGCGCCGGAATGGCGGCCCGAGCAAAATCGTTATTTGACACAGAAGACGCCGCACCCGAGAACTGGGATAGCTGGCTTGGCAACCGCGATGTTCACGGCGTCTTTTGGATGAATTTTCGTTGGCAGTCGAACGTACAACCCAATTTCAGTAAATTTTTGGAGCACGCGAGGAAGATTGCCGCAGCATCAAGCTGGGAGACAATGGGTCTCGAGATAGTCCATGTCGAGGTTGGCTGGAAGAATTGTCGGACCGACCCGAGCGGCTATCGCTATCGCGTGGAGCATTTTGGCTTCAACGACGGCCTCAGCCAGCCCTTCGCCGATTTACGGCTCACGCCGCCGCCCGCGGGGGGCGGCACGCCCAAACCAGACGGCACCTGGGATCCGATCGCCCCGGGCGAAGTATTGCTCGGGCTTCCGGACGAAGATGGTCTAATTCAGAAAAGTCCATGTAATAAAGCGCTGCGAAGCAACGGCACATACTTGGTGTTCCGCAAGCTGGAGCAGGACGTGATTGGTTTCCGGCGATTCGTCGCCAGCCAGGATAATGGAGCCGGACCGACAAACTCAAAACTTGCTTCCCAGATGCTTGGAAGATGGGGCAACGGAACCCCGATAGTAGTTTCCCCCGATGGTCCGAGGTCATACTCTTCAAGCCTCGCCGACCGGCAGATCAACGACTTTCGCTACCAGGGTGATCCGCAGGGGCGACTCTGCCCGATCGGCGCCCACATACGCCGGATGAATCCTCGCGACACCAACAATCGCGACCTAGTGAGACGTCATCGTATCTTACGAAGGGGAATCGCCTATGGCGGACCTCAGATGCCCGAAGATTCAAGCGGCGACGGACTGCCACGGGGATTGCTGTTCATTGCGCTTAATGCTCGTATCAACCAGCAGTTCGAGTTCTTGCAGCGTGCTTGGCTGAACACCGGCGAGTTTCTCGGACAAGTTGGAGCCGGCCGGTGCCCGATCGTCGGCAATAACGATAGCCGGATCGGCGACCAATTCGTCAGCCCCGACCGGCCTGCGCCCATCACCAATCTACCGCGGTTCGTGAAAATGCGTGGCGGTGAGTACTTCTTTGTACCGTCGATTGCCGCGCTGACTGAAATCGCAAACGGCAATACCTTTCCGCCTGATGCCGATGATGAGAGCGAGGCAAAGGTTGGCAATCGGGGGAACGATTATTACGATGCAAGCAACCCAAACCCAAGTTTAGCAACAACGCCAGATTTTTTTGATCCAGACAAGCTTTTCGAACGCGGGCTAAAAGAGCGCTTTTTGTCTACAACGCTTCCCTTTGTACCATTGGAGGGCGGCGCTCAGATCAATGTTCCGATCGCCTTTTTCGCTGGCTATGATGACGTTAAACAGGTTCTTTGCGACGAACAGCATTTCTCCGTGAAACTCTATGCCGATGCAATCGGGCGCATTACTTGCGGACAGAACATGATTGTCGGAATGCGGCATGACGACCCTGAGCGGCAAAGGCGAATTCAGATCTGGAATGGCGCGGTCCGACCGCAAGAAGACAGTTTGATAATTGGACAAATCGTCGAAGCAGCGGTTGCCAAGGTTCTGGCTCGCTGTAGGCCGGCGGGAAAGCTGGATTTAGTCGCCGACATTGCCCGGATTGTGCCTCTTGCAATGGCTCAAGCTTATTATGGCATCCCTGGCCCTGATTGGTACTCGCCAACGCTTACTGCCGCAGCCTTCAACAAGCTGGAACCAACTCAGGTCTTTCCGGAATGGTTGCAAGCGCTTCCCAAGCTTGCCCCGCGTGATATTCCATTTGCCTCGCTCGAAGGTTGGACCCGGTGTGCCTTTTTGCAGGTTTTCGTGAACGTCGTGCGTGCCCGTGAGTTGATAGACCTTGCGGAAAGAACAACCCAGGAATTGCTTCAGTATTTGAGCGATCTGATCCTTCAGGAGTACAAGGAACCTGATCCGGAAACGATTTTGGGGCGAATGGTTCTCAACGGTCCACAGGCCAACTACTACGGACTGGGGTCTGTGGACGATTACACCAATCGGATAAAGCTAATTCTCGCCGAGCGGCTGGTCGGCGGTACTGATACGGTCGCGAAAGCAATCACAAACGTCGTGAATTATCTGCTTGAGAACCGCCAAATACTGTCAGACGCCAAGCGTGCGGGTCAGGAAGCTTCCAGCGATCAGCTGGATGCCATTATTCGAGAGTGCTTACGTTTCGATCCGGTCGCGCCGATGATTTTCAGGTATTGCGAGCAGGATTGTGAGGTCGACGGCAATAAACTTCAGGCCGGCACGATTGTTTGTGCGCTACTCAAGGCAGCGATGTTCGATGGCAGTGATAACGCTTTTCCGAATCCCTTCGAATTTAGAACCGACCGGCCAGCCAATCGATACTTGCATTTTGGGGACTCTGCACACCATTGCGCCGGCAGCGACACGGCCGAGCAAGTCTTGTATCTAACTATAAAGAGCTTGTTGCAGCTCAATGCTTTGCGGCGCGCCGCCGGTCCGGCTGGGCTCAAGCAGGAAATGCTCCAATTGCCTGAGTCGCTGGTCGTGCATTTTGAGGCCTGCTGATCCGCTAGATCACACTTAAAGCTGAGAGCTAATTAAGCCCGAGCGGATAGGTGAGGCCAATCGCTTCGTAGGCTTGTTCAGCCTTTTCTCGGTTGCGAGCGGCTTCGCTTGCTCGACCCAGCCGGTCTTCCAGTGAGGCAAGCCCGGCATAACAATGCGCCTCGAGAGGACGAAGGCCGCGTGGCTTCGCGATGCTCAGCGCCCGAGTAAACGCGCGCCTCGCGATTTCTCCGCCTTCAGTCATTGCCACAGTCGCTATGTCCCCCTGGGTCTTGTACGCGAGCGCGAGGTGAACGACTTCTTCGGCCGCGAGCGCAATTTCCTGCGCGCGAGCGATCGTCGCTTGTGCCTCGTCAATCTTGCCCAAATGCAAATAAGCTTGGGCCAGGCTGAGGTGATGATGGAACCAATTGTACATGCCGCCGTGTCTATACGTCCCGGCCTTGTCAGCGTCGGCAAGGAGAGACAAAGCCTCCTGCGCGCGCTGAGCTTGAACATAGGCGGCTGCCAACCAAGCCGTAGCAATGGGTAACTGCATCTGCGAGTTCTCGGCCACCGATTTAGCGGTTGCAAATGCGGTTACGGCGTCGCGCGCATTAGCCAGGCCCATTTGATACAAGCCGTCAGCCAGGTGGGCGTAAACAACGGAATACGGCTCCGGGACCGCATCGACGATCCGCATGGCGCGATCAAGCGTCTGCTTGGCCAAGGGGAAATCGCCGAGATCGACGGCGCACCAAGTCAAGAAACCGCGGGTCAACACGCTCGGTAGCGCCGTCCACCCGAAACGCTTGTATTCCAAGTCGCCGTCCAAGGTATCGAGAATCGAGCTATATATCTCTACTGCCTCACGCACCATCCCCAAGGCGTGATGCAGAGTCGCACGGTTGAACTTGGCCGCAAGGCCGATGTTGAAATCTTGGACCTCCGCGGTTAGCTTTTCTGCCAAGTCGGCGTATTCGAGACCTGTGCGATGTTGACCGCTCAGCCACAAGCCGCTCGAAAGCTGACTGAGAGTGGCGGCTTGGCGCCGCTTGTCGCCGATGAGACGCGCTAATTCGTCTGCGTCGCGCATGACAGCAATGAGGCGATCGACATTTCCCATCGCCAACAGCGGAGCATACGCACGAAGCCGAAGGTCGATTGCGTAAGGAGCCGCTTTGTCAGCGGGCAAATGATCCAATGCCGCCAACGCACGATCAAACAGTGCAATCGCTTCGCGATTAGCCGACTTGGCGATTGCCTTGCCGCAAGCCGCAGCCAAGTACTTTGCGGCTTTGTCCCACACCTGGCCCTGCTCGGCGTGAAAGGCGAGATCTTCAGCTACATTGGCCCCCGCATTGCCCTGAGCCTTCTCCAGGTATTCCAATGCGCTGCGATGAAGCCGCTTCTTCTCGCTATTCAGCAGACTGTCATAAGCCGCATCCCGCATTAGAGAGTGCTTGAAGCTGACGCGGTCACCAACCTGATGCCCCTTCATTAAGCCGGAAGCTACGAGACTCGCCATGCCTTGATCGACTTCTCTATCGGACCAGCCAGAAAGCTCACGAAGAGCATGCGCATCGAACTCTCGGCCAAATATTGAGGCTACTTGCGCCAGATGTTTGGATTTGCCCACATGGTCGAGGCGTTCCGCCAGCAGGGCCTGTAAGGTAAGCGGAATTTGCTGTTCGGATCGCTTGCGAAGGCTAGAGACGTTGGTAGGCGCATCACATATGGCGCGCGTCATCTCCTCCAAAAACAGTGGAATACCGTCGGCACGAGCAACAATTCGCTCAATGGTTTGTTCCTCAATGGCTGCACTGGACGCGATACGGGTCAGAGTCGAGCTGTCGACCATGTTCAGCCTTTCTAGGCCGAGCCGATTAGTATTTTCGAATGAATACCAAGCGTCGGGAAAGCGCTCTCTCGACGTCGCCAAGAGACAAATTCGATATCGCGAAAGCCGACTGATCGCCCGCAACATCAGTTCCTCGGTCGTCGGGTCTATCCAGTGCACGTCCTCTAAGATCGCCAGGACTGGCCCTCGCTCCGATTGCTTCTGAGCTTGCAGCCAAAGAGTTTCTATCAGCTGCTCTCGGAACTGAGGCGGGTTGAGATCGGGCATTCTGGGAATATTCGGCGATTCAATTTGCAACAGTTTGGAGATGAGGGCCAGAGCCAGTTCGCCTCCCGTGCCACCATTCCCAATGAGCAGTGCTAGTTTCTCGACCTGCTCCTCGGCTGTGTCACCTTGCGATAGGCCTGCGGCCAGGCGCATTTGCTCAATTATCGGATAAAGCGCGGTGGTCGTATGCAGCGAAGAGCACTGGTAACGCATGACTGTGGCAGCGTCCGTGTCAATGCTTCGACAAAGCTCATGAACAAGTCGAGATTTACCAACGCCCGGCTCTCCCCAGATTAGAACCGTTTGCCCAACACCCCGAGTCGCACGCGCCCATACATTGAGCAGACTTGAGAGTTGCTCATCCCGGCCAACGAGAGATAACAATGCTCGTTGTCGGTAGCCTTCAAACCGACTGCTTACAGACCGCGCCCGCAATACTTGGCGTACTTGGACTGGAGTCGTGATCCCTTTCAGGTTATGCGTGCCGAGATCACGGTACTCGAACATGTCTCCGATCAAACGCCAGGTGTCGGGGGCGATCACCACCGTATTCGGCGCGGTGACGCTCTGAAGTCGCGCCGCTAGGTTCGGGGTTTCGCCGACAACGTCCCCCTTGCCTCCCATGGCCTTGATAGTGCGCACTACCACCAGGCCACTTGCGATGGCCACGCGAACTGCGATCTTTCGGCCATCACATGCTCCCTGCGAAACGGCTTGGACTAGCTCGAGTGCCGCATGGACGCTTCGTTCGGCATCATCCTCAGCGGCTTGCGGCCAGCCAAAGTATGCCAGAATTCCGTCACCAATGTAGTTGGCAACATGGCCCCCGAAACGTTCCATCACCTGATGGCAAGTCTTGTGATACCAATCGATAACGCCGGAAAGCTCCTCCGGGTCGAGTTCTTGCGCCAACGCGGTGGAGTCAACCAGATCGCTGAACACGACGGTCAAATGGCGGCGTTCAAGCTCTGGAGGACGGGAGATTTCCTGGCCGGGCGCCATCACTCGATCAGAATTTGTCACGCCTGCAAGCTCCTGTCGCCCACAGCCACACTAGCCACTTGGCAAATCCGGTCGCGAAGCCATTCAATGCCGTGCGGCCTTCGGTTTCGGCTTAGGCCGGACATTTTATCAATATTGTCTGGGCTCAGTGGACCCTAGCCTGAACCAATTTGGCTCCGTCGTCCAGACACGTTTGAAAGGATAGAGTTCCTGCGGTCTTAATGAGGTGTTTGTTGCAAAAAGATGGAAACCGCTTCCAGAGATTCGATTGGCTGGCTGCCTGGGCAGCAGGATTGGAACCGGTCTTATGCACGAAAAACGACCTTGCGGGTACGGAATATGCCGCTCCGCTAATCGACGCACAGCGGACCTAATGCTGCTCGGCACTCACTTCCGCTAATGGAAGTCGGGTAGGATCGAGGCGCGGATCGGGCTTCGAATGATGCCGACTACATTGGGTCATTTTCCACCGGGAAGAGGCCAGCAGCAGGTCCCGCCATGTCCGCGATGCCCCGAAAGCGACCGACAACCATCTCAGCGCTGCATGTCGCGAGGGGCCAATTGCGAACATTAGGTCACGCCGACGCTACGACGTGACTGAGCACCGATGCTACAAACCAAGCGTTACCTCGGCCCAACCCAGGATGGTCTTGCTATTAAGGAACTCTATAACGCTGGGCTCGATTATCGCAGGCCGATCGTGCGCGACTACGACGGTGGCGACGATGGCGTCACAGTGATCGTTGAAAGCAACCGCCAATGCCGATTGTCCTGCGCCAAATGGACCGGCGACCGTGTAAGACCGGCTGCGGCCCTTCATCCACGCGACGGCGATCGGATGGCCGGGACCCAAAACCGAATGCTTGTCGCCCATCAGGTTGAAGTCGCTCAGGCGATTGAGCTCGTCGTCATCGGATACACCGGTCGTGCAATTGCAGAAACCGATCTTGGCCCGAATATAAAGGTTGATCTCGGCTCCGCAGTCAGCCGCCTTGCACAGGAATGCTTTGCCCTTACCCCACTCGTCCGTCGGGAAGGGCCATTGCATCTCGGCCCAAACCGGATGGCTGGGCGCAACCTCGACCCCGCTGCGGTTCGGCGGCGTCCACGCGAACAACGCAACTGCGCCAACCAGCCCGCCCAGAGCGAAGGCGATGATCGCGGCCATGACGGTAGTTCGTTTCATCGCGTCACCGACCGCGATCGGATGCGCCGTTGTTCCTAATTGCTCGCGACGAACGCCTTCGCCTCGGCCAGTACCGGGCGGTCACTATCGCCAGCGCCAGCGAGCGCGACCAGTTTTTCATAAATTGCCTTCGCTTTCGCCTTGTCGCCGAGCGCTTGCTCGGCCTTCGCCGCCCCCACATAGTCGTTGAAGCGGTTCGGCTCCTTCGCCATGGTCGCCTCGAACGCGGCTAGTGCCTCCTTGGCCATGCCGCGATCGAGTAGCATATAGCCATAGAGCTCGCGCGCCGGCATCAGCGGGCCCGGCGTTACCGGGTGCTTTTCGGTATCGTCCTCGGCAGCGGCCGCGGCACTCATCGTCCTTATCGCATCGTCATATTTGCCTTCGGCGTAGAGCGTCCAGGCGGTCGCGATTTGCTGTTGGATGTCGACGATTTGCGGCCAATAGGCAACCTTGGCTGCCGTCAACTTGTCGCGTACGTCCACCAGCTTAACGATGTCCTCCTTAGCAGCGGCCGGATTGCCGGAGCGCGCCGCACCGAGCGCGCGTGCGAAATATGTGATCGCCATGACATGGGGAAATTTGCTCGGGCGAACTTGAAGCTCCGCGGCGCCTTTCCAATCGCCGCGTTCCACCATGTACCGCGCCGGTGAGGCGGCAAGCGCATAAAACGCAGGGAACGAATCCGGGTTGACGTTGCCGGTGGCCGCCATGTCATCGATGACCGCGCGTGCGTTCTTGTCCTGGCCGAGTTGCAGATAGGCGTAAACCAGGTAGTCCTGCCCGTGCATCTGATCACCAGCGGACTTCTCCGCCTTCGCCGCCTGGACGGAGGCCTTGTTGGACGCGATCGAATCGTTCCAGAGCCCGACGCGCGTGAAGATGTGCGAGGGCATGTGCTGCGCATGCGGTGCAGCTGGTGCGATCTTAGAGTAGCGTCGTGCGGCGTCGATCCCCCGCTCCGCCAGCGCAGGAGTGTCGTAGAGGTGGATGAGATAATGAGCGACACCCGGATGCCGGGGTTGTCGCTTGAAGATCGGCTCCAGGATGGCGGCTCCCTTGAGCTGATTGGCGTAAGTCTTGTCGGTCGGCGAGGCCGCGACGTTCAGGGTAATCGCGTAGAAGATCTGGGCCTCATCGTCGTCGGGATATTTTGCGGCCAACGCTTCCATGGCCTTGAGGTAGGACTGAACGCGCACCGCATGGGGGATCTTGTCGTAGTCAACATACATGACCGCTAGAGCGTCGATGAAATCGCGCTCGCGCTCCGTCTTGGCGCCCGTGGCTTTCGCCGCCTGAATGGCGGCAAGGCCGAGCGGCAGGTTGGGCGCAGGCACCGGAATGTGCGGATTGTCAAGCAGCCCAAGCGCTATGCCCCAATAGGCAATCCCGCACGTCGGATCGGCCTTGAGTGTCTCCTCGAATATTTCCCTGGATGCCTTGTACCAGAACGAGTGCTGGTACCGCATGGCGCGGTCAAACCGCCGCTGCGCAGTATTGTTGCAGGAGGTGGCGAAATGGACCGTGCCGAGTTTCTGATCCGTATCGTCTTGCGCGAGGCTTGGCGGGGCACAAAATCCGAGCGTTGTCATGCCTGCGACGGTCACTGCGAACAGTGATTCACGCATGAGCTTCTCCCTGGCCAACACGCTTTCGCGCTTTTTTGCTTGATTGTGATGAGCTTAAGTTTTTACGGCAAAAATATCAACCGTTTGGACTCGAATGCATATGCAGTCCGCCCGTTGCAATGATGACGTTCCTGAGGCCAGACCGGGGCTACATCCTACCACATCATCGAAAGCTGGATTGTGCATCACAGCAAAATCGGCGGCTCGACTTCCGAAACGGGTCATTCGCTACCATTGCGGTAACTGGCTGGCGCGGCAGCTATACCCCCAGGAACGGACATGCGGTTGCGCTGCGGTAAGCGCCGCTGTGGGCCAGAGATCAACGGCCGTGCAGTTTCAATATCACCCCGATGGGGCGGCGGATCGCGACGAAGTCAATCCGAACCGGGCGCACAGCGCAGCGACGCTGTCAAAGTCCATATCCAATTCGTACTTTCGAAGAAGCGGGATAGACTGAGTTCTGTCGGGCCAGATTTTACTCCATTCGCGAAAATAATTTTCAAAACCAGCAGGCGAGATGACTTCAATGATTTCGCATGGAGTATCACCCGCGTTCCAGAACGTATGCCATTGCCCTCGCGGTTTGAACACCCATGTTCCCGGTTCTGCTGTGACGACGTCGTCGCCTAGTAACGCTCCGAGAACTCCGGTCAACACATAGGAATACTCATCTTCACGGTGGTGACGATGCAAAGGCGCTGCCAACGTACGGGGCGCCAAAGGGTGATGTACGATTGAAAAACGACTACCCGTTTGAGAGCCGTCGATTTTCCAGTGCGTGCCAAAGCCTCCGAAGCTGAATTTATCGCCGGCTCCAGGCGGAATAAATATTGGACCGGATCGATAAGGAGCTTGATTTGAAATATCGCGTTCCATGGTGCGGATCGTCCCCCTTATCGGTCGCTCATCTTCAAAATAAGACCATTGATGAATGATGTCGGCTGGGGGATCATTTTTGATGCTTTCGACCCCGCCCGCTTCCCCGCTTAGCGACGAAGCCGACTGTAACCGGCTACATCAGCCGCGAGGATGGCGACCAACCGCCGTTCGACACTCCCCTCAGCCATAAATACTGCCCAAATCACCCCGATTTCGGGAGGAGTTTATGGTCGGTTTTTTGGGATGTCTATGCGGGTCGCCAATGTCGCTCTTGGGTCATTTTCGACAGATTCGCGCTGTCCGCGACAAGTCCGCTTACCCCCCGAAAGCGACCGAATCGCAGCATTGCCGCAAGTGTCGCGAGGGACCAGGGCACTAAATCGCTGCGCGATAGCCCGCTGCGCGGGTAGCCCGACCGCGTGCACGGCAACCGGGGGCGAGATCGTCGATAGCGTGCGGGTCGTCCTGTCTTGAAGATCGAGGTGTCATCAACC
>Ga0187891_1002634_pt1 | contig 13432 bp, 6 predicted proteins | sample June2016WEW_21_4_FD_132990 | JGI IMG/M metagenome (GOLD analysis project Ga0187891, IMG submission 132990) | Peatland microbial communities from SPRUCE experiment site at the Marcell Experimental Forest, Minnesota, USA - June2016WEW_21_40 | ecosystem: Environmental > Terrestrial > Soil > Wetlands... | reverse complement strand
AGCTTGTTCATGCAGAGCGCGCGGTGGGCCAGCGGGACTTCCGCGGTGCGGGCGAACGCGGACTCGGCGAGAGCGATCTTTTCCAGCAGGGCCTCGCCGGTGAGGGGCATGAAGCTGCGCAGCAGAACTCCGGTTGCGGGATTGATGGACTGGATGGGCATGGATTGACTCAGAGGCAAGCTTACCAAGAGCGGAGGGCGCGCGGTGACGAGCGGCCGCCCGGGGCAATCGAGACCTCAGTCCCAGGTCTCAAAAGCGAGACCTGGGGCACCCGGCACCGGCATGAATTGTTAATTAGTTAGTAACTCCCCCCCCCCCCCCCCCATTTTTCGTGCTTCCTAAAGTCTCTGGAAACAAAGAGATGTGAGGGTAAAAACATACCTGGCTCATCAGGATTGGGCGGTCACTTTTCTTGAGTTTACGACCTTTGGGGGTGGGCTGGTACACTTCACTGCATGGAAAACCTAACACGACGGCTAGTTGTTCTCGCGCTTGTCGCCGTTCCGCTAATCGGATGTCGAGCGAAGCCTCCAACCACGCAGATCATACCTGTATCTCAACCGGATTACGCGCGGTTCCTACCCTACCCTCAAGCAACGGGCCTCGCGCTTGATACGAAGACTGGTTTACTCTGCCATACCTTCAACACGGCAATCGACACGGTATCAAAGGGGGGAGCTTCAACCCTGTTGCCGGGGCAGCATTTGTTGGACAGTGTTCCGCTTTGCATTGATCTGAGCCAGAACGAGGAGGCGACTATTACGCGGATACGGCTGGCAAATATCGGGGTGATAGACGATAATAAGTGAAAACCCCTCGCCTGCCAGGGCGAAGGGTTGGAATGCTTTGAGAAGTCGGGACGCGAACCCCTGTGCATTTCATTCTATGCGCTGGAGGTTCTTTGTGTCGAATCAAACTGGCGGGAGCGTCCGTTCCCCAAAGAGAATCACATCTCCATTGCGCCAACCTATGCTCCACTCTGGACGCAAGGGTGAACCGTTGCCGAAGCGGATAGGGACGACCGGCATATCGGCGGCACGGAAGACCTCGAAAGTTGCCGCGCCTGAAATGTCGATCTGTATCTCACAGCCTCTACCGCGAACACTAAAAGTGTTGGAACCGACAGCCGCCACTCTACCTGACACGTTGACTAAAGGGCAGCGTTTGGTTGTGCCAACCAACTGCACGAAGGAAGACTGGCTCTTTAATTGGCCAATGAACAATAAAAATGCGTCTTTAGATGAGCGGTTATTTTTCATTCTCTTGAGGGCCTATGGGTTTGGGATGGCGCGGTCGATGGCGCTGGATCAAGGCTGGGACTGTATGCACTTAATTACAGAAGCCGAACGGCGGGGATTCTGATTCGTGCGCTATGATAGTCGCATGAAAACAGAACCGGCAACGACGGCATTTGGTAGGTTCGATGCGCTGGTGGGACGCGTCCTGTCCGTTCCCACGGCGGAGGTCCAAAAGCGCATCGCGGCGGACAAGTGCAAACCGAACAAGCGCGGACCGAAGAAGAAACATGCCTGACGACCAGCCCAAACCGGAAAAGCTGTCTCAAGAGCGGAAAGACGCCGACCTGCGCTATCTACGCAAGGTGCTGGAACGTGAGGAGCGCGAGAAGTCGCAGGTGATTCCGTTGCCGGAAGAAGTTGCGCCGCTATCGCCTCCGGTCATTGCGCCAATTCCAGTGGTCTCGCAAGAGGGGCCGAAACGCTGGGCAGGCGGTACCCGAGGAATTGTCCTCGCTCTCGTAATGGGGTGTCTGGTAATCGGCGCGTGGTTTCTGTTTCGATTTCTGACTGGCGACGGCTTGCCTACGTCGGGGGATTTCAAACTTGCTGGCATCGGTCTGCTTGCCATCTGGTTTCTGACAACCTTGGACGCGCGCGAAGAACGCCAAAGGGAGCACTTCGAGGCAATCGAACGCGAGTTGGCTGAGATAAAGCGCAGTCTAGTTTCTAAGCGCGCGTCTGGTGGATGATGGGCTAGGCTGTCTGGATACCGTGAGTGGCTGGATGCTCAGAATGGCGCGATGAGGAATGGTGAGGTCTCCACAACACTGATCCGGGTTGGTTCCGAGATGTCCAGCGAGCGTTAAGGATGTTTTGTCTTTAGCCAGAACCCAGCCCACGGATCGGCAGTTGGTTACAGTGCCTTCTAGTTCATCAAGCCGCACCCAGCCCTCTCCCCGCCGGGAGTCAAGCCATTCGACCAAAACCAGGTCAAGGCTACGAGCGGCCACAGTTGCGCCTACGCGCGCGTAATGCCGATGCAGCCACGCTGCGCTCGTCGCGCTTTGGGTTATTGCGCATCTGGCCTGCCGCCAACCTCGCCACACGTCGGGATGTTCGTTCGCATTTCGCCATATCACAATTGACTCACAGATTTTGGCTTCTGTGGGCGCTTACGGGCAAGAAAATCACTCGTCTCCAAGCAGCCCGCGCAACATGCAGCGGACGTACTCCGCGACGTTCTGGACCTCTTTGGGGAGCATGTGTGGGTGCTTCTGGCGAACGTACTCCGCGAAGCTGTCCACGTCCACGCGCAGATCGGCGGGGCGGCGTTTCCAGAGCAGACGGAGCCAGTGCCGCTTAGGATCGGGCGACAAACCAGTGACAATGATTTCAGGATTGCTTTTGCGGCCTCTGCCTTGCCGTCGTTGGTTAGAACGGCCTCGCAAGCACCGCAGCCTTGCCGGTTAGGTCGGCGTAGGTGAGGCGACGGCCTAGAACCTGGGTGGCAATCTTGCCGAACCGGGTTGCGTCGTCTGTGTTGATGCGGTTGTTGAACCGGAAGAGTTGCTCATCCAAATAGCGGTCAAGGTGGAAGGGTTCAACGGCAACGTAGGTGCCGCTGAGATTCCGTTTCATCAGACTCCAGAAGTTCTCCAAACTGTTGGTGTGAACCTGGCCCCGCACATATGTCTCCGAGTGGTTGACCGTCTCATGGACGTAGCGGCGGCGCACGGTGTCGTACGCGACTGCCTCATCGGTGTAGACCTTGGAGCCGTATTTGACGTTCTTTAGGATTTCATTCTGTAGCGTCTCGCGCTTGACGTTCGGCACAACCTTTGCCCGGACTGTACGGCTCTCGCGGTCGAACATGCCGACCACTGCTGTCTTGCTGTCCCAGCGAGTCTCGTAGCCGTCCAGACGGTCTACCGGCGCGGATGCGCGAATAGCGTTAGCACGCTTGCGGTGCATGTTCTTGATCTTCCCGCCCACGAATGCCTCATCGACCTCCACAGGTGCGCTCTCAGGCCCGCCAATCTTGGAACCGTAGTTGGTGTCCTTCATCGCCCAGCGGATGCGGTGGAGCATAAACCATGTGGACTTCTGCGTGACGCCCAGGGTGCGCTTGACCTCATGGCTGGAAACCCCGTTGCGGCAGTTGGCAATCATCCACATAGCGACCAGCCACTTGTCTAGGCTGATGGGCGAGTCCTCCATGATGGTTCCGACTTTCACGGAGAACTGGCATTTACGGTGCCGGGTTTTGCACTGCCAGACTCGCCGTGCCGGGATGTAGGCCACGTCACTACGCCCACATCGCGGACACTTCACGACCCCATCCGGCCAGCGTTTCGCCACCATGTAGGCGATGCAGTTGTCGGGGTCCGAGAAGTGGACGATGGCCTCTTGGAGGGTTTTGGGTTCGGTGATGGGTTGAGAGTTCATGTGAGCGACCTATCTATGGTTTGGCGGCGATTGCGTTTAGAACCTGTGTAATTGCGCTGACCCCAACTCCAAATAGACTGAATGCCTCATCAGGTAGGACGTTGAGATTTGGATGCATAACAGGGTTCCGGTACTCTGCACGAATATGATCGAGGTTTCCGGTAATTTTGCTGTCTGCTCCCACCGCAATCAGCGCACCGTTATATTTTGCCCAATTTCGGGGGATATTGTCATCCTCGAACGTCTTTCCGGTGAGTGTGACGTAATAGGCTCCGAACACTGTTTCTAATGCCCGCCACATATGGAAGGCGGATGCGGTGAAGACATCGAAAGCAAGGCAACGGCCAGCCGCCACTAAATCGGTTTTTGCCTGGTCTGGTAGGTAAGCGAAAACGGATTCCGGTAGATGTGTGTCCGCTCTCTCAACGAGGAATCGAGTTTCGTAGATGCCTTTCTGTGAAGCGGCAAAGGTTGACATGCTTGGGGAGTCGATCTTGAAGACATCATCGAATGTGGTGAGTTCCTGTTTGATCTTTGCGGCTTTGTACCCGACAGATTCCCCTGCTGCTCCGCTTGGGTGTCCGGTTGCCATCTCTTCTCTAAAGTATCGATCCAGGCACTGAAGCAAATTGGTTGCTGCGCTCTGCGTAGTAGGGAGCAACACAGAGTCTTTCCGGGTAGCTTGAGCTAGTTGCGCGTGAGCTATAAAGACATCCCACATAACATCGCCGATGGGGTCTTCGGGTTTCATTTCAAACAGTGGCGCGAGTGCCTTCCCAAGCACATAGAAGTCATAGACGCTGATCTTTTTCAAGGCAGAACCCCCGATTAGAAGGATGTCCCAAGTGTGGCGCAACGTGCGAACACGGTTAGAGAAATCATTGTCGCCGTAGTTTTGGGTCGGGTCTACCTGTTTCTGTGTATCCTTCTGGAACTGCTCATCTTGGGAGGTCATTTAGCGTCCCTCCCTGCTGGCTTGATGAGTGAAGTATGTTTTTGCCGATGTGAGTTTGAGCATGCAAAGATTAGATTCCAGACCGTTTATAGCTATCAATAAGAAAATAAATGGTTTCCTCCGGGTTTCGGGCATGAAAAACCCCGGCGCGCTGCCGGGGTTTCCCTTGTTTCTTACCTGCTTCTATTTTATCAGGTGGGGCATAACTAGTATGCCACTTGCTGGAAATGTTTTTCTCTTTTGTTTTCTGTTGGTTGAGGCGGTTTTGGTGGGTCGAGGGGCTTGACACGCTATTTTACGGGGAAATTCGGGGAAAAAACTTCGGGGGCGGGCTGGTAGTTGGTGGTTGTCCCGTTGCTGGAGTACAAGAACCTCATTGCGGCGTAATGTCCACGGTCAGGGCCTTTTCAGTGGTCGCTCCGCCGCAGTTCTTGCATGAGCCGGTTACTCCGACAACAAATCGCGGAGCAGCGGGTACATTTACTTTCACAGATATATTTTTCACGACTGATACACCTGGATTGATATCATGAAAGATTATGTGACGGGTGCGCTCATTATTTCCGTTTGGTTTGTCGAACCCCTCGGGATCTTTCGCAAATATGCAGGCTTTGCACACTTCAACCCATATCTCCACCCCCTCTGCCGAGACTGTAGAAGCATTCCTCACCAAGATTGACACTGGGAAATTACCGTCGGCGTCTGGTTGGGTTGCGACCGTCTCCAAAGGAATATCGGAATTTGACATCTCATCCCTCCACAAGCTGAACTGCAAACTTGCAAGTGGGGGCGGCTCAGGCTTACCTACCTTTCCCAAGTTTGTGTTAATGTCGCCGGTGGCCTTTGCGAAATCATTATCCAGTGCTATTTGCTGCCGGTTAACACCTTCTAACTTGTTCTCTAAAGTTCCGACCTGCTGATTAACTCCAGCGAACTTACTATCGGAATGGTCATTCGCTTTTGCCACAGCTTGGGTTATGGCGGTCGTTATCTGTTGGGAACTTTCTATGGCCGATAAAGTCTGCTGTCGCCATAGAGAAACGCTCCAGAGAAATAAGACTCCTGCGATAGTGTAGCGCCACCGTATTCTTATGTGGTGCTCTAGGTCCCTTTCGGGAACGAAGGCCACCACCACGCCAATAACAGCCGGAATCCACGCTGCAATAAAATTGAATGCGGTCGCGTTGTTCCAGAAAGTCGAGCCGTAAACAAATACAACTCGTGCAATAACCACGATGACACAGAGCGATACCTGAATGGCCGCAATATGAAGCGGCCTGAGCGGAGATAGTCTCTTAGTAGGCTCCATACCCCATCTTCCCACAGGGTCTGCCTTGCGTAAACGGGATAATTTTCTTCTGCAAATTCTTTGGGGGCGGGCGGGGGTTGGAGGTAGACCCACCCTTCGCTAGAAAGAAGCGAAGGATGGGGCACCCACTTTTGTTGGAGGATCAAGATTCCAAAAACTCAGGGTGGGCCACCCGCCGGCTGTATTTGCGAGATACCCGTGGCTAAAGCCACAATTCAATCAGGCTGCATTCAGGGGCCTGAAGGCCCCTGCTCCCTCCGGAAAGACAGGGGCAGGGGCAAAGGCGGGGATTTGTGGGAGAAAGGGGTGGAGGGTTGGGGTGGGCGCAAGTTTATCGGGGTCCTTCGCTGCGCTCAGGATGACAAGCGAAAAACAGGCAACCGCAGGTCCTTCGACTTCGTTTGGCGCAAAGAGCGCGCCAAACTCCGCTCAGGATGACAGCTTCGTTGGTTGATCGAGGACGGCGGACGTGCTTTGCCCCCCACCTTAGCGACGATGAAGCTGTCGCGAAGATGGGGGCACCCGGCTTCGGCGCGGAGATTGGACTAGCGGGGGGCGGCGGGGTATGGCTCACCGTGGCGGGGGACGCGGGTTGGGTCGAAGCGGGTGGTGCCTCCGGTGTCCCATGTGGCGCCGGGGGGGACGAGGATGTTGTCGGCGGAGCGGCCAGTGGATTCGCCGGTGCGCAGCTCGATGCGGTTGGCGTCGATGCCCTTCTCGGCGGTGAGGTACTGGCGGACGTTGAGGGCGCGCTCGGCGGAGGTCTCGGGGGCCTCCTCGGGACCGTGCTTGCCGACGATGACGAGCGTGGCGTCGGACTCGCGGTTCATCTCGAGTGCGATGTCGTCTAGGCATCCCTTGGCCTCGTTGTCCACGCGGACGGGGCGCTTGCGGTCGCGGTCGAAGGAGATGGTGCAGAGGGTGCGCGCGGAGGGCGCGGGCGGCGGCGGCGGCGCGACCACGGTGACGGTGGTGGTGGAGGAGGCCGACTTGCCGAGGTCGTCGACGACGTTGCAGGTGACGTCGATGATGCCGGGGCTGACGTCGGCGGCGGAGAGGGAGCCGGTGGCCTTGTCGCCGGTGATCTGGCCGGCGGTGGTGGCGAAGGAGAAGTTGAGCGGGCGGTTCTGCGGGCTGCGTCCCTCGGAGGTGATGGTGGAGACTCCCCCGGGCAGGATGCTGCTGGGGTTGGCCGAGCAGGAGATGGTGGGCGGATCGAAGGCCTGGATGCGGTAGCTGGCGGCGCACTCGGCGTGCTGGGTGGGCCGGCTGCCCTCGCTGACGCGGCCGGTGACGACGTAGTCACCGGCGGCGAGGTCGGCGGTGGAGATGGTGGCGACATCGTCGGTGGCCTCGATTGGGCCGCCGTTGGTCTCCCAGGTGTAGACGGGCTTGAGCTTGCGGCCGGTTTCGAGGTTGATGACGCTTCCGGTGACGGTGATGGGGTCTCCGGGGAAGACGGTGACGGGCTGCACGACGCAGCCATAGGCCGCGGGCAGCTCTTCGGTGGAGCCGCCGAAGCGGATGACGCCACCGGCGCTGAGGCGGTAGGCGGTGATCTTGGCGACGCCGCCGTTGAAGAAGGTGGGCGCGGTGTTGAGGCCGAAGTTGATGTCGGAGTACTCGATGTCTGCCTGGATGGGGCGGAGGGCGAGGCGATTGTGCAACGGCGCGTAGGGGAGGATGTAATCGAAGCCGGCGCCGAGGGTGGCGCCGTATCCCCAGGTGCAGGGCTGGACCAGCGGGCCGCCGGCGCGGGCGCCGCCGAAGAGCAGATGGGCGAAGGGGACGTAGCGGCCGTACTGCCAGCGGTAGATGGGGCCGGCCTGGGCGACGTAGGAGCAGTCGTCGGGGCCGTAGGGCGAGGCGGCGGCCTGGAAGACGGCGCCAAAGTGGTTGCCGAAGTAGCCGGCGACGCTGCCGATGCCGCCCTTGGCGATGGGCTCGTAGGCGTAGCCGTCGAGGGTGCTGTTGAAGGGATGGAAGTAGGTGTATCCGCCGAAGAGGTCGAGGCGCGATGGGATGGGCGCCTGCGTTCCCGCGGGCGCAGCCTGGGCCGCAGCCGAGAGCGGGACGAGGGCGGCGGTTGCGGCCAGCAGAAGCGCGTGGAAGAGGTTGGATGAGCTCCGGTGCATCATGGTTTCCTCCACATCAGTGTTTCAGACTCCTGCCGAGACGGGTGGAACGGGAATCGAGCAAGTTACTCCACCGGTCCGGTTATTCCTGGGCCACGGTGAGCGAGACCGAGGTCGATTGCGCAGCCACTCCGCTGACGGTGGTGGTGCCGGTAATGGGGATGGTGTAGACCTGATTGATGCTGGACAGGCACGCGCAACCGGCGAGGCCGATGATGGCGGCGGTGCAGCAAAGCGCGAGGAGCAGGCGGAGGTTCGGCGAGCGGCCGGAGCGCGGGCTATTACGCCTGCGGCGCGAGAGGCCGAAGAAAGCAACCAGCCCGAAGGGGAAGACGGCAGCAAAGGCGATCGGCGCAAGGCCGTTGGGCGTTCTGCCCGGGGGAGCGGGAAGCGCGGGAAGGGTGAGCCGCGCGTCTGCCAGGGTGGTGGTGACGGTCATGGTGGTGGTGACGCTGGCCCCGTTGCCCGTGCCGGTGAGGGTGACGGTGGGGGTGGCGAAGGTGCAGGTGGCATCAGCCGGAAGTCCCGAGCAGGCGAGAGTGACCGGGCCGGCAAAACCATGGACAGAGGAGACTGTGACGAGATAGACAGTCGAACCCGGGCCGCTGATGAACTGAGTTGGCGGAGCGGCGGAGAGGGTGAAGCTGCCGGGGTTGACGACCTGGACGACTGTGCCCGAACTGGAGGCGAAGTCGAGGGTTGCCTGGTAGATGGCCGTAATGGTGAGAGTTCCTACCGGGAGCGTGGAGGTGGTGCAGGTGGCGACGCCGGATGAGTTGAGCGTGGATGCGCAGAGCAGCGTTGCGCCGTTATAGAAGTTCACGGTTGCGGCCGCAACGGGAAGGCCCGCCCCATAGGTGACGGTGGCGGTGAAGGTGACGCTGGCGCCCTGGGTGACGGGAGAGGCGGAGGTTGTCACCGTTGTGACGGTGGCGAGCGGCGTGATGGCGAGCGAGCCGGGGACGACCGTGACGGTGGCGTAGTTGGCGATGTTCGCGCCGGTGACGGTGGCGGTGATGGGGTAGCTGCCTACGTCAGAGAGGAGGGTTGCCGTGGTCGCGTAGGTGACGGTGAAGGTGTCGCCGGGGGCCGCGCCGGTGATGGTGCTGGTGAAGGTTGGGTTGGGGGCGGCGTAGGCCCGCGCCGCGTTATTGACCGTGATCACCAGCGGCGTTGTGGCGGGCGTGATGGTGAGCGTGCCGGGGATGACGGTGATGGTGGCGTAGTTGGCGGCGGCGGCGCCGGAGACGATGGCGGTGATGGGGTAAGTGCCGATGGGAGAGAGGATGGTCGCCGTGGTTGAGTAGGCTATGGTGAAGGTGTCTCCGTTGAGCGCGCCGGTGATGGTGCCGGTAAAGGTTGGGTTGGGCGTGCCGTAGGGCCGGGTGGCGTTATTGACCGCGATGACCAGCGGGGTTGTGGTGGGCGTGATGGTGAGCGTACCGGGAACTACGGTAATGGTGTAGTTGGCGGTGGCGGCCCCGGAGACGACGGCGGTGATCGGGTAAGTGCCTACGGGTGAGGCGATGGTGGCCACCGTGGAGTAGGTGACGGTGACAGTGTCGCCGTTGACGAGGCCGGTGACGGTCCCGGTAAAGGTCGGGTTGGGCGTGCCGTAGGGACGCGAGAAGCTATTCACCGTGACTACCAGCGGTGTTCCCGCAGGCGTGATGGCGAGCGTACCGGGAACCACGGTGACGTTGTAGTTGGCGATGTTGGCGCCGGAGACGGTAGCGTTGATGGCATAGTTGCCGACGGGAGAGAACTGCGTGGCCACCGTGAAGTAGGTGACGGTGAAGGTGTCTCCGTTGAGCGCTCCGGTGATGGTGCTGGTGAATGTTGGGTTGGGGGCGCCGTACGGGCGGGTGGCGTTATTGACCGTGATGACCAACGGCGCGGTGGGCGTGATAGTCAGCGTGCCTGGTATCACGGTGATGTTGTAATTGGCGGCGGCGGCGCCGGAGACGGTAGCGGTGATGGCGTAGTTGCCGACGGGAGAGAACTGCGTGGCCACCGTGGAGTAGGTGACGGTGAAGGTGTCTCCGTTGAGCGCTCCGGTGATGGTGCTGGTGAATGTGGGGTTGGGGGTGCCGTACGGGCGGGTGGCGTTATTGACCGTGACCACCAGCCCGGTTCCCGCGGAGGTGATGAAGAGCGTTCCGGGAACGACGGTGATGTTGTAGTTGGCGGCGGCGGCACCTGTGACGGTTGCGTTGATGGCGTAGCTGCCTACGGGAGATGTGATGGTGGCGGTGGTGGAATAGGTGACGGTGACGGTGTCGCCGTTGACGAGGCCGGTGACGGTCCCGGTGAAGGTTGGGTTGGGGGTGCCGTACGGTCGGGTGGCGTTATTGACGGTGACCACCAGCCCGTTGCCGCCGCCCGTCCCCGCGGGCGTGATGGTGAGCGTGCCTGGAATCACGATCACGCTGTAGTTGGCGGCGGCGGCGCCGGAGACGGTAGCGTTGATGGCGTATGTGCCTACACCGGAGGTGATGGTGGCGGTGGTGGAGTAGGTGATGGTGAAGGTGTCGCCATTGACCGCGCCGGCGATCGTACAGGTGAAGGTGGGATTGGGCGAGCCGTACGGGCGCGAGGCGTTATTGACCGTGACCACCAGCCCCAAGCCCCCCGTCGCCTGGGTAATGGTCAGCGTGCCGGGGTTCACCGTGATGTTGTAGTTGGCGATGTTGGCGCCGGAGACGGTTGCGTTGATGGCGTATACGCCAACGCCGGAGGCGATGGTGGCGGTGGTGGAGTAGGCGATGGTGAAGGTGTCGCCATTGACCGCGCCGGAGATGGCGCCGGTGAAGGTGGGGTTGGGCGTGCCATATGGGCGGGTGAAGCTGTTGACGTTGACCGTCAGGGGCGCCTTGGTGACATTCAGCGTGGTTGTACCGGTCACCGAGCTGTAGTACGAGTTGGTGGAGGTGAAGGTGAAGCTGACGGTATAGCTGCCGAAGGCGAGGCCGGACGCCGCCGCATTGCATGTGATGACGCCCGCGGATGCGTTGGTTATCGAGGTTGTGCAGAGAACCTGGCTGCCAATGTAAAAGACCATCGTGCCGCTGGCGGGGAAGCTGCCGGTGAACGCGAACGACTCCGAGAAGGAGTAGCCGTATACCTCAGTCTCCGAGAGGAGGGTGAAGGGCAGAGGCACGGTGGAGTAGCCGCCGGACCCGCTGGTGCTGAAGAGGACGGTCTGCTGCGAGTTGTAGGAGTTGGAGAAGAGGTTGGACTGGCCTGCGGGGGCCGGGCCGATTGCCGTGGGGGTGAAGGTGTATCCGATGTCGCAGACGCCGCCGGAGACCGTCGTTCCGGTACAGGTTGTCGCAGCCGCCGAGACGTTGTAGTGCAACGTATCGGTGGTGGTGAACGGCAAGGAGGTAAAGGAAAGGGTGGTGTTGCCGGCGTTGGCCAGATACTGCAACTGCGGGGAAGAGGTGGCGCCGATGAGCACGTTGCCGAAGGCGATGGTGCTGGTGCGCGGGTAGGAGACCTCGCGCAGCGCGCTGTTGCCACTGTCTACGACGAAGAGGTCGCTGGACCCATCGAGGGCGATGTCCAGCGGCGCGTTGATGGTGGCCGCGGTGCTGGGGCCGTTGTCGCCGGTGTAGCCGGCGGTGCCGGTGCCGATGACGGGCCAGATGTTGGTCCCGTTGCTGATGACCGAGTAGACTGCGTAGACGATATTCGCAGTATCGTCGGCGATGTAGATGTCACCGGCGGCGTCGATGGCGAGGCCGTCGGGCATCAGGAGGCCGGTGCCCGTGGCCACGCCGGGCAAGGTGGTGGAGGTGGCGCCGTCGCCGGCGACGATGTGGATGATTCCGGAGTTGTCGATCAAATAGACGTAATGGGTCCCGGCATCGGCGACGGCGAGGCCATTGGGGCCAAGCGCGATGCCGCTGGGATCATAGAAGACCGCAGAGGTGGCGGCGACGTTGTTCGCATTAACGACGGCGCCGTTGCCGGCGACGACGCGGCGCTGCCCGCCGGCGTAGATCTCGGTGACGTTGTGGACCGAGCCGCCCATGGCGACGAAGAGGTCGTCGAAGCCGTCGACCGCCATGGCATTGACGTAGAGCAGACCTGTGGCATAGGAGAGGTTGATGGAGCCGTCCGCGCCGAAGCGGGCGATGCTGGTGCTGGCGCCAATGCCGGCCGGAGTATTGGCGATGAAGATGTTGCCCGCGCCATCGACCGCCATGGCGGAGGGCGAGACCAGGCCCGCGCCCTGGGCCACGACGACCTGAGCGGCGCCGCCAGCCGCCGGATAGAAGAGGACATCGGCGGTGGAGGAGCCGTTACCCCGCTCCAGCACATAGGCGTCGCCCGCCGAGTCGGTGGAGACGGCGATGGCGGCGCGCAGGCCGGATGCACGGGTGGAGGCCACGCCCGGAGCCAGCAGGCTGAGCGGGCCGAGGCCCAGGCCTTGCAGTTCGACGCCGATCAGCTTGCCGCTGATCGAGTCCTTGAGTTGCAGGGCGGAGTAGCGATAGCCGGGTCGGGTTGGCTGGAAGTTGATTACCACCTGGCAGGTGGTGGAGGCCGAATGGGCGCCGCTGCATGTTGTGCTGACGAGGAAGTAGTCCGTCCCCACGGTGACGGTGAGATTCACCGTCTGATTGATGCTGAAGATGATGGTCTGGCTCGCGCTGATCGATCCCACGTTTGTTGGCGGGAAGCTCAGGTTGGTGCCCAGCTTGCGCACAATGTTGTTCTGCGAATCGGCCAGATAGATGCTGCCGCCGGGGTCCGTGGTGACGCCGAGCGGCTGGTCGAGGGGAACCAGCGACGCAGCCTGGCCCTCCTGCGAGACGTTGTACGCGCCGGGGAGGCCGCTGGAGAGGCCGGCGATCAAGGTCAGCGTGTTGGCGCCGGAGTTGAAGCTCACCACATTGTTCTGGGTCACCGCCGACTCCGAGATGAACAGCGAGGCGCTGGACGTGAAGGCCAGCCCGTAGGGATTGCTCAGGGGCGTGGCCGAACTGCCGGTGCTGTCGTTGACGCACTGCCCAACCGCCGTCTGCACAGTCGCCATTCCAACGATCTCGCGCACGCAGTTGTTGTTTGAATCGGCGATGAAGAGGTTGCCGTTCTTGTCGAAGGCAAGGCCGGCGGGGCGGTCGAGTTTGGGGTTTGTGCCGGTGATTCCCGCGCAGAGGGTGTTGGCTGCATAGGGCGAGAGCTGGCCAGCAACGGCGCAGATGGCCGTCGCCGGGTCGGTGGACAGGTGGCGCACCACCTGGTTGACGGTGACGCCAGTGTTCGAACCCACGATGGAGATGTAGAGGTTGGAGCCGCTGTCCACCGCCAAGCCAATGGGGACAGGCGTATCCGAATCAGT
>Ga0187891_1002626_pt1 | contig 13470 bp, 8 predicted proteins | sample June2016WEW_21_4_FD_132990 | JGI IMG/M metagenome (GOLD analysis project Ga0187891, IMG submission 132990) | Peatland microbial communities from SPRUCE experiment site at the Marcell Experimental Forest, Minnesota, USA - June2016WEW_21_40 | ecosystem: Environmental > Terrestrial > Soil > Wetlands... | reverse complement strand
GAATTTATCTTTAGCGTCTTGCGACACCATATCATGAGGAGGAGGCCTACAACGAGCAAACCTTCTACAGCCACCCCCCAATAGCGGGCAAGTGCGTGCGTGAACGATAAACCAGAAATGCCGCCCCCCAGCCCGGTCGTGACGTATGCGTCGTTAGCCGTGGAAAAAAACTCACTCGCGAACGTATTGTACGTGTGGCTGCCCAGCTGGACAATCGCGGTGTACGGGGTTCCGCCGGACGCAAAAATGTACCAATCAAGGGCAATGACGGTGGCTAAAGCGACCAACGTCGCAGTGACCGCTGGTCTGCCCTGCCTCGGCCGATGTTTCACTACTCTAACGAGGGCTGGTCCGAACCAAAGGACGGCAAGATAGAGCAAAAACAGGTAGGACGTGGCGTAGTGAGATACCACCATGCTGCCGATAAACACTACTAAAACCGCTCCTTTCTTCAGTTCTTGCAACGAAGTACCCATTATTACCAACAGCGCCAGAACCAAGAAAAGTTCTGCAATTTGCTCCCGCGGCAGTTGAAGAAAGAACCCAAAAAAAGCCATGAAAAGGAATGCAGCGAGAAACGCCGACGTGTCGTTATGTTTTGACGGTGCTGCGCTTATGTTTGTTCTGTAAATGTGATACAATCCAAGGGGCACAAAAGCGAAGATAAACGGATATACGAGGCTGTAGACTACCACCGTGTCAAGGTTGAGAAAGAGCGAGTAGACATTTGGCAAGAAGACTACGCTGAGCATCCCAGAATAGTCACTGTGGGCAATGTCTGCGATTGCGTAACTTGGATTCCATACCCCCGCGGCTTTTACGACGTCAGCAAAATACAGCTCATAGTTAACGTCACCGCCGGCGATCAGATTTGGCGACGCGAGCGTACGACTATATTGAAATGCGAGCGCGATTGCCACTATAAAAACTGGGTAAAAACGTGCCGGAACCCGGCGGCTGACTACCAAGACGAAGATGATGACGATACTTAAGGTCGACAACAAGGAAAAAAGGGAGTCGAGATCGTACCGAATGAAGAGCCCGCCTAGAATGCCGAGTACGACGATCAAAACAGCGCCTAGAACGTGCGGGCTTTGAATAACGTCAATCTGCTTCGTAAAATCGGCTGCCGTAATTTGAAAATCGAAGGCGCCTTTCTTGTATCCAACAATTGTCAGTACCGCCAGAATCAGTGAAAATGTGGCGGCGATGGGCAAAAGAGATATCGGCCGCGAGATCCCGATACTCGGATAAACGAAATTCATCACCAGCGGTACGAACAGCAAGAAAGAAACGCTGAGGCCGACCGCATACAGAATTTTTTCCAAGCGATTGGCGGAGACTCGAACTATTTGAATGAGCAAAAAACCTGGGAGGAAGGTGAGCGTTGCGAAGCCGAGAACCTGTCTTAGAACCGGGACGTTTAGGATGATGGATACGTCCGTTAGGGCAATTAATGAAAGCAAGAGCGCGCATATCCTTTTTGAGTCTAAGCTGATCATGGCGCCGTGTTCATGAGGTAATCAAACGAGTTGGTCTAGTAGGGTATTCATTATCTTGTCATTCAAACGTGATCTGGCTGTTCTAAGGCCTTTGCACGATGCTAAATCTCGACGGTTATCTCATATCAAGCTTCGCTTATCCAAAAAAGAACCTGCAGCGCGAGCGATCCTCGGTAGAGTCTTGGATTAGTTTCGCGTCTTTGCTTAGCACTTGCATCCGGGGCCTGTTATGAATCAAGTTCTGCCGTGATTGAGTTAAAATATACAGCGAAAAACTCGTCGTGGACGTTCACATTTGGACGAGCGAACAATGGCCGAAACAGGTGCTCTAAGCACAAGCAGCGTTTTTACGCTCAGTGCAATTTGCGCGGCCGAAACTGAACGTGCTTTTGTTGGCCCTCAGAAACATTGAGCCTCTGAATAAATTCCATTCTAACCGGCCGTAAAAAAGGGGCGAACTGTCAGCGGTCAATTTAGGTGCCCTTGACGCCTCTTAAACAGGACCGTCGTCACCGTTTCTGCTGAACTAATAGTTCTACGAGCAAGCTCGATCATTTCGCGCTTTTTTCGAGCTTTGAGCATAGGATATGCAAACTTGTCCTTCTAAAAGTCGTAAGCTAGAGATCGATTTCGTGAGAAGACGCCCAGTTTCTCTTTTCAAAAACCCACGTCGTACACATAAACGGCGTAACACGTGTACCAGCGATAACGAAATGTTCTAATATTGAAAAAGACCACACAAGCACCAGTCCACGACTATCTGACAGTTATTTCGCATCTTTGCGACGTGTTCACGGCGTAGACTATCCTAGACCCGTTTGATGTTCTGCGGGCCCCTCAGTTCACAGAAAAAAAACCATCCCAAATGGTCGCGCTGAAATAATGAAAATAGCGATTCTTGCGTACTATTTCCCGCCAAAACGGAGGGCAGGAACAGAGCTGGCGACGTTCTATCTCGCAAAACATCTGCAAGCGCGGGGCAATGAAGTTCACGTGATCACGTCACGAGACCCCGGACTGCCTAAAGAAGAGCGCTATGAAGGAGTAATCGTACACAGACTTTATTGGCCGAATTCCTCTGTGCTCGGAAGGGCAATTCTCCAACTAGGCATGTGTCTGGCCATCCGGAGGATTAATCCACAAATCATTCACTTTCAAAGCTTTCTGGTCAGCACATGTGCGATTCTGGTGAAGAGAACATTGAAAAAACCCTACGTTGTCGCTGGACAGGGCTCTGAAATATACCTCCTTGGAAGTGTTCGTCCTCGAACGTCGTTTTTCTTGAAAGTCATCTTAAGAGTAGTCGTTCAAAACGCGTGCACAGCAATAGCCCTGACTGAGGACATGGGGAAACGAATACTGCACGGTTATGGCCGAGCGGCCGTTGTTATACCTAATGGAGTTGAAGTAGAGAGATTCAGCCATCGTATCTCGAAAGAAGAGGCGCGAAAGAAGTTTCAGCTGGGATCTGATGCAAGAATTATCGTTTTTGTCGGCAATCTTCGCCCTGTCAAGGGAGTGGAGTATCTCATTCAAGCTCTCGCACTAATACGAGAGAGAGATCCAAATATCGTATTGCTCGTCGTAGGGGGGGTCGTTGCCGGAGAAGAAGAGGGAGAAGGCGCGCGGTTAAACGCTCTCGTGGAAGCGTTAAATCTGAAAGAAAATGTCATCTTTGTCGGCAGCGTCCCAAATCAGGCGGTTCCCGAATACTTAGCTGCATCTGACATTTTCGCTTCACCAAGCTTGTCAGAAGGTTTTCCCGTTTCTTTTTTAGAGGCCATGGCTGCTTCATTGCCAATAGTTGCGACTAACGTGACAGGGATCTCCTCAATTGTGAAGGAAGGAGTAAACGCTTTTCTCGTTGAGCCTCGAGATGCAGCTCAAATAGCTGATAAAGTTACTATACTCCTGAATGATCCCGAACTGCGGCATCGAATGTCCGAGAATAACAGAGTAATGGTGCAAAAGTATGCTTGGGAAAGCGTGGCTAAGGATCTGGAACCGATTTATCTAAGCTGCCTAAAGTCGCAGGATTAAATAGCTCCAAGGCATTTTTGCCTTAGGCCCCACTCTTCCAAATCTGGTGCAACACACAAACGGCGTCGAAGCTGCCACGCGTACGGCAATGGAGCTCGTCCAATGCAGTTTTCATCATCATACACTGAAGAAACTAGACGTCTTTTGCATCGCAAATTATGCGCTCCCAGGTCTTAATGAGCTTCTCGTAACGGAACTCGGTTTCAACCAACGTCCGAGCATTTACGGCGATTCGCTGTAGTTGCGGACGTTGCAACGCTTCAATTATACTCTCAGCTAGACCGGTGGGAGAGTTATCGCATATAAGGAAGCCATTTTCCCCATCAACCAGCACATCGGGAATAGAGCCCACAGGAGTAGCGATGACCGGAGTCCCACACGCCATTGATTCGAGCATGACGTTCGGAAGCCCTTCGTTATACGAGGGGAGGGCTAGCAGCTTCATGCGGTGTAAATAACCGGGTAGTTCATCATGGGGGATCCATCCTGTCAGCTCAACTTTGCTGTCTAGCCCGTTCGCGTGCACGTAATTGCGGATTCGATCCTCTAGTACACCTTCGCCCACAATGAGAAACGTAGTGTCATTATGCGCTTCGAGTACCTTTGGAATTGCTTGAACAAAAGTCAAGATGCCTTTCTCTTCCTTTAAACGCCCAATGTATCCGACGACGTTGTCTCTGTGTTCGACATTGTCCTCAAAGCGGAATTCGTCGAAGTTCAAAAAGTGGCGATGAGCCACGACGGTCTTCTTGCGGTAACCGCGTAATTCCGCCTCTTCTATGATGGACGGACTGTAAACGATGAGCTCGTTGGCAAAAAAGTAACTCAAGCGCTCGAGCACGCCGAGCATGCGGAGTCTCACAAGTTCACCAGATTCTTGCTCGGCTCCACTTTCTCTGATCGCTCGTGCCACTGGTGCGGCGCCCAAGTAGGTCAAAATCACGATGCATTTGATGTTCAGACAGCGGGCAAAGACGAGCGGCGCAGCAAGTCCTGCCCCATTAAAGAAGAGCAAGACATCGATCTGGTCCCGTAGCTTGAAGATAATGTTTGCGATCCGAACGCCAACCACCACTTGTTCAAGTACCTTGGACGGCAGCGATGTCCGCCTTGTCTCGCTTGTCCGGATAACCTGTACGCGATCGGTGGAATTGCTATAATCCGCGCCGGTAACAAGGAATACCTTATTCGCCAGGGGATCGAGAATGGTTAGGAGGTTGTCGAGAGGGCGAGCTGCAGCCCGGTCTATGTCTACGTGCGTAATGATACCAACGTTCGGCCGACACGATTGCGCAGTATCCTTATGCACATCACGCGTTTTCAATTGCATTTGCCTCATATTTCGCAATATCGACCCATAGGAGCTCTCTGAGTCGTTTTAGCCCATTTTTTGAGAGTTCTGAACGCAAAGGTGCGTCGTGCAGCAGCTTCACCACGGTCTCGGCGAACACTCGTTTGTCTCCCTCCGGAACATAGATGATATTGCTTCCCCAGATACTGCGAAACGCCGGCAGGTCGTACACGATCACGGGCACGCCGTTACTCAGAGCCTCGGCGACGACGATGCCCCACGCGTCGACGGAACTGGGCAACACAAAAAGCGTGGACTTGCGCAGCAGATCGAACTTCGTTGTTTCTTCGACAAATCCACATACGGTGATACGCTCCGTTAGGCCCTCCCGCTCGATCAACTTAGTGAGTCGATCTTTTTCAGATCCGTCCCCTATCATGACGAGCTTCGCCGTCGGTATTTCAGCGGACACGGCCTTCCATATCGGCACCAAATCAAAGATTCCCTTGCCCCGCTCGAGGCGACCGACAAAGCACGCGTCAAACACAGGGACCTCGGATTCCGCCTCGCGGACGATCTGGTCGACGCCATTGTTCGTAATCAGAATTCGTTTTTCATCGACGCCGCGGGCAACGAGCGATTCCTTGATCGGCTCGTTTATGGCAAATATCAAGTCGGCGTATTTCCTGAGCAGCGGCACCGATATCACGTCGTTCAGCTTGCGCAAAAAAAACATCCCGACACTTTTCTCGCTTGCGAGGGCAGAGTGATAGTACGCGATGAGCTTGCTCGACGGGTTTCGCGAGTGCAGATACACTGACGGGAGCACGTCAGTGAGGTAGTGAGAAGAGGCGATGATGTCATCGTATTTCTCTTGCGGCGGCGACCGCAGAACTCTCAGTATACGCGAGCAAATCAACAGGACTCTTCCGAACAAGGTGGAGGCCTCTCTTTCAAAGAAGGAATCCGTGACAATGACGTTGCCTTTCACGTCCAGCTGTCTTTGCGCGTAACTATATCCAAGCCGGGGCACGAGGACATCGATATCGTGGTCGTTCCAGTATTGCGTCCAGTATTGAATTATCTTTATTGTGTGATAGTTGCTGCCGCCTGCCATATTCCACGGCCAGTCATTTAGAACAACGAGTATTTTTTTCAATTTCCTTCTCATCTCATTTTATCGCGAAGGACCGCAGTCACGATGCGCACCAGACGTCACGCTTCCGAATCTTTTTCAATTGGCTTTTAGACTACAAGGCCGTATATAACAATGCTATTGGCAACGAACACGCGCACGTGCTCGCCGTGAGACTAAAGGATTTGCAGAGCTATCTTCTAGCAGTAGCGTCCCTGTTCGCGTATAGCGACGCGAATGGAGACGGTCGAAAAAACTCTGGGGGAAAAATGACGTTAGAACGCGCTTACTGACATCTTCAGCCATATTCAGCTCGCGTTGAAGTCGCTTCTTTTAACGGCACGCACCGCAGAAAAAACGTGAACGCACGATCCTCGTCCCAGCGGCGACTAGACGCCGGTCTACTCTCAGTTCATTTCAGACTCGAATGGGGTCAGACCGCGCCCGCGGGGACGCCGATTCCTTGCGGAATTCTGCGTTTCTGGCCCCGCACAACAACATTTTCAATTTCGTCGAGAAACGCAGCCGCGGTCGTTTCCCAAGAGAACTGTCGGCTCCAGCTCAAAGCGCCCTCTGACAATCGCTGTTGCAGGCCTGTCTCACGCGCGACACGGATCGCGGCACGTGCCATCGCTTCGGGGGTCGTTTCCGTCAGCACACCCGTTTCGCCATCTCTGACCGCGTCTTGGTAACCAACGATGTCGTAGGCGATGGCCGGGGTGCCGCAGGCATTGGCTTCGGTGATGACCATACCCCATCCTTCGCGTATTCCGGGAACGAGAATGGCGTGCGCCCGCTGCATCAGCTCAACCTTGCGAGCCTCGTCGACGTACCCAAAAAACTTTACGTTCAGTCCTTTCGCCTTCGCTTCCAGTTTGTCACGCTGCGCACCGCGACCCACAATCCACAGTCGGGCCCCCGGTATCTTGGATTCAATGATCCCAAACGCTGTTATGCAGTCGTGCACAAGGTTGGCCTTTTTCAGCAGACCGACAAACAGAAATGTGGGCACGTCTTCTTTGGGCGGCACCTCCTCCAAAGGCTTGTGACTAAGTCCTTGAGGCACGACGCGTGTCTCAGTGATGCCGAATTGTAGCAAGTCGTCTCGGGTGGAGTCGCTGACCGTAACGGTGTCGACGTTGCGGTAGCACGCGTACCATCGCGGCTCCACGACGTAGTGCATAAGGTGACTAATCCCAGGCGGGAGCACCACGAGATGCTTTGCGCCCACCACTTCGTGCACCAAGAAGATGACCGGCTCCTGCACAAATCGTGGGGCTAAAAATGGTATGTTCGTGTACTCATCGACCACCACGTCGCAGTTCCCTCGTAGGTGCTTGCGATAGTACGCACGCGCCTGCGACCGGACGGTGAGATAGTTGCCCAGGCGGATTATTCTGATTCCGTCAATCACTTCAGTGCGGGCGGCACCCGCAAAACTCGACGCGATGAGCGTGATGGTATGCCCTTGGGCGGCCCAACGCTTCGCGACTTCGTGCGTGAACGTTTCAGCGCCTCCGGCGCACGGATGCGTGTGATCCCGCAAATTCAGTATTAAAATCCGCATGATTTGTTCACGTTTGAGTTAGAACCACAGCTGCGAAGACTGTTCTTCGCGCTCGTGCATTACTTCTTACTTATTGTTAAAGTATTTAAAAGTTGTCTAAAGCTATCAATAGTTTTAATTTAATTCGGTATTAAAATCCGCATGATTCGTTCACGTTCGAGTAAGAACCACAGCTGCGAAGACTGTTCTTCGTGCTAGTGCATTACTTCTTAACTATTGTTACAGTATTTAGACGTTGCTTAAAGACTTCACGAGTTTTAATTTATATGAAACAATAACACGAAGTTAAGAGTTACTTTGATACCGACTCGAGCTGTTCGCTAAAGAATATCGTTCGTCTCCTATTTCGTGAGTCGGGTTGTCATTACTAAATATCAGCCCCTCTCTTTTGCGTACATTCCTCCCAACTTTGAGCATTGCGCCCATATTCGGGCCACAAGGCTGCTCCGAGCACATAGGTAGGGGTAGAGAGCTTTTATTCGACTTGAGGTTTTCTTTGCAAAATTGCGTCTAAATTCCCTTAAACTGTTAAAATTGCTTTATTTAGGCAATGTAGGATCTTCTAGTAGTAGCGTCCCTGCTCGCGTATAGCGAGGCGAATGGAGACGGTCGAAAAAACGCGGGGGGAAAAATGACTTTAGAACGCGCTTACTGACATCTCAGCCATATTCAGCTTGCGTTGAAGTCGCTGTCCTTTCAACGGCACGCACGGCAGAAAAAACGTGAACGCACGATCCTCGCCCCAGCGACGACTAGACGCCGGTCTTCTCTCAGTTCGTTTACGCCCAAAAGGGGGTGCAGGGAAAAAAGGCGTATAGGGGCATTTGCAAACGGAGCACGGCAAACAGACACTAGTCGGCCCAATCCTCGGCTCTCAGGGACAAAAATCAGGAATTCATCGAACCCGAATCGCGTCTGTGCTGCTAATGATGCAGTACCTGAGCTAATGCGTTAACCAGCCGTGCATAAGCGTAGCTGTTTAGAATTCTGTAAATATGGTGGGTGTATCACCGGTCGGCGTGCGACCGGCCCCACAAAACCTCAGCTCGCTCTAGCGCGATCCTCGGAAAGACTGCTTAAAACCGGGTGTGGTACGGATCCCAAGCGTGTGGAACCGGACTAGCGGAACTGTATTGAACCGGACAAGCGGAGGTCACGACGGAACACGCGACTGCAGCGCAGGGTGTGGTCGCGGTCGGACATGTGACAGCGCTCGGACAGCTGCAGGACGTTGCGGTCTTGCAGCTCGTGCACTGCGCGCAGGTCGTCGCTGCGCAGCTACTGGTCGCCGTTGTAGCGGCGCTCGTAGCGGCGCACTGGGCTGACACGTTCATCGCCGCGAACAGTGAAAGCGCCACGAATAGCGCCAATACCGGAACGACTACTTTTCTCATATTCTTTTCTCCTATCTCATGCGCTTGATCGGGATCAAGCACATTCAATTATTAGGTCGATACTGTTTGTGTGGTCGGCGTGCCTTCACGCGACCGTTACTGGAAGTGTACCGAAGTCCCTTTTGACTTTGGCTACTTATATTTCGGAGACACGCTATATATAGTTTGCCCGCTCTTACACCAATGTTGTCAAGAAATACACATATTGTTATAAAATGACAATAACGGGCGAAGAAGCGGGATCTCGTCGGATGAAAAGCTTTTGCAGCAAACACGCCCCCCACTAAACTCCCAACCCCGTTGTGCCGTGCTTTTGCAGATACTTATGATTTCAACCGCTACAGGTCGCCACGCCATTGTTTCGCGCGTCGACGACGTCACGCGTGCCAGATACACTACTAGATCTTAGCCGAACGAGCTCACGGTTACGTCAAGCGGATTCTCGCTCGCCACACGAGCCTTTCAGGCTAAAAACGCGTGAGCTGCGCGCTAAGATCAAGCCACCACCCCAGGGCTCCTGCACGCGTTAGGCGACGCCTACTCAAGCAACGAGCGCTTTGGTGGTTCGTGTGCAGACGTGGGGCCGTTGACGCCTGTGCCGCGATTTTAGCCTCGTGGCGCCGTTTAAGGTACGTGACGCCAATGCAGGCGCGTGTGCGTGCCCGCTGTTGAGCACACGTCACCGATCAGCAGGCCGCCGGCTTACGCGAAGAAAACGTGGCGGGTCGGGCACGGTCACTCGTAGATCAGATACGTTAGAACGCGTTGTAGAGTGCCGTTTGAACGCACGACGTGATTCCGGCGCGACAGGGGTGCCAAGTTAACGTTATAACGGGGGAGTGAGCATAGCGTGAATCACCATGGCTGATCCTGGTAGATCCCATGTCGTCCGATATGTCGCGCTCGCTGCCATTATTCTAGTAGTAGCATCGCTGCTCTTTCCGTTGCTCGATGGCATGAGCGTTGCGGGCTACTTTGGTGACAAGACCTACCTGGTGATCTTGCAAGACAACGACGAGATCCGAGGCACCGGAGGGCTGATGGACGTTTTAGGACTGTTCACCGTGCACGACGGTACCATCGCAAGCATGCAATACCAGTACGTAAGCTCGCAAGGAAACCGTACGACATGGAATCCGATCGTGAACCTCAACGGACCTGAAAGCTTCACCAGGTTCTTCGATGTGGATGCAGCCGCACTCTCCGATTCAAACGTCCAATATAACTTTACGTCATTCGCTCCCAAGATGCAATCAGATTTTTACAACGCGACCGGACACAAGGTCGACGGTATTATAGCGCTTGACTTCACCGCGGTCGAGGCGATAATGAACGTAACGGGTCCGATAACGGTGTCAGGCGGGGTTATAACCAGTAGAAACGTGGTTGATCGCTTGCACTACTATTCTGGAACCGCGCAGGGCGAGAAGACGTCACTTGCAAGCCTTGTGTCGACAATGACGTTCGACCTCGCTGGGCTCATCCGCGATTCGAGCGTTACGCAGAAACTGGAGCTCTACACCACGTTACAAACGTTAGAAAACGAAGGACACGTGCTCCTCTATCCCAATCAGGGATTCTGGTTCCGAAGCGCCGGAGGCAGCGCCGCCAGCGAGAGCGCGCCGCCCGGAGCGGACTCCATCTCCGTGGTCGACACCAATTTAGGCAGCCAAAAAGCAGACTTCGGCGTGAACCGGACGATCGACTACCACGTTCAACTCTTTTCGGACGGGTCGGCCATCTCTACGCTGACGCTCACGTACACAAACGAGTGTTGGTGGGACTATGACGTGTTCTCCACCGCACTCGTTCCGCCTGGCGCTGAGCTCATCGCCGTGCAGAACGCCACGCACGCGTTCAAGGGTCCTGAGGTGACGAACGGGGACGGCTTTACCGCTCTTTCGTCGAGGCTTAATGTGTCTGCCAACGCGAGCGGAAGCGTGACGTACACGTATACACAGCCGAACGTGGTCTCTGCAAGCGGGATAGGGTACCACTACGACCTGTACATTAAAAAACAGGCGGGCATCAACAGCTACGTCCTGAATGTCAGCGTCCAACTCCCGGCTGGTGCGACGATGATCCACGCGGAAAACGTTGGATCGAACCAGGTGTTTAACGGCGACGCGCACGTGAGCGTCGTGTACATGTAGAGGATAGGTTGTGAACGCGAAACAAGGCGCGGCACTGGCACTCATCGTTTGTCTCGTAGTCGTCGCGCTCGCTGCGAGCGCATTTCTTTCGAGTCCGCCTGCCAACGTCACGTATACCGTGCCGGCTTCGGCGGTGCGCGCGTCGCTGGGCGAGACCGTGAGCGACGGGACGATCGCACTGCGGTTAAACAGCATTAGCGATGCGTCAAATCCTGCGACTGCTAGCGCGTGGATCGAGTTTAACAATGGAGACTACGCAACCGGCGTGTATTACTTCTCGTTGACCCCCCCTCCTGCGAGCAGCTATCTCGTCGCCAACGTCACCGTCACGAACGTGCACCACACGGAAATTCCCTTTGACTACGGAAATTTCGTGTTGATCGCACGCGACGGCACAGCCTACTATGCTAACTATGCCGTCTGCAACACGGGCTGTAGCGCGCAAGCGCTCGCAAACCGTGCGTTAAACGAGACCTTCACGAGCGATTTTTATGTGCTGTTTTCGGTGCCAACTGCGACACAACCAGTACAGATAGCGTACACTGGAGCTACCCCACCCATTGTGATGTCATCGACCTGAACCGCTATCGAATGGTCCTCGCGGGAACCGCTTCACACGCTTGACGGACACTAGAGCCGATACGCGTTTGCCAAAACCGGCTAAGCGCTGTCCGCATTGACTGGCCGCCGCACTCGCTAGGACTCGCAGTAGTTCGTCACAGGCATCGACCCGCGGGGTCCACCACGCGGGAAACCGAAGAGGCGCCACACAGAGCTCGTGGTGACCCTGACGACAAAGAGGAAGAGTTACTTTGACATCAACTCGAACTGTTCGCTAAAGACGTGCGCGTCTCCAAGTTTGGAGGTATCTGTCATTAGTACCCATTATTGCTCAATCCCTCAAAAGCCACGTGACGTGACTGACGTGTCGCTGACAGAAATGCCGCTCAGCCCAACCAGTGCTATGACGATAACTACCGCACACTATTTGCCTTTATAACGCCCCTATCAGGGAGCGACCGCCCGCCGCAAACGTCGCTTACACAAAAAAAGACCGATTTTGACGCCGTCCCTCAGTGACGACAGCTTCGGTTGATCCACCCGAGCGCGGTAGGTGATCGGGATTTCCGCGATACGCAAGTCTTTCCTCACGCATTCCGCGAACATATCGGCTTCAATTTCAAAGCCGCGGGCTGCGAGTTCCATGCGCCGAACCGCGTCGCTTCGGTAGCCCCAGAAACCCGTGCACACGTCGCTGATGTGCACGCCAAACAGCGCCCGCGCGAGGAGCGAGAGCAGGGTGTTCCCCACGACGTTCAGTCTGGTCATGGCTCCCGGCTCAATGGTGCCTTTGAGTCGCGATCCGATGACGACGTCGTGTGTCTGGAGCAGGCGTGTCATCTCCGTTGCCATTTCGATCGGGTACGTATCGTCCCCATCAACCATAATCGCATAGTCGGCAGTGATCGACTTAAACGCCGTTTGAATGGCCTGACCCTTTCCCTGTCGCTCCTCGAGTATGAGTTGGGCACCCTTTTCAACGGCGATCTCCCTTGTGTTATCGGTGGATTGCCCGTCAATCACGTACACGGCAGTTTCGAACCCGTTCTGCAAGAGGTCGGCAACGGGCACGCCGTCGATCACCTTGCCGATTGAACGTTCCTCGTTCAACGTCGGAATGATGACCGCTACTGTCTCTGGCGCCTCACCTGTTCGCTGATCGTGCGTTATCGTCCGTGGCGTCAGCGATTCCCCCCATTGATCAAACCGATCGTTGGTTGCCCAGTTCAGTAGCGTCACATTGCCCAATCCGGTAGAAATCACGTGAGAAAGATGATTTCAATTACTTAAGCGATGCGGTTTCGCCGGTGCGAACAGCAACGCTGTGAATGTCATCCTCCTTATTCATAAGTGATCGCGTTCTTTTTCTATTTAAGCCCTTTAGCGAGTTCATATGAAAAAAAGCCTAAGTTGGAGCTTTTATACAATACTGTAGGAACGTTCCAATGATTGCAGTTGAACTGAGGGTTATGACTTGCCTCAACTCCTCAGCACTCAGCGCATTTTAAGGCCTTGAAATCGAAAAAAGACATAACGAGCAGGGAATCATACTTAAGAGATTACTATGCAGTCTCTGCGTCAATGAAAACAAACGTTGCGCCAAGCAGCGAAGATTCTTGACTTGATGAAGCGAGTGACCTAAAGATAGTCATTGGGAACCGAGTGGTTGGTGCTCCTAACCGAATCCGTCCGATTAATTTGATTGAGGTGTGCCGCAGGCTTTTGTAGGGGTTTTTTGATCGTGGCCTAATTTTGGGTGGGAGAGGCCTTTGGGCTGGGTCTAGGTGTACAGAGGTATCGAACTGACCACGACCTATCGTATGCTCG
>Ga0187891_1002624_pt1 | contig 13477 bp, 8 predicted proteins | sample June2016WEW_21_4_FD_132990 | JGI IMG/M metagenome (GOLD analysis project Ga0187891, IMG submission 132990) | Peatland microbial communities from SPRUCE experiment site at the Marcell Experimental Forest, Minnesota, USA - June2016WEW_21_40 | ecosystem: Environmental > Terrestrial > Soil > Wetlands... | reverse complement strand
GGTCAGCAGGATGACGTAGACGTAAGGACCGGACGATCCGGCTTGCCGGATGCGCTGGCAAAGCTCAATGCCATCCAGATCGGGCAGCACCCAATCGAGCAGAACGAGCTTGGGAGCATCCGGTTGCTCCAGGATTCGCCAAGCCTCGGAGCCGCTCTCCGCGAGGGTGACGCCAAAACCCCAGCTTCGCAAATGATCGCCGATCAATTTGCGATAGACAGCGGAATCATCGACCACCAACGCCTGCATGAGTCTTGAACCTCCGACCTCCGCTGCGCCAAACCATGAACGGCCGCTCATTCACACCTCCGTGGCAGGTCAGTACCCATGAAACATGACCCACCATCATAAGACCAAGAGGTTGCTTGAGGGGCTGGCAATTGGCTGGCCCGTGCATCCAGAGGTACGCTTTGAAGAATCGGCAAACGGAGCCAGATGCTTTAGCAGGCTGGTGCCGGACTTGGAAGCCCCCTTTCAAGCGCCGAAAGCCTGCCCAGCGACCGTGTCGAGGCAAGCTCTCACGCGCCCGCACGCAGCGGCAGCGGCTGCCCAAGTTCCAAGTCCCAGAGTTTACTATCTGGGCACGATGGCAGTTTCAGAACGCTCGGTCTCCGATCCCGCCCGAGGGTTGACCGGGGCTTCGCCAGCGGCCTAACATTACCGCCGACGGCACCGAGGCCCTAGGAATGATCGGCCAGACAGTCTCCCACTATCACATCTTGGGAAAGCTCGGTGGTGGTGGCATGGGCGTGGTGTATGAGGCGGAAGACACGCGCTTGGCCCGTCATGTTGCCCTTAAGTTCATCCCTGCGGAGATGGTCCACGACCGCAAGTCGCTCGACCGCTTTGTGCGCGAAGCCCGCGCCGCTTCACAGTTGAACCATCCCGGCATCTGCACCATCCACGATATCGAAGACAACAACGGACATCCCTTCATTGTCATGGAGAAACTGGAAGGGGTGAGCCTGAAGGAGCGAATGCGCGGGAAGGCGATGGGTGTCGACGAGATTCTCGACATCGGCATCCAGGTGGCGGATGCTTTGGCGGCTTCGCACGCCAAGGGGATCATTCATCGCGACATCAAGCCGGCCAATATTTTTGTGGCGCAGAGCGGTCAGACAAAGATCCTCGATTTCGGATTGGCCAAATCGGCGCGCGAACCGGGATCGAGCGAAGCCGCGATGGAAGACTCGCTGACTGCGATGGGCGTGATTCCCGGAACAGCGGTTTACATGTCTCCGGAGCAGGCGCGCGGCGAGGAACTGGATCCGCGGAGCGATCTGTTCTCGCTCGGAGTCGTGCTTTACGAAATGGCTACCGGCAAGAAGCCTTTTGCCACCGGCAACGTGATCACCACGCTGGATGCGGTCTTGAACCAGAAGCCGGTTTCTCCTCTTAGTCTCAACCCGTCGCTGCCCCAGGATCTCGAAGGCATCATCGGCCGGGCCATGGAAAAGGACCGGGGACACCGCTACCCGAACGCGCTGGCGATGAAGAGCGATCTCCAGTCGTTGCGGAAAGAAACGGAATCGGGGTTAACCAGGACCGGGGCGCGGCGGCCAGCCTTGCCGTATCGCATTGCCACGAGTACGTTTCAAGCCTCGAGCAAATTTTCAACTTATCTTCTGCTCGGAGTCAGCGCGCTGCTGCTCACGGTTTTAGTCGCAATAGGTGCGTGGTGGTTCAAACAGCGTCAGATGACCGGTGGTGGCGCGCCGAAGAACACGATTGCGGTGCTGCCGTTGCAGAACATGAATGGCGACATCAGCGTGGAGTTTCTTCGCTTCGCGCTGGCTGATGAAATTGCCAACACGCTCACCTACACCCGGACGCTTGACGTTCGTCCATCCGCGATCACGCGAAAGTTTGTAGGCAACGACGTCGATCCGCAGCAGGCGGGCCGGGAAGTGCACGTCGCCAACGTGCTTACCGGACACTTCCTGAAGCAAGGCGATCGCCTTCTGATTACGCTCGAGGCGATCCAGGTGGATGGCAATCGGCTTTTGTGGCAGACCAATTTGACCGCGCCCGCTCAGGACCTGATCGCATTGCAAGCGCAGATGGCTGCCCAAATGCGTCAAGGGTTGCTGCCGGCGCTCGGCGCAGCCGGCGGTTTTCTCGATACCGGCACGCGCCCGAAAAACGCGGAGGCCTACGATCTCTACCTGCATAGCCTGGCGCTGCCTCATGATCCCGGGCCGAATAAGGATGCAATCGCGGTTCTGGAGCATGTGGTCGACGTCGACCCAACCTATGCGCCTGCATGGGAACAGCTCGGATTGCGTTGCTACTATGACGAAGAATTTTCCGATGGTGGCGAGCCGATGTTCCAGCGGTCCAACAAAGCCTGCGAACGTGCCATAGAGCTCGATCCGAATCGGGTCGTTGCCGCTGGACAACTGATTACCAACCGGGTTGAGCGAGGCGAACTCGGCAAGGCATACCAGGCGGCGCAGGCGCTGGTCAAGCGTCGTCCGGAGAGCGCCCAGGCCCATTTTGTGATGGGCTATGTCTATCGTTATGCCGGAATGCTGGAGCAATCGACGAGTGAATGCAATACTGCGCTGGCGCTCGACCCTGGTAACTATGTTTTTCGTTCTTGCGCCTGGGCCTTCATGGAGTTGGGTCAGACCGAACGGGCCGCGGATTTTATCCGTCTGGATGCCGGTTCGGAGTGGGCCGCGTATGTGTTGCCATCCATCCTTCTGCGCGAGGGGAAGATTCCGGAGGCGCGCGAGGCCGTGAAGCGCATGCCGACGGCGCCGCGCTACCACCGCGATCTGCTGGAGTCTTGCCTGCAGTTGCGGCCAGCCGCAGGCCTGGACCGGATCGCGCACGAAGCGGAAACCAGTCTGCCCACCGAGCCCGACCCTGAGACGTGGTATTACCAGGGAGCACTCTTCGCGTACTGTGGCAAGAAACAAGCGGCTCTCCATCTGCTCCAGAGCGCGGTCGAGCAGAACTATTGCGCGCACGAGAATCTGCTTTCTGATCCTCTGCTCGCAAAACTCCGCACAGAAACAGCATTTGACAAAGTGTTGACCACCGCGGGCGCTTGCCAGGAGGCGGTGCGAGCGGCAGGCAACACGCAGGGCCAGTGAAACGCAACCGGACTTTCGCGGCTATTTACTAGTTGGTACTGGGGGGTACCCCCTCCCCCCTATCTATTGGAATCATAGGGTTAGGCGAAAAATCTTTGAGTTTAAAGGACTTATATGGAAAATATTCCGGAATAAGGACTTACGGTTGTCAAAGAACGCTGAAAATGGCTTTGGGGCAGCTTCGAGGGCCGTCTTCGGAGACGGCACACCTCTTCACTGCCCCAATCAGATGAACATTGTTGCATCGGGCGGGTTGGAAGTCTGTGATGACGGTTACCGGTTGGATGTGATGAAAAGAGGTCGGTTCGGTGGGAATCGGATTCCAGTGGGCTGCACGGGTGGGAGGGGAAATGGGCAGTTTTCCGACGGTGCGGGCGTGTCCACCGGCAGAAAACCACCGCCCAAGCGAAGTTTGAGTGGGGCACCCTCGAGAGTAGAGATGGACGAGATAGCCCCGGCCACCCGCCTGAAAGCTGCTTGCGTGTGCAAAGAACGTGGCTGACTTTCTGCTTGCAGCCGGAAGGTCGGTCGGGTACTATCACGTCAATTCTTTGGTGCGACCGTGACGAATGGACGGAGTCTCCGACGAATTAGTTTTAGAATTCCCGGGGTACGAGTATGCCTGTCGGTCTCGGTGCGGGGGAAAGAGTGAGCTGAGAAATTTGAAATCGTAAGTGCTCCCGAATCCCACCCGCCAGAAACGCTGGCAAGGTGGGTTTTGTTTTTTCCGAGGAGCAGCGCATTGGTACCGTGGCCGCGTGATGAGTTATGCGGTGGGGCCCCGGATGTCTCGTCCGTCCCGCCGGGCGGGGACGCCAGGCGCTCCACCAGCAAGCTTGGACCGACGGCGGTAATAATCACGCGGTCGCGACACTGGAAGTATTGTTAGGAGATCTCATGACGGATTCGAAAAGCACGCCAGCCATAAACAGAACCAAGCCCGAGTCCAAGACCATGACCGGGGCCAGTATTCTTTGGGAATGCCTGGAACGGGAAGGCGTGAAGCACGTCTTTGGCTATCCCGGCGGCGCCATTCTGCCCGCCTATGACGCGCTGAAGCACAGCAAGATCCATCATGTGCTGGTGCGCCACGAACAAGGCGCAACCCACATGGCCGACGGCTACGCGCGCGCCAGTGGACAGGTGGGAGTTGCGGTCGCAACCTCGGGGCCGGGAGCGACCAACATGGTCACCGGAATCGCCACCGCCATGCTCGATTCCATACCCATCGTCTGCATCACCGGGCAGGTTGGCAGCAAGCTGATCGGGTCGGACGCGTTTCAGGAAACCGACATCACCGGTGTGACTCTTCCGATCACCAAGCACAACTATTTGGTTACGCGCGCTAGCAAAGTGGCGCGCACGATCCGTGAAGCTTTCTACGTGGCGCGGTCCGGCCGTCCCGGTCCGGTGCTGGTCGATATCACTAAGGATGCGCAGCAGGGTTCGTGCGAGTTCGACTGGGAGGCGGCCAAGCCGCAATTGCCGGGTTACCGGCCCGACCTTTCGCCCGCTCCGCAGGAGTATGAGCAGGCGCTGGAGTTGATCCACCAATCGAAGCGGCCCGTGATCCTCGCCGGCCACGGCATCATCATTTCTGGAGCGATGCGCGAGGTGCGCGATTTTGCCGAACGGGCCGGCATCCCGGTCGCGCTCACACTCCTCGGCCTCGGCGCGCTCCCGGCATCGCACCCGCTCAATCTCGGCATGATGGGCATGCACGGGGAAGCCTGGGTGAACCACACGATCCAGGAAGCCGACCTGCTGCTGGCCTTCGGCATGCGCTTCGACGATCGCGTCACCGGCAACCTGAAGACCTACGCGCCCAATGCTAAGAAGATCCACATCGAGATCGATCCCGCCGAGATCAACAAGAATGTTAAGGTCGATGTTCCCCTGGTCGGCGATTTGCGGGAAGTCTTGCTGGAATTATTGCCGCACATCGAGTCCATCGACCGCAGCGAGTGGCTGGATTCCATCGACAAGCTGAAGGGTGATTCTGCCGTGCGCGACATCCAGAATCTGCCCGACAGCGGCCATCTCTATGCCGCGCATGTCATCAACGATTTGTGGCATCAGACGCGCGACGGCAACACCATCATCGTTACCGACGTCGGCCAGCACCAGATGTGGGAGGCGCAATACTACAAGCATGAGCATCCGCGCACGCTGATTACTTCCGGCGGACTGGGCACGATGGGTTTCGCTCTGCCCGCCGCCATCGGCGCCAAAGTCGCTTGCCCCGAGGCCGAGGTTTGGGTGGTGGTGGGCGATGGCGGATTCCAGATGACCATGTGCGAACTGGCGACACTGGTGCAGGAAAATCTGAAGATAAATATCGCCATCATCAACAACGGCTATCTCGGCATGGTGCGGCAGTGGCAGGAATTTTTCTACGACCGCAACTACCAGGCGACACCCTTGCTTAATCCGGATTTCGCAAGGTTAGCCGAGGCTTACGGCATCCGGAGCACGACTGTCTCGGAGCGCTCGCAGGTCGTGCCCGCCGTCCAATCGGCGCGCCAGCACGAGGGGCCGGTGCTGATCAATTTTAAGGTGGAACAGGAAGACACCGTCTATCCGATGGTCGCGGCCGGCGCTGCACTGCACGACATGATTCGGCGGCCCAGCCCGATTGTCGAGACTGCTAGCGACGAATGAGAAAAACATGCTGAATACATTCATGGTGTACGTCGAAAATAAACCGGGTGTGCTCACCCGCGTGGCTTCGCTGTTTCGCCGCCGCGCCTTCAATATCGATTCGCTCACGGTGGGGCGCACCGAGAAGCCCGAAGTTTCGCGCATGACCATTACCGTCGACGCCGACCGCGACCAGGCCCGCCGCATCGAAGCGAATCTATACAAACTGGTGAACGTGCTGCTGGTCGAGAACATCACCAATCAACCGGCCATCATCCGAGACCTGGCCTTGATCCGGGTGGCGGCCACTCACGATGCGCGCTCCCATGTACTGGAACTCGCCAGCGTGTTTCGCGCGCGTGTGGTCGATGTCTCTGCCGAATCGTTGACCATCGAAATCACCGGCGCGGAAGACAAGATCGACGGACTGCTCGAAGTGCTGCGTCCGTATGGGGTATTGGAGATGGTGCGCACCGGCATCGTCGCTATGCGACGTGGCAGCAAGTCTGCCGACGCCGCCTCCACGACGGAAAGCACGGCGCCAGGCACCGCCAATGACGATGTCTCCTACTCCGTGTAAGACAGCCGATTCGCCGAAGACCGGAAGTATCGGATCTCCGCGTCGGTGATACCAAGCTCACCTGAGTAAGCTTGAGAAAGTTTTTTTGTTCGGTGAATTGTTGAGGGCAATGAAAAACGCCCTAAGCGATTAAGCTCAGGACGTCTTCGGCAGCCCTCCCCCAGAACTGCCAAACCACGTGTCGATCCTATGTCCGCTTGACCGCACTGTAAATGTCACTTTCGTAACGTAAAGCTTGCAAATGAGTACTGCGGGGTCATGTGCGGAGGTAACGTTACTTCGCGGAGCTAACTAATAGATGCTATCTGTGTGAAAGTAAGAGGGAAAACCCATGAAAAGCTCTGCGGGCTGTCCGCAAGACTGCTGACCGAGAGAAAAGCCGCAAGGCAGAACGTCAAGAAGCGACCGGATCACTTCTTCTCCCAGGTTTTTCCGCCGTCCGCGCTGCTCCAGATTTCGTTGTTACGGGTGGAAACTACAATCTGTGCCAGGCCGCGCACATCACCGCGCACATCACCGCGCACATCAATGTGAGTTACATCGGAGCTAAGTTGCTGGGCTTTGATGGAAGGTTTCACTTGCACCCAAGTTACGCCGCCGTCGGCGGAGTGGAAGAGCGTACCGGCCTGACCGCCGACCCATACATCCTCGTCGTGACTTGAGTAGCACAGCAATGGACGATCCGCGCGCAAAGCGTTTTGCCAGCTCTGGCCGCTGTCCAGTGACCGTTGCAGGACACCCCCGGTAATCGCCCAGGTGACATTCTGCGCCAAAGTCTGGCTCGCGGGGGATGCCAGTTTCGCGGCAGACATCACCGCCCTGGCCTGTGACCTGGCTGGTGCGGGAACAACGGCTGCCTCGGTTTTCTGCTGCTCGTTCACTTCCATCTCTTGGAGCGCCGGTTTTGCTTTTTCAATCGCTGGCGTCTCGTTCCGCGCCATCAGGCTACCTGCGGCGGAGGGCGCTAGCGCTACTGCGGGGGCTGCTCCAGAAACCTCGACGGTCTCAGTCGCCCCTCGACTGGTTGATGCATCGAATGCCGAGGCTCCGGCCGATGGCGCTGCCGACAGCTTGTCCGCCTGACTTGAATCCTTCTTGTTGTCAGCAAGCAGTATTCCGGGCTCCGCCTCATGCGACGGCGTCGCAACCTGTCCAGCCTTGAGTTTCTTGGACAACCGCAATTCGGACTTTGGTCGCGCTTTGTCAGTTTTAGCCGAGATCGCTGATTGGTCCATTGGCGACGATGCGATTGGCGGGCCAGAAGCTGGCGGCGCAGTAGCCGCGATCTGCGGGTTTGCGGAAGGCGGCATCGCCTGGTTCAGCTTTCCCGGATGCACCAGAAGCACCGAGGCAACCACCGCAACTCCCGCTGCCAGCGCGGCCCAGCGCAGACTTGGGGCAAATTTTGGTGAGGTCAGCCAGTTCCTCTGAACCTTCGCCGGAATCGGCGTTGCTCGAACCGCTTCAGTCTCGGTTGCAATCGGAGCGGCCACAATGTCCGCCGCGGGAAGCGCCAGAGCGATCACCTCGCGGCAGTCTCCGCAGAGCGCCAGGTGCTCGAGCACGCCGTCGCGCTCAGTCACTGAAAGCGCCTGCTCGGCAAAGGCCGTCAGCAGATCCGCATCCGGATGCACTCGCTCGGACGCGGCTTGCTCCCCCAAAGCTCGCTCCGGCGCGGCTCGCTCCGGCAAAGCAGCCCGTAGGCGGTGATACACGATTTTGGGTACTTCAGTCATTTCTTCCTTCAGTCGGTGCTTCCTTCGCCTGCGTCTTGTGCCGGAACCTTTCCCTCAGGGAACGTTTTCACCCCGGAATCTTGCGTCAAACGCGAGCGCAAATTCAACCGTATGTCCCGCACGTCGGTTTCCAGTGCTTCCGTAGCCTGGGCATGGCTCATTCCCTGCATTCGTAGCCCCGCTAGAATGCGCTTCCTGAGCCCGGTTGAGAGCCGATCGAGCCGCCGGCTGACGCTCGATTCATGCAGCCCCAGCGTGCGCGCAATCTCGGCCAGCGTCCGGCCATCCAGATAATAAGACGCCAGCGTAAACCGGTCCTCTGACGAAAGTTCCGCCAGCGCCTCATCGGTTGCCGCTTCCAGCCGTCGGTCTGAAGTGCGCGCCGGCTCGGGAACCGCCGCCGCAAACTGCGCACCTTCTTCCGTCTGCTCTTCCAGACTGACCGTGCGTTTCTGCTTGCGATAGCGATTGATGAACTCCTGTGCCATCACCGTGCGTAACCAGCCTTCGAGCGAACCGCGGCCGGTGTAGAACACGAGCTTCGAACTGCGTACGCCATCGCGTGCGTTCACGCCATAAAGATCCGCAAACAGCGAATCGGCTAACTCCGCGGCATGGGCGGCGTCGCGCGTAATGTGCAGCGCCATGCTGCGCAGCTTCTGCCGGTAGCGGCTGATGAAGTCCTGCCACGCTCGCTCGTTTCCCGCGGCACATGCGCGCGCCAGCGCCAGTTCTTCCAGGCGCAGCCCGGCGCAGAAGTCGGCTCTCTGTTCCGCCGAAGCGTGGGCCGAATTGGGGGGAAGATACTTGCGCAGAATTTCATCGAGGATTGCCGCGAACTGCTCGGCGCTGACGCCGTAGGCTGCAGCCCCGCTGCGCTCGTAAAGAGTCGCAGCGAGGTCTGCTCCGTGGCCGGATTGGGCGGGCCTGGTCATGTCCAAGATGATGCTAGCAATTTTTTCGACGCAAGGATGAATAAATCGTGCGTTCTTCGATTAGCGAGCAGAGAAAGATCCTCCTGGAAGACTCGCGGACGGGTTCCCCGGCACACTCTATCTTTGGTGTGCCGGGGCGTGCCGTGGGGGCGGCGCAAGCAGAGGATCGCGCGCACGCGGGAGCATTAGTGTCTTCACTGGTGTCTTTACTGCTGGGAGGCCCAATTATGCGGCTGGTCATCGTGGTTGTCGGGATCGCTCTGATAGCAGTGGCGGCTGTTGTGGTTCCGTGCCTGCTGCAAGCGGGCGAAGTAGCACCAGCGTCTGGTTACTCGCTGCTCGGCCCGATTCGCAGCGGCAATCTGACCGTCTTCCCCGTTGTAGCCAGTAAGTCGTATGACACGGCAGAGTTTCTCACCCTCGATGAAGGCCTGCGCAGCGGCGACGTTGTCGTGACTGAGGCTGGACAGGCGCGTGGCCTCATCCGTCGCCGCCCCGGCGAACCGTCAATCATCCATCCCATACGCGACGCGGAGGTGAATCGGCTGGTCCTGGTTAATAACTCGAAGCGGCCGTTGTTGCTCCTCGCCGGCGAGATAGTTACTGGCGGCAAGCAGGATCGCGTCATCGGCAAAGACCGCATCGTACCCGCTGAGAGCGATCCCGTCGACCTGAGCGTCTTCTGCGTCGAGCCCGGACGTTGGGTGGCGGCGAACGGCAAGTACGAGTTCAGCAGCGCGGTGGGCAGTGTTAACGGTCTTCTCGCCTCTCCCGTCGTGCGCAGCAAGGCGATGGGCGCGAAAGATCAGCAGCAAGTGTGGGACAGTGTCCGCAGTTCGCAGCGCGCCATGGCGGAGACCGTGGAGGTTACCGGCGCCGCTCCCGCAGTGAACGCGACCACTTCTTATGCGCGTGTTATGGACAATAAGGAAGTTCAAAAGCAGGTTGATGCTGTCGCCGAACCAGTGCAGCGCAACTACGAAAGCGTAATCCGCCAACTGCGCGATAAGAATGCGGTGGGTGTCGTGGTCGCCGTGAACGGAGAGATTGTCTGGGCTGATATTTTCGCGAGCACCCAGTTGTTGCAAAAGTATTGGCCGAAACTTGCCCGCTCCTATGCCACCGAGGCTGTGGTGACGCGTGCCAAAGGAGGAGAGGCCAGCCTCAAAGACGCACAGAAGTTTATCGACGATCTGCAGGGCCGCCACGAAACCGCCGAAACCGAGCCCGGCCTCTATCGCCAGACGGAAATCACCGGTGACGGCTTCAAGGTGTTTGAATTAAGATCGCTCCTGCCCAGAACGGGCTTCGCGGTGCATGTGGCCAAGATGGCCGACTGAAGAATTGCTCGTGTGGGGACGGGCGCCCTCGCCCGTCCAAGCCGAGCGCAGCTCGGCAATTGCCTGGAGCGCAATTCTGGATTCGCCTTAGGGTGGCAGGCCGATACGCGCGCGGAAAAACTCATCTGTCATTCAGGCCGTCGCGGCCAATCCCTTGAGCACGACGTCATTCGCATCGTGCGCCAGGTTGAGCGCTGGCAATTCGTCACGCGTGAACCAGCGAACATCCGCCGCATCGCTTCCGGCTTTGAGATCGCCGCCAACCGGACGACACAAGAAATCAATCAGCACATAGTGATACCGCACCCGTCCCTCGTCGCCTCGGATCACACGCTCATACACGCCCAGCATCTCACCTGTCTCGACCACCAATCCCGTTTCTTCGCGGGCTTCACGGACCACCGCTTCGCGCAGAGTTTCACCGCATTCGAGGACGCCGCCCGGCAACGACCACTCGCCCAGCAGCGGCGGCTGTCCGCGGCGGATCAGCAGGACGCGACGATCGTCGCTACGATCATCGACGATCACAGCGCCCACGCCCACTAGCGGGGACTCCGGGTATTCACGTTTCATGCGAGCGGCAGCCGATTCATGCATGACTCCTCGGAAACCGGAACAGTATACGGCCTTGGGTTAACATTCTGCCGGGTGATCGCTTGCGCCACAGCGCCGTCTTGGACTGAGACATCCCGAATCGTAGGCCGGAATTACAATAACCACCATGTCGCTTGACGAATACAAACGGAAACGGCGCTTCGAGGAAACGCCCGAGCCTCCACCCAAGATCGAAAAACAATCGCAGCACCGCTTTGTCGTGCAGCGCCATCACGCATCGCGCCTGCACTACGATTTCCGACTGGAGATGGAAGGCGTGCTCAAGTCGTGGGCAGTCCCCAAAGGCCCGTCGCTCGACCCCGCCGACAAGCGTCTGGCCATGCAGGTCGAGGATCATCCCGCCTCGTACTTCGATTTTGAAGGGACAATCCCGGAAGGCAACTACGGCGGCGGTACGGTGATGGTTTGGGACGCCGGTACGTGGGAGCCGCTATCGCCGGTGCCAGTCAACGGCGAGTACGTTCCGGGCACAGAAAAAGAAGCTGCCGCCATGCTGGCGAAAGGCGACCTCAAGTTTCGCCTGAAAGGGAAGCGGCTCAACGGCGATTTCGCGCTTGTGCACATAAAGGGCCGCCGAGCCGGAAGCAAAGGGAACGAATGGTTGCTGATCAAGAAAAAAGACGATCGCGTCGTAGCGGAATTCAACATCGACGCCTACGACACCTCCATCCTCACCGGTCGCACCATGGCGCAGATCGCCGGCGATAAAGGCTCCGCGGAATGGAAGAGCAGCCGTCCTGCATCGCGAGGGAAAGTGAAGGCTGCTTGGTTGGCGGACGCAATCGCACGTGCCGACTCGAAGCGAAAGGCTTTAACCGCGGAGGGCGCAGAGGCCGCGGAGGAAAATAAGAATAAAAACCCAAGACGAGCTGCGCGGAATGTGGCTCACGCGAAGACCTTGTCCGACGACACCGCGTCCAAAGTTGCTGCGTCCAAAGATTCCGCGTGCAAATCCCGAAACAAGAAATCCTCTGCGAACTCTGCGTCCTCTGCGGTCAAAGCTCTCTCCGGCGCGGAGCAGAAGCCCATGCCCACGGTCATCCACCCGATGCTGGCGACCCCAACCGCCAAGGCCTTCGACGATCCTGACTGGCTGTTTGAAATTAAATGGGACGGCTACCGCGCCGTCGCATTCATTGCAGACAGCCGCGTGCGTCTGGTGTCGCGCAATCAGAATGACCTTACCGCACAGTTTCCCGAACTTGGCAGCCTGCCGCAATTCGTAAAAGCCCAGCGCGCTATTCTCGACGGGGAGATCGTCGCGCTCGATGACGAGGGCCGCTCTTCGTTCAGCCTAATGCAGCAGCGTACCGGATTCCAGCCGGGCAAGCGCCGCCTGCAACGGCGCGAAAGTGTGTCGGTCATCTACTACGCGTTCGATCTGCTCTACCTCGATGGCCTCGACCTGCGCCGCGTTCCGCTCGAGCAACGCAAGCAGTTGCTGCAAGAGCGGATCAAAGTTGGCGAGGTCATTCAATTTTCCGACCACTATGCCGAGAAAGGTCTTGCTCTGTTCGAAGCAGCGAAGCAGCGCGGATTGGAAGGCATCGTTGCCAAGAAGCGCAGCAGCGCTTACGAAGAGAAGCGCTCGCGCGATTGGCTCAAGATCAAAATCACGCAGCGTCAGGAGTGCGTCATCGGAGGCTATACCGATCCGGAAGGCAGCCGCGAATATTTTGGCGCGCTTGTGCTTGGCTTGTACGACGAGCAAGGACGCCTCATTCACGTCGGCCAGGCCGGCACCGGCTTCGATCAGAAGACGCTCAAGGAAATCTTCACTTGCTTGCAGCCGCTGAAGACGAGACAGAATCCGTTTCACGGCGAGATTGGCGGATTGCGCAAAGTTCACTTTGTGCGTCCGGAACTCGTCGCCGAAATTAAGTTCGCCGAGTGGACTCACGAAAGTGCGGAGGGCGGCATGAAGCTGCGAGCCCCCGTATTCATGGGGCTCAGGCCCGATAAGTCGGCGGAAGACTGTCGGCTGGAAGAAGTTGTCGCGAGCTAGGGTGACCTGTCCCATAAATTCGCGACATACGTTTGGGGTGAGATTTATGCCTCGAACTTGCGGGACACGACACTGGGTGCGTGCGAATACTAGAACGCGCCGCCGCCGCCGCCGCCGAAGCCGCCTCCGGAAAAGCCTCTGCCGGAGAAGCCGCCTCCTCCGCTGAAACCGGATCCGCTGGAACTGGATCTGGGGGCGGAGACGAACACCTGGTGCATGTCTGACGCCATGCTGTGCATGGAACTGGAAAAGAACAGCGGACTGAAGCCGACGTAGCCGTTCGGCGAAGCGTACCAACTCGGCGGATCCTTAATGATTCCGTCGAACGCTTGCGCCCAGTGGTGCTCGACGCCCAGCGCCATGGCGTAGGGGAGAAATTTTTCGAATGTGTCGGGCGGCATGAGCTTGATGCGGTCGGCGTCGACGCGGTTCAGGAACTCCTGGAATCCGAGGACGGCGATTCTGATGCGCGCGCCGGCCACAGTCTTGGCCGTCATCTGGCGGGCAAACAGCCACCAGATCAGG
>Ga0187891_1002621_pt1 | contig 13489 bp, 11 predicted proteins | sample June2016WEW_21_4_FD_132990 | JGI IMG/M metagenome (GOLD analysis project Ga0187891, IMG submission 132990) | Peatland microbial communities from SPRUCE experiment site at the Marcell Experimental Forest, Minnesota, USA - June2016WEW_21_40 | ecosystem: Environmental > Terrestrial > Soil >... | reverse complement strand
GCCAAACTTCTCACCGAAGGAGAGCCGCTCAGTCATGCTTGCCTCGTCTTTCACCGGCGTTCCCCGTTGTCGTGCGTCCTGTCCGGGCTGGACTTTGGGGCTGGCGCAGAGGGCCTGCCGGAATGGAATTGTTTCCGTTCCAAATCGCTCGGCCGAACTGCCGGTTCTTGAGCCGCAGACCAGTGTAGCCGCTGAATCATCGACCGGCAAGGAGAAAAGCGATTTTCTTAAGAACTAAGAAGCAGGCCGGTTTTCTACCAGTTTCGGTGGACGGGGCAAACTACGTTTGAAGCCGGATACTCAATGCACAGATTATGGTGCATCCCGCGCTCCTGCTCCGGGCGCATCTGTCCAGAGGAAGAATTCCCCACATAAGGCGCCGGATGAGCGCTGATGTGGCAACCGTTCCTGTCCTCGCGGAGACCACGTATTCCTTGCTTTTAATGAGGCGCAAAAAATTACAAGAAAAAGACTATTCAGCATCGCGGTTGCCTGCTACCCTCTCTCTACACGTGAATAGATCACCGCAACAGGTGATTGACTCCCCGGATTCCCCGAACCCTGGATTGCAGGCTATTAGAGCAATTTCGATTTAGTTGTTGCCGTCTTGGGGTCGTGCAGGGTGGCTTTTTCTTGAGGAAAAAGCCACGCGGCTTCCAGCTTTCTGTCGGGACCAGAATCGAAAATGCTGTAGCCGCCCGGCTTCATACACCGGCAAACTGTTTTCGGCGAGGATTCTTCGGGTCGTCGGCAATACAAATCATCCGCATTGATCTTGCACGAAGAAGTGGAAGTCAGGGGAACAGGGCAGAATGCGGGCCATTTTCCGCCTCGCGGCTTTGCGAGAAGACCCTGCCTGCTTTTCCGATTCGCGTGCGGATGAATCCCTCAACTGGGCCGGTTGGCCAGGGATTGGAAGGGGTATCGCGATGAAAATGCCGCATCGTCTCTCCACCGTGTTTCGAGTAACGCTGCTCATCTTCGGAGCCTGTTGCGTTGCGCGCGCCGCCGAGCCTGCTTCTCCAGGAGGGGCAACTGCCGACGACGGTCCGTCGGCGGGGCAGTCGGCGGAAACGATCATTATTCCGGGGCCGTTGCGGTCGTTCCTGCGCATGGCCGGCATCAGCCAGGAGAGTAAACCCGGCGAGGTGCTGCCGCTGCTGGCTCGCAATGCATTCCTCTATGGCCATCAGTTGGGGAAGAAGACGGAATACCTGGTGCTGGAGGACCGGTATGTGCAGGAGGCAAGGCAATTGCAGCCTCTGGCCGTCTCGAATGGCGCGATCCACGTAACGGGTTGCGGTGATGTGGAGCCTCTGATTCAGGTTCTCGGATACCAGTTCGAGGACGGTTGCAGCCAGAAGAGCGCGACGTTGATCACCGCCAATGCGGACCGCGCATTTCTCACGCTGGACTCGGGGTTCCCGCTAACGAGGCTGGAACAATCGCTGCAGCAGGGCACTCCTTTTACGTACGCGTATCCGGCGACGCGGATTCCGATCCTGTTTCGAGAAGAGGACTGGCTGGCGGTGCTTCCGTCGAGGCAACGAGCCGGCCAAACGCTGCTCGACCTGCTGATGAACGACCAGAATGCGGACCGGCTTTATTCGGCGCTGGCGCGCCTCGATCCAGGGACCAGACTGGCTCTGTTGCGGTCGCCCGGACTGAAGCGGCTGCTCTTTTATGCTCCGGTCCTCGATTTTTATGGGAGCCGGTTGTGCATTCGGAACGGCGCCGTCGAATTACCCGGAGGAGACGCTGCGGCGCACGCCTGGGAACAACTGGTGGGGGTGAGTTCGCATTCGCCTGGGGAGTTCGTCATTCGGTTGCTGGCCAAGGACCAGGGTTGGCTGGCGGCATATTTTGATGCGCTGGCGCGCGTGAACCCCGATCAGCAGGCACGTCTTACGCGGGGAGACCGGCTGAAGAGCCTCTACGAGGCTTATCGTTCGGGGGTTCCCACCGTCGATGCGGCAAGCAGCGTATTCCCAAGAAATTCGACTCTGCTGCTGCTCTTCAGCCGCTTGCAATGGGGCGCGGCAGGCGAGCCGCTGGTTCCGGGCGATCTGGGCGTTTGGCAGGAGGTCTTCGCACGGGAGAAGAAGTTGCACCACACGCACGATTGGACACGGCACGTGGGCGGCACGGAAAGTGCGGAGAGTTTTCTCCAGGCAATGGTAGCTTATTCCAACATTACGACCCTCGACGGGCCAACACAGGTCTATCTGATTCTGAGCGCGATCGACAGCGCACGGCCGGCGGAGAAGCGCCTATCGAGCGACACGGCGCGACTGCTCGCCGCAAAGTACTACGAGCTGAGCGAGTGGTACAACGTCTTCGTCGAATTCCCAGAGCTGGACGATGCATCAATCAAGGACTTTATCGATGCAGTCGGCCGCATCGACGGCGTCTCGAATCAGTCGCTGCGGTCCAATGCGCTGGGAGCGTTTCAGGCCGAGGTTGGGCTTTGGCAGATCCTGGCGCGGCAAAGACAGATCGCGGGAGACGGTGTGAATTCCTCGTGGCAAAGCGCGGTTCAGGCCTATGGGGATGTTTCTTCGGCAACGCTGCTGTTCGATGCGGCGCGCAAGTCGCTGCGGTCCATCCTTGTTGCGGCCGGGGGCAATGCGGACCCGACGGAGGATGAGGTTGTCGATCTGCTTGCGGGCCCGCGACAGAGCAGCCCCGAGGGGACGCGCATCCACGACGAACTGGGGCGTAGAATCCGCGCCGTGCTCGACGACCAGCGGCTGGTCTCTTTGGATAATCTCTTCGGACTCTACGATGGCCTGGGCGACATGGCGAAGGGTGCAAAGAATGGCGACAGCCTGCTGGCCCTGGCGGGAACCTTGCGCGAATTCGAGCTGCCGCGGCCGATCTTTACCGAGGGCGAGCGTGTGACGTGGTCGCCGACGGTCTACGTGAACCGTCATGCGGAGCTGCAGGTGCGGACCGACCTGACCAAGGTGATCAAAGCTCCGGGGACACCGGCACAGTTAGAGGCCGCGCGCGCGCGGCTGGCGCCCTTCCTGAGAGACACGCTGGTGGGCCTGAATTACGCCTACTACGAGCCGCCGGGCGCGCAGGTTCTGCACAGCAATCCGCTTTTCGTGCGCTCGCACGATTTCTCGGCGTCTTCGATTCAGGGCATCGATCAGATCTGGGGCGCGCCGTCGCTGATTGGCATCGGCGCAACGGCCGGCGGTGGCGCCTACCTGGTCGGGTCGCTCGCGGATTTGCCCTACGTGCTGGCGATGACAGAAGAGGATTTTATCTCGCCGCAGAAACTGCAGGCGCTGATCTGGCGAGAGACGGTGCCAGAACTACTGGTGAATGCGACGCTGCCCCGTTGGTGGGGCGTGAGCCGCGACGAATTGCATGCCGTGAATCTTTATCAGGGTGCCGGAGAAGAACTGATCAAGGGTTCGGCAGACCATGCGGAGCTTCGCGAGAAAGTGATCGCGATCCTCAGTGACCGCATGGGATGGGGCGAAGTGGACGATATGGAGAAATCGCTCGAACACAAGGAAGGTGCGGAGGCTCTGGCAGCGCAGCTGCTTCCCACTGATACCTTCTATCTGGCAGCCGAGTTCCGCAGACGATTTCCGGAGCAGGCGGCGCAATGGGGCCCTGCCAACCAGGAACTCGACGATCTCGTGCGGAAGAATCCCGCGGATACGTCTCCGCAAAGGCTGGCAATGGATTTCGGCGTTCCGCACCCAACGATGGCGGGGACCAATGCCTGCGCGTTGCTGGCGGCAGAACCGTTTCCCGTCTCCGGAGGCGTCGCAAGCCGGCTGTTCGGCGAATCGTGGGAGTCCGGCAACCTTTATTGGGCGCGCCTGGCGGATGAAAAAGGCTATGCTCCGGCGGCGCTAAACGTGCTCATTCCCGAGCTGACCCGGCAGATGGTGGCCAACATCTCCGCGACAAGCATCGACGATTGGCCGGCATTGTTGCGCGCCATGGATCAGACCGGCGAAGAGTTCCGCCAGGGCAAGATTGCGATCAGCACGGCTGGCGTAGCCGGCGACAGCAAAGAGAAAGCGAACGGGGGTATATAGAGCGATGATGAAAAGAAACAAGACCATCGCATGCATCGGCGTGAGTTTGAGTGCGTTGCTCTTGCTCGCCGGCGAACCGCGGTTTGCCGCTCAGGATGAGGCAACGCATCTGCGCGTGACCGTGAATCTGGTGCAGCTGAACGTAGCCGTGACCGACAACAAGGGAAACTACATCAGCGGCCTGCATCCGGAAAACTTTCAGATCACCGAAGACAAGATTCCGCAGCGGATCGCCACGTTCGAGGAAGGCAACGGACCCGCCGTCCGGCCGGGCCAGAGCCGCGAAGCGCTGACTGCCAGCGATGAGTCCAGGCCGGAGCCGGCTGCCGCTGCGGGGGGCGCGGACCAGGCTCCCGACCGCATTTCCGCGGCCGCAATGGCCTCCGCAATGGCCGGAGCAAACATCTTCATTCTTTTCGATACCAGCAACTACATGTATCGCGGATTTGTTTACGCGCAGGATGCCATCTCCGATTTTGTACGCTCCATGGACAGCGCGAACCAGATCGCGTTCTATTCGTACAGCCGCGATCTTTCGCGGTCCACGATGCTCACCGCGGACCGCTTCCGCGTTGTGAACGGCGTGCGCAGCACGGTGGCCGGAGACGACGCCGCGCTGTATAACAGCCTGCTGATGACGGTGAAGGATGCGGCCTCGCTGACCGGACGCAAGGCAATCGTGGTCTTCTCGAACGGTCCCGACAACGCCAGTTCGGTTCCTCCCGAAGACGTGGCGGAGCTGGCCCAGGACACGGGCACGATCATCTACATTGTCAGCACTCGGCTGGCGCAGGACGATCCGGTTTCGACTGCCGCGTTTGAGCGCATGAGCAAAGCGACTGGCGGCAAGGCCTACTTTGCCGGCAATTGGCGTAAGGAGAAGCAGGCCTTTGCTTCCATTCAGGACGATCTGAGTCATCTCTATTCGGTGAGCTACTATCCGCAGGTCAATCCCAACCGCGGGTGGCGATCGATCAGCGTGAAGCTGGTCGGCCCGGGCATGGAGAAGTACCATATCAGGACGCGCGATGGATACCGGCTGTTGCCACAAACCCAGATCAACACTGGCAATGACCTTGCAGCAGGAGCGAGCGCCGATCAACAGTAACAGGTCGCGGTGCGTGGCATAGCGCCGGTCTCCTGCCCTTTTGTAGCGCCGGTCTCCTGACCGGCTATCGTGCGGGCGTCCTCGCCCGCACTTTACTCTCCATTTGCGTGGATGCCTGCCTGTGATGCCGATTCGCGATTTCGGCTACGTGCGGAGCGCCTTGATCACTTTGGCCGTCGTGACCACCTGGCCCGTGAGACGCAATGTGTGATCGGCCACGTGGATCATCGCGCCGCCGATCGATGTGGGTAATTGCTTGCGGCCGACGAAGCGCAGCGTGTCGAGGTCGGCCGTGGCCAGCACGCGAATGCGGCCGGCAGCATCGCTGAAGGAGACTTCGACCGCGGCCAGCAAATTTGCCAAAGACTCCTGCTTCCCTTCCCCATCCTGCGCTGCTTCTGCGTTTTCGGTCTTGAGCGCGGCCAGTTGCTCCTGGGAAAGCTGGCCGCCCTCGGCGTAGGTGAGGATGCGGTCAACAGAGCGCGCGATATGCCGCAGATGATACGAGATCGGCGTCAGTCCCAGAGGCGCGGAGCGCACTTCGGCGTCGGAGAGGCCGGCGGTCCATTTGGTCAGGTCGTCAAGCGATAGCTCAAGCGCGTGGAGCACGGCGCGGCCCGCGGCGGGAACGTCAGTGTGCGTGCCGCGGAGCCAAGGCTCGGTGTAGGGGGCAGTGGAAGTGCTCATGGCCGTAGTTTAAAGCCCCGAATTAGCCATTCCGCCGACCTTCCACCTCTGTCATCCTGAGGAGCGCAGCGACGAAGGATCTGCGGTTGCTTCGGAAGCGCTTCGCCGAGGCCCAAAATTCGAATCACTTCCCAATTGGCGACATTCCGACCGGAAGGGCGCAAAGGAGCCTGTTCGTCTCCCACTGAAGTGCAACGCTGTACGTTTCCACGACAGAGCAGTGACGTTCTGTCCAGCGATGACCCGCCGCAGACTCAATCGCTTATGATTGGGACGACCGATGACCGCCGGTTCTTTCGATGATCGGTTGAAAGAGAGGCGTATTTTGCGAATCCGTCATGATCTGGTTTTCATATCGAGTGTGCTTTTCACAATCGCCCTTGTTTCCCAAATCCGATGGGCATGGTGGAATGTCCTGGCTGGCTGTGGCGACACGAGGGGGCCCGACCTGTGGAGGAGGGAAGCTTTGCGCTCATCTAGCGAGGTTGGCGAGCTTATGCTAGCGCTCATTATCATCGGTCTCATCGTTACATGGACGGGTTACCTCAAAAAGGTTCGCTGGACCTGGTTTGTCATGTTCGTCGTAGTATCTGGCTTGGCAGTCCCACTCGGCATATTCCCGTGGTTTATGCATCCCAAAGCATTCCTGGATCTACCCGGGATGCTTGTAGATGCCTGGAAGGGGGAGCCGGTTTATGCAAGGGCCTTCTTGGAGCCAATCTTGACCTTCTCGCTTATGGTGATAGCACTTTTCTTACCGGTGAAATCGTTCTTTTCCCGGCGGACCAGCCCTATCGGATGATCGCGTCTCCGATCAGGGTGGCTCCAGAGACCTGGTGGATTCCCTGCGCCTGCACAGCTTTTACAAATAGGCGTCGGGGTCCTCTGCCGAAATTCCGAGCGAATCACCGGCAAAGCGGAAACAACGACGGAATACAACCGCGGGTCCTTCGGCTGCGCCTCAGGATGGCAGAGCATCCCCGGAGGTTTGCGCCAGCAAATCACTTCGTCTGATCAGAAGGCTTATGGGCCTCACCCCGCACTCTTCACGCGCACTACGATGATCTTCTCAAAGCCCTCTTCGAAGACAGGCGGCTTGAGCTTCTCGGCCATCTTACGCATGATGTCTTCGCTCACCGAGCGGTCGCGCTGGCGGTTGCGCTCGAGACACACATCGAGCGGCACATCGAAGAAGACGGCCTGCACCTCGTAGCCGAAGCTCTTGGCCATCTTGATCCACTGGCGGCGCTCGTGGATGGAGAGGTTGGTTGCGTCCACGTAGTTCATGGGCATGCGGGCGATGAGCCGCGCGCGCAGGAGCGAGCGGAGAGTGGAGAAGACCAGGCCCTGGTAGCGCTGCTCCTCCACATCATCAAAGAGGATGTTGCGCAGAAGGTCGCTGGAGAGCGGAGTGACGCCGCGGCGGCCGAACCAGGTGGTCTTGCCGGAGCCGGGCAGGCCGATGGCGAGGACCACGAATCCTTTGGGCGCCTGGGGCGAGAGTTCGCCAAGGCCGGGAGCGAGGGCAAGTTTCGCCGGCATCTCGGGCTGGGTTTCGACTTCGAGGCGGCCGGAGCCGGGCGGCTCATTCCACTCCGGCTTCTTGGGCCACCCTTGCTTTGCTGGCGACTGCAGGCGCGCGGGCCGCTCTGAAGCGGCTGGGCGCTGCGGCCGCGCTGGTTGCACTTGCCGGGGTTCTGGCGCGCGCGGCACGGCGGTTTGGCGCGCCGGCACATCATCGGGATAGAGCGGCACCAGCGGAGCCGGTTGATTCGATGGGAGTTCCTGGCCGATTTTGCCCGTGGATTCTGAGGTATTTGGACCGCGTCTGGAGCGTCTTCTCATGCTGCTGTCAATCCTTGCTGAAAGCCGTGTCTTCCACCCGAATACCATACTCGGCGAGGGCGCTGCAAATCTTGTGCACTCCGTCACATACAGTTCCGTCGTGGGATCGTCATCCTAACGGTAGGGAATCGTGTGCGGAGGACCGCCGCGCTTTCAGTTTTCCACCGAGCCCGCAATGATACGATCAAGGGTTTGGTGGAAGTGCATTTCAGGCCCACTTCAGACGCCGCACGACCCGGGTTTTGAATACCCATGCCACAAAGACCACGAAGGAGAAACGACACATGGCAGTAAAGGTTGGAATTAACGGCTTCGGCCGCATCGGACGCAACGTTTTGCGGGCCGCGATTGGTAACTCTGAGATCGATTTTGTTGCCGTCAACGACTTGACAAGCCCGGCAACGCTGGCGCACCTGCTCAAGTACGACTCGATCCTGGGCAACCTGCCCAACGAGATCAAGTCGGGCGACGACTTTATCTCAGTGGACGGCAAGAAGATCAAGGTGTGGGCCGAGCGCGACCCCGCCAAGCTGCCCTGGGCCGATGTGGGCGCACAGGTGGTCATCGAGTCGACCGGCCACTTTACCGACGCCACCAAGGCCAAGGCGCACCTGGGCACAACCGTTAAAAAGGTCATCATTTCAGCTCCAGCCACCAATGAGGACATGACCATCGTGCTGGGCGTCAATCAGAACAAGTACGATCCGGCCAAGCACAACATTCTCTCCATGGCCAGCTGCACGACCAACTGCCTTGCACCTGTTGTCAAGGTGGTCATGGAGACTTGCGGCATCGTCAGCGGCATTATGACCACGATCCACAGCTACACAAACGACCAGGTCATTCTGGACTTCCCGCACAAGGACCTGCGCCGCGCCCGCGCCGCCGCCCTGTCCATGATCCCCACCTCGACCGGCGCCGCCAAGGCCCTGAAGCTGGTGATCCCGGAGACCGCCGGCAAGCTGGACGGCTTTGCGATCCGCGTCCCCACGCCCAACGTCTCCATCGTCGACCTGACCTACATCGCCGAGAAGCCCACGACCGCCGAAGCCTTGAATGCCGCGTTCAAGACCGCCTCCGAGGGCGAACTGAAGGGAATTCTGGGCGTCGACTCGAACCTGCTGGTCAGCTCGGACTTCAAAGGCGACAAACGCAGCTCGATTGTGGACGCGCCGCTGACCAAAGTGGTGGGCCAGAGCGTGAAGGTGCTGAGCTGGTACGACAACGAGTGGGGCTACTCGAACCGCGTCGTCGACCTCATCGGCTTCCTGGCCAAGAAGGGGCTGTAAGAACAGTTGTCAATGCTCAGTTATCAGTGGTCAGTTTGTGCGTAGATCTTTTCCGGCAGCATTTGTCAATTTCATGCTGCCGCAACTTTTCCGCCGAAGCTGGCCACTGATGATCTGCGGCTGACAACTGACAACTGAGAACTGACAACTCAAGAAAGGCACTTCCATGGCCAAGCTTTCGATTCAAGACATCGAACTGACCAACAAGCGGCTGTTTATCCGCGTGGACTTCAACGTGCCGCTGACCGAAAACGGCACGGCCATCACCGACGACACGCGCATTGTGGCTACGCTGCCCACCATCGAATACGCGCTGCGGCACAAGGGCAAGGTGATTCTGGCTTCGCACCTGGGCCGGCCTAAGGGAAAACCGAATCCAAAGTACTCGCTCAGACCTGTAGTCGACCGCCTGCGCGAACTGCTCAACAAGAAGGTGGCGGACAGCGTGAATGTGGCCTTCGCGCCGGACTGCGTGGGCGAGATCGCAGAGGAGATGGCGCGGCAGCTTGAGTCGGGCCAGGTGCTGCTGCTTGAAAACCTTCGCTTTCACGCGGAAGAGGAGACCAACGACCCGGCCTTCTCAAAGGCGCTGGCCGCGCTGGCCGAAGTGTATGTGAACGACGCTTTCGGCTCCGCGCACCGCGCGCACGCATCCACCGAGGGCATTACGCACTATCTGAAGCCTGCCGTGGCCGGTTTGCTGATGGAAAAGGAGATCACGTATCTCGGCAAGGCGCTGGAAAATCCCGAGAAGCCGTTTGTGGCTATCATCGGAGGATCGAAGATCTCGGGCAAGATCGACGTGATCCAGAACCTGCTCGACAAGGTGGACACGCTGGTGATCGTGGGCGGCATGGCGTACACCTTCCAGCGCGCGCTGGGCGTGAAGACCGGAAAATCGCTGGTGGAAGAAGATAAGATCGAGCTCGCCAAGGCGGCACTGGACAAATCCAAGAGTAAAGGAGTGGAACTCCTGCTGCCGGTGGACAACATTCTGGCGGACAGTTTTGCGGCGGACGCGAAGACGCAGGTGTGGGACTGCTCGGTGGATTTTCCTGACGATTGGCAGGGGCTCGACATCGGGCCGAAGTCGATTGCGGCAATTATAGAGCTGGTTGCAACGGCAAAGACAATCGTCTGGAACGGGCCTGCCGGCGTCTTCGAGTTCCCGCGCTTTGCCGTGGGAACGAATGCGATTGCGAGAGCGGTTGCCGCGAACCGGACGGCAACGTCGATCATCGGCGGCGGTGATTCGGTGAGCGCGATCAACCAGGCCGGAGTGGCCGACCAGATCACGCATATTTCGACGGGCGGCGGAGCTTCGCTTGAATTCCTCGAAGGCAAAAAGCTGCCGGGCGTGGAAGCACTGACGGACAAGTAAGACAGAGATCAGGGGTCAGAGATCAGAGATCAGTTCAATCGCATCCGGCGGGAAAACGCTGGATGCGATTTTTGTATGACCCTATCGAGGGCCCAAGCGACCTGAAAAAGAATTCCTTGACTGATTTGTCGCTCAATCTAAAATGGCTTCTGACACCCGCGAGAACCTCCAAGGAGACGTGATGTGGAGGCTTGCCATCGCCATGATCCTCTTCGGAGCTGGATGCTGTGTAACCGCACAGGACCTAGACTCCGTCGCGAATGCGAAAGCTCAAGAGCTTGCGCAGAAGATACGGTCGTGCTCCCCGCGTGAGGTTGTTGGAGCGTCGTCCGCGAAGCATCACAAACAAGCCTGGTATAAAGAGCAATGGGGCGCCCCGGTCGATGTGTTCGCCTCGGTGACGCGGACGAGTGATTTACTGCACCCATATGAAATCACAATTGAATTCAGCCTTGCCTTGTCTGTTGGCGACGAAAAGCAAGCTGAGGCAGAGGCCCGCGAAGACACAAATTTGCATCCATTCCCCGGCCCTCTGGGAAGGAACTACAAGAATAGGAATATCTACCTTTGGGGAAAGAGCGACCTTGTTCTAAAAACGCGCGAGGTTTTCTCCGACAGCCCGTTTTCCCAGACTCTACCTGCATGGACGAGCCGACCATCGTGGCCCGATGCATGCTGGGATTGGATCGGCACCGATAAAGAGTTCCAACCCTCAGAACAGTAGTCAAGGAAGGAGGGATGTGGCGAAGACCTACAAGCAGATTCAGCGAGAGGTGAAGCGGCGCTTCGACTTTGTTCCAAAGACGTGCTGGATAGCTGACGCGAAATCAAGATCGGGCTACAACGTTAGAAGGGCTCCGAACAGACAAACTTCCGAAAGGAAGCATCCGTGTCCGCCGGACAAATTCGAGGCGATCGTCTCGTGTCTCGGCGACTAGCGCTGGATTAAAATCCATTTCGAAGCGCCGACGTGTGCTAGCCACGGGGACTTCCGGCTTAAAGGTCCTTATCTCTCCCAGTCGGCTTGTCCAACCCGATCTGCGACGGCATGGGCACCACGTGAACCACCGGCTTAGCTCTCTTTGTAACGACGATTGTTTCGCCCGTCTTTGCGACCCAATCGAACAGCCCAAGGCATTTTGCCCTGAACTCAGTGGCTGTCATTATCTTTGCCATATTCTTTGCCGTACCTGAGAGTTTATCGTCATCCCTCGTGATCTCGCTAGGCCCTGCCACAATGAATACACTGGAAACTGACGCGGAAAGCCATGGCATATTACACACGGGTCCTTTCAAAAGATGAGGAGTTCCCTTCCTCCGAAGAACTCGCGCAGTTGATTCGCGCGGAACACCCTGAGTACAGGCTGACAATCGAAGAAGGAGACGAAGAGGAATGGAACACTCTTTTGCTCTCAGGAATCGATGAAGTCGAAGTCGCCCTGATTGAGCGCAATCCCGTCATGGATGGTTCGATCGGCCAGGATGAGATCGCGGACTTCGTCGAGGACATTCAGGATTGCAGGCCGAAAAGCGGCGTTCAGTGGCTTGAGAATTACCTGGCCTCCGTGAAGACGATCTATGCGCTTCAGCACCTGCAAGGCTCGGAAACAGAGGAAGGCAGCAATGCACTCCACGGGCTGCGTTCAGCACTTTGGGAGCGCGGAGACGCAATTATTCAGGCCGACGGGGAAGGGTTCACGAATGAGGACGGCTACCATATTATCTGGCAGTTTTCCGATTCGGTTTCAGGACCCTGGAAAATGGGCGTGCTTCAGGACGGCGTCTGGCGCCATTTTTCGATGGATCTGGGAGATCCCGATCATCGGGCTGCTTTCCTGAAGGGTACGGTGCCGGACGATTTGACCTCGGTGCTGGGATCAGGCTCGTAGAGCCAGCCGCCACCGTTTTCTTCGACAAGGCCCCTTCATCTCACTCTGTGCTCGCTATCACCCGGCGCGCCGAAATCGATCCTCTAAAATCAACTTGAGGAAATGATAAAAATGTCTCGTAAAGCACTGATTGCCGCCAATTGGAAAATGTACAAAACGCCCGCGGAAGCCAAGGCGTTTGTCGAAGCTTTCTTGCCGCTCGTTGCTTGGCACACGCGCGACGAGATTGCGCTGTTCCCTTCTCCGGCGCTGCTGCCCACCGTAGTTGAGGCCTGCAAGGGCTCGAATGTGGCCGTGGGCGCGCAGAACATCCACTTCGCCGAGGAGGGCGCCTTCACGGGCGAAACCTCGATTGGGCAATTGAAGGCCGTGGGAGGAACGCATACGCTTATTGGCCACTCCGAACGCCGGCAATACTTTGCCGAGACCGACGAGATTGTGAACAAGAAGTTGCACACGGCGCTGAAGCACGGCGTGGTGCCGGTGGTGTGCATCGGCGAAGTGCTGGCAGAGCGCGAGGCCGGCAAAACGGCGAGCGTACTGAAGACGCAGGTGACGGGCGCGTTTGCGGGCATTACGCCCGAAGCTGCGGGGCCGATTGTGATTGCATATGAGCCGGTGTGGGCAATCGGCACGGGCAAGACCGCAACGCCGGAGATCGCCGCCGACGCGCACCGCATCATTCGCGCGGAAGTGGCGAAGCTGCTGGGCGCAGATGTGGCTGCGGCAATGCGCATTCTTTACGGCGGCAGCGTGAAGCCGGACAACGCGACGGCGCTCATCAGCCTGGAAGAGATTGACGGCGCGCTGGTGGGCGGAGCAAGCCTCAAGCCCGATTCATTCGCCGCGATTGTGAATTACTGAGCCGGAACCGGACCGCCGTACGGAACGGCTTTCACACCTGAACCAGCGGCCAAGTTACCGCGTTTGAACCTGCATAGGGGGTAAAGATGGGTACCCTTGCGGCTTCTTCCATTGTCAACGCACCGGCCGATCAGGCCGTCGCTCGTCCCCGCGATCTCTACATCGACCGCCTGCGCAGCATTATGACGGCGCTTGTGGTGCTGCATCATACCGCCATCACCTACGGCGCCATCGGCGCATGGTTCTGGTATGAGCTGAAGCCTTCTGCGGCCTTGTCCAGCCAGCTCCTGATTCAGTTCTGCACTACGAATCAGGCCTACTTCATGGCTTTTTTCTTCTTCCTGGCGGCGTACTTCACGCCG
>Ga0187891_1002619_pt1 | contig 13496 bp, 10 predicted proteins | sample June2016WEW_21_4_FD_132990 | JGI IMG/M metagenome (GOLD analysis project Ga0187891, IMG submission 132990) | Peatland microbial communities from SPRUCE experiment site at the Marcell Experimental Forest, Minnesota, USA - June2016WEW_21_40 | ecosystem: Environmental > Terrestrial > Soil >... | reverse complement strand
GGTGCTGGACACGAATTTTCTGGTGGTCGCCTCGGGGCGCGACCAGCTCGTGGGCATGCAATCGCCGCCCGGCAACGCGGAACAGTTCGCCCCGTGCCTGGCCGGCAAGGCCCTGGTCACGCGGCCATTCCCCAGCGTGGCGCTGCTGCCGGACCAGCAAGGCAACCTGCGCACCGGCGTGCCCACCATGTTTGCCGTCGCACCCGTCCGGTCGGCTAACGGCCAGATCATTGCCGTGCTCGGGCTGCGCATCGCGCCGGACACGGACTTCACGCGCATCCTCGCCACGGCCCGCGCCGGCCTGACCGGCGAGACCTATGCCTTTAGCCGCGATGGCAAACAACTTTCTGAAAGCCGTTTCGACAACGATCTCAAGCGCCTGGGATTGATCCCGGACGCGCCGGACGCACGCTCGACCCTGACTCTGGAGTTGCGCGATCCGCTGGTGGATCTCAGCAAAGGAAGCCAGTCGCCCAAGCGCCGCACGGAACTGCCGTTCATCCATGCGGTCAGCAAGGCTCTGGACGGTCACGCGGGCGTGGACGCCAATGGTTACCGCGATTACCGCGGCGTGCCGGTGGTGGGCGCGTGGACTTGGGTGGACGATTTTGACATGGGCCTGGTCACGGAGATGGACCGGGCCGAGGCGTTCCGGCCGTTGCGGATACTGCGGGTGGGTTTCTGGTCCATCTTCGGGCTGCTGATTGTCGGAGCGGTGCTGGTTTATGTGCTGATGCGCCTGGCCAACCGGCTGCAGGCAGCGGCACGGAAGGCGGCATTGAAGGCCAAACATCTTGGTCAATACGCGCTGGACGACAAGATCGGCGAGGGCGCGTTCGGCTCGGTCTATCGCGCCCACCATGCGCTGATGCGCCGGCCGGTCGCGGTGAAATTGTTGCAGACGGAAAAGCTGAACCCGTCCAGCGCTGCGCGGTTTGAGCGGGAAGTGCAATTGACCAGCCAGTTGACCCACCCCAACACGATCACCCTCTACGATTACGGCCGCACCCCCGAAGGCATTTTCTACTACGCGATGGAGTATCTTGACGGCCTGACCCTCGGCCGGCTGGTGAAACAATACGGTGCGCAGCCGGAAGGCCGGGTCATTTCCATCCTGCGGCAGGTCTGCGGCTCGCTCGCCGAAGCGCACGCCATCGGCCTGGTGCATCGCGACATCAAACCAGCCAACGTGTTCCTGACGCAGCGCGGCGGCGTGACGGACTTTGTCAAGGTGCTCGACTTCGGCCTCGTGAAAGTGCGCGACCCCCAGGGCGCGGCCGAATTGACTATGACCGAGGCCACGCTCGGCACACCGCTCTACATGTCACCCGAGGCCGTGGAACATTCCAACGAGGTGGACGCGCGCAGCGACCTCTACTCGTTGGGGGCGGTGGGTTACTTGCTCGTTACCGGTGAGGCGATGTTCGACTGTCTCACGCTGGGCGAAGTCTTGATGCACCAGGTGAAAGACCTGCCCGTGCGGCCCTCCGAACGATTGGGCAAGCCCGTGTCCCCGGATTTGGAGGAACTGTTGATGCGTTGTCTGGCCAAAAACCCCGCGTCACGTCCGGCCAATGCCCGCGAGTTGGACGACGCGCTGGCCCGCTGCCGGAGCGCGGCGGACTGGACGCGCGAGCTGGCCGATGAGTGGTGGCGCAAATTTGCCGCGACGCAAAGTGAGAAAACCGTGGTGACTACCCCGCCTGCGGCAAAATGACCGGCCCTGAAAGGGTCGTGAAAGGGTCCTGGAATTGTGACCGCGTAAAGCTTCCAACTTCGTCCTGTATTGCAGGACTACGATGGACAGGACGCCACGCGGCAGGCCAGCGTAATAATGTGGCGGCGAGTGACGCGCCCTACCTTGTTTGGCGTCCCGGGTTTGGGATTTGGAGCCGTTGCCGAATTCGACGCCACTTTGAAAATTCTCACTACATGAAATTTGATCCAAAAAAGCTGCGATACAGCAAGGAGGGCGGCGGCCGGTGCGTCAGTCTTTCGACAGAGCAGAAGCCAGAGGGCATCCTCCGTCGCCAATCCTCCTTCGCCGAGGCTACGGAGGACAAGGGGCTATGGAGGACAAGGGGCTATGGAGGACAAGGGGCTATGGAGGACAGGGGGGCAACCGCGATTACGGACAACGGCAAATTTTGTAATTGTTGCCCGGCACGGAAAAGTTAAACTGTAACGGTCATTATGAAAAAACTCGTCATTATTTTGGGTGTTCTGGTGGCGCTCGGCCTCCTGATTTTGATTCTGATTGCGGTGGCGGGCGGAAGTTATAATCGCCTCGTCAAACTGTCGCAGGCGGTGGACAGCCAATGGGCGCAGGTGCAAAACGTCTATCAACGCCGGGCCGATCTCGTCCCCAATCTCGTCGCCACCGTTTCCGGCGCGGCCAACTTCGAGAAATCCACGCTGACGGAAATCACTGCGGCGCGGGCGTCGGTGGGGCAGGTGAAGATTGACCCCAACACCGCGCCGAGCGATCCCGCCAAGCTGGCCGCGTTTGAACAGGCCCAAGGCCAGCTTTCGTCGGCCTTGTCCCGTTTGCTGGTGGTGGTGGAGCGGTATCCGGATTTGAAGGCGACCGAGAACTTCCGCGATTTACAAGCGCAACTGGAGGGCACGGAGAACCGCATCAGCGTCGAGCGCCGCGATTTCAACACGGCGGTCCAGGCTTATGACACAGCCATCAAATCGTTTCCGACGTTTCTCTATGCTGGCGTCTGTCATTTCTACGAGAAACCTTATTTTGCCGCCACCACCGGAGCCGAGACGCCGCCCAAAGTCCAGTTCGATTTCAACAAACCGGCGGCGGCAACCAATCCTTGAATCTTGCGACGACTCTGCGCCATCTTGGTTTTGCTATTTGGCTTCCGGCTATTGGCGGATGAAGTCATCCCGCCCCCGCCAACGGCCTATTTCAACGACTACGCGCACGTCGTCTCCGCCGGGACGGCGGCGCAGTTGAACAAGACACTCGAAGATTTTGAGCGCCAAAGCTCCGATCAAATCGTGGTGGCCGTTTTCCCGAAAATGCAGTCGGACTCATCCATTGAAGATTACACCGTGCGCGTGGCGCGGTCGTGGCAGGCGGGACAAAAGGGAAAAAACAACGGGGCGGTGCTTTTTGTTTTCGTGCAGGACCACAAAATGTTTTTGCAGGTCGGCTACGGATTGGAAGGCGTCCTGCCCGACGCGCTTTGCAAGCGAATCATTGACGAGCAAATTACGCCGCGTTTCAAGGCCGGCGATTTCGACGGCGGCCTGACGGCGGGGGTGCGGGGCATCCTCGCGGCGACCAAGGGCGAATACAAGGGAACCGGCGCAACAGTGTCAGACAGTCGGACCCCACACGGATCAAGCAGTTCCTTCCTTGGCTTTGGATTTATCGTGTTGATCGTCATCATTATTTTTTTCGCGCGAGGATCGGGAATGTTTTTTCCTTGGTTATTACTCTCCAGCAGCGGCTCAAGCCGTGGTTGGGGCGGTGGTGGTTTTTCAAGCGGCGGCGGCGGATTTTCTGGTGGAGGCTTTTCCGGTGGCGGCGGCAGTTTTGGCGGCGGCGGCGCGGGAGGGAGCTGGTAACTTATGCACCCGCGAACCTTCTCCAAACATCTGCACCACGACAAAATTGTCGCGGCGATTCGTGATGCCGAACACAAGACCTCCGGCCAAATCCGGGTCAGCATCAGCCACAAACACGTTGACGACCCCGTCGCCGCCGCGCAGGCGGAATTCCTGCGCCTGGGCATGAACCAGTCCCCCGAACGGAACGGCGTGCTGATTTTCGTGTCCCCTCGCGCGCACAAGTTTGCCGTCATCGGCGATGAAGGCGTTCACGCGAAGTGCGGGGATGAATTCTGGCGGAAGCTGGCGGACGCCATGACCGGCTACTTTCGCAAATCCGAATTTACGCCGGGCATCATCCACGGCGTGCAAAAGGCCGGCGACCTGCTGGCGGAGCATTTCCCGCGTCAGCGCGGATGACCGGGCCGTTGGCCGGCGATGGACAAAAAGGAATCAGTCTTGGAATTGCGACATTTTTCCACTGCCTCATTCTTTAATTTCAGCATTTCAGAATGTAATTGCTGCGCCAACTCCTTGCGGCTGGCGGCAATGGATTGAATGGGGGCAAATCGAACCGAAGCCCGGAAGGTGCGCTTGCTCAACAGGTTCAGCAGGTGCCCAAAAAACGTCACGTCGCCCCAATAACAAACTTCTGTGCCCGCGTCGCCATCGTCGAGTTCATACTGAATCAAGCTGATGGAAAGGGAATGAATTTGCCGCGTGGCCGGCTCCAGCAACGATGACTTGAACGGCAAGACGGTCTGGCCGTCCGAACTCGTTCCTTCGGGAAACACAACCACCAGCGCGCCGCCATCGAGCGCGGTTTGGACGGCGGCATTCACCGGCGCGACGTCCATCCGCCGTCCGCGATCAATAAACAGCGTGCCCGCCAGCCGGGCGAGCCAGCCGATGACCGGCCACGATTTGATTTCGTGTTTCGCGACAAAAACCGCGGGCGTGAGCGACGCCATCACCGGCACGTCGAGGTAGCTCAAATGATTGCTCACGAGCAGGCCGCCGGACGGGACCGGCCCGGCGACTTGCGCTTCGAATTTGAAAATTCGCAGGTGGCGGCGGGAAGCCCGTTGCAGCCACAAGGCACGCGCGGCCAACGCGGATTTTTTTGGACGGAACGCGCAGCGGATCAAAAAATCAAACAGCGCGATAATAACTTCGCCGGCAAACCAAAGCAGCCGCCCCAGAACGCGGAATGGATGTCGGCGCAATCCTTTCATGCGCGAGTTTCAAACACGATGACGGTGGCGGTCAACCAAGAAAATGAAAGGTCACCCATTGGCGTGAGCGGTCAAGAGCGAAAAAGCATCTCCTTCAAACAGCCTTTTTCTTAAAAGCCGTTTTTGTCTTTGGCCGGTGCGGACGGCGGGCCATAACCGTTGGTCGTGCAACATTAGCGTGGTTGGTTTTTTGCCCAAAACTGGCTTCTGGTGCTAAAACAAGCGAAACACCAATAACGACGGTGTTTTTGTTGCAATGGCCGCTGAATGAAATCAGGCCAACAAAACAGACGCCATAAAAAAGTTGATGCGAACGCTGAAATTTCCCAAGATTCGCGTCAACCGATGATTAACTCGATACACATTGAGAACTTCCGCTGTTTTCAAAAACTCGGCCTGAAGGATTTTGGCAAATTCAACATCATTGTAGGCGAAAATGGTTCAGGCAAGACGGCTTTGCTGGAAGCTATTTTTTTACCCGGCAACTCTGCTGATGTGCCAGTTGTTTACCGCAATCAACGGGGAATGATTTCGCCCGGATTCTCGCCAGAGAAACAGGCGTATGAGGCGATGTTTAGCGATTTGTTTTTTGGTTTTTCAACCGATTTGCCAATTGAAATAAAAATCGTTGGTTCCTACGAGAACCTTCGGTCAGCCAGAATCTATTTCAAACCTATAACTGAAAGGCCGCTGTTGCCAGAGGGCGAATTAAAAAATGGCAGAGTCACGGACAGATTATTTACCCTCCAAACAAAGGATGCTGATAATAAAGAAAGCATTCAGCAGGTAAATCTGAAGGGTCTCATTTCCGCTGGCGGCGAACACAAGCAAGCAATTATCGCATTTGTTACTACGGGCACTGTTGGTTCGGCACACGTATTGGCGCAATTGCTTTCCGACATCCGAAAAAACAATGCAGACGGTCAAATTCAGGAAGCCGTGCATGAACTGTTTCCGGGAATCTCAGACCTTTCGCCAGAGCTTACGGGTGGTTTGGGTGAAATACATTGCAAGGTTGCTGGCTTGTCGAAAAAAGTTCCAGTTACTTTGGTATCGCATGGAATCAACAAGGTTCTGTGCATTCTTCTTTTTATTGCAACGCATCGTGGCGGTGCGGTGCTGGTTGATGAGATTGATAATGGAATTTACTACAAAGCGTTTCCCAAGATGTGGGAGGCTATAATTCGATTTTGCAATGATTTCAATGTGCAGTTTTTTGCCTCCACCCACAGCAAGGAATGTTTGAACGAATTGAGACCGTTTATCGAAAAAAACCAAGACATGTATAGGCTTGTCCGAACGGAAGGCGAGAACGGCGCAGGCCACACGGCCCGCATTTTCAAAGGCGAGAATTTTTCTGCCGCATTAGAAACAGGCACTGAAGTTAGATAAAATTCATAATGTCCGATCTTCCGATAATTCTTTTTGAGGGCGAGGAGGACAGGTCTTTTTTAGCAGAGTTACTTAAGGTTTTAGGATTACACGAAAAACTTGAATTTCACAAACAGTGCGGCGGAAAAGACAAATTCAAAAAAATTCTTGAAGGCTTGGTCATTTCAAATCGCAAGGCGATAATCATCGTTGCCGATAATGATGGCGACCCCGCTGGGGCATTCAAAAATATCCAAAGACAAATAGGTGAGGCCGGATTTACAATTCCACCAAAACAACGCGAAACAGTTGAAACGCCAAACTTGCCCCCCCTGTCGGTGCTGATGATTCCGTGGGACAACGATTCAGGATGCTTGGAAACGCTTTGTTTAAGTGCGGCAAACCCTGACTATAAAAATCAATTAGATTGCGCGGATAAACTCGTTAAATGTGCTGGTGCGGAGAAGTGGCCTATTGCGAAAAGAGCAAAATTGCGAATGAGGGGTTTTCTCTCCGCTGTTTGTAAATCTGACCCAAATACCGGACTTCGTTATGCGTGGAGCACAGATGAAAGGCCGGGCGATATTTTTCCTTTAAAAGGCGTGGTTGCTTACAATCAAATTGCTGAATACTTAAAAGGTTTTGCGATTTAAGCGCACGCTCGCTGCGCCTCTGAAAGTAGGGTGTTTCTAATCCATTCGGTTTTTTTCGATCCCGCCTTCTTTATTGCAGTCAGAATTTCGGTATATTCCGGCGAAGTGAACTGTAGATCCTGACCCGGCCCATATCAGCACCAGTCATATCGAACGCGCCAACCTGACCGTCCGTTTGTTCAATCGCAGATTCACCAGACTCACGCTTGGTTATTCCAAAAAGTTTGAATACCTGCTACACTCTACGGCGTTGTTTGTGGCGCATTACAATTTCATCCACAAGCACAAGGCACACGGCCAGACTCCGGCCCAAGCCGCCGGTCTGACTGACCACGCTTGGACGGTTGAAGAACTGCTCTGCGCCGAGTCCAAAGCAAACCCCATACCGCGAAATAAAATTTGACACCACGCTCATGTAGCACGACCTAACCGTTGGCACCCAAAAAAAATCAAACAATTAGCAATAATGGTTAAGACTGCAGGCTTGTTTTAATTCAACGTTTCTCACGGATGATGTGCACCGCGTGCCTTTGATGGCGGGCGTCGGTGGTGCGGACCAGTCCCGACGTGTCGGGGTTGGGCAGCCGCTTGGAAGACGATTCCGGCCACAATTCGCGTAAAAGGCTTCGGCCTCACGCGACAAGGGTTGCGCCTTGATACCAAGGCACGCTTGGGGTATTAAAAACGCAGCACCCAGAAGCGAGTGACGGTGGAACATTTTGTCGGCGGATTCGCGTAAAAGGGCGTAAAGCCCCGTGGGGGCCACGCCCCTTTACGGGGCCTGCGGCCTCACGCGACAGGGCGCCGCCGGGCGGAATGGCATCACAACTGGTCGCCGGTCGCGTATAAGGCTTTAGCCTCACGCGACGGGTCAGAACGTTCCTCTCCGAGAGGATGACCCGAAGTCCGGACAGGATGAGATGGCCTTGAAACGCAAATATACAAAGACGCGCGAAGCAGGGAAGTTTCTCAAATTCCCCGGGGCGAATTTTATTTCTTCGATCACCGTCCGTGACGGCATCACCACCCTTTCCGCATGAGCGATCGCAAACTGGCCTTTCTGTACTCGCCCGAAATCGAGGGGTTGAGTTACCCGCCGGATTGCCCGTTCAAAACCCAGCGCGCCAGCCTCACGCGCCAGCGTCTGAAATCGTTCGGATTGCTCGGCGGCGAGGGGCGCATCGAGGTCGCGCCGCGCAAGGCTTCACTGGCCGAGTTGAAAAAGTTTCACACCGCCCGTTATCTGCAGGAACTGCAACGGGTCGCCGGCGGTGATTTGACCGTGGAAGGCTTTCACATGGGCCTGGGTGGCCTGGACACGCCGGTGTTCAAGGACATGTTCGAATGCGGCGCCTGGGCCTGCGGCGCGGGACTGGTCGCCGCCGACTTGTTGCTGGAGAGCCGGGTGGACATCGCTTTCAATTTGCTGGGCGGTTTTCATCACGCCATGGCGGAACACGCGGCAGGATTTTGTTATTTGAACGACGTGGTGCTCGCCTGCATGAAACTGGCCGGGGCCGGGAAGCGGGTCCTGTATCTCGACGTGGATGCGCATCACGGCGACGGAGTGCAGTCGGCTTTTTATCAGCGCAAGGATGTAATGACCGTCTCGTTGCATGAAACCGGCAGGACACTTTTCCCCTGGGGCGGTTTTGAAAATGAAACCGGCGAAGGCCCGGGCCGGGGATATAACGTCAATGTTCCGCTGCCGCCCGAAACCTATGATGAGGCTTTTCTGACGGCGTTCGACAGCGTCGCGGTCCCGCTGGTGGAATTTTTCCGTCCCGATGTCATGGTGTTGGAACTGGGGATGGACATGCTGGCGGGCGATCCGCTGACGCATCTGCGCATGACCAACAACGTGGTGGTGGAAGTCATCGAACGGCTGTTGCGGTTCAATCATCCGATGCTGGTGGCGGGCGGCGGCGGGTATCACGTCGAGAACACCGTGCGTGGCTGGGCCTTGGCCTGGCGGACGTGTTGCGGCGGGGATGAGGAATGTGATTTTGGCCTGGGCATGGGCGGCGTGATGCTGGCCAGCACCGAATGGGCGGGCGGCCTGCGGGACCGGACCCTGGCCGTCACGACGGAGCAACGCCGGGCCGTTGAACCGGAGTTGCAGGCCACCATTAACATGATCACCAACAATATCTTCCGGCCTCTTGGCATTCAGGCCGGCTCCGGCCAGGGAGTGACGACGCCCGGCCGGTTTTGCTAAATTCACGACCATTCACGACAACATCAAACAACAAAGAAACCTATCATGACAACTCCAACCAAGACCGTTTCCACCAGTTCGCTGATGCAGGAAAACCGGACGTTTCCGCCCAGCCCGGAAGTGATCAAACGCGCCTACATCAACGCCGAGCAATACAAAAAGATGTATGAACGCTCGATCAACGACCCGGACGGGTTCTGGCTCGAACAGGCCGCGACGCTCGACTGGTTCAAGAAACCCACGGTGGGCCGCAAATACGTGTGGGATACCGCCCGGAAACGCATCGAGCACACCTGGTTTGAAGACGGACAGCTCAACATCAGCGTCAACTGCCTCGACCGCCATCTCAAGAGCAAGGGCACCAAACCCGCGATCATCTGGCAGGGCGAGCCGGAAAACGACGTGGTCACACTCACCTACGAACAGTTGCACCAGCAAGTCTGCAAGTTCGCCAATGTGCTGAAATCGCTCGGCATCAAAAAGGGCGACCGCGTCTCGATTTACCTGCCCATGATTCCCGAACTGCCCATCGTGATGCTGGCCTGCACGCGGATTGGCGCGATCCACTCGATCGTCTTCGGCGGATTCAGCGCGGATGCGCTGGCCGGACGCATCAGCGATTCGGCGTGCCGGCTGCTCATCACTTCGAACACTTCGTTGCGCTCCGGCAAGAGCATTCCGCTGAAGGGCATCGCGGATGAAGCATTGAAGCAAACTCCGAGCATCGAGAAGGTCATCGTCGTCAAACGCAACGACACCCCATGCAACATGGTCGCCGGTCGCGACGTCTGGTATCACGACCTCATGGCCAAGGCGGACGCCAACTGCCCGCCGGCGGTCATGAACGCCGAGGACCAGTTGTTCATCCTCTACACCTCCGGCTCCACCGGCAAACCCAAGGGGGTCGTCCACACCACGGCCGGTTACCTGCTGCACGCCGCCTTGACCCACAAATACATTTTCGACGTTCACGACGACGACATTTTCTGGTGCACCGCCGACATCGGCTGGGTCACGGGCCACAGCTACATCGTTTATGGCCCGCTCTGCAACGGCGCGACCAGTTTGATGTTCGAAGGCGTGCCGACGTTCCCGGATGCCGGACGTTTCTGGCACATCGTGCAGAAGTTCAAAGTGACTGTTTTCTACACCGCGCCGACCGCCATCCGCTCGCTCATCCGCCTCGGCGAAGAATGGCCGAACAAGTACGACATGAGTACACTCCGCACCCTCGGCTCCGTGGGCGAACCCATCAATCCCGAGGCATGGGTCTGGTATCATCGCGTCATTGGCAAGGGCCGTTGCCCCATCGTGGACACGTGGTGGCAGACCGAGACCGGCGGCATCCTCATCAATCCGCTGCCCGGCGCGCACACGCTCAAACCCGGCAGCGCCAACCGTCCGTTCTTCGGCGTCGAACCGGTCATCCTGCGCGACGATGGCAAGGAAGTCGGGCTGAACGAAGGCGGCAAGCTCTGCATCAAAAAACCCTGGCCCGGCATGATGCGCACCACGTGGGGCGACCACCAGCGGTTCGTTGAAACCTACTTCACGATGTATCCGAACATCTATTTCACCGGCGACGGCTGCCGGATTGACGAGGACGGCGACTACTGGCTGATGGGCCGCATTGACGACGTGGTGAACGTCTCCGGCCATCGCATCGGCACGGCGGAAGTCGAGAGCGCGCTGGTCAGCCATCCGAAGGTGGCCGAGGCCGCCGTCGCGCCCATGCCGCACGACATCAAGGGGCAGGGACTTTACGCCTTTGTAACGCTCAAGGACGGCGTCAAGGAAAGCGACGAACTCAAGAAAGAACTGGCCAATCACGTCCGCAAGGAAATCGGGCCGATTGCCGTGCCGGACAAGATACAATTTGCGCCCGCCCTGCCGAAGACGCGTTCGGGCAAAATCATGCGCCGCATTCTGCGCAAGATTGCCGAGAACGCCGTGGATCAAATCGGCGACACGTCCACCCTGGCCGATCCGCACGTGGTGGAGGCGCTGGTCAAGGGCAAACAATAAGATGGTTATTTTGGCCCGCCCTCACCTTTTATCCTCTCCCCCAGGGAGAGGAAAGAGCAGGCGACGGTTTTGAGTTTTCAAGCGGTGGTTTGGCAAACTCAAATGCTGGTCGTCTTGTGAGACGGCGGATAATTCTCCCTCTCCTTGGGGAGAGGGCCGGGGTGAGGGAGGACGAATGCCGTGAACCGTCCTCTACAATGATTTTTTGCGTGTGCCGGGGCCATGTTTCACCCGGCTGAAGCCGTGACGGGACACCAAACGAAGTCTTACAGCGACAACTAACAAAAACCGGGAATGTCCTGATTTCGTGTAGCTTCGAGCCTGCGGCTCGATCAGTTCGGCGCACAGTGCCGACACTACAACGAAATCAGAACACCACCCAAAAACCCAGAAAGAACCCAACCATGAGTGACACAGTGATGATTTCCAAGCCCCCCACGGCGAACCGCGGCTGGCTTGTCACCTTTTCCGGCACGGGCATCAACCTCGCCCTCGGCATCCTCTACACCTGGAGCATGTTCAAGGGCGCCATCGAGAAGGAGTTCGGCTGGCAAGGTTCACAACTCAACGATCCCTACGCCCTCTGCTGCCTGGTCTTCGCGTTTTCCATGATCCTGGCCGGGCGCTGTCAGGACAAATTCGGGCCGCGCCTCACCGCGTCCATTGGCGGACTGCTCGTGGGCGCGGGGTTCCTGCTCTGCTCGACCACGAACAGCTACGGCGTCTGGTTGCTCGGCTTCGGCGTGCTGGCAGGTCTCGGCATCGGCTGCGGCTACTCGTCCGCCACGCCGCCCGCGTTGAAGTGGTTTCCGCCGTCGAAAACCGGTCTCATCGCCGGCCTCGTCGTCGCGGGCTTCGGCCTTGCACCGGTCTATCTCGCGCCGACGTCGCAATACCTGCTCGGCCACTACCAGATCAAAGCCTCGATGCTGATTCTCGGCATCGCGTTCGTGGTGATCGTCTGCGGCCTCGCGCAACTTTTGGTGAATCCGCCGGCGGGTTACGTCGCCGCGGTGAAGGGCGCGGCGTCTGGCGCAGCCGCGAAACCTGCCGCTGCCAGCAGCACACCCGGCGAAATGTTGTGCTCGCCGACGTTCTGGCTGCTGTGGGTGATTTATTTCATCGGAGCCGGCGCGGGCTTGATGGTCATCAGCAGCGTCAGCGGCATGGCGAAAAAGACCATGCACGAGGCCGCGTTCATCGCCGTGGCGGTGATGGCCATCGGCAATGCCGCCGGCCGCATTTGCGCCGGGTTGTTGTCCGACAAAATCGGGCGGCGCTGGACGCTGATGCTGGTGTTGCTGATTCAGTCCGCGCTGATGTTCATCGCCATTCCCGTGACGGCTTCCACCGAAGGCGCAAAGTTCGTGATCGTGCTGGTGGCAACGCTGATTGGCTTCAACTACGGCGCGAACCTGTCGCTGTTCCCGTCGTTCACCAAAGACCTGTGGGGACTGAAGAGCTTCGGCGTGAACTATGGCATCCTCTTCACCGCGTGGGGCGTGGGCGGGTTTGCCCTGAGCCGCCTGTCGCAGATGCTCTATGAGGCGAGCAAGGATGCGGCGGGCAAGGGCAATTACCAATCCTCCTTCATCACCGCCGGCATCCTGCTCATTGCGGGCGCGGCGCTCACGCTGTTGCTGAAACCGCAGCCGAAGAGCGGCGCGGGCGTGCCGGAACCGGCGCCGGCAAAATAACCAGCGGCATCGGATTTTTCCAAAAGACTTCGCGCCGACCCGATTTGCGCGCGACCAAAGCAGCGTAACCGCTCTCCGAATCGCCTCTGGCTGATTCTCCGAACGGCAACGCCGCTTCCATCGCATTATTTTACGACGCTCGCGCCATGTCCACTTTTGCAGGTGACAATTTCGCGGCACGATTTATTGTCCCTACGTTATCCTTTGGAGGAATCATGAAGTTCAAAGAACATGATTGCGTGGTGTTGACGGCCAATCTTCCCAAAGAAGGTTTGTTGGCCGGTGACGTGGGCACAATCGCTCACATCCACAAGGGCGGCGTGGCCTACGAAGTGGAATTTATCACCCTGACCGGCAGGACTGTCGCCGTGGCCACAGTGGAGGCAACCCAGTTGCGTGCGGTGGGCCGCCAAGACATCAATCACGTCCGGGAATTGGTTCCGGCCTGATTTGTTCAGCCAAGGTTTAACGGCCCGCTCAGGATCATCAAACGCTTTTCGTCACCGCGAGCAAGTCGCTTTGCTCCATTCGCCTGACGCGACGCTCACGTTGTTGCTGAGGCCGCAGGTGAAAAAGTAGCGCGGGCTTTCCAGCTTGCGGGTTTGGGCGACTTTTCCGCCTTCGCGGCGCGCCAAAGCGCCGCTCCGGCGCGACGGCGGCCAGTCGCCTGAAGCGGAACTGGAAAGTTCCGCCACCAGCAGACAGGAATGTCTGCTCTACACAGCCG
>Ga0187891_1002617_pt1 | contig 13497 bp, 11 predicted proteins | sample June2016WEW_21_4_FD_132990 | JGI IMG/M metagenome (GOLD analysis project Ga0187891, IMG submission 132990) | Peatland microbial communities from SPRUCE experiment site at the Marcell Experimental Forest, Minnesota, USA - June2016WEW_21_40 | ecosystem: Environmental > Terrestrial > Soil >... | reverse complement strand
GCGCCGGACAGCCCCTGCCTTGAACTTCGGGCTAAAGATTCGGTTCTTCTTCATCGGGTTCAGTTCTCCATTCAGTGTAGAACTGTCCCTGATTTCTGCGTCTCACTTTGGGGGCGCACTCCACACCTTTTCACCAATAACCAGCGAATTCTGCGACCGCCGGAAACCCGCGACCGAGCATTGCCTGATTGATTCCAATGGATTTGATGGTGCGCCCGGGGTGACTCGAACACCCGGCCTTCTGGTTCGTAGCCAGACGCTCTATCCAACTGAGCTACGGGCGCGCCGTGGGGTTGACTTATTCAATGTAACCAACCGCGCGGCACTATCGCAAGCGGAGCGCCCGCGGATTCTGGCACAATAGCGTTGTTCCAATGACGGAGCGTCTCTATTACGCCGATTCCTACCTGTGCTCGTTTCGCGCGCAAGTGGTGGAGGCAGCCGCGGGCGGCCTCACCGTGTATCTCGATCGGACCGCGTTCTATCCGGCCTCGGGCGGCCAGCCCTGCGACACCGGCTCGATTGCGGGCTGTGCCGTGCTGGACGTCGTCGAGGAAGGCGACCGCATCGCTCACCATTTGAGCGTGCCGCTCACCGCCGGAGAGGCCGATTGCGCCATCGATTGGGAGCGCCGCTTCGACCACATGCAGCAGCACTCCGGCCAGCACCTGCTCTCCGCCGTTTTTGAGGAGCTCTTCGCGCTCCACACCGTCAGCTTTCACCTGGGCGCGGAGAGCGCCACCATCGACATCGAAGGCGGAGCGGTCGAGCCGAGCACCGTGCTCGCGGCCGAGCGCCGCGTCAACGCGGTCGTCTTCGAAAACCGACCGCTGACGGTGGAATTCGAAGATGCCAAAGTGGCCGCTGGTCTGCGCAAGCCTTCCGAGCGCGAAGGCACGCTGCGCATCGTCAGCATCGCGGACCTGGACCGCAGCGCCTGCGGAGGCACCCACGTGCGCGCGACCGGAGAAATCGGCCCCATCCTCATCCGCAAGATCGAGAAAGTCCGCGAAACCACCCGCGTCGAGTTTGTTTGCGGTGGTCGCGCCGTCCGCCGCGCGCGCGCCGATTTCGATGCGCTCTCCGCCGCCGCGCAGCTTTTCTCCGTTTCCCTCGACGGCCTGCCTGCGGCCGCGGCGGCGCATCTGGAAACCTCCCGCGCCGCCGACAAAGCCCGCCGCAAGCTCGAAATGGATCTGGCGGTCTTTGAGGGCCGGGACCTGTACGCCGCCATGGCGCCCGGCGCCGATGGTTTGCGGCGCCACACCCGGCGCTTGGAGGGCGGCAGCCTCGACCAACTGCGGGCGCAGGCGCAGAGCTTCACCGCGCAGCCCAAAGCCGTGTTCGTCGCCGCGCTCAACGATCCACCTTCGCTGCTGCTGGCGGCTTCCGCCGATTCCGGCATCGATGCCGGCAAGGTCCTCAAAGCGGCGCTCACAGAAGCCGGCGGCCGCGGCGGCGGCAACGCCCGCATCGCGCAGGGCAGCGTCGGCACCCGCGAATCGCTCGATCGCGTGCTCGCAAAGCTCTAGTGGAATCGGTGCCGCAGGCCTGATCTGTAGGGGCCGGGCATGCCCGGCCCGCCTCGGGCGTGCACCGCGATGCGGCCCACCATACATATCCGAACTCGTCCGCAGGATGTGCGTAGCCGTCCGCCAGCGGGCCGCGCAGACTCCGTGCGATACAATGAAGGCGCACAAACAATGCAGCCGAAAATAAGGTCGACGACGGTGCTCTGCGTCCGCCGGGATAACAAGGTGGTGATGGCCGGCGACGGGCAGGTGACCCTCGGCAATGAGGTGATCAAGGCCTCCGCGCACAAGGTCCGCCGCCTTTACAACGACAAGATTGTCGCTGGGTTCGCCGGTTCCACCGCCGATGCGTTCGCTCTTTTCGCCCGCTTTGAATCCAAGCTCGAGCAGTTCAACGGCAACCTGCCGCGCTCGGTCGTCGAACTGGCCAAGGAGTGGCGCACCGATCGCGTGCTGCGCCACCTCGAAGCCCTGCTGCTGGTAGCGGACCCGACCATCACCTACCTGGTGAGCGGCAATGGCGACGTCATCGAGCCCGATGAAGGCATCGCCGCCATCGGCAGCGGCGGGCCGATCGCTCTCGCGGCCGCCCTGGCCCTGGCGCGCAACACCAAGCTCTCCGCACGCCGCATCGCCGAGCAGGCCATGCAGATCGCCGGCAAGATGTGCATCTACACCAATGAGAACGTGACCTACGAGGAGCTGGGGTAGCCATGGTGATTTATTTGCCAAGCCAGTCCGTGGATGAAGAACCGGTGCTCGACGAGCTCACTCCGCGCGAAATCGTGCGCGAGCTCGACAAGCACGTCATCGGACAGGCCGATGCCAAACGTGCCGTGGCCATCGCCTTGCGCAACCGCATCCGCCGCCAGAAGCTGGCGCCGGAAATGGCCGACGAGGTGATGCCCAAGAACATCCTCATGATCGGCCCCACCGGCGTCGGCAAGACCGAACTGGCGCGCCGCCTGGCGCGGCTGGCCAATTCGCCGTTCCTCAAAGTCGAGGCCAGCAAGTTCACCGAAGTGGGTTACGTGGGCCGCGACGTCGAAGCCATGATCCGCGATCTGGTGGATATCTCCATCGACATGGTGCGCGAGGAACGCCTCGACGAAGTGGCCGACCGCGCCGAGATGAACGCCGAGGATCGTCTGCTGGACCTGTTGATGCCGCCGCAGCCGGAGCCCAGCGAAAGTGTGGAACGCACCCGCGAGAAACTCCGCGAACGGCTCCGCGCCGGCAAACTCGACGAGCGCATGGTCGAGATCGACGTCAAGGACCGCGGGCCCACGCTCGAAGTCACCACCAACGCCGGCATCGAAGAGATGGGCATCAACCTCAAAGACATGCTGCCCAACCTCTTCGGCCAGAAGACGCGGCGGCGCAAAATGCGCGTGGCCGAAGCGCTCGATTACCTGGTCCAGGAAGAAGAGCAGAAGCTGATCGATATGGACCAGGTGACGCGCGCGGCACTCGAGCGCGTCGAATCGAGCGGCATCATCTTCCTCGATGAAATCGATAAGATCGCCGGCCGTGAATCCGGCCACGGTCCCGATGTCAGCCGCGAAGGCGTGCAGCGCGACATCCTGCCCATCGTCGAAGGCACTACCGTCAACACCCGCTACGGCTTCGTCCGCACCGACCACATCCTATTCATCGCCGCCGGCGCCTTCCACGTTTCCAAACCAAGCGACCTCATCCCGGAGCTGCAGGGCCGCTTTCCCATCCGCGTCGAGCTCAAGTCGCTCTCCGTCGAAGACTTCATCCGCATCCTCAAAGAGCCGAAAAACGCGTTGGCGAAGCAGTATGTCGCCTTGCTCGAAACCGAGGGCATCAAGCTGCTCCTCGCCGACGACGCGCTCGAAGAAGTGGCCAAATTCGCCGCGCAAGTCAACCAGAGCTCTGAGAACATCGGCGCGCGCCGCCTCCATACCATCATGGAGAAACTGCTCGAAGAAGTCTCTTTCGAAGGGCCGGACCTCAAGAAAAAGACCGTAAAAGTGGATGCCACCTACGTGCGCAAGCACCTCGCCGACATCGTGAAAGACCAGGACCTCAGCCGCTACATACTCTAACTTTTTTGTGCGCGAGTTGCGGGTCTTATTGGGCCCCCGGCGCCGGACGCGAATCGAAGCCTCAGACCCCGCCTTGCGCTCAACACGAGCGGGCGGTAGACTGATTCGCCGAATGGCAAAGGGCAAATTCCTTTTATTCGGCCTCATCGGCTTCAGTGGATTATTCGCCGCGTCCGCCTGCGAGGAACTTACAAGCCTTTCACTTGCCAATACGACAATCACGATGGCCGTCTCCGTACCGGCTGGCCCGTTTGTGGCGCCTGACGGCACAACGTTTCCGAGTCTGCCCGCCTTCTGCCGGGTCGCCGGGTCGATCCGGCCGTCCAGCGATTCCGATATTCAATTTGAAGTGTGGATGCCAAACTCGGACTGGAACGGCAGGTTTGCAGGTGCCGACAACGGCGGCTTCGGCGGGTCTATCAATTACGCCAAGATGGGCGATGCGCTCAGCCATAACTATGCCGCCGCCTCTACCGACACAGGCCACCGGGCGGGTTCCTTGGGCGCGCTGGACGCGAGTTGGGCCATGGGACATCCGGAGAAGGTCATCGATTTCGGCTATCGGGCGATTCACGAAACGGCTCAAAAGGCACAGGCCATCGTTACTGCCTTCTCTGGGCAAGGGCCCAGTCGCTCGTATTTTGACGGCTGCTCGAACGGCGGACGGCAGGCGCTGATGGAGGCCCAGCGCTTTCCTGCCGATTACGATGGAATCATCGCCGGCTCGCCTGCGAGTAACTGGACACACTTGTTCTCCTCCAGCGTGTGGGCCAACCAGGTGCTGGCGCTGCACTACCTCCCTCCCTCTAAACTGCCGGCCATCGAGGCCGCCGCGCTGGCTGCCTGCGACGGTCTGGATGGAGTTGTCGATGGCGTGATCGACGATCCGCGCAAGTGCCGCTTCGATCCCTCGACCTTGCTTTGCCAGTCCACGGAAACCGATGCATGTCTGACTGCGCCGCAAATCGCGACGCTGCAGAAACTTTACGCGGGCCCGGTGAACTCCGCGGGGACTCAGGTCTTCCCCGGCTATCCAGTGGGCGGGCAAACGGGATCTAATGGATGGCCGCTTTGGGTGACCGGCGCCACGCAGGGAACGGGGGCGATGTTCTACTTCGGATATTTCTACTTCACCGACATGGTCTACGGCGACCCGAACTGGAACCCCCTCGCGTTCGATATCGACAGCGACGTGGCCGCGGCGGACCTGGCGAGTGCAGCGACGCTGAACGCGACCGATCCGGACTTGACGGCGTTCCAGAAGCGCGGCGGGAAGCTCATTCTGTTCCACGGCTGGAGCGATCCCGCAATCGCGGCTGCAAGCACCATTGACTACTACCAGAGCGTAATCGCGAGGCTGGGCCCAGTCGGCCGCCAGTCTTTTATCCGCTTGTTTCTCGCGCCAGGAATGCAGCACTGCGAGTATGGGCCGGGGCCGGACAGTTTCGGCCAGAACGGCTTCGACCGGGGCGACCCGCAACACGACCTCGAGGCGGCTCTCGAACTTTGGGTGGAGCGGGGAGTGGCACCGCAACGCATCGTCGCGACCAGGTACAACACCGACCTCGATCCATCCAGCGGCGTGCTGCGCACCCGGCCGTTGTGCGCATATCCCGCGGTGGCCCGATGGATGGGGTACGGCGACACGAATGACGCTGCGAACTTCACCTGTGTTGACACCACCTCCAACCCAAGAAGGCCCGTGCCGCTCCGGCCTCCAATGTAAGATGTCCCTGCCCCAGCCGAGCCGCGCGCCGCTGGCATGGGCATTGTCGATCCGAAGCGGCCTCGCGAATGCCGCATGTTAATCTCGAAAGTTGGTATTTGAACGCGTCATCTGGATCGTGCTCGATAGCGTCGGCGTGGGCGCCATGCCGGACGCGGCGGAGTTTCACGATCCGCCCGGCGCCGATACGCTCGGCAACATCGCCCGCCTGCGCGGCCTGAATCTGCCCAACCTGGCATGCTTGGGTTTGGGCAACATCAAGCCTCTCCAGGGAATCCCGCCCGCCGCCGCGCCAACCGGCGCTTACGGGCGCTGCACGCTGGCTTCGCCGGGCAAGGACACCACCACTGGCCATTGGGAAATGGTCGGGATTCACCTCTCGAAACCGTTCCCGCTTTACCCGCACGGTTTTCCGGCGGAGGTGCTCGACGAATTCGCGCGCCGCATCGGCCGCCGCTGGCTGGGCAACGTGGCGGCGTCGGGAACCGAAATCATCCGTGAGCTGGGCGTCGAACACATGCGCACCGGTTCGCCCATCGTTTATACATCGGCCGATAGCGTCTTCCAGGTGGCCGCGCATGAAGAGGTCATCCCACTCTGGGAGTTGTACAAAATCTGCGAAACGGCGCGTGAGATTCTGCGCGGTCCGTACGAAGTGGGCCGCGTGATCGCGCGCCCCTTCATTGGCGCGCCGGGCAACTTCACTCGCACCGCCAACCGTCACGATTACGCCGTGCCGCCGCCTGCGGGCATGCTGCTCGACCGCCTCGAGGAGCGCGGCGTCCTGGTGCGCAGCGTGGGCAAAATCTTCGACGTGTTCCTCGGCCGCGGCATCCGCGACGGCGTCAAGATCAAGAACAACGCGGACGGCATGGCGAAGACGCTTGCCACCATGGCGGAGCCCGGCGCCGGCCTGATCTTCGTCAACCTGGTGGATTTCGACCAGCAGTACGGCCACCGCAACGATGTCGAAGGCTACGGCGCGGCGCTCGAACAGTTCGACGGCTGGCTGCCCGCGTTCGAAAGCGCGCTGCTCCCCGGCGACCTGGCGATCTTCACCGCGGATCACGGCTGCGACCCGACCGTTCCCGGCACCGATCACACCCGCGAATACGTCCCCTTGCTTGCTGCCGGCCCCAAAGTTCGCGGCGGCGTCAACCTTGGCTTGCGCGCTTCGCTCTCCGACATCGGCCAGACCGTGGCCGCTAATTTCGGCGTCTCCATCAATCATGGCGCTAGCTTCTTAAAGGAACTCTTATGAGAAAACCAGTCATGGCGGGCAATTGGAAAATGTACAAGACCCCCGCCGAAACCACCGCGTTTTTCGAGAAATTCCGGCCGCTGGTCGCGGCTTCCGCGCACTGCGAGATCGTGATCGCGCCGCCCTTCACCAATCTTGCCGCGGCCGTCGCAGCCGCTCACGGCACCGCCATTCGCATCGGCTCTCAGAACATCGCCTGGGCCAAGGAAGGCGCTTTCACCGGTGAGATTTCGGGTCCCATGGTCGCCGCCATCGGCGCCACGCATGCCATCGTCGGCCACAGCGAGCGCCGGCAGTACTTCGGCGAGACCGATGAGACCGTGCTCAAACGCACGCAAGCCGCGCTCGAATACGGGCTGACTCCGATCGTCTGCGTCGGCGAGCGTCTGAATGATCGCGAAGGAGGCAGGACCGAAGCCGTCCTGGTCAGCCAGTTTCACAAAGGCATCGCCGGTTTGACCGCGCCGCAGTTCGCCAAGATCGTGATCGCCTATGAGCCCGTGTGGGCCATCGGCACCGGCAAAACCGCCACCCCCGAGATCGCCGCCGACGCGCACCGCGTCATCCGCGCCCAAGTGCGCGATAAGTACGGCAAGGAAGCCGCCGATTCCATCCGCATCCTATACGGCGGCAGCGTCAAGCCGGACAACGCCCGCACCCTCATGGCGCAACCCGAAATCGATGGCGTCCTGGTCGGCGGCGCCAGCCTCGACCCGGTAGGCTTCGCCTCCATCGTCAATTTCTAAAGCAACCCCCAGCTCGCGGAGCGCACCATGCCGTGGCGCAGGCTGTCAAGCTTGCAGAGCCGAGAGTCGTCTCGGCTTTTCTCGCCTTACGTGACCGCGCATAATGTGGAACGACCACCTGCGCCAATGGATCGAACCGTCACCCCGTACACAGCCGGACCCTCGCCCGAATCAGTGTCCGCTCCTTCATGCTATCCTCGCCTCGATGTTCGTGTGAAAAAGGAGAGCTTATGAAGACATTGCTACTGGCCGTGGCGCTGTGCGTCACCGCTTTGCATGCCCAGGCGCCGGACCCCCTGGAAGGCCTCTGGCAGGGCTATGACGGCGAGTGGGTCCACGTTTCCAAACAACTGGTCGCCCTGGCGGAAGCCTTCCCGGCCGACAAGTTCTCCTGGCGTCCCGGGCCAGGCGTGCGGTCCACCAGCGAGGTCTTCATGCACATCGCCATGGCGAACTTTTACCTGCTGAGCGTCACCGGTCCGAGAATGCCCCCCGACCTCAACTCGCCCGACCTGGAAAAAACCGTGACCGAGAAGGCAAAGGTCATCGGCTGGCTCAAACGCTCCCTTGAGGCCGTCAAGGTCGCCCATGCCGGAATCAAACCCGCCGACCTTCAGCGCAAGGTCAAAATCGCTGATCGCGATGCCACCGTGGATGGCATGTATCTTCGTATCATTATTCACGCCAACGAGCACATGGGCCAATTGGTGGCCTACGCCCGCATCAACGGCATTGTGCCGCCGTGGTCCCAGCCCGCGAAATGAACCGGGTCTGCCCCTGCTGTTATACGCATCGGCTCCGAAAACAGAGTTGAGCTGGCACGTTCCGCGCCCAGAGCCACGGGCCAGCGCCTAACTACCCCGGCGCCCCGCCGTTCTCCTTCGCGTTGTACTCGCGCAGCTTGTTGTGCAGCGTCTTGAGGCTGATGCCCAGAATCTCCGCGGCGCGCGTCTTATTGTTGTTGGTATGTTCGAGCGTGCGCAGGATGAGCTCCTTCTCGGCCTCGCCCACCGTGGCGCCGATCGGAAAGTGGACCGTGTCGCGGTCCTCGGCAGCCGGCGCATCGAGCGCCGCCGTGGCCTGGTACGTGCGGTTTTGCAGGAACGCGGGCATGTGCTTCATCTCCAGCGTGCCCTCGCCCGCCAGAATCAGCGCCCGCTCCAGCACGTTGCGCAGCTCGCGCACGTTGCCCGGCCAATCATGGCGCGCAAACGCCTCCATCACGGCGGGCGAAAGGTCGGTGACGCGGCACTCGTGCTTGCGGTTGAGGCTGCTGATCAACGCCTCCGTCAGCGCCGGAATATCCTCTTTGCGCGTCCGCAGCGGCGGCAGGTGGACATGGAAAACGTTCAGGCGGTAGTAAAGGTCCTCCCGCAAGTGGCCCCCGCGCACGGCGTCCTCAGGCGTTTTGTTGGTCGCTGCCACCACGCGCACGTCCACCTCGAATTCGGTCTTGCTGCCGAGCCGTCGCACTTTGGAATCCTCCAGAATGCGCAGCAGCTTGGCCTGCGTGGCCAGTGGCATTTCGCCGATCTCATCCAGCAGCAGCGTCCCGTTCTGCGCCACCTCGAAGCAGCCGGCGCGCCGCTCGGAGGCCCCGGTGAAGGCGCCCTTCTCATGGCCGAACAGCTCGCTCTCCATCAGCGTCTCGGGCAGCGCCGCGCAGTTGATCGCCACGAAAGGTCCGTGCCGCCGCGTGCTCAGCGAGTGCAGCGAACGGGCTACCAGTTCCTTGCCCGTGCCGCTTTCCCCTGTGATCAGCACGCAGGCCCGGCTAGGGCCGGCTTGTTGCAGCAGCGCGAAAATCTCCTGCATCTTGGGCGACGTCCCCACCAGATCGCCCACCGCGCCCTTGTACCCGAGGTTCCGTTCCATGGCGCGGTTTTCGGCGCGCAGCGCCGCGTGGCTGCCGGCGCGGCGGATCAGAATCTCCAGCGGCCCCGGCTGGATAGGTTTCTCCAGAAACCAGTACGCCCCCAGCTCGTGCACCGTTTTCACCGCGGTTTCGATGTTGCCGTATGCGGTCAGCACGATGGTCGGCGGCATTTCGCCCGCGTCCCGCAGCCGCGCCAGGAAACCGAAGCCGTCCAGGCCGGGCATGTTCAGATCCGTCAGGATCACGTCGGCGGGAAAGGTGGCCAGTTTGCGCAAAGCTTCGTCGCCTTCGGCCGCCGTTTCCGGCGTCATCCCCCATGCGGAAACCATCCCCGCCAGGCCGCTGCGCTGGCTGGCTTCGTCATCCACGATGAGCACTTTGATCGATGGGTGCAAGTGTATCCTTTCGAACGCGCGCGATATAGACCCATTTTACGCCGGAGCCCCCCCTGGGGCGGACACCCTGCGCCCGAAACCAACCAGCCGCCGCGAGGAGCTGGCCGGGCGGGGTAGAATGAGGACAAGCCGTGAAAGTCATGCTTCCTCGAATCGGGCCGGTGTTTGCTCTGTGCGCTCTGCTGCCGCTGGCGGCCCTACCGCAGCAGCCCGCGCCGGATGCCGCTAAGGCGCCGCCGCAGGAGCCCCCGCCCGGCGCGCGCTTCACCGTCCAGTCCAACGAGGTCATCCTGCCCGTCACCGTCACCGACGATAAGGGCCGCTTCGTGTCCAACCTCGATGCCAAGGATTTCCTCGTGCTCGACGAAGGCAAGCCGCAGCGCCTCACTTACTTCAGCCACAATAGCAAGCAGGCCATCGTCGTCGGCTTCCTGGTCGACCTCAGCAATTCCAGCCGGATTTACTGGAAGACTTTTCAGGATGCCACCATGGACCTGGTGTGGAACCTGCTGCCCGTCGACGATCCGCGCTTCAGCGGATATCTCATCACCTACGCCAACGACGCCGAAGTGGCCGTCAACACTACTCAGGATGCCGACAAGATTACCGACGTGCTGCGTAAGTCCAAGCCCGGCGGCGCCTCCGCCTTCTATGACGCCATTTTATTGGCTTGCACCAACCGGACCCTGGTTCACGGCGAACCCTACGAGCCGCGCCGCGTCCTGATCGTGATTGGCGACGGGCACGACACCGCCAGCAAGAAGATCAGCTTCGATCAGGTGGTGGAGCTGGCCAAGCGCAACCTGGTTACCATTTATGCCATCAGCACCCAATCGTTCGGCTTCAGCAATCGATCCGAAGACGAGCTCGAGCGCCTCACGCACGAGACCGGCGGCCACGTCGAATACCCGTTGAACAAAGATCTCTACAAGGATGTCTCCGGCTATATTTCGGTGCCCAAAGACGCCGGTAACTACGTCTACGAAGCCGGCACCGGCGGTTACGCCGCGGAAATCTCGGGCGCGATTACCCGCGCCATCCTGGGTATCTCCGGCGATATCACCAGCCAATATATTCTGCGCTACGTGCCCGAAGCTTCCCCGGACGCTAAGTTGAAAGCGTATCATCACATCAAAGTGGAGATCCCGTCCGTGCCCGGGGTGGTGATTCGCACTCGCGATGGCTATTACCCCGCCACCGTCCCATCGCAACCCACCGGCGCCCAGTAGATTTGTCTTACTGAACTATGATTTCTTTGCCGCCCGGGACGATTTGAGCGCTGTGGGGCAGGTTGATAACCTGCGCACCGATTGCCAATCGGTGCAGCCGGGCAACGCCCGGCCCGCGCACGCAACCATCGTCTGCTTGGTTGTGGCCCGTCCGGCCAGCCCCCGCAAAGGCGCTATACTAGCCGTTGCAACGCACCGTGAGACGCGCCCGATGAGCACCGTTCCCACTATTCCCGCGCAGTCGCAACTCGGTTCGGACGAGTCCGCCACGCAGGCTGAGCTGGCGCGGCGCTGCTTATATTACATGTCGTTGATGCGCGAAACCGAGGACCGCATCGAGCGCAAACTCTACCGGCAGGGCAAGATTCTGGGCGGCGTTTACGTGGGCCGCGGCCAGGAAGCCATCCCCGTCGGCAGCGCCCTCCATTCGCTCCCCGATGACGTGCTCCTCCCCAGCCATCGCGACATGGCCGTGTTCTTCATCCGCGGCGTTCCGCTGGGCCGCATCTTCGCCCAGTACATGGGGCGCGCCGACGGCCTCACCCGCGGGCGCGACGGCAACATGCACATGGGCGATATGAGCGCTGGCTTAGTGTCCATCATCAGCGCCCTGGCCGCCACCGTGCCTGTGGCCGCGGGCGTAGCCCTGGCGCTCAAGTACCGCGGCACGAACGCAGTGGCGTTCAGTTACTTCGGCGACGGCGCCACCAGCCGCGGCGATTGGCATGAGGGCGTCAACATGGCCACCGTCTTGAAACTGCCGGTGGTCTACATCTGCAATAACAATCAGTACGCTTACTCCACGCCGCTGAGCGGCCAGATGGCCTGCGAAAATGTGGCGGATCGCGGCCCTTCTTACGCTATGCCCGCGGAAATCGTCGATGGCAATGACGTGCTCGCGGTTTATGCTGCCACCGGCCGCGCCGTCGCCCACGCGCGCGCCGGCCTCGGTCCCTATTTGCTCGAGTGCAAAACCTTCCGCATGACCGGCCACTCCGCCCACGATGCCGCTGAGTACGTGCCGCCCGCCCTGTTCGAAGAGTGGGCCAAGCGCGATCCCATCGTCCGCCTGGAACAAAAAATGATCGACCATGGCTGGGACGATCGCGCGACCATCGATGCCCTCCACGCGCAGGTCCGCCAGGAAGTGGACGCCGCCGTCGCATGGGCCGACGAGCGTCCTTATCCCGACCCCGCTACCTTGCTCGACGGCGTTTACGACAGCGAGTAGTTATGCCCACCACTTACTTGGAAGCTATCCGCGAAGGACTGTGGGAGGAGATGGAGCGCGACCCGAATGTGTTTCTTTTGGGCGAGGACATAGGCGTCTACGGCGGCGCGTTCAAAGTAACTGCCGGCTTCATCGAGCATTTCGGCGAGCGGCGCGTCGTGGATACGCCGATTTCCGAGTCCGGCATTGTCGGCGCCGCCATCGGCGCCGGCCTGATGGGCCTCCGTCCTGTGGCTGAAATGCAGTTCGCCGATTTCATTTCCTGCGGCTTCGACCAGATCGTCAATTTCGGCGCCAAGTGCCGCTATCGCTGGAACGCCGCCGTCCCTATGGTGCTGCGCGCGCCCTCCGGCGGCGGCATTCATGGCGGGCCCTTCCATTCGCAGAACCCCGAGATGTGGTTCGTCAAGACGCCCGGCCTGAAAGTGGTCGCTCCGGCCACCGCCTATGACGCCAAGGGTCTCATCAAGTCCGCCGTGCGCGACAACGACCCGGTGATCTTTTTCGAGCACAAAGCCCTCTACCGCCGCATCAAGGAGGACTTGCCGGCTGAGGAGTTCACCGTCCCCATCGGCAAAGCCAGAATTGCGCGCGCGGGCCGCGACCTCACCATCGTCACTTATGGCGCCATGCTATGGGTGGCGCTCGAGGCCGCCGAAACGCTGGCTCAAGAAGGCATCGAGATGGAAGTGGTGGATCTGCGCACCCTGCTGCCGCTCGACCGCGACACCGTCTGCGACAGCGTCAAAAAGACTTCCAAAGTGCTCCTGCTGCACGAAGACACACGCACCGGCGGCATGGCCGGCGAGCTCGCCATCAGCATCACCGAAAGTGTTTTCGAGCACCTCGATGCCCCCATTGTCCGCGTCACCGCGCCCGACACCCCCGTTCCCTTCAGCCCCCCGCTCGAAGAAGCCTTCCTCCCCAATGCCACCAAAGTAATCGAAAAAGCCCGCTGGCTGTATCGATATTAACCTTGCGGGCAGGTTGGTAACTGCTGATAACCTGCGCTCGGCCCGTTGTGTTTCTGTAGGGGCCGGGCACGCCCGGCCCGCGGCGTGAGGCGATCTCTTCGCCGGAACTCATGGCTCGCGGTCTGAATGGAAAAGGACTCTGTTCTGAAACATGGCGTACGGCCCGCCGACGGCTCTGTGGTTTGCCCTACTGCGGAGATTCTATCAGGGCCGCTTCGGTCCGGTGACTGCCCCTGGAACTTTTTTCTCCCCGCGTTCCCAGCCACTTACCGCCGGTGCCATCATTAACTGCGCCGCACTCCTGTCATAGTGGAATCGGATAGAGGCAGCGCGGCCCACTCCGCGCTGCCGCAACAGCTTTCTCCCCGGCCGGGGAACGTTGCACTTAGGTGGTACTGAACTTCCGGCGCCCCTTAAAGGCATGCGGGGTCCCCTACGGGTAGGACTCCCGACGG
>Ga0187891_1002609_pt1 | contig 13533 bp, 7 predicted proteins | sample June2016WEW_21_4_FD_132990 | JGI IMG/M metagenome (GOLD analysis project Ga0187891, IMG submission 132990) | Peatland microbial communities from SPRUCE experiment site at the Marcell Experimental Forest, Minnesota, USA - June2016WEW_21_40 | ecosystem: Environmental > Terrestrial > Soil > Wetlands... | reverse complement strand
TCGTCCTCGTGTTCGCATTTATCGCGCCGGGAACAATGTAGGTAAGATCGCCGGGATCGCGTCCATTCAAGGGAAGCTCCTCGACGGAGGTGCTATCCACGACTTCGGCGAGGGACGTCGATTAGGTTTCGACCATTTGCTGGCCGGCGGCTACCGTGACAGTCTCTGCCACCTGACCGACGGCAATCGTAATGTTCACTCCGGCGACCTGATCGGCGGTCAGGATAATGCCGGCCTGCGTTGTGGTCTTGAAACCCGGATGGGAGACCGTAACCGAGTAATGCCCGGTTTCCAAATAGGGCGCTGAGTAGACGCCGCTGCCGTTGGTGACGAGTTCTCTCTTGGTTCCCGTGTCGTTGTCGGTGACCGTGACGGTTGCGCCGCTCACCACGGCGCCCGATGTGTCGATGACGGCTCCGTTGATGGTCGCAGTGCCGGCCTCTTGGGCGTAGCTCGGCTGCACCCAGGCGACAAAAACGGCCGCGATCACCAGCACGACCAACGTGGCGAGCAGCGGGAACGTCGGCTTCAGATAATTCCGATTCGCTTTGAACACGGTCTGCCTCCCTTTTCACTTGTTCAATTGAAGTCTCATGTAAAACGATTACATAAGCGCAAGCAACCATCGCTTACTTAATCGCTAACGAAAAGTTGCGAGGAATGTAATCTATTCGCTTTGTCTTTGTCAACCAGAAAACTGAGATTTTACTAAGAGACGAACAAAAGGAGAAGATACCGCACGACCGAAAACATGCAAGTTAAATAGAAAATCGATTTGTTCAACCTACGAGCTGTCGGTTTCGTTCCTCCAGGAGCGCCAATGGACGAGAGTTCTCCACAGAGGAGAATCCTCATTGCCCGATACTTTTGCCCATTTCCGGCTATTTCTAGCGAGATTGACTCGGGGTAACGATGGCTCCAGGCAACTCTCGCCGGGCAGCCAGCGATTACAGAATCTGTCGTTTGTTCGCGTTCACTCTAAGGTCATGTGAGCGCAAGGATCTCGTCGCCAACCGGGACCTGAAGGTCAGGTTTGCCATCTCGATCCAAAACACCAGTACTTTGAAGCATTCTTGACGGATAAAGTAAACGTGATCTATTGTACGTTTGATCGCGGAGGCGAAGTCGCCCGTTTGACTTCGCGATGGTTCGACTTCGCGTTTGGAAGATTGAAATCTCGCACTTTTGAATCTTCGAATCCGCTTGCTGTTTGCAAACACCGGCCGTAAATCTCCTCGCCTACGATCGGTGTTCTAAGTGGTGCCAGCTCTAGAGGCACCTGAGGTAATTCCCTATGACGCGCCTGAGGCTACTTCCTTTCCCCATCAAAGCCATGTTGGCGACAGTTTTCGGCATTGGTTCGGCCATCCTGATTGGTGGAGCTACCCTGCTGCAATCAACCGGCCAGCAGCAAGCTCCGATAGCCGTCCCGCCAGCCGGGCTCACCATCGACTACCCGCTCAACGGCTCGGTCTTTCCTCCTGAGATCACTTCGCCCACGTTTCTTTGGCACGATTCCAGCGAGACCGCCCAACGCTGGGTCGTTGAGGTCTCGTTTCGGGAGCGCTCCAGCGATATGCGGATCGAGGCGGCGGGTGAGCACCTGCAAATGGAAGAGATCGACCTGGCAGCAGGTCAGCCCGAACCAATGACTCCGGAACAGGCGTCCACCAGAACCTGGAAACCGGACTCGGCAACATGGGCAAAAATCAAACAGGAGTCCGTCAACTCGGCGGCAACCATCACGATCAGCGGGTTTGCCGATGGCAATTCCACCTCTCCGGTGTCGCAAGGCGCGGTAACCATTTCCACGTCGCGGGACCCGGTGGGTGCTCCCATTTTCTATCGCGATGTGCCGCTGATGACAGCGGGCCGCGTCGAAAACGGTTCCATTACGCCCTTGCCGGTATCCGCCCTTCCCCTCATTAAATGGCGGGTGCGGGACATTTCCCAGCCCCAGAGCCGAGTGGTCATGGAGAACCTCCACACCTGCGCCAACTGCCATTCGTTTTCCTTCGACGGCAAGACGATGGGCCTGGATATGGACGGGCCGCGCAACGACAAGGGCTTGTACGCCCTCGTTCCCCTGGCCAAGTACATGACGATTCGCAACCAGGATGTCATCCGCTGGAGTTCCTTTCAGGAGGACCTCGGGGAGAAGAGCACCGACCCCAACCTGAAGCGTTTCGGGTTCATGTCGCAGGTTTCTCCAGACGGCCAGTATGTGGTGACCTCGATCGGGCCTCCCGATTTAGGGAACACGCACCAAAGCGAAAATCCCGGCTTCGCACCAGGGCTCTCTGACCGCCTTTTCAATGCGAACTATAACCACCTGGGCTTTAACCAGGTTTTTTACCCGACCCGGGGCATCCTCGCTTGGTACGACCGGAAGGAAAAGAAGTTGAGGCCCCTTCCGGGCGCGGACGATCCGCGGTTCGTGCAGACCAGCGCGTTCTGGTCGCCGGATGGAAAGTACCTGATCTTCAGCCGCGCGGTGGCTCGCGATCCGTATCCGCCGGGTTTTGAGAAGCCCGAATATGCCAACGATCCAAGGGAAACACAGATCCAATACGACCTTTACCGGATTCCCTTCAACGACGGCCGGGGTGGCGAGGCGGAGCCCGTCATCGGGGCTTCGAATAACGGCATGAGCAACGATTTTCCGAAGGTCTCACCCGATGGCCGCTGGATCGTGTTCGTGGAAAACCGCAATGGGTTGCTGATGCGCCCGGACAGCAAGCTGTACATCGTGCCTTTCTCGGGTGGCAAAGCCCGGCTGATGAAATGCAACCTGTCGCTGATGAATTCGTGGCACAGCTTTTCACCGAATGGGCGGTGGCTGGCTTTTTCGTCGAAAGGGCGCTCCATTTACACGCAATTGATGCTGACGCACATCGACGCCGACGGCAACGACACGCCTGCAATTCTGGTGGAGAACTCAAAGGCCGCCAATCGCGCCGTGAATATCCCCGAGTTCATCAATATCCCGCCCGACGGACTGGCGCGGATTGACCCGGAAGCGGCCGAGGTCTACCGCGTGGCCGACAGCGGCTTCGATTTAATGGGAAAGGGTCAGATGGCCGAAGCAGTTCCGGAGTGGCGCAAGGCCGTGCAAATGGATCCCGACGATGCTGACTGGCATTTCAACCTTGCCGTATCGCTATGGGCCAGCAACCAGGAGCCAGAAGCCGTGGAGGAGTTCGGCAAGACATGCGATCTTGAGCCCGCTGAGTCGAAATGGTTTGGCCACCTCGCGGCGTCGCTGTCGAAAACCGACGATCTCGACGGAGCCGTGGTCAAAATGGATATTGCGTGCTATCGGAAATCGCTCTCGCTCGATCCGTCCAACGCAAAAGCGGAGGCGGCCTTGGGGGTGGCGCTGTTCCGGGACGGAGAAGCTGAGGAGGGCTACCAGCACCTGCAGAAAGCGGTTGAGATGGACCCCGGCTTCGCCGATGGCCACAATGAGCTTGCAACAGCGCTGGCAAAGATGGGACGAGTGGACGAGGCAGTCGCCGAGGTGCAAAAGGCAATTGCCATCTCCCCCTCCTCCGCGGAATATCGCTACAATCTCGGATTTGCCTTGGAATTACGCGGAGACTTGGCTGGCGCAGTGGCAACTTTTCAGAAGTCTGTGGAGCTTAGCGACGGCAAGGACGTGCGGTGCCTCGCGGCGCTGGCAGACGCTTATGACAAGGCTGGCCGCTTCCCCGAGGCCATACAATCCGCCAGTCAGGCGGTCGATCTGGCTGTCCAGGAACATGACCAACAACGCGAGCAAAACTTACGGAACGCCCTCGAGCGCTACCAAAGCGATGGCGCGAAAACACAGCCATAGTACTTGGCTGAACTGGTCCCGCCGCCTCAGCAAAAATTATGAACTGCGGCGCATCTCGGCGGAAACCATGGTTTTTATCGCCTTCGTTCATTTGTTGCTGCGCCGGACTACTTAGCATTTGGGCAGATTTTCACTTCGCCAACCGGTCTTCTTTGGCCAGAAATTCGTTAAGCGCCGACTCAACGTTGCCAGTTTTGAGGGCATCGGGCCAGCGTGCGTTCCAAATCAAGTACCCGCCGGGCAAGGTCAAGTATTCTGTGCCGGCGGCCGCGGCACTTGTGGCGGTCACCGTCCAGGCGTTGCTCTCGAAAAAATAAAGAGGCGCGTTTTCGTTCCCCGAGTGTGGGCTGCGAATGTCGGACACTTGCTGCATTGCGTGTAGAAGCGCCAAGGTGAGCGCCAGGTCGGGGAGCCAGTCGCGGTTGAAGGTGCAGATATAGAGCACGCCATCGGGGGAATTTACTGTGCCCTGCGCGACGGGCGCAGCCTCATCGACGGTTCCGTAGCCGATGGTGACGCCGTTCTGCTCCTTGCCTTTGGGCAGCAGCGCCGCGTCAGCCTTGATCTGGTCGGCAGTTGGTCCCGGCGCCAGGCTGGCAGCCAGCTCCTGCGAGATCGCGATCGGGTCAACGAAACGCTGTGCCTGGTCCGATCCCTCAGAGATTCCCTTACCGGTGGACATGGCCCGCCACATATCGCTTTCGCCCGTGCCATTGGGCTGCGCCTTCTTAATAGCTGCATCCGAGGCCGAGTAGTCGATCTCCTTGGGCGTCACGTCCGCGACCGATTCTAGAATCAGGCGCGCCGGATAGGCATTGAGATTGCCGAAACCATCCAGGCCTACGATTTTGCCGCTGCCATCGCGTTGAACCCCTGCAGTGGCGACCGCATCAAGACGACCCACAAGCGTAGCCAGCACATGGTAACGTGGGCAGCCCAGGCACACGCCGCCGGTCTGGTCGTGGCGCTGTGCCAGCAGCGAATCGAACTCCTTGAATGCCTTGTCGCGGGTGAGCGAAACGGCGGGGCCCATCTCGGGCACAAATTTGCCGGCAAAGTTATGCGCCGGCTCCAGTTCAACCATGGCAACGGGGCCGGACTTGGCCTTGGTGCCCCTCGGGTAGGCCAGCCAGAGCCCGTTGACGTCTTCGCCGCAGTCGCCGTCGTCGACCACGAATTGATCGAAGCCCGTGACCACCGTCCCCTTGATGCGCACCGTTTTGCCATCAAAGCTGGCGGGGGTTTTGAGCACGGTGCATACCGTGGTGTCGATCGCCTGCGCATAGAGCCCGCAGGTGGCCACGCAAGCGAACAGTATTAATCCAAAAAGCTTTCGCGTAATCCCCCCTGGAGCCGCCCTTCCCCGAGGCGGCGGTTCTGTTTTCGACCAAAAGCACTAGTATTGAGCCGCCGAAGCGGGCGCGGATGTGCCGCGCCAATTGTACTCCGCCGCGCCTCCGCCTTCGGTTCCGGTAGTACAAGGATCGTGATTCTCTGGTATAAATGGACGCTGGGCGAAACGCGTAAGGCTTCATGCCCCGCAAACCGAAGGAGCTTCGCAAATAGAAGTGAAAGTTTCCCGGCGCCAAATTCTCCAATTGTCGGCGACGCTTCTGGGCCCCGGCATTCTCGATTTCCTTCGCACGCCAACTTGGCGGTGGTCGAGCTTGCCGATTTTGCAGGCCTCGACGATTCCCGTCCCACCAGGGCCACGCGCGGCTCCGCAAGTTCAGTTCGTGGATGTGGTGCGTGAGGCCGGGCTCTCGACACCTAATGTTTGGGGCGGCGTTGACAGCAAGAGTTATATCATTGAGACGAAAGGCAGCGGTATAGCGTTCTTCGATTACGATCAGGACGGCTGGCTTGACATCTATCTCACCAACGGAACTCGCCTGAACACCACCTGGCCGCCAGGCCAAGCGCCGACCACACACCTCTATCACAACAACCGGGATGGCACTTTCACAGACGTTACGGCCAAATCCGGGCTGGGACGCACCGGGTGGCAGACCGGCGTCTGCGTCGGCGATTTCGATAACGACGGCTGGGACGATTTGTTTTGCACCTTTTGGGGGCACAACGTTCTATTCCACAACAATGGCGACGGCACCTTCACCGACGTGACGAAGCAGGCGGGACTTTGGAAAGATGAGGTCCGCTGGGGATCGGGCTGCACATGGCTCGACTACGACCGTGACGGATTCCTCGATCTTTTTGTTGCGAACTACATTCTGTTTGATCTGTCCAAGGTGCCTGCGGCAGGTGAAGCGATGAATTGCGAATACAAGGGCAACCCGGTCATGTGCGGCCCGCGTGGACTCCCCGGGGGAATGAACATCCTTTATCACAACAATGGAGACGGAACGTTCACTGACGTTTCCGAAAAAGCAGGGATTCTCAAGCCCGGCCCTCGCTATTCGATCACTGCGGTATCGTACGACTTCGACAACGACGGATGGCCAGACATTTACGTTGCGGTGGATTCCGAGCCAAGCATCCTGTTTCACAACAATCACGATGGGACGTTTACGGATATCGCTGTGATGACGGGTTGCGGATATAGCGAAGATGGCAACGAGCAAGCCGGGATGGGCGTGGCCGTGGCGGATTACGATTGCGACGGCTGGTTCGATATCTTCAAGACGAATTTCGCCGGCGACACATCGGACCTTTATCACAACAACGGCGATGGAGCTTTTACGGATGTGACGTTCGAGGCCGGCGTAGGACTCGATACCCAGAACGTGAAATGGGGATGTGGTTTTATTGATTACGACAACGATGGCTGGCCGGATATTCTCCAGGTCGACGGCCATGTTTATCCGAGCGTAGATCAGCACGGTGTCGGTGAGACGTTCTTGGAACCGCGCATCGTCTATCGCAACCTCGGAAATGGAAAATTCCAGGACGTTTCGAAGGAAATGGGACCGGGGATTACGGCGCGGCATTCGAGCCGCGGCTGCGCCTTCGGAGACTACGACAATGATGGCGACATAGACGTCGTCGTGAACAACATGAATGAGATTCCCTCGCTGCTGCGCAATGACGGCGGGAATGATAACAATTGGATCAAGGTAAAACTGATCGGAACCAAGTGCAACCGGACGGCGATTGGCGCGCGTGTGCGCGTTGTCACAGGGAAACACTCGCAAATGGATGAGGTCCATTCCGGGACCAGCGTGATGTCACAAAGTGACCTTAGGCTGCACTTTGGTGTTGGGCAGGCTAAAACGGTCGACTTGCTCGAAATCAAATGGCCAACAACTCAGAAAGTCGAAACATTCATCAATCTTGATCCCAATCAAATTTTGATCATCAAAGAAGGCGCGGGCATCATCCAGAAGATCATGCCCAAACTAAAATCCAAAGAGCGTGGGTAGGATTGAGTTGTGGATACGAACCTGACAGATTGGCAAACAAGTTATCGCAACCTACGGGGCCGTTCCTCCAGCCCAACTTGGGGGAGCATTTGACAGGGCTGTTTTGTAGAGTCCTGGCTCAGATCAATGAATCACTTGTCCCCTCCGAGTTCAGGCGATACAGACGAGGACGCTACTTGCTCCGCCGATGTGTGGAAGAAGAATTGCACTCGGGGCATGAAACGGAAATCCGATCATTCGAAATATGCACATCGAGGTAGTGGAGGATTGAATCGATGAACCGAAGGATATTCCTGACAAGTGGGATATCGATGATCGCGTTGTCTCGAATAGCGAATTCAATTGAAACGGAAACATCTCAAGTGCAAGCCGCCAAACTGATCGGCGGAGCGTCGAAGATTGCTGATCGCGATTCTTCCTCAGGTTATCTGGTCAGTTTGACCCAACCCGGCCAGGGCGTCACATTCACCCGGCTGCGGGCCGGCAACAAATTGGCGATTCGCTACGCGTCGCTGTCGGTAGGCACCATCAGCGTCGAAGTCAATGACGGGACGGCTGGCAAGGTGAATGTTCATTCTTCGGGGGCACTCACAAGCTCGTATCTCAATGCCATCGTCGACCTCGCGATTCCTGCCGGCGCCACGGTGACCATCAGTCTGGAGCCCGACGACGTCGGGGTGAACATTGATCGGATCATCGTTGGCGGTGACCTGGGTTTGCCACCGGACATCTGGAACCTCCCGCCATTGACAGTTGCGGCTGGTCCTTATTCCGCTGACTGGAAAGCCCTCGGCCGGGCCTACGCCGTTCCGGTCTGGTGGCGCGAAGCCAAGTTCGGCGCATGGTCGCACTGGGATCCGCAATCCATGCCCGAGCAGGGTGATTGGTATGCACGCGGAATGTATATGGAGGGCAGGCCTCAATATGAGTTCCACCTCAAACATTTCGGCCATCCATCAGAATATGGTTACAAGGATATCTGCCACAATTGGGTGATCGACCGATGGAATCCTGGGGAGTTGATGAGCCTGTACGTCGAGATGGGCGCCCGTTACTTCATGGCAATGGGCTGCCACCACGACAACTTCGACTGCTTTGACTCAAAATATCAGCCGTGGAATTCGGTGCATGTCGGGCCCAAGGTGGACATCGTCGGCACATGGGAGAAAGTGGCACGCCGGCATGGGATGCGTTTCGGCATCGGCTTTCATGACACTCCAGCCCGTACCTGGGGACAGTTTATGCCCGCGCGTTATAGCAGCGACAAAACCGGGCCAATGAAAGGCGTACCATACGATGGCCTTCAAACGGTTTTGAACGGAAAAGGAGAATGGTGGGAGGGCATGGACCCGGTGAATCTTTATGGCCCGGCCCACACTGCACTGGATCCATTGCATTCACCGTTCGCCAATCAATTTATGTGGCGCGTTGACGACGCCATTAGCAAGTACCATCCCGACGTTATTTATTTCGACGAGCACGCAGGCGATTCTCAAGTGGATATGGGCGTGCACATGGGTCTGGGGTTTCTCGCTCCGCAACTGGTCGCGAACTACTACAACAAGTCCTTGGAATGGAACCACGGAAAGATGGAGGCGATCGTCAATCTTAAGGGTGTCGGTGGACGTTACAACAGCTTCCAGGACCACCCTGAACTCCTCCCCTACGTTGACCGTTCTCTAGTCAAGAGCACTGAAGCAATCATCGAGCCGGAAATCATGGCTTATCCATTCCAGACTGAAACCAGCATCTCGGATTGGCATTATAGAACTGGACAGAAATATATGGATGCTCCAGGCGTCATCCGGTCGTTGATGGAGAACGTATGCCGCAACGGAACCATGTTGCTCAATCTCACACAGCACGGTCACGGCGATCTTGACCCCGAAGTGATTCGCATTGCCAAAGACGTCGGCGCATGGCTGAAGATTGACGGCGAAGCGGTCTATGGCTCCCGTCCGTTTGAAGTTTATGGCGAGAATGAGATTCGCTATACACGCAACAACGGCAGTGTCTATGCCACGCTCCTGGATTGGCAAAGCGGCCCGGTCACTCTCAAAGCTCTTCGCGCCGGCGGCGCAACTCTCGGCAAGGTCTCCAAAGTCGAACTGCTTGGTTCGAACATACCGCTGACATTCGTTCAAGATGACGAAGGCTTGACCGTCACTCCCGGAGGACCCGTGCAACCGCTGCCGGGAATTACCAACGAATTGCTGGCTTCCGCGTGCCGGGTTCTGTGTATCTCGCATGACAAGGCTTGGATCAACGACGACGATCTCGACCTCGTGGCGCATGGATGGATTCGCCGCTGCAATCTGGGGAGAGGAGACTACAACAACGATCTCGCCATCAGCGAGACGCCTGGTGACGACTGGAGTTGCGCCTTTATTGGCAGCAATATTTCGATCATCGCCCCGAAAGAAGCGGGAGCCGGAAATATCGAGGTTCAAATTGACGGCCAAATCCGCGCCACCGCGGACCTGTCAACGGCTGGAACGCGTCAAGCCCAGCAAACAGTTTGTAATGTGACCGGGCTGACTCCTGGCAAACATTCAATCACCATTGTCAATAGAGGTCCCGGACCGGTGGCGATAGATGCCCTGGTCGTCCAGTGACTCAGCCAAGCTACGAATGGACAGTAGATTCCTTGTACTGAGGAAGGTTTTCGGGGGTCACAATTTTTCACAATCCAGACTAATTGCTCAAATATGTTGCTCGCGCCAAAGGCCGCCAAATCTTCCTTGCAAGGTTGACCTCGCATCAATCGTCGAGAGTTTTTAGAGCGTGTTTCCAGAATTAGGAATATTCCATGACCGAGAGGCGGGCCACGAGGACTCTTAAGACAAGAAGAAAGAGCCGGATTGCGGCATCCCAAGGCGTTCTCAAAGGGCCCGCGAAGCAGCCGGAGTCTAAATTCCCGGCGATCCGGCGCAGCGACATTGCCTTGTGGGCGGCGATCTTCTGTGCGACCTTGCTCGCCTATCTGCCTGCTCTGCATGGGAGCCTGGTGTGGGACGATAACAATCACCTGACCCGGCCCGATCTGCAGTCGTTCCATGGTTTATGGCGAATCTGGTTCGAATTGGGAGCGAGCCAGCAGTACTACCCACTGTTGCACAGCGCGTTCTGGCTCGAACACCGGATCTGGGGGGATGCGGTTCTGGGTTATCACCTGGTCAACATCGTACTCCACGCTCTGTCGGCGTGCCTGGTTGTGCTGATCGCGAGACAGCTGTCGCTCAAGGGCGCGTGGCTTGCAGGATTTGTGTTTGCGCTGCACCCGGTGCAGGTGGAATCGGTCGCGTGGATCTCAGAGCAGAAGAGCACGCTCTCGGGAGTGTTCTGCCTGGCCGCATTGCTTGTGTATCTCCACTTCGACCGGAGCCGGCAGAGGCAAAAATACTGGCTGGCAACGGGACTGTTCGTGCTGGCGCTGATGAGCAAAACAGTAACCGCAGTCCTGCCCGCGGTGATTCTCGTGATCTTTTGGTGGAGGCGCGGAAGGCTCGAGTGGAAGCGCGATGTGCTGCCGCTGGTCCCCTGGTTTGCGATCGGGATGTGCGCCGGACTTTTCACCTCGTGGGTGGAGAGAAGATATATCGGTGCGACCGGCGCGGACTTTGTGCTGACTCCGTTGCAGCGTGTTTTGATTGCCGGTCGGGTGATCTTTTTTTACGCGGGCAAATTGTTGTGGCCGACGAAACTGGCGTTTTTCTATCCGCACTGGAACGTCGATGCGGCGGTCTGGTGGCAGTGGCTGTTTCCGGCGGGAGTTCTGGCGCTGGTTGCGGGGCTGTGGTTGGTTGCGTGCCGCAACCGCGGGCCGTTGGCAAGCCTGCTCATCTTTACCGGAACGCTATTCCCGGTGCTCGGTTTTTTGAATGTCTATCCGTTCCGCTATTCCTATGTGGCAAACCATTTTCAATATCTGGCTAGCCTGGGAATTCTAGTTCCCGGCGTTGTCTTGCTGGCAAAGGCAAGTGAACGGCTTCGCATGGGGAAGGCTGTTGCCGCCGCTGGCTCCGCGCTGCTGATCATGGTTCTTGGCGGACTGACCTGGCAGCAGAGCGGGATGTATCGCGACATCGAGACGCTTTACCGCAGATCGATCGAGCTGAGTCCGGCGAGCTACATCGCACACTACAACCTGGGAACCGTGCTGACCGAGGATCCTGGACGGCTGCCGGAGGCGATCGGCGAGTTCGAGGCGGCGCTCAAGATCCGGCCCGATCTTGCGGAGGCACACAACGGCCTGGGGTTTGCGTTTTCGCGCACTCCGGGGCGGCTCGATGATGCGATTGAAGAGTATCAGCAGGCGCTGCAGATCCAGCCGAGTTACGCGGATGCGCACAACAATCTGGGGAATCTGCTATCGAGGATTCCGGGGCGGGAGCAAGATGCGATTGCGGAGTACAAAGCTGCAATCGAGATTCGGCCGGACTACTCTGAGGCGCATTTCAACCTGGGAGCGATTTTATCGCGGATGCCCGGAGGGATGCCGGACGCGATCGCCGAGTACGAGGCGGCGATCAAGGCCAAACCGGATTATGCCGAAGCGCATAACAGCCTTGGAATTCTGCTGGCGGCGACTCCTGGGCGGATGCAAGACGCGATCGAGGAGTACCAGGCGGCAATCAAGGCCAATCCGGATTATGCCGAGGCGCACAACAACCTTGGAATTCTGCTAGCGGCGACGCCTGGGCGGATGCAGGACGCGATCGGCGAATTCGAGGCGGCGCTCAAGATCCAGCCGGATTACGCGGAGGCGCATAACAACCTTGGAATTCTGCTGGCGGCGACGCCTGGGCGGATGCAGGATGCGATCGCGGAGTACCAGGCGGCGCTCAAGATCAAGCCGGATTATGCCGAGGCGCACGTGAACCTGGGGAATGCGCTGTTGCAGACGCCAGGAAGGCTGCAGGACGCGATCACGGAATACAGGGCGGCGCTCCAAGCGAGGCCGGATTTTGCGGAGGCGCACAATTACCTGGGAAACGCTTTGTCGCAGATGCCGGGCCAGACGGCGGAGGCGATCGCGGAATACAGGGCGGCGCTCAAAATCCGGCCGAATTATGCCGAGGCGCACTTCAATCTGGGGAATCTTTTGTCGCAGATCCCCGGGCATGCTCAGGAAGCGGCCGCGGAGTACCAGGCGGTGCTTAGGAGCCGGCCCGATCTGGCGAGCGTTGTGAACGAACGGTTGACGGCGCTACATTTGGCGCAGGCGCGGGCGGGCAAATGAGGCTGGAGACTGGACCGACACGGCAGGCGATGCCAGTTGCGACCGAGCCGGCTTTGCTTAGGAAGCCTTCAGAGAATATTTGATCAGGCAATACAGGGCACGAAAGCCATCTCTCCAGCCGATTTTTTTGCCTTCTTCGTAGGTGCGGCCCCAGTAGCTGATTCCCACCTCGTAGATCCTCAGCTTGCGGCGTGCGACCTTGACCGTGATCTCCGGCTCGAAGCCGAACCGGTTCTCTTCAATCGGAATCGACTGAATGACCTCGCGGCGAAACGCCTTGTAGCACGTTTCCATATCCGTGAGGTTGATATTCGTGAGGCAATTGGAGACGAAAGTCAGCAGCCAGTTGCCAACCGAGTGCCAGAAGTAGAGTACGCGGTGTGGAGCGCCGCCCATAAAGCGAGAGCCGTAGACGACATCGGCTTTGCCGGCAAGAAGAGGCTCAAGGAGCCTTTGGTAGTTTGCCGGATCGTATTCCAAGTCCGCGTCCTGGATGATGACGAAATCGCCGGTTGCCGTGGCGATGCCCCGGCGCAGCGCCGCGCCCTTGCCCATGTTGCGCGGCTGCGGAAGAATGCGCATCTGCGGATACTCGCCTTCGAGCTCTCTCAAGATGCCGGCCGAGCCATCGTTCGAGCCGTCATCGATACAGATCAGCTCGATTTCCAACGGCGATGCAAGAACGCGCTCGACTGCTGCCCGCAGCGTCGCCCCCTCGTTGTAAACGGGCATCACGACCGACAGCTTCACGTGAGGGATTGCATCCTGCGCCGAGGTTGCCCATTCGTCATATGGATGTTCTTTCAGCATTAGACGTTGCCCGACAATGCACATATCGAGAGTTTTTTCACGGATCTGCGCAACAAGCACGTGAGCGGCGTCGGCATAAAGGAAACGTCCTACTACCCTCTCTCGAATCATCTGAATTTCATCGGCATGGATTACTGAATTAGATCTGCTTGCTGCGGACCGAGAATAACAGCTCCTTCATACTCGCGATTGGTGATCATCTCCTTCCTGGTACCCGCGATGGGAATCCTCTTCTCTTCTTGAGTCGTGTTCACATAGAGCGT
>Ga0187891_1002605_pt1 | contig 13540 bp, 14 predicted proteins | sample June2016WEW_21_4_FD_132990 | JGI IMG/M metagenome (GOLD analysis project Ga0187891, IMG submission 132990) | Peatland microbial communities from SPRUCE experiment site at the Marcell Experimental Forest, Minnesota, USA - June2016WEW_21_40 | ecosystem: Environmental > Terrestrial > Soil >... | reverse complement strand
CGCCCCTGGGCACCACCGCTATTGTAATTATTTGATACCGCGCGAGATCGCGACGCGGTTTACGTATACCGGCAAAATCCCGGGTTCACCCGTTTGCTGCCTGATGCACTTTTCGTCAGCCCGGTCCGCAAAAGCTTTCGGCTACCAGAGCGGAATGCGATCGTTCACGCGGCGTTCCAGGTTATCGCCAAATATTCAGCGTCGGCGGCGCGAAGACCCTAGCGCAAGCCCAAGCGCACCCTGCTAAGCTGGCAAAAAGAAGCGGGAAGTGGGGGAATGCGGGGATGGCCGAGGTACCGAGCCTGCAGTGCCAGGAGATCGACCGCTCGTTCGGCGGGTTGAAGGCACTGAAGGACATTTCGCTCGCCATCGCGCCGGGCCAGATCTTCGGACTGGTCGGCCCCAACGGCAGCGGCAAGACCACCCTGGTCAATGCCATCACCGGCTTCTACCCGCCGCAGCGCGGCCGCATTCTCTATGAAGGGCGCGACATCACCGGGGCCAAGCCGCATCTCGTGGCGCGCCTCGGCATCGCCCGTACCTTTCAGAACCTCGCTCTGTTCCGCGGCATGAGCGTGCTCGACAACATCCTCATGGGGCGGCACATCTACATGCGGCCGAGCGCGCTCGCCACCTTCCTCTACTGGTGGTGGGCCGAGCGCGACGAGATTGCCCAGCGCCGCCGCGTCGAGGAAATCATCGACTTCCTCCAGCTCGAAGATGTCCGCGGCGAACCGATCGATGCGGTGCCGCTCGGCCTGCAGAAGCGGGTTGAGCTCGCCCGCGCGCTCGCCGCCGAACCGCGCCTGCTCATCCTCGACGAACCCATGGCCGGCATGAACCAGGAAGAAAAGGAGTATATGGCGCGCTTCATCCTCGACACCCGCGAGGAGCACGGCACCACCATCCTGCTGATCGAGCATCACATGGACGTGGTCGCCAGCATTTGCGACCGCATGGTGGTTTTGAGCTATGGCGAGCTGATCGCCGAAGGCGAGCCGCGCAGCGTGCTCACCGATCCCCGCGTCGTCGCGGCATATCTCGGCAAGACGGCGCGCCATGCCGCCTGAGGCACTCGCGCTTGAAGAGCCGCCGCAGCTCCTGGCCGCGCCCGCCGCCCAGACGCTGCTCACGCTGCTGGCGAAGAACGCCACCGAGCATGCCGGCGAGATCGCGCTGCGCGAGCGCGATCTTGGTATTTGGCAGGAATACACTTGGCGAAATTATCTCGATCAGGTGCTGGCGCTGGCCGCCGGCCTCGAGGCGCTGGGCTTCCTGCCCGGCGAGCCGCTCATCGTCATCGGCGACAATCGCGCGCGGCTTTATGTGGCCATGCTGGCGGCCGCGATGCTGCGGGGCCATCCGGCGCCGGTCTATGCCGAGATGCCGCCGGAGGAGTTGCAGCATTTCGCGCGCGGCGGCCAGGCCCGCTTCGCGGTGGCCGAGGATCAGGAGCAGGTGGACAAGCTCCTGGAGTTGCGCCAACGCACCGGCGCCCCGGCGCACATTGTCTATGACGACCCCCGCGGCGTCGCCAACTATGGCGCGCCGGGTCTTATCAGCCTCGAGGCCGTGGCCGCGCGCGGCCAAGCGCGGCTCGACGGCGAGCCAGGCCTTGCGGCGGCGCTCATCGCCCGCGCCGGCCCGGACGACGGCGCCGTCCTTCTTCACTCCTCCGGCACCACCGGACGGCCCAAGGGCATCCTGCTCAGGCATCGCCAGTTGACGGCGGCGGTGGCCAATGCCGCGGCGGCGGATTATTTCCGTGTCGGCGAGGAGTATGTGGCCTATCTGCCCATCGCCTGGGTCGGCGACTTCGTCTTCTCGGTGGCCGCCGCCGTCGCCATGCGCTTCACTGTCAGCATTCCCGAGCGCCAGGAAACGGTGCTGCGGGATCTGCGCGAGGCCGCACCGACGCTGTATTTCGCCTCGGCGCGCAGCTGGGACAATCTGCTGACGCGCCTGCAAGTCGGCGTCGCCGAGTCGACGCCGCTGAAGCGCCGACTGTTCAATTATTTCATGACGCTCGCCGTCGACACGGAGCGCCGACGGCTTGCCGGCGAAACGCCGCGCTTCGGACGCCGCGCGCTCCGCGCGCTGGGCGAAGCGCTGGTCTACGGCCCGACGCGTGATCAACTGGGCCTGAGCCACGCGCAACGCGCCTATACCGCGGGCGAGGCGATCGGCGAGGATACCTTTCTGTTCTTTCGTGCGCTCGGCCTCGACTTGAAGCAGTTTTATGGCCAGACCGAGAATTGCGCGCTCACCGTGGCACAGTCGAGCGACAGCGTGCGATTGCAGACGGTGGGCCGCCCGCTCCCCGGCGTCGAGATCAAGATCGATGACAGCGGCGAAATCCTGGTGCGCGCCGCCAGCCTCTTCGACGGCTATATGGGCGACGCCGAGGCGACGGCGCGCGCGCTGGTCGACGGCTGGCTGCATACCGGCGATGCCGGATATCTCGAGGCCGACGGACAGCTCGTCGTGCTCGGCCGCGTCAGCGAGGTGGTCTATATCAAAGCCGGCGAACGCTTTATTGCGAACTATGTGGAGAACCGCATCAAGTTCAGCTCTTATGTGCGCGATGTGGCCGTGCTCGGCGCCGGTCGCGATTTCCTCGCCGCCATCGTTTGCATCGATCCGGACGCGGTCGGCCACTGGGCGCAAGTCAACAGCGTCGCCTACAGCTCCTATGCGGATTTGTCGCAGAAGCCGGAAGTGGCGACGCTGGTGGCGGGCGTGCTGCACCATGTCAACGAGCTTTTGCCGGCGCCGCTTCGCCTCAAGCGCTTCGTCAACCTGCACAAGGAGTTCGACCCGGACGACGGCGAGGTGACGCGGACGCGCAAGCTGCGCCGCAACGTCATCGAGCAGCACTACGCCGCGGTCATCGCCGCGATCTATGAGGGTGCCGCCGAGGTCGCCTTCGAGGCGCAGATCACCTATGAGAGCGGCGGCACCGGCGTGCTGCGCCGCCGGCTGGCGGTGTGCGAGGTGCAACAGTGAGTTATTTCGCCGAGCTCGCCATCAACGGCGCTCTGGTCGGCCTCATGTACGCGCTCACCGCGCTCGGCATCGTGCTCGTGTTCAAGACCTCGGGCGTGGCCAACCTGGCGCAAGGCGCGCTGGCGATGGTCGGCGGCTATGTGATGTGGTGGTTCGCGGCCGCATTGGGAGCGCCGCTCTGGCTCGCCATCCCGTTGAGCCTGGTCGTCATGTTCGGCGTCGGCCGCGGCATCGAGCGCGTGGCGCTGCGGCGCATGGTCGGGCAGCCGGTGATTATGATCATCATGCTGACGCTCGGCGTCGAAATCCTGCTGCGCGGCGCGGCGCCGGCGCTGTGGGGTGCGGTGGTCAAGCGTCTCGACATCGGCATCGCGCAGCGGCCGATCGTGCTCGGCGACATGCTCATCAACCGCGCCTATTTCTGGGGCGGCCTGGTCGCGCTGGTGCTCATCGGCCTCTCGCTTCTGTTCTTCACCTCGCGCCAGGGCGTGGTGCTGCGCGCCGTCGCCGACGACCAGACGGCCTCCTGGGCGGTCGGCATCCGCGTCGAGCGCGCCATTGGCCTGTCCTGGGGCCTCGCCGGGGTTGCCGCCGGTTGCGCCGGCATCCTGTGGGGCTCGGTGCAGGGGGTCGATTGGACGCTGTCGCTTCTGCTCATCAAGGCGCTTGCCGTCGCCATCCTCGGCGGGCTCGACAGCATCGGCGGCGTGCTGGTGGCGGGCGTCGCCGTCGGCGTCTTGGAGAACGTCATCCCCGGCTATGTCGATCCGCTGGTCGGCGGCGGCACACGCGATCTCGTCGCCGCGACTGTGATCCTGCTCACCATCCTGGTGCGCCCGTTCGGCCTGTTCGGCCGTGAAGACATCGAGCGGGTGTGAAGCGATGTTTTACCGCCTCGCCGGCATCCGCCACACCAGCTACTCCGCCGACCGCGCGCTCTGGCCGGTGCCGGTCGACCGCGTGCAGATCGCCGCTCTGCTGCTGCTCGCTTTGCTCGCGCCCTTCGTGCTGCCCAACCTTTATCTCAGCAGCTATCTCCTGCCCTGGATCATCTGGAGCACGGCGGCGCTTGGGCTCAATCTGCTGATGGGCTGGGCTGGGCAGATCCATCTCGGCTATGCGGCGGTGATGGCGATCGGCGCCTATGGCGCCATTCATTTGGTCCGCGCCGGCGTGCCGTTCGAGCTCGCCGTCATCCTCGGAGGAGTCCTCAGCGCCGCGATCGGCCTCGTTTTTGGTTTCGCCGCGCTCCGCGTCAAAGGCCTCTATCTCGCCATCAGCACGCTCGCTATGCAGTATCTGGTCGACTGGATCATCTCGCATGTGCCGGCGATCAGCGGCGGCAGCCAGGCCACCTTGCAGGCGCCCACCTTCCGCGTCCTCGGCATCCCCATCGCCGACGACCGCGCACGCTATTACGTGGCGCTCGCCATTTGCCTCATGGTCACGGCGTTCCTGCTCAATGTCGGCCGCACCAGCTTCGGCCGCGCCCTGGCGGCGGTCCGCGAGAAGGATTTCGCCGCTGCCGTCATCGGCGTCAATCCCTACCGCTTCAAGCTCTTGGCCTTCTGGTGCAGCTCGTTCCTGGGCGGGATCGCCGGGGCGGTGCTCGCCTTCTGCTATTACCGCGCCGTAACCCCCGAGCAGTTCGATCTCGACGTATCAATCCAGGCGGTAGCGATGGTCATTGTCGGCGGCATGGCCAGCGTCATCGGCAGCTATCTCGGCGCGGCGCTGGTGCTCTTGGCGCCGATCGTGCTCAACAATCTGGTGGACTCGCTGGCGCACGCGCTCGGCCTGTCGCTCAGCGCCGACGTGATATCGCACATTCCGCTCATTCTCTATGGCGGACTCATCATCGGATTCCTCTTGATCGAGCCGCTCGGCCTTGCCAAGGTCTACGACAATCTGCGCAACTATTTCCTGGTGTGGCCGTTCCGCCATGCCCGGCGCTAAATCAAGCTTTCATAGGGGAGGCGATCCATGAAGAAGACCACCATCATATGTGCCGCCCTGGCCGCGCTCTGCGCCGCCGGCATCGGCCCAGCCGCGGCGCAGGACAAGGCGCCGATCAAGATCGGCACCGCGCTCGACTTCACCACGGTCTATACGTTCGTCACCGCCGAATACTCGCAGGGGCAGCGCGACTACGCCGCGCTGGTCAACGCCCGCGGCGGCATCCTCGGCCATCCGATCGAGATCGATGTGGTCGACACCGGCAACCAGCCGCAGCGCGGCATTGCCGCCTATGAGCGCTTCAAGGACGAGGGCGCGGTGCTGTGCGACTTCCTCAGCACGCCGGTGTCGCGGGCCGTGGTGCCGCGGGCGCTCGCCGACGGCATGAACGTGATCACCATGTTCCACGGCCGCTCCGATGCCGCCGACGGCAAGGTGTTCCCTACCATCTTCCCCATGACCCCGGCCTACTGGTCGCAAGCGACCACCATCATCAAATACATCGACGATCAGGAGAAGGGCGATCTCAAGGGCAAGAAGATCGCGCTGGTCATGATCGACTCGCCATTCGGGCGCGAGCCGCTGCCGGTGTTCCAGGAGCTGGCGAAGCGCCTGGGATACGAGTTCCAAGCGTTTCCCTATCCCTCGCCCGGCAACGAGCAATCCGCGGCCTGGACGCAGGTGCGCCGCTTCAAACCGGACTGGACCATTTTGTGGGGCGCCGGCGGCGGCCAGCCGGTCTCGGTACGCGACGCCATCGGCAACGGCATCGCCCCGGATCATCTCGCGTCGGTGATCTGGATTTCGGAGACCGACACCAACATCATCGGGGCCGAGCAGACCAAGGGGCTGCTGCGCTTCGAAGGCGTCGCCTATGGCAAGGACGTGCCGGCGATCAAGGCGATCGAGCAGCAAGTCATCGCCAAGGGCAAGGGCGCCGGCCCCGCCGAGAAGGCGGGTGGCACCTATTACAATATCGGCGCCGCCAGCCTTGCGCTCGTCGCCGAGGGCGCGCGCATTGCGCTCAGCAAGGAGGGCGAGCCGCTGACGCCGGCCAAGCTCAAGGCCGGTCTCGAGAGCATCAAGGATTTTACCGGCGAAGGCCTGCTGCCGCCGGTCACCATCACCGCCGACGACCATCAGGGCGGCGGCCGCGGCCGCGTCGATGCCTGGGACGGCAGCAAATGGGTGCCGAAGAGCCAGTGGGCGGCCGCTTATCAGGATATCGTCTGGGACCTCATCCATAAGAGCGCCGAGGAGTTCAAGGCGTCCGGCAAGTGATGCTCTCGCTCGGCAATGTCGAGGTCGTCTACGACCGCGTCTTCCTGGCCATCAAGGGCGTGTCGATCGAGGTGCCTGAGGGGGGAATGGTTGCGCTGCTCGGCGCCAACGGCGCCGGCAAGAGCACCACGCTGAAATCGATCAGCGGCCTCCTTGCGCCCGAGCGCGGGGAGGTGACGCGGGGCGAGGTCCGCTTCAAGGGCGAGGACGTGGTGCGGCTCGATCCGCCCGAACGGGTGCGGCTCGGCATCGCCCATGTGCTCGAAGGGCGTCGCGTGTTCGAGCACCTGACGCCGGACGAGAACCTGGTCGCGGCCACCTCGATGCATCGCGACCGCCGCCGCATCGCCGCGCTCAAGGATAGGGTCTACGGCTATTTCCCGCGGCTCAAGGAGCGGCTCGGCGCCCAGGCCGGCTATCTCTCGGGCGGCGAGCAGCAGATGCTGGCGATCGGCCGGGCGCTGATGACGGAGCCGAAGCTCTTGATGCTCGACGAGCCGAGCCTCGGGTTGGCGCCCTATCTGGTCGAGGAGATTTTCGCCATCATCGCCCAGCTCAACCGCGACGGCGTCGGCATCCTGCTGGTCGAGCAGAATGCCACCGCGGCGCTCGACATCGTCGCCCATGCCTATCTCATCGAGAACGGCCGCATCGTCATGAGCGGCACCGCGGCGGCGCTGAAGCAGAATCCGGATATCCAGGAATTTTATCTCGGCGGCGCCGAGCACAAGGACTATCGCGCGGTGAAGCACTATCGCCGCCGCAAGCGCTGGCTCGCATAGCGGCTGCGCGGCTGCGCGGGCTTCCGATGACCACGCAAGAGTCCCTGGGCACCGCCGCTTTCCTATGAAATAATTTCGGCTGCTGGGCTCTGGTTATCGATCTCGCGATCACAAGGGTTCACTGATGGCCCGCGAACAATCGCAAGCGCGTGTCGTCGTTGCGAAGAACGGCCCCTACATCGTCACCGGCGGCGTGCCGCTGTCGAAGCAGACGATCGGCGCGGATGCGGAAGGCAATTCGCAGGCGTGGCAGGAGAGCGGCACTTTTCCGCCGGCGGAGCAATACGCGCTGTGCCGGTGCGGGCATTCGCACCACAAGCCGTTCTGCGACGGCACCCATGCCAAGATCGGCTTCGACGGCAGCGAGACGGCGAGCCGTGCGCCTTATCTCGAGCAGGCAAAGGCCACCGAAGGGCCGGCAATGGTGCTGACGGATGCGGACAGCCTCTGCGCCTTTGCCCGCTTCTGCGATCCGAACGGAAAAGTGTGGGCGCAAGTGTCGCGCACCGACGATCCAAAAATCCGCGCCATGTTTCTGCGGCAAGTCAACGAATGTCCGTCCGGGCGCCTCGTGGCCTGGGACAAGGCGACCCGAACGCCGCTTGAGCACGAACTGCCGGTTTCGATCGGATTGATCGAAGATCCCGCAGAAGACTGCAGCGGACCAATCTGGCTGCGCGGCGGGATCACCCTGATCGCCGCCGACGGCTTTGAGTACGAGACGCGCAATCGGGTGACGCTGTGCCGTTGCGGTCAATCGCAAAACAAGCCGTTCTGCGACGGCACTCACGCCGCGATCAAATTCCGCTCCGATCGGTAGCTAACTCCCCGCCACCTCGATCTGGACATCGACGTTGCCGCGGGTGGCGTGCGAGTAGGGACAGATTTTTTCGTGCGCCTCTTTCGCGAGTTCTGCGAGCTCGGCCTGCGGCAGCGACTTGTCCTCGACGCGCAATGTGACGGCGAGACCGAAACCGCCGCCCTCGCGCGGGCCGATCGACACCGAGCAAACGATCGTGGCCTTGGTCGCGTCCTTCTTTTTCTGCTTGCCGACAAAATCGAGCGCACCGCCGTAGCAGGCGGCGTAGCCGGCCGCGAACAGATGCTCGGGCGTGGTCGTGCCTGGCTTGCCCGGTCCGCCCATGGCTTTCGGCACCGACAGATCGGCCTTCACCGTCCCGTCATTGGCCTCGGTATGTCCGTTGCGCCCGCCGGTCGCGGTTGCGGTCGCGGTGAAAAGCGGCTTGATCTTGTCCATGATGAAATCTCCACGTGGGACTTGCAGGGTGAAATTAGTCGGCGGCCGGGTCAAGAGGCACTACTAAGCCGCGCCCCGCCGCGCCGGCTCTAAGTTCTTGGTTCATCGCGCGCCCGGACGGAAAACCGGTTTCCACTTTTCCTGGACGCGCTCCAGCGCGACGCGCGCGAAGGTCGTCATGATGCGGGCGCCGGCGCGGAGCGAACCGCGCAGCGAGCCGGCGACCTTGGATTGCCCGCCGATGCGGCGGCGATAGGCCACCGGCAATTCCAGAACGCGCAAGCCGGCGCGCGCCACCCGCATCTGCATTTCGAGATTCCAGCCGTAGGTCAGTTCGCGCATGCCGAGCGCCAGCAAGGTGTCGCGCCGGATCGCGCGATAGGCGCACATGTCGGTATAGCGCACGCCGTAAATGAGTCCGATCAACGCGCCGGCGACGAGGCCGGCGAGAATTTGATGGCTCGCCATGCTGCCGTGCTCGCGCTCGCCACGCGCACGCGAGCCGATGACAAAGTCGTAGTGGCCGGAGCGGAGCGCGGCGACCATGTCGGCGGTCGCCGCCGGATCGTCGGCGCCGTCGCCGTCCATGAAGACGATAATATCGGCGTCATCGGCCGCTTGCGCGCCGGCGAGGCAGGCGCGGCCATAGCCGCGGCCGGCTGCGATCGTTTCCGCGCCGGCGCGGCGCGCTTGCACGATGGTGTCGTCGGTGCTGCCGCCGTCGGCGACGATCACCCGGTCGACGATAGGGCGCGGCAGGCCGGCAACGACCGCGGCGATCGATTCGCTTTCGTTGAGCGTCGGAATGACGACGGCGACGCCGCCGGCCTGGCGCGGCATCGCTACAGACTCCAGCGCAAGCCGCAGCTGGCGCAGGCGCCCGGCGGCTTGTCCGACAAGAGCGCCTGGCGGAAATCGCGGTAGGCTTCGCCGGTCCAGATTTCGCGCAAGCTCTGTTGGGTGGCGTCGCCGAGCGTGTAGTTCTCATAGCCGCGCTGCGAGAACGGCGCGATGCAGCACGGCAGCGCGCGGCCGTTGGCGGTGAAATACATGACGGTCCACGGCCGGCGGCAGAGCGACCACGGCGAGCCATTGTCGTTGCGCTTGAGGCTCATGCCGGGCTCGCTGGCGGCGCCCGACGCGTTGAAAGTGACGCCGAGCGATTTTGCGAGCGCCGCGGCGCGGTCGATATAGACCGCCTCCTCGGCCGAGAGCCGCTCGTAGAGCGCCTGGTCCGGCCGCGCCTTGCCGATGGCGTTCTCCGCGAAGAAGACCAGCCGCTGCAGATAGACCTCGCGCACCCCGGTCTCCGCCGCGACCCGCACGAAGTCGGGCAATTGCTCGACGGTCTCGCGCAAGCCGGTCAGCCACGCCGACACCCGCGGTTTGCTGCGCCCCTCGCGCTCCTGCATGTCGCGGAAGGCGCGCACGTTCTTGAGGATGCGATGGAAATAATTTCTACCGCGAATGGCACGGTAGGATTCGGCGTTCGCCGCATCGAAGGAAACCCGCAGCTCGTCGAGCTCGGCTTCGATCAGCGCGCGGCCGTTCTTCTCGTTGAGCACGGTGCCGTTGGTGTTGAACAGCACGTAGGTGCCGCGGTCCTTCAGATAACGCACCATGCGCGGCAGATGCTTCACCAGCATCGGCTCGCCGACGCCGTGCAGCACCGCGCGTTGCAGCTTGGGGATCTGGTCGACGATCGAGCGGAAAAGCTCCCAGCTCATGTCGGCCGGCGGCTCGAGCTCCTCATAGGTGCGCGGGCACGTGGTGCACAACAGATTGCAGCGGTTGGTGGTCTCCAGATAGAGGCAGACCGGTGCCTGCTCGGGCACGACGCTGTCGGTGCGCACGCTCTCGAAGTAGCGCCGCGGATCGACCGCCGGTTTTGACGCCGCTATCTCCATAATGTCGCTTCCCTCAATCGATCGTCGGCAATCAAGCGGCGCCGGCGGCCGCGCTTTCGATTTGCCTGAAATCTTCGCGGCGGCGGGCGAACTCGCCGTCGGCCCAGAGCCGATGCATCAGCGCAGCGGTCTCGGCCGGATGATGCGGCTCATGCGCATCGCGCGCGCGGGCGGACGAGCGCGGCCGGCTCACCTCGCCGGCAAGCCGGCGCAGACCTTCGATATCGTCGACGTCATACCAGACCGGCAGCATGTGAACGTCGAGCCCGATGTCGCGCGCCCGCTCCAGCGTCTGTGCGGCGACGCATTCGGTGCTCCAGGCGATGTCTTCGAACAGGCGGCGGTGCGCGGTTTTCAGGCCGAGCAGATAATAGCCGCCGTCGCTCGAGGGACCGAGCACGGCGCGCTCGCCCGGCCGCGCCAGCATATCCGCGGTCTCGACCAGGAACGCCGTCGGCAGCGTCGGGCTGTCGGAATTGAGCACCACGGCCGAACCATGGCCGCGGGTGAAGATTTCTTGAATGGTGCGGAACAGGCAATCGCCGAAATCCGGCAGCCAGGCGTCGATCAAGCCGATCGCCGGCGGCAGCACGCGGCGGAAAAATCCCTCGGAGCCCGGCGGCGCATAGGCGGTGTAGCCGGCGATCGCCGCGTGACGCGCGGCCAGCATCAGATTGTCGGCGATATCGCGCAGGAAGGCGGTGTTGAGCGCCGCGGCCTCGTCGAAAGTCAGCGGCGGCACCAGCCGGGTCTTGGTGCGTCCAGGAGCGGACGCTTTGGCCATGATGGCGACGCCGCAGGTGCCCGGGCCGGTGCTGCGCTGATGGCGTCCATCCGCCGCGGCGGCAGCGCATTCGGTCGACAGGGATTTGCCGTCGAAACGATTCACACCGTCCATGCGATGCGACCCCCGAAATGAGCGGCTGAAATCGTTTCAGCAACCAGCGGCAGTGTTTGGCAAAGCGCGGCAACGCGCCAATCAATTCCGGCTCACTGCCTACAAGTCGGCAAACACCAAAAAGTTATAGAGTTCACCAAGTCGTGATCGTTTTGCTCAACGCCGCGCCAGCGCGATCTTGATCATCGCGTCGTCGGGTAGCGCTTGCGCGCCGGCATTCCGCCAGGTCGGCGCCGCGGCGTATTCGCTGCGCGGCATATCGAGCGAGGCCAGCTCGCGGCCCTGGATGCCCACGACTTCGATCGGAACGGCGACGGGACGCGCGCCCCAACCGAGCAGGCCGCCGTAGGCGACGATCAGTTCGATCTTGTCGTCAGCCGTGCGCACCACTTCGCGGACGTGGCCGAGCGTGCAGGAACTGTCGTCGAGGAGCGGCAGGCTGATGAGATCGCCGACCCGCACCGGCTGCGGAAAGCGCGCTTGCATGCGCGCCGCCGGCGTCATCGGCTTTTTCTCCGGCTCCATGCCGGTCGGCGGCAACATGGCTTGGGCCAGCACGAAGGATTCGTCGGCGCTGGCCGTGCCTGCCGCCGCCTGGGCTGCGGCCATCACGCCGATCGCCAAACCGATCGCAGTTAAACGCCCGATCATGTCGCGTTCCTCCCGATCAAAGACGCCACGCGAATTTGTGAAGCGGTTTGGCTTGCGCAGGATTTTTCGCAACCCTACTGTTCGGCGTCGCGCCGGGGAAATGAGCGACGCAGGGGATCATTCTTGATGTCGGCGCCGCCGGTCAAATCAAATACTCGCCAGGAGCAGCGTCTGCACCCGCTGCCGGTCCGCATCATGCATTGGACCAACGCGGTGGCCATTTTCATCATGATCGGCAGCGGCTGGAAGATCTACAATGACGACGTGATCTTCGGCTTTCTGCATTTTCCGGACGCCGTTGTGATCGGCAAGTGGGCGCAGCACGGCCTGCAGTGGCACTTTTTCGGCATGTGGATTTTCGTGCTCAATGGGCTCGCTTATCTCACCTACGGCATTGCCACCGGACGGTTTCGGCAGAAGCTGTTTCCGCTGTCGCTGCGCGAAATCCTGGCGACAGTCGGCGACGCGCTGCGCTTTCGCCTCGCCCACGAGGATCTGACGCATTACAACGCCGTGCAGAAGATTCTCTATCTCGGCATCATGGCGGTCGGCGTGCTCATCGTGATCTCCGGGCTTGCGCTGTGGAAGCCGGTGCAGTTCTCCGAGCTGGCGTCGTTGTTCGGCAGCTTCCAGACCATCCGGCTCGTGCATTTCCTCTGCATGACGGCGATCGTCGCCTTTCTGCTGGTGCACATAACGCTCGCTCTGCTGGTGCCGAAAAGTCTCGTCGCCATGCTGACCGGCGGCCCGGCCGTCGACGATAAGCCGGCGGCGGCCGACGACGCGGCCGAAGCAACCCCCCTGATGCGGTGACATCATGTTTCGCACCCGGACGCCGTCGCTGTTTCGGCCAAAGAAGCCGATCGACCAACGCGTGCTGACGCAAAACCGGGCGCTGGTCGAGGCCGTCAACCGGCGCGGCGTGCTGCGCGGCGCCATCAGTCTCGGCGCGCTGACGCTGTTGACCGGTTGCGATGTGACCGAAGAGGAGCCGGTGCAGAAAGCGCTGCGCGCAGTGTCGGCATGGAACGACCGCGTGCAGGCGGCGATCTTCCGACCCGATCATCTGGCGCCGACCTTTCCCGCCGCGCAGGTGGTCAAGCCGCCGCGCTTCAACGCTTATTACGACATCGAGGACGTCAAGCCGGTCAACGGCGCGACCTGGAAGCTGGAATTGGCCGGACATATCGCCGACAAGCGGCCGTGGACCGCGCAGCAGCTCTATGCGCTTCCCGAGCAGGAAATCATCATCCGCCATATCTGCGTGGAAGGCTGGGATTACATCGGCCAATGGTCGGGCGTGAACTTCAAGAGCTTCTTGCAGCGCGTCGGCGCCGACCTCACCGCCAAATACGTCTACTGCCATTGCGCCGACGACTATACCGAGAGCATCGACATGGCGGCCGCGCTGCACCCGCAGACTATCCTCGCCACCCGCTACGCCAACGAGACCATCGCCGATCCATTCGGCTATCCGCTGCGGCTGCGCACCTCGACCAAGCTCGGCTACAAGAATGCCAAATGGATCAAAGCGATCGAGGTGACCAACAGCTTCACCGAGACGTTCTGGAGCAAACAGGGCTTCAACTGGTTCGCGGGGATTTAGTTTTCTCACTGTCCGCGGGCTCATTGGACTTCCGCTTCGTCGCGCCACTTCCGCTCTTGCCCCAAGAGCCGACATTTTGTTGCAGCACAATATCTGTCGCTTTGGGCCAATGCACTAAATCGCTGCGCGATAGCCCGCTGCGCGGGTAGCCCGACCGCGTGCACGGCAACCGGGGTCGAGATCGTCGATAGCGTG
>Ga0187891_1002602_pt1 | contig 13544 bp, 6 predicted proteins | sample June2016WEW_21_4_FD_132990 | JGI IMG/M metagenome (GOLD analysis project Ga0187891, IMG submission 132990) | Peatland microbial communities from SPRUCE experiment site at the Marcell Experimental Forest, Minnesota, USA - June2016WEW_21_40 | ecosystem: Environmental > Terrestrial > Soil > Wetlands... | reverse complement strand
GCGCAGTCTGCGGAATCCACATCTCTTCCTGTTGCTCTTGATCCTTCCGTGTTCCCATCGCCATGTCAGCATTATAGAATAGGCCCACTATATTGCAATACCTATTAACCGATTATCGTACTTATGATACCAGCCAGACCCCCTACCGCAGGATCTGCGTTGGGCTGACTTTTACCACGGGCTGCTAGGGGTTGGGTTTTTCGAGAGATTCGGCGCCCTGGGGAGGCTCCGCCACCGCCCCGCCTGACACTACGCAGCTGCCGGGCACCGCAGCCTACCGCGAATCAGGTACAGATTCGCCAGCGCGCACGTTACGAACGGCCGCTGCGCATTCTCGGCCAGCCCCCTGTAGCGAACCTTCGTGGATCCAAACTTCAGCTTCATTACCGCAAACACGTGCTCGACCTTCGCGCACACCTGCGACTTCACCCGGTTCTCCCTCCGCTCCACTTTGTCCACGCGGCCTTTATACCGATAGCGTTGGTTCGTGAAATCCTGAGCGCGTGGAGCGACCGCGTGAATAACTTCCCTCTGCCCGCGATACGCTTGGTCGCCCCGCACTCGCGTCTCCTCACCGTGCAGCAGTTGTGGCAGAACTTGTGAGTCCGCGGTGTTCGCCGTCGTCGTAACGACCGCGTGCACCAGCCGAGTCTTGCTGTCCACCCCCACGTGCGCCTTCATCCCAAAGTACCACTGCTTTCCCTTCTTCGTCTGATGCATCTCTTCATCCCGCTGCTTCGCCCGGTTCTTCGTTGAGCTGGGGGCGTGAAGGATCGTTGCATCCACGATCGTGCCGGTGCTGATCCGCTCCCCACGTTCCGCCAGATACGTGTTGACCTGCTCCAGCATCCGCGCCCCCAGGCCGTGAACTTCCAGCAGACGCCGGAACTTGCACACCGTCGTCTCATCCGGCACCGGCTCGCTGCCCAGATCCACCTGCGCAAACCGCCGCATCACCGGTGAGTCGTACAAAGCTTCCTTCACCGCCGGGTCCGACAGATTGAACCACTGTTGCAGAAAGTAGAGGCGCAGCATGCGCTCCAAACCCACCGGGCGCCGGCCGTTTCCCGCCACCGGATAATACGGCTTGACCAGGGCACACAACTTATCCCAGGGAACGACTTGCTCCATTTCCTCCAAAAAGAAGGCCCGCCGGGTCTTCTTCCCGAACTTCTCGAACCCCTCCGCCATCGCCAACGTTTGTTGCTTCATCAAGCCCCCTCCGTCAGTATCATCTACTTTCATAATACATCAAGATGGGGTGCTTGATCAGAGTTTCGCTAACGGCCCGATGCACATCATCCTCATTGGTTAACTCTCTTTGATCAGACTAGCCCCTGTTCCCTCCTTATCCCTGCCTTCCTCGATCAACCCGATTGGTCCCTCCGCGGCTGATGTCACATAGGGACATTATCTCCCGCTGTGCGAGGCGGAGCGGCAGTGGTTAGAACTTAGCCTTAATGCGGATCTCGCCGGCCTTAATGGGCAGCGCGATCCGCTCCCGGCTGGGGTCAAAGTCCGTCCACTCCTTTCCGTCTACCTCCACTGAACTCAGCTGCTTTCCCTCAGGAGCGCGGAGGACTAACCATGCGGCTCTCACCGGATTCCGAGTCGGCAGCGTCACAAGGGCGTCCACCCCCTCCACACTCGCTTCCAGGCTGTAACTGACGGGGCCGAAATAGGTCGGCCCGGCACGGACTTCCACTTTCTCTCCAGGGGCAAGCCACCTGCGAGGGGTTCCCGCTGCCAGCCACAAAGTGTCCCCTTCCTCACGCACTAGCAAATCCCGAACGCGGTTCACGAACTTTGCTTCGTCGGGAATCTTGTAGAATGGCCCGCTTGGGGAACGCCACTGGCGATATTCCTCGGTAAAGGCATTCACGGAAGGGTAGTAGCATGCGACAAAGTCGTTATACAGGTTGCGAATGGCCGCGGGTACTTCGTTACGCCGGAGATATGTCAAGGTGGGATTCTGAAGATTCGCCTGGAATACCATTCCCCCTTCACTGAACCATAGCTTGTCATCCACCCACCCGTGGACATTAAGGCCCAGGGAGGAAGACATCGTGGCGTTGTCCTCCCAATCATCTAACACCCAATTCGCCAATCGCTCATCGACGCCGAATATATTGGTGGTCAGCAGAATCATGGGGCCGTAGAGAACCTCGCGCGTAGCAGAAAGCCGATAGGTGGGCAAGACATTATGGGGATAGCGCGAGTAATATGCGACGCGAATAGGGCCAAATAGTCGGATGCGCTGATAGGGGCGGGTGGGCAGGTAGGGAATATACGTGTTGTCGCGCAACCTGATGACCGGAGCTAATCGGGAGGCCCGGAGCACGGCATCGCGCAGGTCCGCTGTGTACGCCGCGGCTTCCTGGGCATAATGGCCGGCGTCATCCGCACCGGCGTCTGCCAGCGCTCGAGCCAAGCCTGTCATGCCGGCCGCCGCGAAGGCATTCACCGAAAACCAGTGGCCCCAGTCGGCGTTATCTTCCAAGTCTCCCGCGGGAAGCAGACCATATTCGGGTATCCGTTGCTCTCCATCCTGGAGCATGGTGATCTTTCGCTGCTCCACTACCCAGTCCGCGGCGCGCTTCATGCTCGGGGCAGCATGTTGCAACCACTCCTTATCGCGGGTGTAGAAATAATGCTCACCCAAAGCCCAAAGCACGGTGCCATGATCGAGATTGTACTCGGCCGCGGTGTAATCGTATTCCTTGTCGACCCGCGCCCCATGATATACGTCCTTCTGATCGCCGGTGAAAGTTCCGAGGAAAGGCTTGGAGCCCTGCAGGCGAATGAATGCCTCCAGATACTCTTCTGCGAGTTTGTGGTCACCGAGCGCATCGAGGAGCACGCATTGGAAGGCTGCTTCGTTATCAAACACCGCATAGCCGTAGCTGGCGGCGGGCACCATGTAGATCCCGCTCTTTGGGTCCTTGGTGGCGCTTATCCGGATATGAGGGATCACCGCTTTCGCAAATTCCACGAACCTCTTCTCCGGCACCTCGAACGGAACGACCGTGTCTGTCACCTGACGCCAATAGTCGATCATGCGGGTACGCTCGTGGTCGTAATTCAGCTTTCCCAGTTGCTCCTGTTCGACGGGCGACAGCCTCGGCACAAAGGGCAGGGAAATCAGCACGCTCTTTTCCTCACCCCCACCGAGGGAGATCTCGGCGTGGATACCTTGCAGCTTCTTGGCCCCGTCTGCCACCTCACCCAGCGAGACGTGGGCTGACTCTGGGAAGTTCACTCGGGCGCGGACCAACTGGCCGTCATTGGCAAGAAGTTCGCCCTTTTCAAGTGAGACACTCTCCCCAGGATCGGTGGCAAGCCATAAATGCGCCGTCGTCGGCCGAGAGCCGGGATTGCGGGCCCGGATCTTCAGCATCAGGACCGCAGGTGTCTGCTCACTCCGCCCTGGATCGTCCGGACCCAACGGCCCGGAAAGCAAAGTGGTAAATCCCTCTTCGTCGTAATTGATCCCTTCGGTTGACCATGTTGCCGTGGCAACTGGCAGGTAGCCTTCGAGAACAGAGAGCTGGGAGTTTTTTGAAGCGGGCCGGTACTGAGGGTTTGCGCCAGTTCCTATCCGCCAGGAAATCCGATCACCGGACCACTCCAGCCGCTCCCTTTCCCGGCCCTTTGCCTTGGTTCCGTCTTTGGAAATCGCGATGTTTCCGCCCCATTCGAAAGCAAATTTCTGCCAACTGGCGTCGGCCGCCAACGGCAAGTAAAGCCGTCCGCCTTGTCGTATCACCGGGTCCAAGGGAGGAATCTCTTTCGAGGCTCGCTCATAAGTCTGTTCGGGCTCCCGGGCAAGCTTGTCGCGAATCTTCGCCCCGGATTTAACGATGGACGGGGAGAATGAATTCGGGTCGGAAGCCAAGCTCACGTAGGCGTGAAAATCGGGAATGTAGACGGGGGCCTTTTGAACGTCCGGAATGCTGAAAGAGAAAGTTCTCTCTCCGGCTACGAGGGTCACGACCGTGACGTCATGAGAACCCGGGAGCGAAGGTTCCGCAGCCATTATCGCCAGATCCAAACCCTTTAGAGCGCTGGACGTGGCAAGATGGAAGGAGTCTCCCAGGGCCGAATCTCCCTCCGATCCTTTCCATAGCTTTAGACTCCGGATTCGTCCGTTATAGACAAGCACGGACCCGTCCCAGGTATAAGCCGTTGCTTCCCCTGCCCCCAGCTCCAAGCGCAGGTTCACGGCTTTCTCCTGCGAGCCACTCAAGACCTGCACCACGTGGATATGGGGGTCGGACTCAAAGACGAGTCGCAGTTTCAGAGTCCGGCGGTACGCCAATCCGGGGAGGTTTGGTGCCAGGGGATTTTCCTCCTTTCCCAGAGGCCCGAAAGTGTATCTGCATTCTGCTCCCTGGCAATCCACCTTCGTGGATGCCTTCAACCAGCGCCCCTGCCAGGGATCGTCGATTGGGTCTTCAATGGTTGGCATCTGCGGGGGCGAATACGGCCAGTTTCGGAACCAGTATTCCAGGTCCGCCTGCGGCGGCTTGCTGCCGGCCCGAACTCGCACCAGGACCTCCCGGATGTCCCGTTCCTCCGCCCACTGCAGGCCATAGATGTAACGACCGTCAGCGGCCCGCTCGGCATTCTGCCCGGCGCTCCTTGCTTCGTCATAATCGAAGGCGACTTGTGCGGTGTGTTGATCCCGGACACAGCACCGCTTGGCAAAGGGTGCAATGTCCAGGCTCGGGGTCTCTGCCCAAGCAGAGGAGGTCAGGATACCAGCAAAGCAGCAAGCAAAGATCAAGCGACGGATCCGCATGTTCGCTCCCTCATCAGGTGGCAGAGTGGGGTGACCGTGCCTCTCTCTTCCGAGTGGGATCGCCCCTCCGGATAAAACATGACCATGTCGGTATGACTCGAGGCAACTTGCCTACCTGCGAGGGGGAATCACCGCGGTGATCCCCACCCCTTCCCGATCGCGGACGCCCCACCCTTCCAGGTAGGCCAGGGCTGGACGGACTTACAATGCGTCGTGGGCTCTCTGTACCCCCAACGAGACAATTCACACCAACAATAAAAGGCCCAGTTTTCATATCACTTTCAGCGAGTGAGATTCCGCGGGTCTGAGTCCTAGCTCGCACCCTTGCACAAAACGGACAGGCACCATAACTGACATCAACGGATGACGGTTGATCGGGCAATCCCTCTTTCCCACGGCACCAGGTTCATGGTTGTTTTTCGTTGCCCCGGTCGTCTCCGCACAGCGGGCCATCTCGAAATGCGACGGAGGTCACCGGGTCCCCCGTGCAGACGTTGCTTCCCATCATTCGCCCTCCTTCCCCGGGGCACATTGTAGCAACACAATCCCCCTCACCCTTCCGACAAGTACCCGCGCGCAATGAGCGAGCATAGTTGGTAGCTCTCCCGTGAGTTTTCGGCCCAACTTGCTCTGATTCTACTTATTGCATCTTAGCCCGACGTGTATAGGCTTCCGCGTGTGCCTGGCGGGCCGCGTCGATCAATTCCGGGTAGGGGGTATCTGTGACATTGACAAGTCCAATGGAGAAGTTTTCACCATCATAGGTCCGGCCAGTGAGTGGCTCATCCATAAATTGGAACCAGCCGCAGCCAACGAAGGCGGGATGGTCAACAACTGAGTGGATAAAACCAACAAATAATTGAGCGCGCTCTTTCTGATCATGAGCAGCTACCAGTCCTGTATGGAACATCCCGCGATCCATTGCGCCGAAATGGAATTCCCCAATGATGCACGGTTTGTTAAGCTTCAAAGCAAATGCCCAATCCTCCGGGTTCAATTCTCGGTCATAGATATTGAAGCTCACCACATCGCAGAATTCCGCCGCGGCATCGACGGCTTCAGGGATGTACCACGCAAAGCGGCAACCAAGATAGAGATGGTTTGGATCAGTCTCAGTTAGACACTCCTTGATGGTCCGAAAATACTGGCGGGCGAACTCTTCGAGGAATGAGGTGAAATCGGCTTTGACCTTCTCGCGCGAGAAATCTGGTGTTGGAGATTCTTGAGTTGACAATTCCCATGTCTTAAATTGAGTTCCCCACCCTGCATTCAGCGCGTCGATCGAGGAGTAGCGCTGCTTGAGCAGATTAATAAATGCCTGCTTGGCGGGAGAACTTGCACGTTCTCTTAAGGTCCCAATTGCTAGACCGAAATGTTCCACATCACTACTCGTACCTCCCCAAGATATTTCATTATCGATGAAATAGCCGATACACCAGGGGTCATCATGATATTTTGCAGTTTGCTTTTCGAGATTGTAACGAACTGCCTGACGGAACTGAGGATCGAAGGGATCGGTCATCTTTTTTTGGTGCTCGATGCCGTTCGAAACTCGTGCGAAATCTCCCTCAATAGTGATGGTGGCAGTGTAAGGCACCTCATGATAAGAATAGAGGCGTGGATCAGACCAATTGGCGATGGTATTAAATCCCCAGGAACGAAGTCGATCGTTCACCGTCTCCAAGAACCGCGGAGTATAATCTTCCCCATATTTCCGTTGCAAATTGGCTCGATAAAAATTGAAACCTTTCCCTTGACGGACGGGGCCATACAAAATATTCTTCGCATCGCTCAGATGTCGGGCCAGCGGGTCTTTTTCTCCGGGGAGCCACGAAAACATGGATTCGCGGCTTGTGATCAGGGTCTCTGCCTCATCGGTTCGAATGGCATTAACCCCAAACGAAAGAAACAAATGGCCTGAAGGTGTCACCAGCCACCACTTGCCTTGCTGCTGGCAGGTATAGAAGAAGCCGCGTGCAGGGAGCTTTGGACCACTGCTCCAACCACCATATTCATCGCGGTCAGGGAGTGCAGGTACCCTTTTGAATTCAGCCTCTTCACTCTTTCTTTGTTGGAGGAATTCATCCTCATTGTGGATCTTCCCAGGCCATTCTGATCGGGTATATTGCCCAAACCGGTCGACAATTTTATCATATGAAACCGTGGGCAGCAGCACCAGCCGTTTGAGGACCAGCGTTCTGCGAGGCTGCGTCCCTCGAATCTCGATTTCCAAAGCCGCTATCTTGGTTTCGTCAATTGGAAACATTGCGGTAAGGGGAGGCGGAATGAAACCGGGAAAAGGAGGTCCGCCGCGCATCCCGTGGCTCATCGGGAGAGCCGAGCCAATTGGAACAGCAAGCGCAAATTGACTCATAGGTCCCAGCTGTCCGCCGTTGCCAGAAGACCGCGCATCCTTCCCTCCGGCTTCTCTGAGTGAAATGCCAAAAGACGTAGGGTGGTCCGCGGGATTCTCCAGTCCGACTCCAATTGCACTATAGCCGCTCCAATTCCATGAACTGGCCCCCGTGGGCATCAGCTTGATCGTGGCTGGACCATTGCCCTCTGCCACTATTTTCAGAGCTCCCCCCTTGTTTCCGGATGCAGGCACAAACTCCGCGTTAGCTCCAATCGCAGTGAACTGCTTAATGATGGCAGGATTATTGAAATTGAGAAGTTCCTTCTCTCCGCGTTCAGCACTCAGCATCAATGTGCAGAACATAAAAGAACCTAGTACAACTGAACTGTAAGCCAGAACGTTTTTTGGATAGGATCTAAATTGCATGCGAAAATCCCTCCCTTTCTCACATCAGGGCTCCAGCCCGACATGTCAAGCATTTGAAACCATGATTGCATCCGCATAATGGACTGTGGTCAACCGCAAGAAAACAAAGATTCTTGATTCCGTGCTGCACACCCCCCATACGTCTGGTTATATTCCTCGGTAGTTTCCCATCGGTCCAAATCACTGCCGCTAACCGGAGTCAGCTAATGACAGCGCGCCAGTGCCCCTGCGGTTAGCAAGGGCGACGCTATCCGCGGATAGCGCCGCCCATTTACTCCTGAGTCGTATAGCAGCTAGAACAGAATCTTCACAGCCATTTGGACATTCCGCGGGTTAGACACCGAGCCGTTCCATATGCCAAACGAGGGACTGGCAATGTCAGTACCGACGGCTAACCCACCCGAGTTCGAAGAATCGAAATAGTGCCAATTCCAGACATTGAAGCATTCCGCCCGAATCTGCAGGCCAACTTTCTCGGTAATGCTCGTCGTTTTCACCAACGCGAAATCATGGTTTATGTAAGGGAAACCCCGTAAGTTGGACATGCGAGGTCCCTGGCCAGCATAGAAGTTGAAACTGCTGGCAGGCTCGAAGGCGTTCACATTGAATAGCGGCAGGCTGGGGTCGTAATGCGATTTACTCTGAGCCCAAGGGTTGGCACCTGGGAGGATCGCCGGAATGCAACCCATCCCGAACTGAGATGGGATGTTGCAGCTACTGGAGGTGAAGAAAAAGGGTATTCCCGCGGAGTAGTGGAAGATATTGCTGGTCTCCCATCCTCCCAGTACCTTGTCAACCACACCACCCTGGTTCAACCACCGTTTCCCCTTGCCAACCGGCAGTTGATAAATCAGCGAGACCGAAAGGACATGCGGAGAGTCCGAGTTGGCGAGGCCCTTATTTCGCCTTCGCTGGAAGGGCGAAATTACCCCGTAAGAAGCCTCGCCATTGGCTGGTTGCTGGGTCTCATCGGAACTGGTAAGCTCTTTGGAAAGGGTGTACGAGCCGAGAACCCACAACCCGTGCCCGTATCGCTTTTCCACCTTGAGTTGTAAGGCATGATAGGTCGAGTTGCCCGCGTTCTCGTTTACCCCTCCTATTGTGCCGCAATACTGGGGATAGGGCAGAAGTGCCTGAGCTACGGTCGGCGGGCATCCCGTCATCTGGTCCACCCAACCTGCGTACGGAATCGGGATGCCATCGCGAGAGCTGTCGCCTGGCTGGAAGATGTCATAAAGTTGCTGCCCCATCGATAGAAACTTGGGATTGATTGTGTTCACTGGATTATAGGTTGAAGGCAGGCGCGTTCCCTTATTCCCGACATAGGATGCGTTGATATAGAAGTTGCTAGTAAACTGATGCTCGACAGTCAGGTTCCACTGCTGAGCATTCCCCAAGCGGTTGGCGTCAAACGGCCGGTAGGTCGGCGCACCCTCACCATTAAGAAAGCCGCTGTTGATAAATGGTGGGTGGTTGAAGTTTGAAGGGAACCCCTGGTTCAGGAGAAAAGCCGCGGTGATCCCACCGTCAGAGCTGGTAAACGAGGGATTAGCGTTGAAACCCGATGTGTTGAGCCCTCCGCCCCACCCGGGGTAGAAAGCCTGGTTATAGAAGATGCCATACCCGGCGCGGATCACGGTTTTCGGGGTTAGGCTGTAACCAAACCCCAGACGAGGACCAATGCCGTGATCCCAAGTATTTTCAGGATGTCGTGATCCGAAGCTTGCCGGTCCATACGAGCTGCCTGCAAAAGCTAGCCGGCCCGGAATATCACCGGCATCTGGGTTAACTCCCACGGAGTCAAAGAACGCCATATGGTTATACTTCTCGGTAGAAGGAGTGTCTCGGTCCCACCGGAGTCCGTAATCGAGGCTCAACTTCGGCGTGACCTTCCATGTATCGCCCGCAAAAAAGCTCAGTCCGAACTGTCGCATGTACGTCGCGGCGACGGTGTAGAACTCGGCGTTGGCATTGTTAACTTGTCCAAGCAAAAAGCTCGCGACGTCGTTACCGCTGGGGATCTGAGGCAAACCCGTGTTGATGGCGGCAAAGTTAAAGGTCCCCGATGCGTCTGATTCTGAGACCGAGTTAAGTTCAAGATTCCGAATGTCGGTGCCGAATTTTAAGGTGTGTTTCCCCCGCACCCAAGTCAGGAGGTCATTCGCGGCAGTCGTCGGACGGCCTCCTCGGCTGTCATTGCCGTAACCGTATGGGAAGAAATTCTGGAATTGGATCAGCGGGCTCTGCGAGTAAGACTGGAGACCAGGGATGTGCGGCAACTCTTTGACATATGCGTCGCTCTCACCGACGGCGCCGCCAGACATATCCATATAGCCAATATTGAAGTTATTGATCAGTGACGGTGTGATAGTATGATCCCAGTTCACGCGATGTGACCACGGTCCTGTCCCGCCGCCCCCGGTCCCATAATTGTTGTTGGAGATTGGCAGGGGCAAATAACTCTGGATGAGGTAGCGTGGTATGTGGTAATGGATGTTCACCGCAATATGATCTTTTTCACCCAGGTATTCATCAAACCGAAAATCGAAAGCGTCCTTGTGATCCAGGCCGCCGCCGCCCTTGCTGGGCACAAAGTTGTTCAGTGCTCCGGGAAAGGTTGGAGCGGGCAGGTACTTGAGGAACCCCGAAGCCACTGAATTCTGCAATCTGGGATCGCTGGGACAAATCACATTCGGTGTACTGCCATTGCACCCCATGAATTGTTGGCGAGTGAAAGGCCCATTACTCGCGCTGGGTGGGAGGTTAGGATTATAATTAGGGTTAACTTGTGTGGTTGCAGGGTCGTAAACGGGAATCAAGTTCCCGTTGGTGTCAACCCAGTCGGAAAAATCTCCGACCCGTTCTTTCATTGACGGGATACTAAGGACAGGGGTCTCGATCGCCCCACGAAGATAATACCAGTCCAGATTCGCAAAGAAATACAGCTTGTTGCGAGCCGACCAGAGCTTGGGAATCTTGACGGGGCCGCCGATGTTCCCCCCGAATTCGTTCTCGAGGTCCGGTGATCTGCTGGGCGCGCCAAACTGCCGGGCGTTCAGAGCAGTGTTACGCAGATATTCGAAGCCTGAACCATGGAATTGGTTCGTGCCCGATTTCGTGACCAGCGTCAGTACGCCCGAAGTGGTGTAGCCGTATTGGGGCTGGTAGTTCGAGGTCAGCACGCTGATTTCGTCCAAGGACTCCGGGGTAATGGGGTAGTCTGAAAACATTGCCACCATACCGGACTGGCTCATCAACCCTTCCACCACGGTCACGCCGTCAAGAGTCGCCTCCATGCCGGAGGTGAGCCCGCCATTCACGCGCGCATTATACGGGTTGGCGCTGGTCCCCGCACTCACACCGGGCATCAATAGAACAAAGGATGACGCCGCTCGCTGGTTGCCAGAAGCGATCAAGGGGAGTTCCGATAACTGATTGGGTGCTACCACCCCTTTCATCTCACCATTCTCCACGTTGAGGGGAGATGCTGTCGCGGAAACCTCGACTGTTTGTGTTGCGGCGCCCACTTGCAGCTTCACAGGGACATTGACCGACTCGTTGATGTTGACCGCGATCCCTCGTTGTACGAAATCACTGAATCCTTTGAAGGATACGTGCAACTCGTACGCCCCATCTTGCACGTTGGGAAAACGAAAACTTCCGTCCGTACCCGCCGTGACTGCCATTGTCCAGGCAGTGGACATCGACCGGAGTTCTACCTGGGCCTTAGGAACTACGGCGCCGGACGGGTCGGTAACAGTACCCAAAATGGTGGAATTGGTGCTCTGCGCCCGCACCACGAGGGACAGGTGACCAAACACCAGAAAAATAACGAACAACGCTCGGCACACTAAGGTTCTCATCTGCTGCTCCTTCGGTGGGACAATATCTCCGTCCGTCTGTTAGGCCGATATGAGGGAATCCTCACTTACTGGACCCGGCGAAAATCGCCCTGCGTTAAATCCTGCAACCCAGGGCTTAGACCTATTGAGAACATCTTCCGTCGTAGATAACCTAAATTCTCATTGACGAGAAGGGGAACACCACCTTCCCTGCTGCAACTACCATTGGATTCGACTCTAGCCGAATCTTAATTGGGATCCGATGCTCGTGCTGGATTCCCTCCCTTTCCTATCAGCCGGGCACGCAAGTACCCATGCTGCGAGGTAAGATACAAAGCGAAGTTCGCCCGTGCTATAAGAATCAGAGAAACTTTTCTGATAAAACGCTTACGATGCTACAAATATTAACCGTGCTGTAGTACTCCGACCCCAAGATACTCAAGGGGAGAATTCTGCGCTTGCCCAGGGATTGACGGTCGGGCTTGATTTCTCCAAGTGAGGACAGTCATGGCAATAGAAAGCTTTCTTCCCCTCTATGCCCGAGATGTTAATGAATGCGTCAGGTTGGACGGCGGAGGAGTCCTATTCGCAAAAACCCTTGCCGGTGAGGGCGGCAATCGCTTCCCAGCCACGCTATGGCGCATTCGTCGGGTCGGGCGACGCGGAGAATCTCACCCAGAATGCGCGGCGGCGCGGTGTTGCCCCAGTGCTTTATCAGTCGGTTGCAGCCCTCGACGAAGATATTGGTGATTGAGCTGCCACCGATGTCCAGGGGGGGCGCCGTCGGGTTCGTTATGATAGTTGGCACCTAGTACTACTGTGTTATAAAAACGGCGTACCGCAGTAGGGACAACCCTTAAGATGGCGCAGCAAAATTTGCGCGATCGTCATGCGCAACGTGGCGATCGACCACGGATGGTGCCGCGCGCTGCGGACGGGCAGCACCCCGCGGCCGGAAATGCGGCGGGATTTGGGGCAAGGATAATCCCAGTTGACCGGCTCGGGCGGAGGGGGAAAAACGGCTCCTCTCGGCCACCAGGAACCCATACGCCGCGATGCATAAGGTCGCATGATGATGGAACCCGCGCCAACCTCGTCCCTCGAAATGCCCCAGCCCCAATTCCTGCTTCAATTCTTCATAGTCGCGTTCGATGATCCAACGCAGTTTGGCCAGGAAGACCAAGTCCCGGAGTTTCGTTCCTGCGGGCAAGGTGGACAGCCAATATTTGGTGGGTTCGGCTTCTCCCTTCGGCCACTCGATGAGCAGCCACTCCTCGGGACGAGGTTCCGTACGCTTCTCATCCCGGTGCGCCGGACGGACCCGGACAGCGGCGAACCGCGAACGGAGCCGACCCTTGGTGCCGGGCCGCCAGGTGATGCTCTTCCACGCCCTCTCCGGCAACCCTTGCGCCAGCGTCAGGACCGCAACCGGCCGATGGTTCGCATCCCGCCGCAGCCGTTTGGGAGGCTGGCCTCGACCACTCCAGGCCTTTTTCGGCAACGGCCCTTCCCCCACCTTCCAGACGGTGGTCGACGAGCTCACGCCGAGAACGTAGAGCAAGCGCAGTGCGGTGACGCCTTCGCGAAACTGGGTATCGTTTCCATACCCCGCATCGCCCAGCACCGGCGCCATCGGGATTCCCTCTTCCACCGCCCCGCGAATCTGTTGCAAGGCAATGGCCGGTTTGGTCTCGAAGCTAATCTCCTCCGGCACCCCCGCCTGCTTACGCCGCTCCTGGTCCTGCGCCCAGCTTTCCGGCAAATACAGCCGCCAGGCCACCGGCAGACTGGCCGTCTGCGTCGTCACCGACAAACTCACTGCCACCCGGCAGTTCTCCTGCTTACCCACCTGCCCGCAATACTGTCGCGCCACGCCCACCGAGTGCGTGCCTTTCTTCACGAACCCCGTATCGTCCACCACCCAAGCCGCGATCGGCTCCTTCTCCCTCATCGCCGCCACGGCGTATTTCCGAGCCTCCCGCAGCACCGCATCGTCGCTCCAGGGCGCGTCCGCCACCACGTGGTGCAGCGATTGGTGGGTCCGTCGCACGTTGTCGGGAGCCAGACGAGCCGCCATTGGTTCCACACTCTTGCGCTCCCCGGGAAGCAACAAGCCCGT
>Ga0187891_1002601_pt1 | contig 13548 bp, 14 predicted proteins | sample June2016WEW_21_4_FD_132990 | JGI IMG/M metagenome (GOLD analysis project Ga0187891, IMG submission 132990) | Peatland microbial communities from SPRUCE experiment site at the Marcell Experimental Forest, Minnesota, USA - June2016WEW_21_40 | ecosystem: Environmental > Terrestrial > Soil >... | reverse complement strand
GTCGGATTTCGTTCTGGTGGCCTGCACCGAGACCTACCTGCGCCGGTTCAAAGGAGAGGAAGCGCCCGGAATCGGATTGGGAGGAACATGGGAGGGCCACATCATTACCCAGGAGCTCTACAACGCTCAGGGCAAAAACACTAAGTTCATACCGATCATCTTTCTCACAGAAGATGCCGCACACGTCCCCCTCGTTCTTCAGGGTGCTAGCCGTTACGCGGTCCCCGATGAGTATGAGCCGCTTTACCGGCGCCTCACCCATCAGCCTTTGGTTACGATGCCGCCGCTCGGCAGTGTGATGCCGATGCCGGCGCGGACCGAACTTCCGTCGCTGCCGAAGCTCGAGCGGCGGCAGGATTTTCTCCAACCCTGGACCGTTCCGTACCCGAGGAATCTGTTCTTTACCGGCCGCGAGAAGATTCTGGAGGCCTTGCGCGCAGCGCTGGAAAGGAGAGGCAGGGCGGCGCTCAGCGGCCTGGGCGGAGTGGGCAAGACGCAGACGGCGACGGAATACGCCTACCTGTATCGGAAGGAGTACCAGTCGGTTTTCTGGGCGAGGGCTGAATCGCCGGACACTCTGCTTCCGGATTTCGTGGCGATCGCGACGGCGCTCCATCTGCCGGAGAGCGCGGCGCAGAAGCAAAAAGAAGCCGTCGGGGCCGTCCAGCACTGGCTTGAAGCCAATCCCGGGTGGCTGCTGGTGCTCGACAATGCCGACGACCTTGCGCTGGCGCGCGATTTCATTCCGCGCGACACACCAGGGCACATCCTTCTGACCACTCGCGCACAGGCCACGTCGGCGGTTGCCGAGCGCGTGGAAATCCAAAAGATGGCAGCGGCAGAGGGCGCGCTGTTCTTGCTTCGCCGCGCTGGAATTACTGCCAGGGACGCGCCGCCGAGCGCCGCGAGTGACGGCGACAGGCAGTTGGCCGAGCAAATCTCGAGAGAATTCGGCGGACTGGCGCTGGCGCTCGACCAGGCCGGAGCCTTTATCGAGGAGGCGCCTTCGAGCCTGGCCGAATACCTCGAATTCTACCAATCCGAAAGGTTGAAGCTGTTGGACGAGCGGGGCGGGCTGGGCGACCATCCTTCCGTAAGCGTCACCTTCTCCCTCGCCTTCAAGAAAGTGGCTGAGGCGAGCGCCGCCGCCGCGGACCTGGTCCGCCTTTGCGCCTTCCTTGCCCCGGATGCGATCCCGGAGGAAATCTTCCGCGAGGGTGCGGTGGAGCTCGGTGAAAACCTCGCCAAGGTAGCAACGCCCGTGGACTTCGCGCAAGTGCTGAAGGAGGCGGGGCGGCATTCGCTGATTGAGCGCAACCCTCAGAGCAAGACGCTCGACATTCACCGGCTGGTCCAGGCGGTGGTGAGGGACGGAATGGAAAAAGCCGAACAGCGGCAGTGGGCGGAGCGCGCCGTGCGAGCCGTGGACCGAAGTTTTCCCGATGTAGAGTTTTCGAGTTGGCCGAAATGCGAGCGCTTCCTTCCCCAGGCTCAGGCCTGCGCTGCACTTGTCGATGAATTTGGATTCGAGTTTGCTGAAGCCGCGCGGCTGTTCAACCAGGCTGGGCTTTTTCTCACTGAGCGCGCTCGCTACGCCGAGGCGGAGCCGCTCTACCAGCGGGCGCTGAGGATTTGGGAGAAGGCGCTGGGGCCCGAGCACCCGGACGTGGCCACGAGCCTCAACAACCTGGCGGAGCTTTGTCGTGCCCAGGGGAAGTACGCCGAGGCGGAGCCGCTCCACCAGCGGGCGCTGGGGATCCGGGAGAAGGCGCTGGGGCCGGAGCACCCCGACGTGGCCACCAGCCTCAACAACCTGGCGTTGCATTATCGTGCCCAGGGGAAGTACGTAGAGGCAGAGCCGCTCTACCAGCGGGCGCTGAGGATTGGGGAGAAGGCGCTGGGGCCGGAGCACCCCGACGTGGCCCTGAGCCTCAACAACTTGGCGTTCCTCTACGATGCCCAGGGGAAGTACGCCGAGGCGGAGCCGCTCTACCAGCGGGCGCTGGGGATCCGGGAGAAGGCGCTGGGGCCCGAGCACCCCGACGTGGCCCAGAGCCTCAACAACCTGGCGGCGCTTTATCGTGTCCAGAGGAAGTACGCCGAGGCGGAGTCGCTCTACCAGCGGGCGCTGAGGATCTGGGAGAAGGCGCTGGGGCCCGAGCACCCCGACGTGGCTGCCTGCCTCAACAACCTGGCGTTGCTCTACGATGATCAGGGGAAGTACGCCGAGGCGGAGCCGCTCTGCCAGCGGGCGCTGGGGATTGTGGGGAAGGCGCTGCGGCCCGACCACCCCGACGTGGCCACCAGCCTCAACAACCTGGCGGGGCTTTATTACGCCCACGGGAAGTACGCCGAGGCGGAACCGCTCTATCAGCGGGCGCTGGGGATCTATGAGAAGGCGCTGGGGCCCGAGCACCCCGACGTGGCCACCAGCCTCAACAACCTGGCGTTCCTCTACGATGCCCGGGGGAAGTACGCCGAGGCGGAGCCGCTCTACCAGCGGGCACTGAGGATCCGGGAGAAGGCGCTGGGGCCCGAGCACCCCAATGTCGCCACCGTCCTTGAGAATTACGCTGTTTTGCTGCGGCAAACCGGCCGCGAGACCCAAGCCATGGAAATGGAAGCGCGGGCCAAAGCGATCCGGGCCCGGCATACATCGCAGCGGCCCTCTTGACGGTCTCTCAGGTCGCAACAACGGCGCTCGAAAGCGGCCAGGATTTCAGAACGAAGTAGGCTGCCCAGTGTTCGGGTGGCCCCACTGTTCTTTTGCAGAAACGAGCATTTATGCAAGCCATCGTTCCCTGGTTTGTTCTTGCGAATTAGTAAATACTTGGTGAGATCGCGTACGTGTGAACCAACTTCCTTGTGGCCGACGCCCCGAATCGCCGGGCGCCACATCCGCGCATAGGCCGTATAGCATCAACCTGGATTTTTGGCGTGTGCTCCGACGGCAGGCCGGACGTTCAGACGGCGCTCACGAACTCACTGATGGCAAGCTTACCGGCGTTTAGGGTCCGGCTTTTAGGGATGCCAATTCCGGACATGTGATGTAAACTTAGCCAAGTCATTCGCCACTCGCGAGCAAGAGGTAAGCTCCAATGAATGCTGAAGAAGCAAGGGCAATCCTCGAAGCAGGCGCAGAGGATGAGGAGCCGGTGGGTTTGCCTCCCGACGTTCTGGATGAACTGACGATAGCCGACGTGCCCGCCGGGGTTTCAGTCCAAGTTGGGAGTTACAAAGATGGCGTCCTCCACCTGGAATGGGAAGGAAGGTTGACCAAGGACGAGGAACAGGTAATCGGGGAAGCCGATTACACGTGGACGAGGAAGTATTGGTACTCACCCCTCGGACTCGAGCATTACCTGGATTTGGTTCGCCGAGCCGTCGAGGTGCGGCAGAAGGAGCACGGAGACGTTGAGTTGATCCACTTCGAGGATGATGGTGCCGTCATCCGGATGGTGTTCATGGTGCACTCGGGTGAAAAGAATCTCGGAAAGGCTTTTCACCATGTCAAATCTGTCTGCGAGGAGCTGGAGGAAGCTGCCGAAGATGCGGCAGACCAGGTTGGCAGGCTTGTCGCAGAACTAGCGGGTCGCGTTTCTGGTTGGGGAAGCCGTGACTTGGATGCATTGGTTGTAGCTGTGGAGAGAGCAACGTCGGCTGATGAGCGTGGTCGGTCTCTTGAGGAACTTGTGGGCCGTTTGTTTGAGGCTGTTCCTGGGTTCACAGTCACTGGTCGCATCAGAACAGCGACAGAAGAAATTGACATTGCCATCCTTAACGGTAGTGACGATCCTCGCTTCAGAAGGGAATCAGCGATCCTTTTAGCCGAATGCAAGAACTGGAGCGATAAATGCGGCAAGGATGAATTTGTTTTGTTCAAAGAGAAAATCGAGAATCGTAGCAACCGTTGCTCCATCGGCTTCCTTATTTCGTGGAATGGGTTCAAAAGTACCGTGACCAAGGAAATGCTCAGGGGAAGCCGAGAAACAACACTTGTCGTCCCGATGAGTGGAAAGGAAATCCGCTCGGCAATCCGTTACAATAATTTCGCCGATGTTCTAGCCTCGTGTTGGCAGCAGGCAGTGAACACTTGACCTCGACTAGTGCCGACGTTGCGCTCGCTCCGACATCTGACGTCGCTCTCCTATGGTGTTCCTTCCCTCAAAAGGGCTGGCGACTGCTTGGGCCGGCCGCGAGAGAACGAACTGCACAGCAGTGGGTAGCGGATGGCGGGTAGCGCGGACCGCCGCTTTTGTGGTCCGCGTCTTTTCCCTGGCCACCATCGCCACCGTCTCGTATTCTATCGCGGTGTCGAAACTCCGGCGTCCTTTCCTTTCCGATTTCTTCATCGCCGTGCGCCTCCTCAAACGGCGAGAGAAATTCACCGAGCCTGACTTCGCCCTGCTGGCGCGCGCCGTCAACCGGGCGCGGGCGCTACATCCTTTCTACCTGAAGGCTTGGGTCTTCCTCCCTGATCCGTCGGCTGACGGACACCGCATTTGCGCGCCGGTGCATCCGACCACGATCTTGCTGGCCATGAAGTAGGGGCGAGGCGCCGCCTCGCCCCTACCGAGCACGCGGTCAACAGGCTCGGGGGTGAGGAAGGAGAACTGTGGCAGCCCCGGTTCTTCGACCGCGCCCTGCGCACCGTCAAGGCAGACAACGAGAAGGTCGAGTACATCCACCTTAACCCGGTCAAGGCCGGGGTGGTCAGCCGCCACGAAGATTGGCGATGGTCGAGCTACAACGAGTACGCCGGTATGAGCGCCGAGGAGCAAGAAAGGACGCGGACCACAAAACCGGTGGTCCGCGCTACTCGCTCCTTCGCGCTTTTGGCGGAAGCGGCATTTCGATGAAGTAATACCCTCCCGGTGATGCCCCATCGACTCTGGCCGCAATCGCTGCGCCGTACTGGCGTACAAGCGGCCAGATATTCGATCCGAGGACGCCCAAAGCCCGTCTTCGTCCGGACAGGTTTTGCTGGTAACGGATGCTCTGATCGGAGGTAACCATCGCGTCGAACCCGGCATGTTCCGCCATCGTCAGAAGTTCGCCGTTTTACAGTTGGTCGGGCCACTGCATTTCGAGGAGAGTATAAACCGCATGGTTGGGCAGGAACCCGCGCACACCAGCCGGAACATTCTTATCAAACAGGATGCGCAAAGGGGTGACTCTGGGCGTAAGTCAAAATCGCCTCGACTCGTTCGGGCGGGATTTCAAACTGTTCTGCAATTTCAGCAGCGCTGAGGCCATAATCGAAGTTAGCGACAATGGCGTCAACCGGCATCCGCGTCCCGCGCAGCACGGGGGCGCCGCTTTGCACTCCCGGCTTCGCCTCGACGAGTGCACAGTCCGACCAGTCAATTTCTTCCATGGCCGCCATAGCGACCTCCCAATCCATATCATTCCATGTTTTCAACGTGAAAGCCAGAGTAGGTCCCTTGAAACTACGTTACAGCGTGTAGCGCAGAGGTAGCCGTAGTTTGGCTTCCTCTGCGGCTCTTCTAAATCCGGGTGAGTGCATTGGCGGGCAGCAGAACGCGGTCCACGGAAAGGGCGCGGACCACAGGACCGGTGGTCCGCGCTACTCGATTATAGCGTCCGAGATTTCACTGGGCTTGAGCCGTGGCTGTATCACCCGTCCGTGGTGTGGCAGCACTCGTTTCCTTGTTGACAAGGGGCTCCGACAGCAGGCCACTACTCCTGAGCAGGTCAGTTTTAATCTCGACCGTTTGGTTGGCCAGCGGCTTGATCTCTGTCTCAAAGGTCTGGTAGCCGGGAAGCGCAATCTTGATCTGATGCGTCCCTGGCGCAACGAGCATCCCTCGGCCCATACCATCAAACTCCCCCACGTGTCCCACGAAAAGGCCATCCACAAAAACTGCGGCCCGCGACGGTTTGACCGCTACCTTGACCGTGGACATCACAGCCGAGACTGGCCCCCTCGCGCCCTTTTCCATCACTACATAAACACACACCGTCTCTTGGGGCCGGATTTGCACTTGTTGGGTGAAGTCCTGGTAACCATCTTGGCGCACGGTAATTAGGTGTTCACCGGGCAAAAGCAGAAGCTTCTTCGTTCCCTTGAGCTCTTTCAGGTATCCTACGTACTGGCCGTCTATCCAGACGCCTGAGGTCTTTTCGACTCCGGATTTTCCTGCCAATCGGACCTCTCCCATCACATCATTTCTTCCCGCATATAGGGCGGAGGGCAGAAGAAACGCCAAAATCACAATCCATCCCCAACCCCATACATCTGCCTTTCGAAATGCGTTATTCATAGCGGTCTCCTTAATTCCAAGGCAAGCCGCGAATGCCTAACTCTCCTCAAGCCTTGGACCCTGGCGCGGACTCATGCAATGCAAACTACGCGTAATTGCCGGTCCACCGGGAATGACCCCTTGCATTAGCCTGGAAGCCGCGTCACCGTAATCAGAGCAGTATGCTTGCCAACCTCGTAAGTTGTTCCACTAACAGGGGGTTCTTGAGTGGGAGTGGAAGCCACCAGTGTGCATAATGTGCAGGCTGAGGTAAGAATTGCGCGGTATCCTCCGTACGGAAAGACGGGCGAATGATGGTCCGCGACACGGGTCGTGGCTTGAGCGTTGCGCCGGACGCCGACTAGGCTGGGCGTGTGCCGGGCGATCGGTTGGCGACGCCGGTCAAAGGCTTTGAATTGATCTTAGTTCAGGGGAAATGTCACGCCGGTGCATTCGACCGCGACCACGTCATTTCGCGCGGGGCTTTTAAGATAGGCCGCCGCTGCGCACGGCGGGTAGCGCAGAGGTAGCCGTAGTTTGGCTTCCTCTGCGGCTCTTCTAAATCCGGGTGTGTGCATCGGCGGGCAGCAGAACGCGGTCGACGGAAAGGCCGCTGGGGGTCGTCGGTGCACGATTCAGGCTGCCTTGATAATCATGGACGCTCGACCACGGCCAGTCTTGCGGGCGGCGCGCCAGTCCCGCCCTCACCGGATTCAGATGAATGCACTGCACCTTTTCGTTGTAATCCTGCACGGTGCCGAGGGCCCGATCAAAGAAGCGAGCCTCGAGCAGGCGTCCCGCTTCCCCACGCGAACGGTTGAGTCGCTTCGTCGCTCCCCCGCGGAAGCGGGGACCGATGCTCGATGGATTCCCGCTTTCGCGAGAATGACGGGACTTTCGAAGGGGTGGGGGCGTGGCTTCGAAATGACTCTGCCGTTCATGTGGCCGATCGAACCCTTTATTCTCGATCCGGAGGTCAGCGAGATCATGGTCAACGGCCCCGAGCACGTTTTCATCGAGCGCCGGGGATTTCTTGAACCGGTTCCGGTCACGCTCAATCCCAAGTCTTTCCTGGTAGCGGTCAAGAATGTGGCGCGGTGCCTTGGGAGCGACATCCGAGGCGCAACCGCCAAAGAGAATCCCTGCAAGTTGTTGAAATGATTGGTAGCGGGGGGGAAGATCGAACTCCCGACCTAGGGATTATGAGAGGCTCTAGCCCCTCTGATTCTAAAGAAAATAAACCACCTACTTCGGCAGATTCCGAACAAGTCCGGCAAAATCCGCAACCCAGGCGCAACCAAAATCCGCCCCCCGAGAGCGTCCCTGACGCTGACGATGGTAAAGGCCGTGGGGAATGAATCTACCTTCACCGCAGATGCGGTCGAGCCCGCCTCAGCTCTCCCAACCTGACCATCTCTGGGGCCACGCTCGGCTCCCGCCTGTCCAGACCGCGCACGCTCCATTGTTCAGCCAAAGTTTTGTGTCAGTCGAGTCAATCCTCCCACAGATTGGCATCACTAAGCAAACTGTCAAAAAACTCGAGGCCATCCACATGGTCCGAGAGCAGCGGGAAAATGGTAAGCAAGAAATCGCTTACCACGCCCGCCCATTCGTGCTCTGCGGGCTCCCCTTGCGCCGCCCACCCGCCGGAGAATTAATTCATCGTCGTCAAAACGGCAAGTTCTTTTTGGAGGTCGTCGCCCATCCACGTTATGGTTTGCCCTTCGGCCAGGATCGCCTGATTCTGATCTGGGTCGCGACTTTGGCCGTGAAGCAAAAGAGCCGTACCGACCACTTTCAAAGAGCTGCCCAGTTACTCGAGTTCCTGCAACTTCCAAAGGACGGCATTCACTACCGCCGTCTCATCCAGGGTTTCGAGCGCATCTTTGCGGCCAGCATCTTCTTCGGCACCGACGAGCAACGGGTAGGTGGCCAGTGCTTCGACTGGGCAAGATTCCACTTTTTCGATCAGATGGTGCTCTGGTTCAACCGTGCAGACCAGCAGGATTCAGGAAGCGTTCCCCGTCAGGGAAACATAATTACCCTTACCGAGGGCTTCTACGAGGAGATCAACCAGCACCCAATCCCCGTGGAACGGCAGGTTGTCGCCGGCCTCGCTAACGCACCGGGCTTGCTCGATTTCTATGTCTGGATCGTCTGGAAAAGCTGGACCATCAAGGCCACTGCCGTTCGCATACCTCTTTTTGGCCCCAAGGGGATACAGGCCCAGCTTGGCGCCATGAGTTATTCTCGCGACAAGCGTTTCCGCCAGACGCTTCGCCTATGGTTGAAGAGAATAAACCTGTTCTGGCCCGAGTGCCCGGTAGAACTTTCTCATGATGGACAATTCCTCAACATTTATTGTTCGAAACAATCCCCCGCTATCCGCCATGGGTCCGCTCGATGAGTCATCGAGAAAGCTAACCGAGCGATGCCTATCTATAGTTAGCCGCGCTTTATACGCAGATCAATCTCCCGCCCGTAAGTCGCTCAGGCTTTGGCGAGGCGACGGACGAAAAGCTGCCGAGCTGCGGATGATGGACCTACGGGTCCGGCCGGCCGTCTCGCCAGGATTTGGCATCAGTCGCTGATTCGCGGATCAGTGTCAGATCCACCACTGGTCTAGCCTTTTCCCGAGCTTCCGGTGATGTCAGTCGGGGCCAGTCTGCGACATGTGTGCAAAGCTTTGCTCTCCTTAGTGCCATACGCCATCAGGCGCACCGCGCCTCCATGCCCATGCAGGGCGTAGCGGCGCTCACCTTCGAAATTCTCCGAACGTGCCTGGGCAATTTGCGTGTCCATTTGCATACCATTGGCGTATTTGGGCACCATGACGCTGGCCATCCTCCAGGCCCAGCGCTTCCGGTAAGCCTCAAGCGCTACGCCGTAAGTGTAGCCGCGTGTGTCGGACGCGAAGTCTCACGCGCCGTTGTCCATCAGGGCCCAGTTCATGAATTGCGTACGCGCATCGTGGCTATAGGCATTGTCGTCAAACAGATCAACCAGGGAGAACTTGCCCGCGGTCAAAGTGATGCGGGAGGCAAAAAGATATCCGGGAACCTGATTCTGACCGCTTGCCACAAACTCGCCAGAGTCACCCTGTCCCCACGTCTGTAAAACTAGCATTCAACGGGCAGTGTACGATGGTGGAGTTCTGGCTCGACTTCCGACGGCCAGTGCCCTGTTCGAGCGCGATCCGTACGTGCTGACGGTGGGTCTTTTGCGTTGATGGCAAGCGAAAAAGGGCAAACACGTCCCGACTAATAGTGGTTAACCCCAGATCGAAACGGATACCGCGTGAGTAAGCTACCGATCGGCCTGCTGGAAGACGGCGCGGCAGGTGGTATGATTAGCGACGGACTCAATGGTAGAACCTGAAATTGGGGTGAGTTCCCGGTTTGGACGAGCATAATGGCTGCGGTGCATAGCACGCCCCCCAACGAATCCCGCGCACCCCAACTCGCCATGCGGCTTTCTCTGGCGGTCGGCTTCCTCATGCTCGCAACAAAAGTATTTGCCTACTGGATGACCGGATCCGCGGCTATCCTCGCCGACGCTGCCGAATCGGTCGTTCACGTGGTGGCTGTGTCCTTTGCCGCTTACAGCCTCTGGTTGAGCCGCAAGCCTCCTGACCCCAGCCATCTTTACGGTCATGACAAGATCGCATTCTTTTCGGCGGGGTTCGAAGGCGCCATGATTGTTCTGGCGGCGGTCTATATCGTCTTTGAGTCAATTCGCAGGTTGATTGCGGGGCCCAAACTGGAGAATCTGGGGGCAGGGGCTTTGCTGGTTCTCGCCGCGGGTCTCATCAATGGGGCTTTGGGCGGCTATCTGGTCTGGGTGGGGAAAAGGCATGGGTCTTTGATTCTGGAGGCCGATGGTAGACACGTACTTACCGACTGCCTGACCAGTTTCGGCGTCCTCGCGGGACTGAGTTTGACCATGCTCACGGGCTGGCCGCGTTTCGATCCGATGGTTGCGGTTCTTGTGGCCGTGGACATCCTTTGGATGGGGAGCAAGTTGATTCGCCAATCCATCGGCGGATTGATGGATGAAGTCGATCCGATAACTCAAGCTCGAATCCGGAGGCTGCTCGTCGAAATGACTTCCGAAGCCGGGGTTCAGTTTCATGGGTTGCGGCATCGCAATGCGGGCAGCACGAATTGGGTGGAATTCCATCTGCTCTTTCCCAAAGACACATCTCTGGAATCTGCTCATGGGCTGGCCACCAAAATTGAAGAGCGGATCCAACAAGATTCGACGACGAGAACCGAAGTGATCAGCCATTTGGAAACACTGGAGGACCACCATGAGGTCCATCGACGTGGTCACTTTGAGAAGATTAACGAGTAAGGCCGCCGAAATCCAAACCTCCAACCGCACCCGCCCGTGTCCAAGTCGGCTTCCTGGAAAGGATCATGTCTGTCGCGCGGCCGCCTGACCGCCGGCGAAGCAGCCCAAATATCAAGGGCCGTTGCATCTGACCTCGCCCTCGAGTGCATTGGGGATTGAATACACTTCTTTGTAGAGGCCCTTCATCAGGAGCTATCGGCCGGGGAGGGTTGGCAAAGATGGGCCGTCGTGTGAGAATATTGGCGTGAAAACGTCCGGAAGCAAACTCTGTTTAGCAATACTCATTTCGGCCCTGTTCTCGATTTATGTCTCATGCAGACCGCTTTCTAAATACTGTGCGAAGCTGGAAATTAGCACTGACCTGCATTTAACGCCCTCCCATCCGCTTTCTGAGGAACCAAGCCTTGGTTCGTTTTATGTTTTCGATCACACCGGCACGGGATTGACGCTTGTCCATCATTTCCAAAAGACGCCCGATCGAGAGAGCCCGGTACGGTTGTTGTACCTGGAAACTGATCGTAACCAGGTCCTCGATAGGACAGTAAAGTCCTTTCAAATCTTGAAGGGCCGATTTGGGATCGTTTATGCGGAGAAGACTTGTTTTTATACCAGGCCTATCGAAAGTAGTTACAGTTTCGTATCAGTGCATTCTTATTTTAATAGCCCCATCATTGAAGTCCCGTCTGAGCTCTCGCGCCCTCCTAATCGCCTGCCGCCGCTCACGTCACTGAGCCTGGTCCGGGTTTTCCGTGCTTTCCCCGAATACCTTGTCGTCGCCGCAAATTACGAGCCGACAGGAGAACTGGGGAGCTTGCACATCGACGGTGCGAAGAACGGAGATTGGATCCATAGCAACTTTGTTCCGGCGGCGCAGGATGGATTTGTCCAACGAACCAGCAAGCACTGGGGTTCAGAGGCTCTCAAGAAATATGGCATCCCCGGCCATATCGATGTCCAGGAATACCTCCGCTCCCACCGCATCCCCATTTGGACCGCTTCGCTGCCCCGGGAATTGACCGTGTTGAATCTCCACTACGGATATAACAGGCTGATTCGACAGGACGTGTTGAACGACAGCACTGTCATTTCCACTCGATTTCTTCAGCCGTCTGTCACTGAAGAAGAAAATACCCTGAATTCTCAGTGTGAATCACGATTCCGCCAGCAACAAACTCTTGGGCTTGAGACCGTCGAATGAGGATTAGCGCGCGAGGCGACCCCGCCGTGGTTTGGGCTTGGTTCCGCCGCCCCCAAAAACCTCCTCAACCCTAAGGAGGTAGCGCGGAGTCTCTGCTTTTGAGACTCCGCGGCTCTTCATGCGGGACGACAAAAGCCCCAGACTTCGAAAGGCGCGAAGTCTGCGCTACACACTCATAACTCGCGATATATCTGACCCCTCGGTCCGATGTCCGCGACAATGAGGGTATCAGACTCGATCTCAAACAAGATTCGGTACTTACCAACCCGACTACTTCTTTTTGTGCTGCCAGTCAATGGATAGGACAGACGAACATCCATGGGTGCTTGAGCAATCTCCCTCAGCTTCTCACTTATTCGTTCTCGTGTCACTTTATCGAGGGATTGGAGGTACTTGAACGGCGTTGAAGTAAGCTTGATGGTGAGAGGCACCGCTATTCAACCTGGTCCAGGTCGTACAACTCGCCGCGCTCCTTCTCCTGCGCTGCTCTGTCGTAAATTGACTGAATCACGTGTTCGCTTTGGGTTAGCTCCGCCAAATCTGCTAACTCTATGATTTCCTCACCCCAGTGCTCGATATTTCGGAGCGGTCCAGCGGTCAGCGAGTTGTTTGTTAAGCCGATATGCTTTGAAGCCTTTATGATCGTATGGATGGTGCGGTAGAGGCTTCGCAGTGTGATGATTCCCTCACGTACCTTTTCGGGGTCTACCGTTTGCACTTGGGGGGATTCCAAAGTCTTGTAGATCTTTTCGCGAAAGAGTTTACAGAGCGCCGAATCTAAGCGTCGCAAACGAATTGCCAAACTGAACACTTGGGCGTGGCTCTTCACCAGGAGTGCCAGACGCGACGCTAGCGCCATTACAGCGTAAAACTCCGCGTTCCAATCGTCCGATTCAAACCTGCTTAAGATCAGTGCAGGCGCTCCCACAACTCCTCCCGAATATTAGATGTTCCCGAAAGAGAACCGGTAGCCATTGAGCATGCCAACCGAGGGGCATTATTATAGCACTTGAATCAAACCCTAGACCGAATGGTACCATAGCACGTCCGTACTAACCAACGGCAATTCACCTTCCATATTTGCTTAGAGTATTCAAATCTGGAATTCAGAATGACCCACTGCCGCAGGCTGGCGCAGCGGCCCGGGAAAAGCCGCAGACTTCGAAAAGCACGAAGTCTGCGCTACCCCCCGGCGCGTTGGCCGATGCATTTTCCTTAGACATTGAGATGGCTCAAGGCGGGGCTGCTGACGGCTCTCTGTGAATGGGAGCCTCTCCGGTCTTGGTTCGTCCAGGAACCACAAAAGCGTGTTTGGGCTGGACTGGAATAGACGACCCTGCGGTCAAGGAATCATACGCCAGCAGATTCTCCGTCGCACCTCGAATCGCCCCCCAGCCCCTCGAGACCAGATCATTCGCGGCGTGGGTTTCCATCACCGCGTCCTGCGGAATCACGGCGCCGCTCTCTGCCGAGAATGGGCTCTCGACGCCCGCGGAGACTGCCGTGACCGTGTAGTAATACTCCGCCCCGGCCTGCGGCCCGTAGTCAACGTAGGTGCAGTTCGCCTGGCTCGTGCAGCCGGCATCTACCGGAGATGCGTTGATGGGCCCCGTCTCGTTGCCCGGACTCCTGCCGCGATAAACGTTGTAGCTGTACGCTGAGTTCCCCTGCGCGCCGGCGGGCGGCGTCCAGGTGAGCGAGATGCAATCTCCCCGCCAGTAGCTCGCTTGCCGG
>Ga0187891_1002599_pt1 | contig 13551 bp, 8 predicted proteins | sample June2016WEW_21_4_FD_132990 | JGI IMG/M metagenome (GOLD analysis project Ga0187891, IMG submission 132990) | Peatland microbial communities from SPRUCE experiment site at the Marcell Experimental Forest, Minnesota, USA - June2016WEW_21_40 | ecosystem: Environmental > Terrestrial > Soil > Wetlands... | reverse complement strand
GCGAAGATCGACAGAATAAGGTTTGCCCATCCATGCTGGCCTCCTTCCCAGCCAGCATGTTGAATCAGAACCCACCTGATTTGGGAATCCCAAATCGATTCAGGCTAAACTCATCCCGCTCTAATATCCGGAGTGCCGGAAACTAAAGACGTGGATGGCCGGAACAAGTCCGGCCATGACGGGTAGGAGCCAAGTGATGGCCCGAAACAAGCCCGGCCATGACCAGACTGTTTGACTCACTCCGCCGCGCGACGTGCGGCGATGATCTGATCGGCGACACGGCCGGTGAGCTCGGCCATGTGGTCGAACTTGAACGTGAAGGTGCCGGCGCCGGTGGTCGCCGAGCGGATTTCAACGATGAGGTCACCGATCTCCGCCTCCGGCATCTTGGCGCGCACCACGTCCCAGCCTTCCCAGCCGTCGCGCGTATCGAAGCCGAGGATTTGACCGCGACGGCCGGACATCAGCGCATTGATCTTCGCCGTGGCTTCGCTGGGGCAGACGATCTCGACGAGATGGATCGGCTCGAGCAGCACCGGGTGGCATTGCGGCAGGCCTTCGGCGATACCGATGCGGCCCGCGGTGCGAAACGCCATGTCGGAGGAATCGACCGTGTGATACGAGCCGTCGATCAGCGCCACGTAAAGGTCGACCACCGGAAAACCGAGCGGGCCGTGCTTGAGTGCGTCGATGACGCCCTCCTCGACCGACGGGATATAGTTGCGCGGCACCACGCCGCCGGTGATCTTGTCCTCGAAAGAAAAGCCCGAGCCGCGCGGCATCGGCTTGATGTCGAGGACCACGTCGCCGTACTGGCCGTGGCCGCCCGACTGCTTCTTGTGGCGGCCGCGCTGGACGATGCCCTTGCGGATGGTTTCCCGGTAGCCGACGCTCGGCTGGCGCCGCTCGATGGCGACGCCGTAGCGGTCGCTCAATCGCTCAGTGGCGACGCGCAGGTGCATCTCGCCCTGGCCCCACAGCACCACCTCGTGCGTCTCCGGATTGTGCACGATGGTGATCGAGGGATCTTCCTCGGCGAGCTTGGCGAGCGCCTGACCGAGCTTCACGTCGTCCTTGCGCTCCTTCGCCGATATGGCGATGGCGAGCACCGGCGGATAGGGCTCGATCTTGGCAAGCGCAGGATGGGCTTGCTTGCCCGCCGTCAGCCTATCGCCGGTCTTGGCCTTATCGAGCTTGGCGAAGGCAACGGTCTCGCCGACGTTGGCCGGTCCGCGCTTCTCGCTGGTCTGGCCGACGAGCTTGAAGACGCCGGCGACACGGCCGGCCTCGTTGTCGCCGGATAAGAAGGTGGTGCCGTCCCCGGCTTGGCCCGCGAGCATGCGCGCGATCGACAGCCGGCCGCCATGGGTGGTGTTCAGCGTCTTGAGCACATAGGCAACGGCATCGCCGTTCGCCTTGACGCCCAGGCGCTTCGCCGTGTCGGCGATGCCGGGCGATTCATGGCGCAGCGCTTTCAGCAGCCGCAAAATGCCGTTGGCGCGCGTCGCGGTTCCCAGCAGAACCGGGCAGACGAACCCTTCGCGCAGCTCGTGTGTGAGGTCGTCGAAAACCTTGTCGCGCGGCGGCTGGATGTCCTCGAGCAACTGCTCCATCAACTCGTCGTCATGATCGGCGAGCGTCTCCAGCATGGAGAAGCGCGCGGTCTTCTCGCGGTCGGCGACGTCGCCTTCGAGCGCAACGACTTCCGAGGGAGCGTGTTCCTTGTAAACGAAGGCGCGTTCCAGCGCGAGATCGACGCAGCCGCTGATGATATCGCCGGAGAACGTCGGGATTTGTCGCAAGATCAGCTTGGTGCGCGATGCAGGCTGAAGCAGCTTGAGCACATCATGGACACCGGCGTCGACCTTATCGATCTTGTTGAGGAACAGAATGCGGGGAATCTTTCGGTCTTCCAGCTCGCGCAGAATGAGCTGAAGTTGCGGCACTTTCTTCTCGTCCATTTCGCACGCCACAACCGCCACATCGATTGCCGGCAGCACCGCGCGCATGTCGTGGATGAACTCGACCGAGCCGGGACAGTCGAGGAAGGTGTAGGAGTCGCCCATAAAATTGGTGGTGGCGACCGTAAGCTCGACGCTCATGCGATGATGTCGCGCTTCCTTGCTGCTATCGCCGACCGTGTTGCCGGCTTCGACAGTGCCCTGGCGCTGGATGACGCCGGTGCGCGCGAGGATCGCCTCAAGGAGCGTGGTCTTGCCGCTTTGGAAGGGACCAACGAGCGCCACGCAACGGGGCCCGGTCGCGCGCGTGGCGTTGTTTCCGTTTGCTGCCATGACTGCCTCCCGGCGCAGATCCGCCCTGCTGCAGCGGATCGCACGACACTATCGTTTCAGGCGTCGGCGGGGCTGGTCAAGGGGCGCGACGTTGCGCGCCGCGCGCGGCAGTCATTACCTGGGGCGCCGCGCCAAGCACGGCCGCGCCGGAACTCACCGGACTCAGCGGACCGGATGCAACTCCAGCTGGCCTATCCCGGCGGCGATATCGAGCCCGACCTGGCCCTGCAACGACAACGGTTGCAGCGCCACTGTCCTATTCGATCCACCGACGAGGACGTTGGCGCCAAGGCCGGCGGCGATAGAAACTTCAGCCGTCGCTCCGGTGTAGGTACCGGCGAGCATTCCGGCATAGCGGTTGGTGTCCGCAAACACCGTCCAAACGATCACCCCGCCAGAAGTCACGCCGATGTCGAGGCCGATCGTGGTCATGGTGCCTGAATAAGCTTCCTCCGGCTCACCCGGCTGGCCCTTAAGAACGCAATTCACGTTTTTTTGCGAACCGACGATCAGGCCAATGCTCGCCGACATCGAACAGGTCAGCGTGCCGACCTGGATTTGTCTCGGCTGCGCGTCAGCCGGCCCTACAACCATCGCAAGCGCGGCGGCCACAACGGCCGCCGCAGCGCAGGCAGTGCGAAACATATGGATTCTCCCTCCCCGGCCCATCGATGAGCCGGGAGGGATTGTAGGCGAGAAAGACGGCGGCGTCTCTTGCCCTTTCGCAGGATCGGCAAGTGATCGGAGCTAGGCCGCGGCTCGCAACCGGGCTACTGCAAATTCCCGCAGAAACGCTGGATGCGCGTGCAGGCCTCCTCCAGCGCGCTCGTGGCGGTGGCGTAGGAGATGCGGAAGGCCGGACTCCACCCGAACGGCGCGCCCTGTACCACCGCAACGCCTTCGGCTTCCAATAGCTCGGTGACAAAGTCCTCATCCGTCGCCAGCGTCTTGCCCGTGGGCGCGGTCTTGCCCATCGTCCCCGCGCAGGACGGATAGACGTAGAACGCGCCCTCCGGTTTCGGGCACTGGATGCCGCTGGCCTGGTTGAGCATGGAAACGCAGAGGTCGCGGCGTTCCTTGAAAATCTTGTTGTGCTTGGGGATGAAGTCCTGCGGGCCGTCGAGCGCTTCGACCGCCGCCCATTGCGCAACCGCGGTCGGGTTCGAGGTCGACTGCGACTGGATCATCGCCATCGCCTTGATCAGCGGCTCCGGACCGCCGGCATAGCCGATGCGCCAGCCGGTCATGCAATAGGCCTTGGACACGCCGTTCACCGTCAACGTGCGCTCATAGAGTTGCGGCTCGAGCTGGGCCGGCGAGAAGAATTGGAAATCGTCGTAGACCAGGTGCTCATACATGTCGTCGGCCATCACGCGAACATGGGGATGCCGCACGAGCACGTCGGTGACCGCCTTGAGCTCGGCGCGCGTATAGGCGGCGCCGGTCGGGTTCGACGGCGAGTTGAAGATGATCCACTTGGTCTTCGGCGTGATCGCCCGCTCCAACGCTTCCGGCTTCAGCTTGAAGCCCGATTCCATCGTGGTCGGGACCGCGACCGGCTCGCCGCCCGCGAGCAGCACCATGTCGGGATAGCTCACCCAATAGGGCGCGGGGATGATCACCTCGTCGCCCGGATTGATGGTCGCAATGAGCGCGTTGTAGAGCACCTGCTTGCCGCCGGTACCGACGATGATCTGCGAGGGCTTGTAGGCGAGCTCGTTCTCGCGCTTGAACTTGCGCGCGATCGCCGCCTTGAGCTCCGGAATGCCGTCGACGGCGGTGTATTTTGACGCCTTGCCGTCGCGGATGGCCTTGATGGCCGCCTCTTTGATGTTCTCCGGCGTATCGAAATCCGGCTCGCCAGCGCCAAGCCCGATGACGTTGCGGCCCGCCGCTTTGAGCGCGCGCGCCTTGTCCGACACCGCGATGGTGGCCGACGGCTTGATGCGCGCAATCCGGTCCGCGAGAAAGGCCATTGCTAACCTCCAAAGTGCCCGCTTTGAGGCGTGTGCTTCGTAAAGCGCCGTTCGGGCACAGGCAAGGGCGAGCGCGGGAACGCCGGGTCAATTCTCCGTTAAGCCTGCGCTGGCCTAATGCCCTGCCGCCACCCGAACAGGGAAGCCGCAATGGGCCGGACGCGCGATATGCTGCGGAGCGGGGCCTGGCTCACGCGCCAGCGCATCCGGCTGGTGGCGGTCGCCCTCCTGGTCGCTTCCGTCGCCGGCCTTCTCTATTTGGCCGTCACCTCGCACGGTCTCATCGACCTGCAAGGTCAGCCGCTGGGAACGGACTTTTCCAACGTCTACGCGGCCGGCACCTATGTGCTCGACGGCAATGCCGAGGCGCCGTTCGACACCGTTCGGCAGCACGCACGCGAGCAAAGAATCTTCGGCGAAGCGGCGCCGTTCTACGGCTGGCATTATCCGCCATTCTTTCTCTTCGTCGCTGCCGCTCTGGCATTGATGCCTTACGGGGTCGCGCTCGTATTCTGGCAGGCGGTCACCCTCGGCCTTTATCTCCTGGCGATCCGCGCCATCCTCCACGCATCATTCCGGGGCGCGCCAACGGATCCGGCGGCTTCCGGAATGACGTCGCCCTGGCTTCTCCTGGCGCTCGCCTTCCCCGCCGTGCTGATCAATATCGGTCACGGCCAGAATGGCTTCCTCACAGCCGCCTTGCTCGGGGCGGCGCTCGTGCAGCTCGATCGCCGGCCGCTCGTTGCCGGCATGCTGTTCGGCCTTCTCGCTTACAAACCGCAATTCGGGCTGATGATTCCGCTCGCGCTCGCGGCAAGCGGCCGCTGGCGCTCGTTCGCCGCCGCTGCCGCCACGGTCGCTCTCCTCGCCGTCGCGACCACCATCGCTTTCGGGCCGCACGTCTGGCAGGCGTTCCTCGACTCGACCCGCTTCACCCGCCTCGTCGCGCTCGAACAGGGCAATACCGGCTGGTACAAAATTCAAAGCATTTTCGCCTGGGCGCGCATGTGGGGCGGGTCAATCCCGCTCGCCTATGCGCTTCAGGGCGCCGTCACCGTTGCGCTCGGCGGCGCGCTGATTTGGCTGTGGCGCGGCACCGCGTCCTATCCGCTCAAGGCGGCGGCGCTTTGCCTGGCCGCTATTCTCGCCACGCCCTACAGCTTCGACTACGACATGATGGCGCTGGCGCCCGCCATCGCCTTCGTCGCCGCCGACGGCCTGGCTCGCGGTTTCGGGGCCTGGGAAAAGACCGCGCTTGCCGCACTCTGGCTGACGCCGCTCGTCGCCCGCAGCGTGGCGCACGCCACTCTTATTCCCATCGGGGTATTGGCGATGCTCGCAGTTTTCATTCTGCTGTTGCGGCGCAGCACAGTCCAACTTGCCGCACCGGTGGCTTTTCCGGGCGCGTTTCTTCTAAAATAGCGCGGGGCGCAAGCGGCATATCGTGCGGTCACGACATCGCCGCGTTCAAGGAGTACGGCCGCAAGCAAGATCCCGGCCCACGGGAGTTCGGGGAGGCCATGTTCACGCTCTATTCGATGCAGCGCTCGGGAAACAGCTACAAGGCGCGGCTTGCTTTGGCGCAGCTCGGCATTCCCTATCGGCTGATCGAGATCGATATCCTCAAGGGCGAGAGCCATACGCCGGAGTTCCTGGCAAAGAACCCGAACGGTCAGGTGCCGCTGCTGGAAGTGGCGCTCGGCCGATTTATCGCCGAATCCAACGCCATCCTTTGGTACATCGCCGGCGGCACGCCGCTGGCGCCCGAGGACCGCATCGAACGCGCGGAAGCGTTGCAGTGGATGTTCTTCGAACAACACAGTCTGGAGCCCAACCTGGGCGCCGCTTATTTCTGGCTCACGCTCGTCAAGGGCGGGCGCGACCTGCAGCGCCACGCGTTCGAAGACTGGATGGAAGAGGGTTATCGGGCGCTCGGCGTCATGGAGAAGCACATCGCGCTGCACGACTTCTTCGCCGCCGACCGCTACACCATCGCCGACATTGCGCTGTATGCCTACACGCACATCGCGCACCTGTGCGACTACGACCTCGCGGGGTTTCCGGCGCTACGCGCCTGGCTCGCGCGCGTCGCCGCCGAGCCCGGCCACGTGACAATGGAGCCCGAAGCGCCGACCGCCGTCGTTGCCGAGTCACGGTCAGCGGCCCAATAGAAGCCGTCATCGCCCGCCCGCGTCATTAACCGTCTGTTAACCAACTTCCACCAAATCGCCTTTGTTCTTCAATGCCTTCGCCTGAATCCGGCCGAACGGGCGCCGGCATCGACAGCGATGGTGTGATGAGCGAGCTGATTCGCGAAGGATGATGACGACCATGGCAGAGCTGACCAGCAATTCCGGTTTCGCGCCGCCGCGAGCCGAGCAGATGCTGTCGAGGCGACGCGCGGTCGCGCTCGAACTGATCGCGACCGTCGCGCTTACCGTGTCGCTCGTCGTTGCCGCGACGGCCGTGTCGATTGGCGACAGGTCGTTCGCCCGAGGCGATGCCATCGCGCGCCCGTCGCTGCAGGCGCCGCCGGCGCGGGATTAAGCCCAATCGGGTCGGCGTCGTGCACTTTTTGCAGCGGCAGGATCGAGGCTCGTATTGGCCGTGAACCGGTGAAGTTCCCGCGCCGACCCATGCGCGGGATTGATCGAAATCAAAGCTCGGCTCACCGCCATCGCGCATAGTTCCCCCACTTGCGGCAATGACGTGAATATGTGCTTGTCGCGAGTGGCGGCGCGGATGGGGGGCACCCGCGCCGCCTTTTTATGTTTTGCGGACGCCAGTCCACTCACATTCCCGTATTTATCGTTTAGGGTCTTCACACCACGATAGCGACGGGACCCTGCGTTCGCGAGCGATTCTCCGGCGCCGGTCGACATGTCCGCCAAGAACAGCCAAAACTGCCAGCCGCAAGGCGAGCAAAACGCCGCGGGCTGCGCCCAGTGAAAGTGATGGCGGCGGCCCAGAACTTGCATGATTATTGGGCAGATAGGCCGCAACGCGTCACAGCATGTCGATTCTTGTCGGGCTCCATCACGCCACGCGCTACGATTACGAGCGGCCGATCAGCCTCGGGCCGCAGGTCGTGCGGCTGCGGCCTGGACCGCACTGCCGCACCCGCATTCCGAGCTATTCGCTCACCGTGCGGCCCGCCCATCACTTCGTGAACTGGCAGCAGGATCCGCACGGCAACTGGCTCGCGCGTTTCGTCTTCCCGGAGAAGACCAAGGAATTTTCCGTCACCGTCGATCTGCTTGCCGACATGGAGGTGATCAATCCGTTCGACTTCTTCGTCGAGCCGTATGCGGAGACGTGGCCGTTCGCCTTTCCGCCCGATCTGCACGAGGACCTTTCCGCCTTTGTCGACCCGGAACCCGCCGGCCCGCTGCTGAAAGAGCTGGTCCAATCCATCTCGCGCGAACCGCACAACACCGTCACTTTTCTGGTCGATCTCAATCAGCGCCTGCAGCGCATGATCCGCTATCTCATTCGCATGGAGCCGGGCGTACAGACGCCCGAAGAGACGCTGGCGTCCGCCGCCGGCTCCTGCCGCGATACCGCATGGCTGCTGGTGCAGCTTCTGCGGCATATCGGCCTGCCCGCCCGCTTCGTCTCCGGCTACCTCATCCAGCTCAGGCCAGACATAAAACCGCTCGAAGGCGCCGCCGGCACCGATCACGACTTCACCGACCTGCATGCTTGGACCGAGGTCTATCTGCCGGGCGCGGGCTGGATCGGACTCGACCCAACGTCGGGGTTGTTGTGCGGCGAAGGCCACCTGCCGGTTGCCGCGACGCCGCACTTTCGCTCCGCCGCGCCGATCAGCGGTCTCGTCGAACCAAGCGAGGTGCGCTTCTCCTTCGAGATGAACGTCAAGCGCATCGCCGAACGGCCGCGGGTGACCGCGCCGTTTTCCCAGGAGGCGTGGACCGCGCTGGACGCGCTGGGCGAGAAAGTCGACGCCGATCTTGCCGCGCACGACGTGCGCCTGACCATGGGCGGCGAGCCGACCTTTGTATCGGTCGACGACTATCAGTCGGCGGAATGGAACACTGCCGCGCTTGGTCCGATGAAGCGCCTGCGCGCCGACGATCTGATACGGCGCCTGCGCGACCGGTTCGCGTCGGGCGGGCTCATGCATTACGGCCAGGGCAAGTGGTATCCCCGCGAGCCGCTGCCGCGCTGGGCGTTCTCGCTCTACTGGCGTCGCGACGGCGTGCCGATCTGGCGCGACGACAGCCTGATCGCGCGGGAGGCTGCCGCGCAAGAGCCCTCGCCCGATGCTGCGCGGCGACTGGCCGAAGGGATTGCCGCACGCCTGGGAATCATGGCGGATTACGTGCAGCCCGCTTACGAGGACCCGACCGACCGGATGCTCAAGCAAGGCCTGATCCCGGAGAACGTCGATCCCAGCGATCCCAAGATCGATGACCCCCATGAGCGCGCGCGCATCTTGAGCGCGTTCGATCATCATCTCGGCCAGCCGGCTGGGTTCGTGCTGCCGCTGCGACGCTGGACGGCGCGGACGAAACCGTGGCTGAGCGAGCTGTGGCAGACCACTGCCGGCCGGCTCTTTCTGATGCCGGGAGATTCGCCGCTTGGCTTCCGGCTGCCGCTGCAGTCGTTGCCCAAGGTCGATCCCGCCGACTATCTGCATCTCACGGCCGACCCGTTCGCCGAACGCCGGCCGTTGCCCGATCCCCGCGTCAGCCAGCCGCTCCGAGCCAAGGCCGCTTCCACAAGTGAGGAGATAGCTCCGCCACTCGCGCCCGAGACGTTGGTCATGCAGCGAGCAAACCCAGCCGCCGAACCCGATGGCTCAGGTGTGCCGGTGCGCACGGCTCTGACGGTCGAAGTGCGGGACGGACGCTTGTGCGTTTTCATGCCGCCGGGCGAAACGCTTGCCGACTATCTCGATCTGCTTGCCGCGGTCGAGACCACCGTCGCCGAGATCGGCCTGCCGGTGCATATCGAAGGTTATGAACCGCCCTCCGACCCGCGGCTCAATGTGATCAAGGTGACGCCTGATCCCGGCGTCATCGAGGTCAATATCCATCCGGCGTCGTCGTGGCGGGAAGCGGTCGCCATCACCAGCGGCCTTTACCAGGAGGCGCACCTCTCGCGGCTTGGCACCGACAAGTTCATGATCGATGGCCGGCACAGCGGAACCGGCGGCGGCAACCACGTCGTCCTCGGCGGCCGCGAAGCCGCCGATAGCCCGTTCCTGCGCCGCCCCGATCTCCTCAAGAGCCTGGTGCTCTACTGGCAGCGCCGGCCGTCTCTGTCTTATTTCTTTTCCGGATTGTTCATCGGGCCGACCAGCCAGGCGCCGCGCATCGATGAAGCGCGCCAGGACATCCTCTATGAGCTTGAAATCGCGCTCGGCAAGGTGCCGGGGCCGGATGAGCCGTCGCCGCCCTGGCTGGTCGACCGCCTGTTCCGCAACATCCTGGTCGATGTGACCGGCAATACCCACCGCACCGAAATCTGCATCGATAAATTGTTTTCGCCGGACGGACCGACCGGCCGGCTCGGTCTCGTCGAGTTCCGCTCGTTCGAAATGCCGCCGGACGCGCGCATGAGTCTCGCCCAGCAATTGCTGCTGCGCGCGCTTATTGCTGCCTTCTGGCGCGCGCCGCTCGACGGCAAGCCGGTGCGCTGGGGAACAGCTTTGCACGACCGCTATATGCTGGAACATTTCGTCTGGGAGGATTTCCTCGCGGTCTTGGACGACCTCGAGCGCGCCGGCTACGCCTTCGATCCGGCCTGGTTCGAGGCGCAGCGGCAATTCCGCTTCCCGGTCTGCGGCAGCGTGCAGCACGGCGGCGTGCGGCTCGAGCTGCGCCAGGCGATCGAGCCCTGGTACGTCTTGGGCGAAGAAGGCGTACCGGGCGGCACCGTGCGGCTTGTCGATTCTTCGGTCGAGCGGCTGCAGGTCAGGGTCGAGGGATTGAGCGAAGGCCATCACGTCGTGACATGCAACGGCGCGCGCGTGCCGCTGACCTCGACCGGCCGCGCCGGCGAGTTTGTCGCCGGCGTGCGTTTCAAGGCCTGGAATCTGCCCTCGGGCCTGCATCCGACCATCGGCGTCCATGCGCCGCTGACTTTCGACATCGTCGACATCTGGAACCGACGCTCGCTCGGTGGCTGCGTCTATCACGTGGCGCATCCCGGCGGACGCAATTATGAGACCTTTCCGGTCAATGCCTACGAGGCGGAGGCGCGCCGCCGCGCCCGGTTCCAGGATCACGGCCATACCGGCGGGCTGATCGACATTCCACCGCTCGACGTCTCCCTCGAATATCCGACCACCCTGGATCTGCGTCGCTCGATGTAAAACATCCGCCATGGCAATGCAGCTCGATACAAACGTCGAACAAGAGACCGCAGGCCTGGAACAGTTCGTTGCGGGTTACCGGCCGCTGCCCGGCATTTTCGACGAGATGATGGATGGCGACGGCGGCGTGCGCGCGCACTGGCGGCCGTTCCTGGCGATGCTGGCGGCGCTCGGCGCCGAGGAGATCAATCGCCGCTTCGCCGCGGCCGACCGCTATCTGCGCGGCTCCGGCGTTTTCTATCGCGTCTACGAGGATGCGGCCGGCATCGAGCGGCCATGGCCGCTCAGCCATGTACCGCTCATCATCGAGCCTTCTGAATGGAAGCTTTTGGAGGCCGGGCTCATCCAGCGCGCCGAGCTCCTGGAAGCGGTCCTTGCGGATGCTTACGGCCCGGCGCGGCTCAATCGCGATGGCCGCCTGCCCGCCGCATTGCTCGCCGGCAATCCGGAATTCTTACGGCCGCTGGTCGGCGTCGCCCCTCCCGGCGGCGCGCATCTGCGCTTTTATGCTGTCGATATCGGACGCGGCGCCGACGGCCGCTGGTGGGTGCTTGGCGACCGCGCCCAGGCGCCCTCCGGCGCCGGCTACGCGATCGAGAACCGCCTGGCGCTGTCGCGCGCCATCCCTGAGATCTATCGCACCACGCGCGTCGAACGCGTCGCGCCGTTCTTTCAGGCCTTCCAGGCCGAGCTTGCCGCGCTCAGCCGCCAGGACGACGCCCATGTCTGCCTGCTGACACCGGGACCGTTGAGCGAGACCTATTTCGAGCACGCTTATCTCGCGCGTTATCTCGGGCTCCTTCTGGTCGAAGGCGAAGACTTGAGCGTGCGCGACGACGGCGTCTTCGTCCGCACCGTTTCCGGCTTGCGGCGCACCGAGGTGCTGCTGCGGCGGATCGACGCCGACTTTGCCGATCCAATCGAGCTCAACGCCGCCTCGCGCCTCGGCGCGGCGGGCCTGCTGCAAGCCGTGCGCGACGGCAAGATCGTTATCATCAATGCGCTCGGCGCCGGGCTGGTCGAGGCGCGCGCGATGTTGGCGTTCCTGCCGGCGCTGGCGCCGATCGTGCTCGGCGCCGATCTGGCGATACCGAACGTCGCGACCTGGTGGCTCGGCCGCGCCGACATGCACGAAGAGATGCTCGAAAAACTCGACCACATGGTCGTTGCCTCGGCCTTCGAGCCGCCGACCGACGCACGCAGTGCCAGCGAAGTGCTGGGAGCCAAGCTCGACGAGCCGCAGCGCCGGGCGCTCATGCAATCGATCCGCGACCGCGGCGTCGATTACGTGATGCAGGAGGCGGTGACGCTCTCGAGCATGCCGGTGTGGCGCGACGGCCGACTGCAACCGCGACCCTTCACGCTGCGGCTGTTCCTCGCCAAGGTCAGCGAGCGCTGGCAGGTCATGCCCGGCGGCTTCGTGCGTATCGCGGAAAATGCCGATGCGCGGGCGGTGAGCCTGCAGCGCGGCGCCGCCACGGCCGACGCCTGGGTGCTGGCGCACGGTCCGGTGGCCGAAACCACGCTGCTGCCGACGCCGGAGCGGATTGTCGTCCAGCGCGCGACCGGCCTGCTGCCGAGCCGCGCCGCCGACAATCTGTTCTGGGTCGGGCGCTACGTCGAACGCGCGGAAGCGACGCTGCGGCTCACGCGCGCCGTGATCAACCGGGTGGCGGAGGCAGACGAAGCGGCCGCGCCGGTCATCGCCGGCATCGGCGCGCTGCTCGAAAGCTGGAATGCCCTGCCGAGCGACACCGGCGGCGCACCGGCCGCGTTCGCCGCGCGCGCGGTCCTCACGCGCGGGGATTTGGCTGGGTCGCTACCGCATCTTGCCGGCGCCGCGCGATCGGCAGCCTCCGTCATCCGCGATCGCTTCTCTCCGGACGCCTGGCGCGCGATCAACGATCTCGCCACCATGATCGCCATGCCGCTGACGATCGGTCCGGCAGAAAGCGCGATGATCGAGCGCGTCGAAGGGGCGCTGCGAATCATTTCATCGTTCTCCGGCCTGGCGCAGGAAAACATGACGCAGCTCGCGGGCTGGCGTTTTCTCGATCTCGGCCGCCGCATCGAGCGCGCCATCCTGACCGGCCGGCTGGTCCGCTGCTTCGCGCCAGCCGGCGCGCCCGACGGTGGCCTCGAATTGCTGCTCGAACTGGCCGACAGCCAGATCACCTATCGGCAGCGCTACGTGATGGTCGCCGCCCGCGCGCCGGTGATCGACCTGGTCATGCTCGATCCCAACAATCCGCGCTCCGTGGCATTCCAGCTCGACCGCATCGAGACGCATCTGTCCGCCTTGCCGGGACGCAACGCCGCCGGCCGGTTGTCGCCGGTGCAGCAGATCGCCGCCTCGGTCGCAACGCGCTTGCGCACCGTCGACGCGGCCGCCATCGACGACGCACTCATCATCGACACCGAGCAATCGCTCATGAAACTCTCGGATGCGATCACCGCCTCCTATCTCACCAACAACGAACGCTCCGAATCGGCTTGGGAGGCGCTGGCGTGATCTACGACGTCAGGCAGACGACGACCTGCAGCTACGCCACGCCGGTCGCGCATGCGCGCCATGTCTTGCGCCTGACGCCGATCCCCCGCCCCGGCCAGCGTGTGCATGTCGCCGCCTTGCAGATCGTGCCGGAGCCGCTGTCGCGGCGCGAGGGGCAGGATTTTTTCGGCAACCGCCTGACCTGGGTCGAAATCGCCGAGCCACACAAGAAGATCACGGTCAAATTGGCGGCGCGCGTCACGGTCGACGCCGCGGCCGAGCTGGACGCGCTCGCGACGCCGGCCTGGGAAGCGGTCCGCGACGAGGCGTTTGCGACCGACGACATCGGCCCGCTGTCGCCGGCGCATTTCCTGTTTCCGAGCCGCATGGTCTCGCTCGATCCGGAGATCCGCGACTACACGCGGGAGAGTTTCTCCGCCGGCCGGCCGG
>Ga0187891_1002595_pt1 | contig 13565 bp, 7 predicted proteins | sample June2016WEW_21_4_FD_132990 | JGI IMG/M metagenome (GOLD analysis project Ga0187891, IMG submission 132990) | Peatland microbial communities from SPRUCE experiment site at the Marcell Experimental Forest, Minnesota, USA - June2016WEW_21_40 | ecosystem: Environmental > Terrestrial > Soil > Wetlands... | reverse complement strand
TGGAGAGGACTTCCACCTCTCCGGTCGATTGCGCTTTCAGGCGCACAAGCCCAGGCCAACGGCCTGGGTGAGGAATCCATGCCGCGCAATTGGCCAGCCCTGAAGGGGCGTGACGAGCCGCTCGACACGTCGGAGGCGACGGTGCGCGGAGGCCAACGCCTGGTTATTTCGCCCTTGCAGGGCTTGCTGCCACAGGAGGTTGGGCACTGCTGCGAAACCCAGGCCGTTGGCCTGGGCTTTGTTAGCTCGCCCCTTTGGGGCTCCAATCATTCCGAACGGATCTTTAGAGCCCCGTCAGGGGCGGCATAGGGTCCTGGAGCGCCAACCTCGTACTCACTCTGCACCAATCCGCCGCCATAGCTGCGCGTTGCAATGTGGCGAAGGCTGATGTCACGCGGCAGAGGGCCAAATAACGGGATGCCTGCTCCGATCAGCACAGGCACGCGGGTAATCACTAATCGGTCGATCAGTCCGGCAGCGAGGAATCGTTGAATGGTAATGCCGCCATCGATGTAAGCATGTTTCAGGCCCCGGGACTCGAGCTGCTTTACGATTTCGGCCGGCTCCCCCGACATCTGCTCAACCGCGGTCCCTTTGACCGATGAGAAATCGAGTCGACGACTGCTTAGCACGACCACGCGCCTCTTGCCGTAAAGTGACAGGCCTCCGAGTTTCAGCACGACTTCGAAGGTCCTGCGGCCGATCACGACCACATCGACGCTAGCCAGGAACTCCGTGAACCCGTGAGGCTCTTGCCCGCCGGCGTCCAAAAAGTCGAGCGCGTCGTCCGGGCGAGCCAGAAAGCCATCGACGCTCACTCCGCAGAAAACTGAGAGCTTCATGCCGCCCTCCTGATTTGAACCAGGATTTCCGTTTTGGTTCTTGCCCGCATGGATTATACATCCGGCCGCCTCCGAGTATATACTAACGCTCCCCCACGAGGGGCCGCGAAGATCGCATCCGCGGCTCCCTCGCGCCATAACCCCGGAGGCACAAACTATGTCGCGTATCGCTGCTTGCGTCGTTTTCGCAATCGCTTTGTCGCTGTTCCTGGCAACGGCTGTTCCCAACCCATCGATTTCCTACGCCGCCCCGCAAGCAGGCACCAAGGGCTTTCACTGGCCGGACGGCAAGCGCGTGGCTGTCAGCCTTTCTTTCGACGACGCTCGCGCCAGCCAGGTCGATGTCGGGCTGAACGTAATCAACCCCACCGGCGTCAAGGTAACGTTCTTCGTCACGACCAGCAGCGACGCGCTCCACTCCAAGCTCGAGGGCTGGAAGCGCGCTCTCTCGAGCGGCCATGAAATTGGAAACCATACCGTGAGTCATCCTTGCACGGGCAATTTTCCGTGGTCATTTCACAACGCCTTGGAGAATTACACGCTCGAACAGATGTCGCAGCAGCTTGACGATTCGAACGCCGTGATTCAGCAGCTTCTGGGCGTGCGCGCCGCGACCTTCGCCTATCCCTGCGGCCAGAAGTTTGTGGGAAGAGGTCCCGAGATGAAAAGCTACGTGCCGCTAATCGGCCAGAAGTTCCTGGTGGGGCGCGGGTATATGGACGAATACTACAATGACCCGGTGTATTGCGACTTGGCCCAGGCCAGCGGCACAGCCTTCGACGACACGGACTACATCGACATGGTCAAACACATCAACAACGCCGCCGAGCAGGGCGGTTGGGTCATCTTCGTCGGCCACGATATCGGCCAAAAAGCCTTTCAGGTCACCGATACCATTGCCCTCGCCGCGCTCTGCAGGTATATGCAGGACCCCGCCAGCGGCGTCTGGGTCGATACCGTCAAGAACATCGGAGAATATGTAGTGAAGCAACGCGCCAGCCGCCGCTAGCGTTAGCGCGGAAGTACGCGCGGTCCGAGTTATTCCGCGCCTCTTTCCCAATTCAACTGTCGTTACGGCACTTCTTATCGCCAGTGCGACACGATGAGCCGCACAGCGACGCGAAATACGCGTGCCAGCACGCTACGTGCTCCGGCGTTCCGCTAGTGTGCCGTTAATTGGGCCATCACGCGCATTGCTTCCAGTTCCGCATCGCCAACGGCTGAATGCGAGTAGGCGAGCACAATGGCGACGTACGCGAGCCAGCTCAGGAACAGTGCTGAGAGCGAGATCAGAGACCAGGTAAGGAGAGCCTGCTCAGATGTAAGTAGCGATGACGCCGTAAACCCGATGATAACCGACGCGAAAGCCAGCAGTGGCCACCTCCGCAGGTGAACGCCGGGGGCTTCCCCTGTCGGCACTCGTATCCGGCTCACGAGATAGGCCCAAAAGAACCCCTGGTTCCACGAGGCTATCGCGATAGAGGAACAGCAAAAGGCGAAGAGTGCCAGATAAAGGACCTGAACCGGAATCTTAAATACGTATCTCGTACTCGTCGTCAAGGTCAGCGTCACCAGCACTCCTGCTAGTGGGAGCAGCGCAGTAGCTAGGGAGCTTGGTTCGCGGTCAAACGGCCTAGCTGGAAGCCACAGAGCGGAACCCTCGGCGGACACACTGGCGAGGGTAACTCCGAGAAGCGCACCTACACACACGAGCGCCTTCGGAGTGCCCCCTAAACGGATTGTGAGGGTCACAACAGCCGCGCACAAAGAGCACAGGACAGCGCTCCGCATCGTCGTCCAGTTCAGGGAATTAACCAGAAGGTTGAGAATCTGGCCCTGGCTCGGGCGTCGTCCCCCTCTGTCCAGAAAAAGTGCGGTTGAAACGACGTCGACATACTCTAAAGGAGAGTCGTGACGCTCACGTCGAGAGATGCCCTGCGGCTGGGAACGCCTCATTTCGCGCGTCTTGAGGTAGCCCTCCCGGTCGCGAATGTATGGGGAGCACCAACTTACCACCCAAAGAAAGAATCCAGGGTCGAAGAAGAACCGAGGTTGTATTATTTCCTCTACATGTCTCAAAAGGAGAGATGCTACGCGCTCAGATTTTGCCGGGGTGAGGACGGGTAGCAGCCTGGTCAGCTCCACGCACCTATCGCTCGAAAGCCGGGACGAAAGGAGTTCGGCGGCGCGGCTACTTTCCTGGTCGTCACCGTCACGAATCACGTCAACCAGCATATTCTCGAAACTGCTGCTCATGTACCCCGCCTCGCTTAGGCATTTGTCCCATATCTCCGGATGCCTTCCCAACACATTAGTGGCGGCGGTTGTGCCTGCGGTGGCCAGACATCTGCCGACCAAAGACGCTATTTCCTCCTGTTCGTAGAGTCGCTGCTCCAGAGCGGCGCACAAGCGCTGTTCAAGCGGGACGGAGATCTTCCTCAAGAGAGGGACTATCGCGCCAGCGGCCACCGGTTCTTTTCTGTCGACCCCCTCTACGCATGCCGCAACGGCTCTCTCTTGCATTTCGGTCGACGGTGTTGGACATTCAGCGACAGCGGTGGCGGCGAGCAGCGGCGAGCTCGCAAAGAGCGCGTTCAGCAATGGGCCGGGGTTTCTCATCTGGGCGACTGCGAGCAGGATTACCTCGCGCCACCAGCTTTTGGGCTCCAACTCGGCGACCTTGTCTGCGCTGATTCGTTCTAGAAGCTCCAGCGACGCGAAGTATTCCTGCAGCCCGAACTGAGCGAAAACGAAAGTATTATCGCCTTCACTTACTAGTATTCCAGTCCGGATGGCGATACTGTGGATGACCTCTTCCGCCCTAGAAGCTTCGAGACCAAGATTCGGCAGCCACGATTGAGCAAGCCCGATTGCCTGAAGCAGCGGGCATTCTGAGGTGCTATTTGAGTGGAGATGGAATGCCATCCTGGAGAGCAGTCGGCCATAAACGGACCTCAGAGGGTCAGGGGGGTGGCCCTGTGCGGTAGCCCAGTCCGATACGAGCCACTTGGCTACGCGTCCGAGGTACTCGAACCTCTCATCAGGAATCCCCAGATTCGACTCAGTGTACTGCATTAGTCCTCCAACCAGCAGGAGCGGTGAACGGGCCAACTCAAGAATGCGGGGGGTCTCCTCTAGATCACTCCAAAAAGTGTCCTTGTTCTTGCCGGTCGGGTAGCCGAGCGGCCACTTAGCGGCGAATCCCTGGATCTGATTATTTGTCAGCGGACGCACCTCCCAGATCTGAGGGATATCAAGCGGTACGTCGCGATACGCTTCCTTTCTACAGGTTACGATCAAGACCTTACTTGGGTCCTGGGAGAAGTGGCGAGAGTAGAACCTGTTAATGTGCTCACACACTTTCGCCCTGAGATTCGGCCGCACCTCGTCGAGGCCATCCAATACACACTGACAGTTGCGAGATGCTAGTCGCGATCGCGTCGCCACTTCAGGTTCTGGAACCCCTGCCTTGCGGACCTTCTCAGCCAGATACTCCTCGATCGACTCAAAACCTACGTAATCTCTGAGCCGCGCGAAGAACGGATAGCCGCTGGAACTTCCAAGTGCGTCAAGCGTGCACTTTTTCCCGATAGTAGACTTTCCGGCGCCTGGACCCCCGACGAGAACAAATGACCCCTGAGGCGCACGCGCTTCCCTTTCCTTTGCGGGCATCAGGTCTGAGGGTGCGAGATCAAGGTCAATGTACACGTCCTTGATCGTAAAGCCGATTCTACGCCCGACGACGATGAGCGCTTGACACTCGTCAGTCAGCTCTTTCTTGTAGGTGCGGATCCCTCGGAAATTTCTGTACTTGCGCCGCGCCCACCTGAACAAACCGAACCACTTTACGATCGCAGCCAAGATCGCCGATCCAACGAGACTGTAAAGGATCGCCATTACGTCCCATTGATTGAGTGGCTTCATCTTCTTTCTCCCGCTACTGAATGGTTGGCTACGGAAATAAGACAGTTAGCATTGCCAATAACGACTCTACTTGTACCGCGCGTTCGCGCGAGAAGCAAGAAGAAAGAACCCGTCAGAACGATGACGTCCGTCGGCCAAAACCGCCCCACACCGTAATACCCGAACCGGACGGCGACGTCAGCTCCACGCGGATTCCGCATACGGACGGCTGCTTGCCCACCGCGAAGCTCTGCGATCCCCGGGCACCGTGACCCCCTCACTGATCGCAGGGGCTCGCCCTGCGCTAGCCCCGAAATCGTCGGCTCACGCCATCGACAGGCATCTCGTCTCCACCCTCGGTCCTGCGTGGCCTAGCTAGAAACGGCTACGAACTCGAGACCGGTCCGCGAGGTTATTCACATTTTTCACTTGACAGCTTCGCTGACCTGTGATAGCCTATAATAGTGGTTCTATTGTGGACACATTGTCGTAGGCAATCGGCCAGAGCTGCGGAAGAACGAAACAGAACGAGCCATCGCCAGCGATGGGGGAAAACAGGGAAATACAAAAAATGAAAAATAGTGGGAACGAAGCCAAGGAGCACTTGAAAACAAAGGACATCACTGTTTTAAATGCTGCACAATACGCGCCTTTTGCACGCAATTTGGCACCAATCAGGGCCTAAGAGGACCAAAAAAGAGCCGACTTTGCGCAAACCAGCCAAACCGGAGCAGCGACAAACAGTCGGCTACACACGCGATCGACCTATTTCGTTCAGGCCCGCTGGCGAGCGCCCGGCAGCCGACGCTCAGCGGTCCATCTGGTTTAGGGGAGATCCCATGCCGGCCTTAGGAAGGGTTCTCGGCTCAATCGCATGGCTTGGGGCGTTTGGCCTGACCGTGCTGGCCTCAGCCCAGGTAGCCCCCATTGAACTCCATGGAGGCTGGACGGCGACTGCCGGTGTCAACCGGACTTTCCAGGGCACGTGGACGGCCCAGGTTTCACCGGACAAGCCAAACTCCGCCGAGGGCTCTTGGGCTCTGCTCAACGAGGGCGGCCAGACCCTTCTGGAAGGCACGTGGGCGGCCAATAAGACACGCCTCGGCTGGCAAGGCGCCTGGGCGGCTCGAACCCTGACGGGCCAGTCATTCTCCGGCACTTGGACTGCTGACATCATCGGGTCAAGCATGAAGACGTTCCGACAGATGCTGGAAGGGACGCTCCAAAGGGACATTCTAGGCTCGTGGCGTAGCGGCCGCGAGCAGGGCCGGTGGAGGCTGGCGGGTTCCCGTCCAGCCGCTCAAGACCGCTGAGGCGATGCCGAGGTGGGGCTTGTGCAAGGCAGTACTTGTGTACCGTTGATTATTGCGAACCTCAACAATAGAATCGGGTTAGCTGCCGGTGGACTATGGGCGAGCGGTTACCCCGGCGATAGTCAGGAGAACGGCACGGGTTTCGCCCGCTCTGGCCGCAGGGAAACGCCCCAACGCCAGAGATTCCGTCGTCGACAGGTCCGGCCCTATGCGGTCCAAGTCGCTGGTCAAGAAAATCAACGCCTGGCACGCGTCGATCTGCAGCTTCGCGATGATGCTGGCGTTTGGCAGCGCGGCGTTGTGGGGTCAGCCAGTTCAGCAAGAGACGTCGCCGCCCGTCCCGCCACAAGCGGAGCAATCGCCTGCACCGCCGTCTCAAGCGCCGCCGGCGGCTGCGCAATCTGACTCCGAGCAGCAGCCTGGAACCCCGCATCAAGCGCCGAAACATAAGTCGCCGTTGGACGAACTTGACGATCTCGAGCCGCCTGCGAAGGCATCGGCGCCGGCCGAGACGGAGAGTCTCCACGTGTTAATGGGATGGCCGCTGGTGGTCACTTCCCCGGCAACCATCGCGCGGTTCTCGGTTGCCGACCCCAACATCGTTGACCTCGTGGTGGTAAGCAACAACGAGATCTTGGTGGTTGGCAAACAGCGGGGACGCGTCTCGCTCGTGGTGTGGGATGCCACGGGGCAAAGCCAGCAATTCGATATCAATGTGGAGCGCGAGCTTCCCGCCATGCCGGACCAATTGCTGGCAGCCCTCTCTGGCCAGCCTGCGCCCGGAGAAGCTCCGGAGCACAACAGGACCTGGATTTACTGGGTAGTTGTTGGGTCGATTCTGTTGGCGGGCGGAACCATTCTTGGCGCTAAGCGGCGCCGCCGGCCGAGCTCAATCAATCTTGGGCTTCAAACGCCAAGCAGCAATGCGGCCGGCACCGGCCAGGGAATCGCGGCAATTGCCGAGCCGCACGAGTCGTCCGCTGTGGACGATTCTCACGAAGACAACACCACCGACGGTCTAGCGGGTCTCCAGGCATGTGGCCGCTTCATAGAGGCAGTGGGCGAGGAGTGCCGGGTTTCAGCGCGTCGAGGTCGCACGTTTTCCGTGATCCTGGTGGACCTCGACGGCCTTAAGCCCACCGGTGACCGAGACAGCCAATCAGAAAGTAAGCAGATCCTGACCGTCGTCGCCAAGTTGCTCGAAGCGCGCTCAAGGCAACCTAATCTGGTAGCGAGTTACGGGAGAGGCAAGTTCGCCGTCCTCCTGCCTGGGACGGACACGCACCAGGCAGAAACAGTGGCGGAGAGATTACGAACTTCCGTGGAAACTCACGCCGTGCTGCGGGCGCGCGCGGTCACCGCCAGCATAGGCATCGCAACCTACCCGGACCACGGAGGTATCTCTGATGAGATTCTCAAGCTTGCGGATTCCGGAGTGCAGCTCGCGAAGCTATGTAAGGGGAACTGTGTGAAAGTACTTCCGCCCGTCTCCAAACCCGGAAATGCCGAACGTAATGAGCGGCTCCTGGAAAAGTATTTCGACTTGGAGTCGAAGTCGACGCCTCCCACGGCGCATGGTCCGGAGCCCGGCGATTCAAGAAATGCTTCCACGACGGCGACGCAGAAAAGTTCTCTCTTGGACACCATCACTGCCCTGGCGTTCGCCGTTGACGCCAAGGGCCCTTACACCACGGGCCATTCTCAAGTGGTTTCCAGGCTGGCAGCCCGCATCGCCATTCAGGCGGGATTATCCGTCGCAGAAGTCGAAGAAACCCGCTTGGCAGGCCTTGTTCACGATATCGGCAAGATCCACGTGCCGGAATCAGTTTGCAACAAGCCCGATCAGCTCACCACGGAGGAGTTCGAAATGATGAGCAGACATTCGGCGTGGGGCGCGAAGATGCTGGAACCGCTGAATGTGAAAACCATCGAGAGCATCGTGCGCCACCACCACGAGCGATTTGACGGCAAGGGTTACCCGGACAGGCTGGCGGCGGACAAGATCCCCTTGGGCGCCCGCATCGTCGCTGTCGCGGAGTCCTTCCACAGCATGCTATCCGACCTGCCTTACAAAAGCGCCAGGTCCTTCGAAGATGCCCTGGCCGAATTGCGCCGCTGCTCCGGCATGCAGTTCGACCCCAAAATCGTGATGGCCTTCCTCGACTGGATCCAGTCCTACGCTTCGTCTCCCGAGCGCCAGAAGGCGTAAAGAACTCCCGCCGCGGCAGTCACGTCATTCCCGCGAACGCGGGAATCCATTGGTCCCTGAATTGACAATGGACCCCCGCTTCCGCGGGGGCGACGATTGCTGACTCTCGTTTCTGTGAGTGGACCAGTATCCCATCTCCAGTCAGGATGACACTGTTTGATTTCTTCCTATCGCAATCCTACTCGAGCACGAAGATGTTCTTCTTTGCGCAGATCTCTTTCAGGATTTTGGGCCATACCGTTACGCTGACTTCGCCCAGGTGAGCCTTGCGGAGCAATAGCATCAGCGTTCGCGACTGTCCGATGCCCCCGCCTATAGATAACGGAATTCGGCCGGTCAAGATCCCCTGATGGTAAGGCATATTCATCAACGAGAGCTGGTGGGCCATTTCCAGTTGTAGTTTCAGGGTTTCCGCCGTTACCCGAATTCCCATCGAAGTCAACTCATGCCGCCGCTTGGTCACGTGATTCCACACCAGGATATCCCCGTTGATTCCGTGCGTGGGCTTGCCGGTTTCTGGACTCGTATCCGTCACCCAATCGTCGTAATCGGCAGCGCGATTTTCGTGCGGATACCCGTCCTGTAATGGCCAGCCGATCCCAATAATGAAGATGGCCGGGTACGTTTGCAGCACCTTCGTCTCCCGCTGTTTGCGCGGCAGCTCGGGGTACATATCGAGGATTTCTTCGGCGTGCAGGAACGTCAGTTTCTCCGGCAGATTTGGGTATCGCCCATCCTTGAGCTGCGGGAACATCTCCTGTGCGAAGCGTTCTGCGCCCACCAGCACTTTCCAGATGCTTCCTACGACTTCCTTCAAAAAGGCCAGGTTACGGTGCTCGGCGGTGATCACCCGCTCCCAATCCCACTGGTCCACGTAGGCGCTGTGGTCATGATCGAGGAAGTAGTCCTTGCGAACTGCTCGCATATCGGTGCAAATACCCTCGCCCACGCGACAGTGGAACTGGTTCAGGGCAACTCGCTTCCACTTCGTCGCCGCCTGCACCACCTGGGCATCAATGGGATGCTTGTCGTAATCGTTCGAGATATGGAACGACACGGGAGTGCGCGATCCATCCCGGTCCAGCATGTCATTCACGCCGCTTTCTACGTCCACGATCAGCGGCACCTCGACCCTCATGAGGTTGAGTTCTTTACAGAGGTTATCTTCGATGTACCGTTTTGCATGAAAGATCGCTTGCTGGGTCTCTTTCTCGTTCAGCAAGGAGCGATAGTCTGCGGGGAGGATTCTCTCCAATTCGTCGTAATTGCCAATTCCAGGTCCTGCAAGGTCAGCTATTTTGCTGGATACATCGGTGCTCATCGTTTTCCCCCCTCTTTCTCACGCGAGTTCCCAAGGCGCGCGGCGCGGTGGATTGATTTGCGCGTTGGCGATCTCCAGGTCGCCGGCACGGCCCTCTGCCACACGCTTGATGCGCTCATGCTCGGCATCCCATTCCAGCGTAGTTCCCATACGCACGGCGATGCTGCCCAACAAGACGGCTTCCACGACCTTCTGCTCGAACTCAAAGCTTGCGCGAGGTGACTCGCCGCCCCGGATGGCCCCGATCCACTCCTCGTAGGCCCCGGGTGATTTCGGCAGATCGTCCGGGGGCGGCTCGAAGGCTTTCATCCGGCCGGCGGGGATCAACCGGGCATTCTGGCCCTCAAAACCGCACAGGATCTTGCCCCGTTCTCCTACCAGCAGCATGCCTTCGCCATCCTCGACATCGCTCATATGCTCATCCGGTTCCAACTCCGCCGGGCGGGGCGGGCGCAGATCACCGTCATACCAGTGGAGGGTCACCGGCGCCCGGTCCTCGCGCGCCGGGAACTCCCAATGTATGAGCGAACCCACAGGATAGGTTTCTGGAAAGCGTGGCGTAGAGCTGGCGTCCACCCTCACCGGCGAGGCCAGCTTCAGCGCGCGGAACATCGTATCGAAGCTATAGTTGCCCATATCCCCAATGGCGCCCACGCCAAAGTCAAACCATCCCCGCCACACGAACGGCAGATAGACATGGTTATAAGGGCGCGCAGGTGCAGGACCCAACCACAGATCCCAATCCAGGCCATCCGGCACGGGCTCGGGATCTTTGGGCCGCTCGATGCCTTGGGGCCAGTAGGGGCGCTGCGACCAGTTGTGCGCCTCGCGCACCTGCCCGATCACTCCCGCCGCAATCCATTCCGTAAGCAGTCTCGTCGCCTTGGAGGCTTCGTTCATCACCGCCACCTGCGTGGCCACTTTCGTTTCCCGCGCCACCTGCGCCATAAGGCGGGCCTCGCGAATGCTGTGGGTCATTGGCTTCTGGCAGAATACATGCTTGCCACGCCGCATGGCGGTAACGGAAATCTGGGCATGCCAGTGATCGGGTGTGCAGACCACCACCGCGTCCAACTTCTTCTCCTTGTCGAGCATTTCCCGGAAGTCGTTGTACGCCCCGCATCCCGCGTAGCCGGAGGAACTCCGCTCTTTGCGGTAGTACGCATCCACCAGGCGCCGGGCCGGCTCGCGACCGCAGGTGGGGCCTTTCCAATCCACACCCCATCCTGAGTCGTTCAATAGCCTGCGCTCCTTCCCCACCAGTTCTCCGTGACCCCACTCGGAATAATCACTGCTCTCCCGGTTGACGTCACACACCGCTACGACCTCCACGTCCTTCATTTTCAAAAAGTCCATCATCACGCGCGTGCCTTGTGCGCCAACCCCAATGCACCCTAGCGCGATCTTCTCGCTCGGGCCCACGCGCCCGCGGGCACCCCCTCCGCCGATGGCCGCTCGGGGCAGCCCGGTGAGTGCCGCCGCAGCCACAAGGCTCACGAATTCCCGCCGCGTCGCTCGTGAGGTTTGTACCTCTTGTCCCTTCATTGTTGCCTCCTGCTCCGCTTGTGGGGGCTGCCTTTGCGGCCGCTCCCGAGCAGCCGCAGCCGCTCCCCACGCCGTGCGGCTTTCAAACGGACTTAAGTTTCGCCAGACGTAGCCGACTATACGTTTGGAGGAACGCTGGCCGCCACTGCCAAACACAGAGAAGAAATCGTGCCGACATGCGGCGCCAAACTTTACTAAACCATGCGGCCAAAGGCAACTGCGTATTTGCTCCAGCGCAAGGCCATGCTCGCCGGGGGGGGGTTCGTCGTGATTCAACTGGACATCGCAGAACGTCACCCCGCTGGATACGAGGCGAACAACAGTACCACGGTACTATTGGTAAAAACGCCATCTTGCGCAATAAGAAAGAGTTGCAGATGGTCTTCGGAATTGCATCGGTTGGCCGCGAAGGAGGCCTCAATGCGCCTAGCCTTACTCTTCCCTGATCTGCCCCGGGAGATAACCTGAATAAATAAAGGAGGATACGTATGTACCTGTGGGGTCCCCAGTTTGTCTTATTTTGTTAATCAATACCGATGTACCAAATCCCAAACTGCCCGATCCCAATCCATTCTCGGCCGTTTGTCACGAGATTCGGCCCCTCGCAGACCCATGAGGGAATTCCGACTAAAGGAAGCTTTACTTCTGGTTTGAACGCATGGACACGTTGAGCTTATCCGATAGGGCTTGGCCCAAGGACTCATCGCAAGAGAGCGATGGAGCCGACAAGCAGGCTCGAAACAGCGCAAAAAACAAGGGGAAAGGAGGGGGTCTCTTTTCCAGGGCCCGCCGCATCCCGAGTCAGCTCCACACAAAGAAGTGGATCTTCAGCCGCGAGAGCACTCGCGTTGACTCAGAAATCCCAGTTACCATTAGCGGAATCGCCGACGACGGCCATCTCTTCAGCGAACAGACGCGCACCCTCGACATTAGTAAGCGCGGAGCGAAAATCGCCTCATCGACTCTTTTGGCTGTCGGCACGTACCTCTGGATCGAAAGCCCCAACATGCAGAAGCCGACCGTCGCGAGAGTCGTCCGCCACGGCACGCAACAAGATAGTATTTTTGAGATTTGTGTCACCTTGCCGGAGATCGATGAAGCGGAGAGCATTTGGAACATCGAGTCTGCGCCGGATGACTGGAAAAAAGGCCCCGAGCAGCCCTCCGCCGCGAGTCGGCTCGAGCGCATCTATGCGCGTGATTGGCTAACAAAATTCGAGTCGCTCTCCAAAGCCCCGACCCTGCCGTCCGAAGTTGCTAGTGAGCTCGAACCTCCCCGCGAGTCTCCCACGCCGTTCGCCCAGAGTGCAGCTACTTACTCCGAGTTTAAGATGCAGCCGGGAAAAATCCTCGAATTTGTTATGGGCGAGCCAGCCAGGCCGGCCTCGGCTGCGGTCCCGACTTTTGGGCGCAGTGAAGAACGGACCCTCTCGCCATCCGTCCAGATGCGCGAGGCCGCTGCTTCGGATGTCGAAGTGCGTCTGGCAAAACTCACGATGGCCATGGAATCCTTGGAGCGACGCGTCGGAGCTCTGGTAGAGAATTTCCAGGGACGAATCGAGAGCAGCCTTCAGGCCGTGCAGGGAAGAGGAGCGAACCACGCAGAGGAATTGGAGAGAGTCGCCCGGGAACTAGGAGGACAGTGGGCCTCCCAGTTTCAGGAGCAAGCCGAGGCGGCGCTGGCGAAGCTGCGCGAGGAACTGCAGTCCTCAAGCCAAACCGTCGAGCAAAGCAAGCAACAACTGGCCAGCCTGGCGGAAGCCAAGCTCGCTTCCCTCAGCCAGGCTACCCAAGACGAATACGCCCAGCGCTTGGCACAAGGCTTGCGCGACCAGACGCAGGAGATGCATGCGGCAGCAGACGGCGAGGTCGCGTCGATCCGGCAAGCCGCCGCAGAGGTCATCGCGCAACTGCAAGGCAAGCTCGAGCAACAAGCCCATGCAGCCGTCACGACACTGCGCGAGGAACTACAGTCCTCAAGCCAGGCCGTCGAGCAAAGCAAGCAACAACTGGCCAGCCTGGCGGAAGCCAAGCTCGCTTCCCTCAGCCAAGCCACCCAAGACGAATACGTCCAGCGCCTAGCACAAGCCTTGCGCGAGCAGACGCAGGAGATGCATGCGGCAGCGGACGGCGAGGTCGCTTCGATCCGGCAAGCTGCCGCAGAGGCCATCGCGCAACTGCAAGGCAAGCTTGAGCAACAAACCCAAGCAGTTGTCACGACACTGCGCGAGGAACTGCAGTCCTCAAGCCAGGCCGTCGAGCACAGCAAGCAACAACTGGCCAGCTTGGCGGAAGCCAGACAAGCTTCCCTCAGCCAGGCTACCCAAGACGAATACGCCCAGCGCCTAGCACAAGCCTTGCGCGAGCAGACCCAGGAGATGCATGCGGCAGCGGACGGCGAGGTCGCTTCGATCCGGCAAGCCGCCGCAGAGG
>Ga0187891_1002587_pt1 | contig 13597 bp, 8 predicted proteins | sample June2016WEW_21_4_FD_132990 | JGI IMG/M metagenome (GOLD analysis project Ga0187891, IMG submission 132990) | Peatland microbial communities from SPRUCE experiment site at the Marcell Experimental Forest, Minnesota, USA - June2016WEW_21_40 | ecosystem: Environmental > Terrestrial > Soil > Wetlands... | reverse complement strand
GGAAGCCCTGCTTGCTCAGACTCTCGCGAATGGCCAGCGTGATCTCGTGCCGCAGGCGGAAGTTGTGCTGCATTTCGGGCCGGCGCAGATCGATGTAACGGTACTTGAGCCGCACTTCCTCGTTCTGGATTGCTTCTTCCGACGGCGAAAATGGCGCCAGGCGCGTGTCGTTTAGAACGCGAATCTCTGTAGCCTCAATCTCGATCTCGCCGGTTGGCATTTTAGAGTTGATCGCGTCCTGATCACGCAGCCGCACTTTGCCCGCGGCAGCCACCACGTACTCGGGCCGCACCTGTTCGCCCTTCGCGTGGCCATCGGGAATCAGGTCGTGGTCCAGCACCACCTGCGCAATTCCTGTGCGGTCGCGCAGGTCGAGGAAGATCAGGTTGCCGTGGTCGCGGCGCCGGTTCACCCAACCCATCAGCACCACTTGCTTGCCCGCGTCGGCAGCGCGCAGCGTGCCGCACATGTGGGTTCGTTCGAGATTCCCTAAAAAGTCGAGCACTAATTGGTCTCCACAGATACGAGTAATTCTTCAATTGTCGCGGTTTTTGTTCCCTTGTATTCGCCAGAGAAGAATTCAGCGGTTTGTATCACAAGCCTCCTCGCGCCGCAGGACCATGTGATTGTTCGGCGTTCCACTACGGGAGTCCGCGTCGAGTCGGTGTCAAAGGAGCATACGTTCCCACCTTCCTCACCAAGCTGCGCCAAAGCTCCATGAAGGGTCTGGACGAAGGTAAACTCGTCTTCGCCGCTGACCGTCCAGTCCTTGACGACCAGGACCAGCTTTCCGCCCGAAAAGGAAACCTGCCCGTATTTCTCGGACCGGTCGCCTTTCGACTCAACGAACCAGTCATCGCCTGTCGCAAGCCTCTGGAGCGTGCAGCAATCGGCCAGGCTGGCGAGCACAGCTTCCCGGCTTTGGCCCAGCCGCAATTCGGCTGCTGCCAGCCAAATTGACTCCGCAGGCCTAGGCGATGCCTGGCCCCATGCAGCCGACGCAATGGATGCGAACATGCAAAGCGCCAAAAAATTGGTTTTCATACCGGCACCTGCTTGCCTTTCGTCAAGGCGATGAACCGTCTACCAAGAATTTCCCGCCTCTTTTCATCTGAAAGGCCGATATCCTCTTTGTCCAAAGAAATGTAATCCAAAATCTTCGGTGGCTCGCCAGAAATAACCCGCCAGTGATAGTCATAAAGCCCATGCCCTGGCCTCGGAATGTTTTCGACTGTCCAGTCGGTCGTCAGTGCAGCTACCAGCTGGAGCCACTGCGTAAACACATTGATCTGGCGTTCAATCGACTCCTGTGCCGAGCTCGTCTCCGGTTGGCTTCTGAGACCGCCGTAGGGAATCTTCTTCTGAACGCGCATCATGAAATTCTTCACTGTCAGAATACTGGCCGCGAGCTCATCCTCGCCCAAAAGGACTATGGAACGCGCTAGCTTGTCACCAAATTCAAATGACTTGCTCAAGCGAAACGCACCGTCGCCGAGCTCCACTCGCAATCCGCTGTTCCGCAGATCACGCGCCAGCGCCAGCGCCGAGGGGTTTTGGGCCTTGCCGACCGGTGCAATGAAGACGTCCGATTTCGTCTCAACGGTGATCGTCTCGAGCACGGTACTTTTCTGTGCCTGCAGCGTCAGCACCAGCCGGTCGAGGCCGATCGCGAAGCCGATGCCCGGCGCCTTCGGTCCGCCGATGGCCTCGCTTAGCCCGTCGTAGCGCCCGCCACCGAGCAGCGCGTTCTGCGCACCTAACCCGCCGTGCGTGAACTCAAACGTCGTCCGCGTGTAGTAGTCCAGCCCGCGCACCAGCCTCTGATTCAGTTTGTAGGGCACGCCGGCCGCATCCAGAGCCGCGGTCACCTGGGCAAAGTGATCCTTTGAATCCTGCCCAAGCGAATCGCCGATCTTCGGCAGCTTCTCGATAATCGGCTGATCCTCAGGCACCTTGCAGTCAAGCACGCGCAAGGGATTGGTTACGGCGCGCCGCTGGCAGTCACCGCACATCTTCGCCGCCACATCGACCAACGCCGCGCGCAGCACGTCGTTGTATTTCGCACGGTCGGCCGCCGATCCCACAGAATTCAGCTCGAGCGTCCAGCCCTCGATCTTCAACTCCTGTAGCAGTGTCGCCAGCATCTCCAGCACTTCGGCGTCGCGCAATGCCGATTCGCTGCCTGACGACGGCGGCCCAATCACTTCCGCGCCAATCTGCCAGAACTGCCGGTAGCGGCCCTTCTGCGGTCGTTCTCTGCGGAACTGCGGTCCAATGTAGTAGAGCTTCTGCAACTGCCCGCTCTCACCCAGCCCGTGCTCGATGTAGGCTCGCACCACGCCTGCAGTATTCTCCGGCCGCAACGTCAGCGACTGCGCAGAATCGAAGAATCTGCCTGCGAGGGGTTCAACAATGACATCCTTTTTATCAATCCATGCGCCTAGATCGCCCTCCATAGGGATTACAAGCCGCAATCGGACAGCGAAGTGTTGGATTTGGCTCTCTGGGTCGGACTTGGCAAGCTCGCGAGCTCTCGTCAGGCGGTCAATCGCATCCGCTGAGACGCCGGGACGAAAACTTACTAACTCAACGTAGCCACTTAGGAGATTAGGGCGGACCTGTACACCGCGCCAGACTTGGAGTTGGACACCCAACTCATTCAATTTGGCCAGGAATTTCGGATTGCCTTGGACATTAATTCGCCCGGCCTGAGTATGTGCCGGATCGTCTGTCTCGTTCGCCTTTTTCCATTCTTCGATAATCCGCTGTTCGTTAAACCGCTCGCCATCGCTCCACGTGTACATCTCCTTCGAGACAATGTCCGTCTCTTCGCCCACGCTGCGCGCAAACAGCCCCGTGTCCTCGAAGATGGGCGTGCGAATCTCCCCGAAGTTGTAGCGGGCAAAGACCTGGCGCGCGATCGCCTCAATGCGATTCCAGAGCTCCGTCTCCAGCGGCAACAGATCCCGCGTCCCGCGCACTGCTTTCATGGTTTGGGCCATAATGCTAACGACTGGAACAAGTTCTAGGATACAAGGTGCAAGCCATGATCCTTCACGTTGCTTCAATGATTGCTGTTCTGATCGACGGTGTTACACAACCGCCTGTCGTGGTGCAGTGTCCACAGCCAGTACCCGAATCGTGGTTGAAATGGTTGCTGCCTACGATTGTCCAAACAGTCGTAAGCTTGGTGTCGATCGGGGTGGGCGTTGGGATCGCAGTCTGGTCATTCAGGAGAAACAGGGAATCGGAGCGCGAACAGTGGATTCGAAATCAGGACGCTTCGCATAATCAATGGCTTCGCGATCAAAAGAGAGCCGACTGGAGAGAACTGCTCAGACAATTCTCAAGATTTGGCACAATAGTTCCTCCGGTCGCCAAAATGGGCGTGAATTACACCGAGGCTGCCGAGCAGATGCTAGAGGCAATCCAGCGTGCCGAGGAGGCCTACGCGAACTGCCTTTTTCTAGAGGACTACTTCACCGCGAAAGGGAATCGTGATTTCGTCTCGGAATTCCTAGTGAACGCGGCGCGCGCTGCAGACAGAATCTTGTCCCCGGAACATAAAATCCTTCTATCGAGATCCGATAGTGACCGGCTCGCAGTCGCGAACGAGCGATCAAATCTATTTACCAAGCTCCGCATAGATTACGTCGATTTCATGACCCGTCTTCAAAGAGAAGCGCGCGAGAACATCTCGCCGTCACTTGCAGTTGCGGGAGCAAACGAGTAGTCGCGGGATTATCGCAGGATCCCGTCCGCGATCCTCATCCACCAGGCCGACGCGCTGGCGTACGTGTGAACCACAAAGGCCTGGCACACGATGAGCGTGGGCAGCGATACCCGATACACCTTGTGGATGCGCCGGTTCACCATGAGATCGCGTACAACACCGAGAAGAATTACCCCGTCGAGGCACCAGAAGTAGAGGTTGTGATTGAAGATGTAGTCGATGCGTCCAAACGCAGCATCGAGCAAGCCGCATGTGGCGATGAAGATCAGCCGGCGGTGCAGTTCGGGCTTCTTCCGCCACAGAACCGCCAGGCCGAAGAGCGTCGCAAACGCAACCATGTCGTACCAGGGAACAATCAGAAACGAGTCGACGCCCGTCTCGTGAAGGGTATGGATATCGAAGCGCCCCATCACGATCGACGTGGCCACGCCCAGCAGCACCATCACCGTGCCCAGCCCTGCGCCAAACCAGCCGAAGAAGCGATGCCACTTCACGTTGTGCGTGCGCACCAGCGTTGACTGAAAGATGAAGAAGGCGATCCAGCCGGAGAACGCTGCGCCGTGAAACCAGAGAAGAAGAGGCCGTGGCACCGCAGGATGGAACAGGTTCGCGTTGACCGTGTGGCTGAATCCCCAAACCACGATCGCTGCTGCGAGCAGCGCCATTGTGAAGTAGAAGTACTTGTCCACGAGCCCATTGCGTCCGGTGATGTGCGCGTAGGGGCGCGCAACGGTGGTTTGCGATAAAGAAGCCATCGGGAGAACCTCGGTCTCGCTCTCATTGGGGAAGCGCGAGGGGATGCCGGCTGTGCCAGCGGGGAAGTAGGGCAAGGCTAGCACATGGGAGTTTGGGTCTCAACGGAAAAAGCACGGACGCGCCGCGAACGGCCTTCAGCGTCGTAATCACCATTCGATTCAACGCAGAACTCACCCTCGCAGGATCACGCGCAACAGTGGCTCCTATGTGCGACAAATCGCAAGTCTAGTGACCTGGGGTGCCTCAGAGCGGTACAACAGTAATTCGATATATAGAACTAAAGATATAAATGCGACTATCGTTGTATTACCGTCGACTTTTCATCCATGCACAAAGGTAATTATGAGACGTTGAGTCGCCGCCCTCGAATTGGGCCTGGAAGCTGCACTTCCACTCATGCTTCCGTGGACTACAAGTCGGCAGCGCCCCACTGCCGGTCACGTTCGTTCCGACCGCTTTTGGTGCGCCGGGTTCAGCAATCCGGGTGAGTGAAAGTCGCACCGAGAGGCCGTGAACGGAGCCGTATATGCAATGCCTGACTGAACCAATTGTCCGCACTCTTTCTTATCGAGCACCCACAACTACCGATCCAAAGATTCGCCCTCTTCCCTGCAAGGAATCGATCTTCTATGCCACGCAGGGCCGCGCTGGCAGCATCCTGGCTGGCGCCGCGCTGTTGCTGGCGGCCGCTGGCGCACAGGCGCAGTTCGGCTCGCAGCCCGTAGGAACAATGACGGGCAATCAAGGCGTCACGGTCACGGCGTCGTTAGCGGGCACGGTCACGAGCGTTGAAATCCTTACGTTGGGCTCGCCCTCCGGCGATTTCGCGGCAGGCACTGGCACGTCAAACTGCGCATCGGCCACGTTGGCTCAGAGCGCCACCTGCACGGAATCGATCACATTCACGCCCGCCAAACCCGGCCTCAGATTGGGCGCGGTAGTCCTCGTGGGCACGCCCTCGGCCGGCTCAGGCCAATCCGTCCTGGGTACCGCATATCTTTCCGGCACTGGAGTCGGCGGGTTGGGCGTGCTCGTAGCAGGCAACCTGCTGCCGGTGGCCGGGCAGCTCGGTCTCTACACCTCTGTGGGTGACAATCAGCCGGCCACGCAGGCCGAGCTTTACCTGCCCAGCGGCGTCGCTCTCGATGGAGCCGGCAACCTGTACATCGCCGACAGCCTGCACAACCGCATCCGCATGGTGTGCGCAAGCGCCACCAGTGCCACCATTCAGGGAACCAGCTGCGCCGGCGCCGGAATCATCTCGACCATAGCTGGCAGCGGCAATCCCTCTTACACGGGCGACGGGGGCCCGGCGGCAAGCGCAAATCTGAACGGTCCCGGCGACGTAGCTTTCGACGGCGCTGGAAATCTCTACATTGCTGACAGCGGCAACAACGTGATCCGCATGATCACTGCAGCCACGGGCGTCATCACTACTGTTGCAGGCAACAATGGCGGCTCGGTCTGCGGCTCCGGCAGCGACGCCGTCGGCGACGGCTGCCCAGCCACGCAGTCCGCGCTCAATCAGCCTGAAGGCATCACCCTCGACGCCAACGCGAACCTCTACATCGCCGACACCAACAACCATCGCATTCGCGAAGTCAGTTCGGCCACCGGCGTCATTGCCACGATCGCGGGCAACGGCTTCACCAACGGCAACGGCACGGGCGGCTACAATGGCGACGGAATCGCAGCCACAAACGCGAAACTCAACTTTCCCTATGCCGTGGCCTTCGATGCTGCCGGCAATATGTACATTCCCGACTCGGCGAACCAGCGCATTCGCGAAGTGTCTGCGGTAGGTGGCGTCATTACGCCGGCCAGCACAATCTCCACTTTTGCAGGTACCGGAAACGCGGGCGCTACGCCCTGTACGGCCACGCCGATTGCCGCCAACCAGGCAAACGTGTGGTCTCCATCGGACGTCGCGGTCGATGCCGCGGGCAATGTCTACATTGCCGAGACGCAGAACGCCGCCATCCGCAAGGTGAGCGCAGCCACCGGTCTCATCTCCACGCTGGCCGAAAACGGCTGCGGCAACTATTATTCCGGCGGCGGGTTTCAGCCTGTTGAGCTTTACGGCCCGGTCGGTCTCTACCTCGACGGCAGCGGCGACCTCTACGTTGCTGACACGCTGGATATGGTGGTGCGCGAGTTTCAGGGCAATTTCACCGCGCTCGATTACGCCACACCCATTCGTCAGGGCAACACCTCCGCAACCCAGGACGAGACGGTCGAGAACGACGGTAATGCCGCGCTCGACATGACTGCGATCGTTCCCGCAACCAACGCGGCTGTCGATTCTACTGTCCCCAACTCCTGCACAAATGGTGATTCCCTTGCCGTCAACGCGGATTGCACGATCGGCGCGGTCTTTGCGCCGGCTGCGTCTCCAACGCTGCCCAGCAATCAAACTGAAACGCCGAACATTCTCGTCACCGAAGATGCTGAGCCGAGTGTTGCCGCCGCCAGCTCGCCTCTCGACATCGAGCTGGTCGGTACCGCCGGGCCCGTCAACTCCACTACCACCACCCTGGCCTCCAATCCCGATCCCTCCGGTTTCGGGCAGAACGTCACCTTCACGGTCACAGTGGTCACGGGAGCGAACACTGGAAACCTTACAGGAACCGTCAGCATCGCCGACACCTTTGGTGGCATTACGACCACCCTGGCTACGGGCCTTGCCCTCAATGCGTCGGGCGTGGCCACCTTCTCCACTTCCACACTCGCGGTCGGCCTGCACTCCATCGTCGCCACCTACGCCGGCGACACAATGCACTTCACCAGCTCGTCGGCGCCGGCGCTCATTCAAACCGTTCTCGAAGGCACGGCAACCGGCTTGACATCGACCGCAAATCCATCCGCGGCGGGCCAGAGCGTCACCTTCACGGCCACAGTGCTCGTCTTCGGCGGCGGAGGCGTCACGCCGGACGGCACAGTCAGTTTCATGGACGGAACTACAATCCTGACCACTCAGGCGATCAATTCGAGCGGTGTTGCGATGTACGCGACTTCGACGCTCACAGCTGGCGTGCATCAGATTACAGCGGTCTATAACGGCGACGCCGCCAAGCAGATTCAGGGCAGCACTTCGGCGGTCCTCAATCAGGATGTGCAGGCGCCCACCAGCGCAATGCTGACCTCAAGCCTCAACCCATCAAACTACGGCAACTCCGTCACCTTCACCGCAACCATTCCGCCCAGCGGCTCTGCGGCGCCAACCGGCACCGTGAGTTTTCTCGATGGCGCGACGCAGATCGGCACAGGAACGCTCGCGGGCAATCCGGGCGTCGCCAATTTCACCATTGCGACCCTCAACATGGGCACGCACAGCATCACGGCGAGCTATGCGGGCGACTCGATGAACGGACCCAGCAGCTCGCTGCCTCTTAGTCAGGTGGTCAATAAGGCCTCAACTTCAACTACTGTCACGGCTGCGCCCATCCAGGGAATCGCTGGCGGGCCAGAGACGATTACGGCCACCGTCAAAGTGACCGCGGGCTCGGGAACGCCCACCGGCACAGTCACATTCACCTCGGGCGCAACGCAACTGGGCAGCGCTCCTCTCAACGCAAGTGGAACCGCGACGATCACGCCGGCATTGGCGCAGGGAAGCTACCAGATCGTGGCCACCTATAGCGGCGACTCCAATAATCTGGGCAGCGCGTCAGCACCTCTCGCGCTCACCGTAGTGGCGGCCACCACGCAAACCTCACTCACCGTTTCACCCAACCCGGCGCTAGTGCAGGTCCCGATCACCTTCACCGCCCAGGTGTTGAGTAACGGTGGAACGCCCACGGGCAGCGTCAACTTCCTCGCCAACGGAACCCTAATCGGCGCGGGAACCGTGAATGCCTCGGGAACGGCAACGTTCATCACCGCAACATTGGCGGCGGGCACTTACTCCATCACGGCAACCTATACCGGTGACGCCAACAATAGCGCCAGCACTTCGTCGCCAACCTCACTCACCATCTCGCTGGTCACCACGGCCAGCGCGATCACCGTCACGCCCAACCCTGCGCTGGTCGGGGCGGCTATCACCATTACAGCCAAGGTCACCGGCAATGGTGGAACGCCCACCGGCAGCGTGAACTTTATCGCCAATGGAACTACACTCAACACCGCAACTCTCGCTGGGGGGACGGCCAGCTTCACGACTTCCACGCTGGCTCCCGGAACCTACACCATCACGGCGAACTATCTGGGCGATGCAGCCGACTCGCCCAGCACCTCGACTTCAATCAGCGAAGGGGTCGGCCTCATTCCCACCTCCACCAGCCTTGGCTCCTCGGTGACCGCCGGTACGCCGCCGCAGGTCGTTCTGGTGGCGACAGTTCTCAATAACGGCGCAGGAGTCCTGCCCACCGGCACCGTCAGCTTCATGAGCAACACCACTGAGGTCGGGTCGGCCACATTGAACGCGAGCGGCGTGGCGACAATCACCCCGAGCCTCACCGCCGGCGTCAGCTACAACATCGTCGCCATGTATAGCGGCGACGCGGATCATAGCCCCTCCTCCTCGCCCACAATCCCCGTTTCCGGCACTCCCATTCTGTTCAGCCTGGGAGTGAATCCCTCCAGCGTGACCATGGCGACCTCGCAGAACGCCACCGTGACCGTAAACCTCAACTCTAACGGGACCTTTGCCGACACAATCGGATTAGGCTGCGCTTCGCTGCCTGCTGGAGTCTTCTGCCACTTCTCCAGCCCCAGCGTGAAGCTCACAGCTGACGGTTCTGCCAGCGTTCAACTCACCATCGATACCAACAATCCTTTGAGCGGGGGCTCCTCGGCCATGAACTCCTCGCCCATGAACTCAACGCGAGTGACTTCGAAGTTCTCGTTGGCTGGGCTCTTCCTGCCCATCAGTGTCCTCTTTGGATTTGTCTTCTGGCGCCTGCGCCGGCGTAGCGCCGGATTTCTCAGCATTGCCATGGTCCTTTTGCTCTCTACCGCCGCGCTGCTGGCCACCGGATGCAACAGCTACTCCGTGAAAACAGCCGCGCCCGGCAACTATGTCATCCAGGTAACTGGCACCGGCGCAAGCACCAACGCTCAGGAATACCAAAATGTTTCGCTCACCATCACCAAATAGATCCGGAGGCGTATCGCAAAACCAGAGTTGATGTATCCCAGAGCCACAGCACTTAAGTCGATGCGACAAACAGGGAGCGTCGACACTGAAGACCGCGAGATAGGGCTGAGTAACTCTGGTTTTGCCGAGAGGTCGCCGAGCGGGCGCGGGAGAAAGATGAAATCTTTGCAGCTTTTGAATTTCTGGCGAAACGAAAGGCCGGGTTTGCCGGTTCGGCTGATCGCGATCTTTCTACTGGCGATCCTCATCGGATCGATCGGGCAGCGTTTGTCGCGCGCGCAGGTTGTAGCTGCCGGCGACCAGGGAGGGGCCGGGTTGTCGGCTGGCGCCATGGGCTCCGGATACGCGCTCCAGTACGGCCAGCGGAAGATGGCCGGTATTGCGGGCTTCGTCGATCTCGACACCAAGCGCCGCCTCGGCATCGAGGCGGAGGGGCGCTGGCTGGAGTACCACCAGACGGCGAACGTCCACGCCGAAACCTATTCGATCGGCGGCCGGTACCACTTCGATGTCGGCCGCTTCCAGCCCTACGCCAAGGGCCTAGTCGGCTTCGGCGACTTCAACTTCCCTTACAACTACGCCTACGGGCGCTACCTCGTGGTCACTGCGGGCAGCGGATTGGACTTCCACTGGACGCACAGAATCTATGTGCGCGTTGTCGACTTCGAATATCAGGATTGGCCCCAGTTCACCTTCGGCAACATGAATTCCTTCGGTGTCAACGCGGGCCTTCGCGTCCGCATCTTCTAGAGTGGAATCTCCGACTCGGCTGCGTGCCCAGTCCCTGCCACGAACGAGATGAAGAGCACCACAGGCGCTGCCACGAACGCGACGACGAGTCTCGGGATGCGGCGAAAATCATCTGCCAGTGAGCACCCTCGGCCAGTCAGAAACACTCCACGCCGCATCACGAACAAATGGAAAAGAGCGGAGACTCCGGTAAAGAGACTTACCGCGATCGTCGCTCGTGTGGGAACTGCCGCACCAACGGCGCGGTGCGCCAGCCAGTCGAGCGCCTGTGCGAGCGCGGGGACGCCGACGGCTACAAGCACATTGCCGAGCAGCCGCGAACGAAGCCCGAGCGCTCTTTGCTGCAATCCCGCATAGACGCCGGCTGTGAGCGCAACGTAGGCAATCTCAACCAGCACAATAGACAGGCGCCCGTGCGGGCCGGAGCGCCTTAAAGCAGCCAGGTAAACAAGCGAGCGAGCAGTTACGCTCAGCAGCGCGCACTTCCAGTTCCAACAGGAAAACACCTGTGCGCGAAAAGAGGACCTTGCTCCTGGGGGCATAACCCCATACTGGCCGGTTCATGCGAACCCGGCGTCAAGGCATGGTTACAAAGGGGTTGAGATCGCCAGCGTACCGTAATCAGGTAGATTCCTTCCCGGCATCGGCTGATCGTGATTCTGATCACGGCCCTTAGAGAGACTCTGCCGATAACCTCTAAACAAGGGTGCCAACCACAGCGCGCCCGTGATCGAGGACCAAGATTCCCATGGCTTATGTCGTCACCGATGCCTGCACCAAGGATTTTGTTTGTGTGGCCGAGTGTGCCACCGCCGCCATTGCACCTGCTCAGGGCGATTCCGCGGCTGCGACCGTCAGTCAGGTCTACATCAACCCCGATGAGTGCATCGATTGCGGCAACTGCGCCTCCATCTGCGCGCAGAACGCCATCTTCTCGCTCGACGAGCTACCGGCCGATAAGGCGCACTTCGCCGAAAAGAACAGGAACTACTTTAATTAGTCGAGATTGTCTTTCTGGGCAAATCGGAATCCGCACCGCTCCCCCGGCGAAAGCTAATTCTGTGTCGGCGCTGCTGGCGCAGTTCGTGCTGCGTGCGGCACAACTGGAGCTGCGGTGGGAGCGTGCGTCAACGGTTTTGCCGCCGCCGGAGGAGCCGGCGATGCGATCAGCGTCACCGGAAGCGTAAGTGTTTCCTGGCTGGCTGGGTCATCGCGCAACTTGAGATAAAGGATGCCTTTGACGGGGTGGGGAACCACGAGCTCCGTCCCGGTAAACTCCGGCGGCACGTTCACCGGATTGTCGAACGTTGCCGTGGCGGAAAACGACGTGGCCAGAAAAAGGTCGGTCCCGCTCAGCACGCACGGTTTGGCCGCAGCGCGCGGGCAGCGCAGCTCCTTGAACCCAGGGATGCGCACGAGCGTCCCCAGCGGAACCCAGTCACCGGCCGCACCATCTGCGGAAATTGCGCGCACACGCACTGGCCCGAAGGCGGAGGAGCCGAAGCGCGCCAGCGGTTCCAGGTTGGCCACCGCTCTATGCGCGTCCTCGAGCATCAGGCTGCCGTCGCTCAATGCGAGCGTGGTGTGAAAGCTTAAGTCGGCTGCCGCCACTTCCACTTTTTCGTCGCGCGGAAACTCGGCCGGAACATCGGACTTGAGGAAGAAGACGAAGCGGCCATTCACCGGCAGGTCGTCAGGCCTGCTCATCTTAACGGGCGCAGGCGCGGCAGAATCCTCCTGAACGCCTTCGCTCAGCAGCGTCACCTGCGGGCGCGGTGGATCGACGGTGACCGGCACCTTCAGTTTGCGCCCGTCCTTCAGATCCACCAGCGCGACATAATGCTTGCCCGCTTCCAGGCTGACCGTCGATCCCGCGGTGTTCATCTGCAACTGATCGAGATTCTCGACCCGGTTCAAAGTGGAGGGCGTGAAACTGATGCCGTCAACCTGAGCCTTTGCCACCTCATCCAGCCGGGTGCCCCTCAGCAGCGCCGTCTTGTCTCCGGAGTTCAGATTCAATCCGTCCAGCGACGCGGCAGCGGCGTAAGCCACCATCTTCAGGCGATCCGGCTTGGCCAGCCCAAACTCGTCGACCTCCAGATTCACCGGCCCAGGCCCCCTTTCTTTGAGGGGGATCGTGACCTCGAGTTCGTCGGGCTTGGGCGACTTCCATGTGAGCGGAATGGTTGGGTCTTCATCAATCGTTGCCGTCACCTTCTCCACACAATCCGAGGATTCGCCGTCGAGTTCAATGGTGTCGTCGCGGCCCACCACCAGCGCAGATCGATCGGCCGCATTGACACTCCATTTGCCGGGCTGCGCAGTCACCAGTTGGAATTGCGGCCCCTCCCAATCGTCAAAGCCCCATTTGCCTCGAACCTCGGCCCTCAGCTCGCCATCGGGCAATGAAGGGATCTTTTCGCCGGGAATCAACCCTCCCCTTTCCGCGTCGACGGTTAATGGAATGTCAACTGCTTGGCCCTTCGCGTCAACCTTCGCACCCACTGCTTCCACATGCAGAACCAGGTCATGAGCCAACTCCGTCGCGAAGACCAGGGGCGCTCCCTCAGCGGGCAGCACCAGTCCCGGCTTGAGCGCGCAGAAATCCTCCTCGGGGTTCACAGGATGGAGCGGCTCCGGCCTCGCCGCTCCGATCGGAGGCAGCGCCACCACAACAACCGACATGGGATTGCGGAATGAGGGCGGCATGTTCAGCCGCAGGTTCAGGCTGTCTGCCCGAGGCAGGGCCAGCGCGGGAATGTATTGAAAGTGCGCGGTGTGCAACGACGAAAGAATCTTCGCCATATCCACCACCGCGCCCACATAGGGGCTATACGCGCCGCCCCCGGCCATGGCCGTTGAACTGATCTGGTTCATCAGGTCCAGCGTGCTGCCGTTCACCAGTTGGCCCACCAGCGATTGCGCGTTGGCGTCGTCGAGCACCATGCCCTCGGAGTTCTGCGACAGGCACGACGGCTGCTCCTCGGCCGGTTTCTCAAAGCAGCTCTCGTTGATCTTGATTCCCAAACTGCGCGCCGCCATCTCCGTGCGAGTCTTCAGAGCCTGGGGATCGAACTGGCTGCTTACCTTCACATCGGCCAGATAAGCTTCCAGTCGCATCCGCTCCCAGCTGGCCGCCTGCAGGTCCTGTGCGGCGCGCACGAACGAGCCGGGCCGGCCGCGCACCGCGCTGCGCAAGGTGTCAAAGTCTCCCCCCGTCTCCGGCGCAAGAAACAGCAGCGCCTGCTGTGCTCCATCGG
>Ga0187891_1002584_pt1 | contig 13603 bp, 9 predicted proteins | sample June2016WEW_21_4_FD_132990 | JGI IMG/M metagenome (GOLD analysis project Ga0187891, IMG submission 132990) | Peatland microbial communities from SPRUCE experiment site at the Marcell Experimental Forest, Minnesota, USA - June2016WEW_21_40 | ecosystem: Environmental > Terrestrial > Soil > Wetlands... | reverse complement strand
TGGCCAACTTCTCGAAATCCTCGTCGGTCATCGGGCTTGCCGCTAATTGCTGCTCGAAGCTTGTCTGGTTCACGACTTCGAGGTAATTCCCTTTGCCGAGGACAACCACTTCGGCATCCAGAACCGCCTTGCCGCGCAGAATCTGCGGCAGGAGCACCCGCCCCTGGTTATCCATCTCGGCCTGCTGGCCGTAGTAGCTGGTCTGGTTGATGTACTTGTTGACTGCGCCGTTCAAGGTGCCGAACTCCATCAACCGAGCCTCGCGCTTTTCCCATTCCGGCAGCGGCCAGATCTCCGCGCTCTTTCCACTAGCGCTGGTGATGTAGAACTGGGCGACGTTCTGCGCATCCAGGAGCTGCTTGAAGGCAACCGGGAGCTTGAGCCGTCCCTTCTCATCGACCTTTGCCGGATGGTTGCCGCGAAACATCTGCCTGCCTCACTCGCCTTCCGCGGCCCCGTTTCCTGCCGTACCGCGTACCCAACCCCCGTCGATCCGTCCCGGGTTAGCCAGGCTGATGCCCCAGCCTGATTGGCACCTGGAATTCCGTTCCCAGGGGAGGAATGGGAGTAAACTTAAGAGGAAAGAGAAGGGCTGTTGGGTGGTTCCAGATAATTCCACTCAACTCCAAAATCTTCCACTTCGGTCGATAGTACCCCTGAACTTCCTCTCCGCCAAGCAAAAAATCGGTGGAAAGTGAAGGAAAATCAGGCTCTCTGCGGAAACGCCGACTAATAGAACAACAATTCAGAGGCACCACAAGATATGGGGTTTACTGCTGTGATTCCCCGTCTGGACAGCTGTCAGCGGCTGTGATAGGGGAACAAAAAGCGAAAAGGCTAGCGAAAAGGAGCGGAAGCGGTGGTCTGGTGGAGGGAATTGGAGCGAAGCCAGAGCCCGCGCGTGGAGCGATGGGCCCGAAATCGTTGTGCCGCGCCGTGTGTCAGGCTGAGGATCTCCTGCGGGCTTTGGCTCGGTGGCGGGCGCGAGCCAGGACCAGATTCAACAGATAGAGGAAAACGAGCATGTTGATGGCGAACAAGCCGACGCGAATCCAGGTGATGTGGCGAAAGATCTCGAAGAGCTCCCAGGGCAGGAAGGAGGCGGTGATGGCGAGAGTTAAGAATTCGCCCCAGGCCTTCTCAAGAAAGAGGCCAATGCCTTCGGCCAGGGTGATAGCTGCATAGCAATAAGCAACGAAGCCGATGCGGCGCAGGACTGGATCGTTGATGAGGGAGGCTTTTTCCAGGAGGAAGTTGACCAGGCGCGACTCGGGATTGAAGCGGAGATGGCGGGCAAAGAGGTCGATCTCGTCGGCGAGGTCTTTGTGGAGGAGGCGGTGGGCGCCTATACCGATGCCGATGAAGAACAGAGCGTGCAGAAACTTGTAGACCGCGATGAGGAGCAACAGGCGATCGCGGCGCTGGCCGCTGGCGCGGGTTAGGAACGAGAAACGAGGCATGATAGCGGGGATGAGTACTGGAATCAAGGTTAAATGATGAAGGCGGCGTCATGGCGGAGTGAGCACAGCCAGGAGAATTCGTGAGGAAGCGAAAGCCTGCCCTGGAAGAGCCAAGCGCGCACCCGGCACACGACTCTGACCTGCTACCTTCCGAGGTGAAGAAGAGAGTTGCGGTCGAACGGTACGCCGTCAAGGATTACGGCGGAGATGCGACGGGCGTTCCAGATGCTGGCCGTGGGGTCGGAATCGAGGACGAGGATGTCGGCGCGGCGTCCCGGAGCAATGAGGCCCAGCTCATTCCAGCCAAACTGCAAAGAGTAGTTGTTGGTGGCGGCGGCCAGGGCCTCGCGTGGGGAGAGGCCGAGACGGACGAGCAGCTCAAGCTCGGTGTGAAGCGAGATGCCGGGCATAGTGCCCATGGCGTCAGCGCCGGAGCCGGCGAGGTAGTGAGGGAAGGCGGAGAAGATGGTTTGATTGATGTGCCAGAGACGAAGAGCGGACTGCCCGGCCTTCTTTTGTAAATCTGCTTCCATCCAATGCTGCGCGGCGGCGGGAAGGTGCCGCGACCAGGCGGGGAGCGGGAACATCATGTCGCCGGTGGAAGGGTCGGTGGGACGGAACATGCGGCCGGGATCGAGGAGGGCTGCAGCAGGTTCCTTCCAGAGATCGCGATGACCGGGGAGCTCAACGTAGTAGAGGCTGAAGGCAGGCATGAGCGCGGCGTGGTGTGCGGCGAGGAAGTGTGCATAGTCACGCAGACGGGCGTCGGTGGGCGGGATGCGCTCTGAGTAGTCGTAGGCGGTGTCGGCGGAGGGGCCGTCGGGGTCGTCGACAAGAGGGCGCTGGAGCTCGTCGGGAATGACGCCAAGATCGTAGTGGTCCATCTGGACGAGCGCGTCAACGCCGGCCTCATCGCCGACGCGGTAGGGCGTGGAGACGAAGTCGCCGTATGTGACAAGGCCCATCTCGTGAGCACGCGCGATGATCCACTGCGAGTTGGCGGCGGTGAGGTGGGCAGTTAGTACGAGCACGCGCGTGCCGATGCGAGCGGTATCGACCATCTGGCGGGCGGTGTCCTGCGGGCTCAGCTCGGCGGGGTGCGCGCCCTCGCGGAGTTTGTATACCCACTCGGGATGGCGAGCCAGCAGGCTCCAGTTGTCGGTGACTCCAATCGTATCGATGGGATAGATGTGCGGGGTGGGCTGGGCACCGGTATCGATAAAGCCGTGCTCCGAGTCAGCGCGAACAACGACGGTGGTCACGCCCATGTATAGGTTGGCGTTTGCCTGAGCCTGGGAGTTCATACCGGCATAGCCGTCGATGAGTCCGGGGATGAGGAATTTACCGGCGCAGTCGATGATGCGGGCGTCTTTGGGGATGGAAACTTCGGTGGGCAAGCCAACGTCAGTAATGCGCCCGTCGCGGATGACGACAATGGCGCCCGTGATGTCGCGCGCGGAGTCGCCCCAGGCAGTGACGTCGACGACCGTGCCGCTGGCGAGAACCAACGGAACGGAGGGCGGCGCGGGCTCTGGTTGAGATTCGGCCGGAACCGACGCCAGAGCGCAACCGATCACGAGCAGACCCGCGAAAAAGTGAAGCAGTCGCATGAAAGAGACAGTCTGATGAGGATTGTCGCATAAGAAGCAGGGACCGAGGGAACGAGGGAACAAGGGATGGCGAGTTAGCAAGTCATCGGGTCGGCGAAGTTGTGCTGAGAGATGCGCCGGAGATCGCGCGGGAGTGTGTGAACGCGGCAGCGGCGGCGACGATAAAGATGGGGAAGCATTGCACGGTGTATCGCGGTTCAGGATTCTCCATGGCGCCGAGGATGATGAATCGCAGAATGAGATACGAGCCCAGCATCCATGCCCAGGGGACTCGGTGGCGGAGGAAGGCCCAGGCGGCAGCGGCAACGTAGAAGAGATTGATGAGGCCAAGGAGAATCGCCCAGGCGGATTGGGCGGGGTGGTCGCTCCAGCGCCACCAGAAGACATCGAGGTCGTACTCGATGGTTCTGGGACGCAGCAGCATGTCGGCGTCGCGCAGCAGAGGAAGAGTGACGTAATAGCGGAATGGATGGTCGTGGATGCGTTGATCGGCGAGAGCTGCGAAGCGCGCGTTGAGCGAGGGCGGCAGAGTGGTGGTGCGGTTGTACTCGGCGATGAGCACAAGGGTTTGCTCGCGCTGCTGCGAGGAGTCGAATGCGCGCGGGGGAAGGTCGGCGAGATCGATGGTGTCTCCGGGGAAGTTCCAGCAGACGTTGGCTGTGGAGACGAACTCGACGGTCCAGGTGCGAAGCCAGCGGCGCGCGCCCGCAAGCGACGGCTCGGCGGGATCGGCGTAGCGCGGGGCGAGGGGCTGAAAGACATGGAAGTCCACCCAGTTGCGCACGGTCCACGGGACGAGTGGCAGCAAAGCGGCGGCGCAGAAGATGGATAGGGTGGCGAGATTGCGCCGAAGGGCGAAACTCGGAAAGGCGGGGCCCGCAGGTTGCGTGGTGGGATGTTTGCAGATGCCGTAGAGGAACAAAGCCAATCCGATGGATGCGAAGAGGAGAATTCCATCAGGGCGCAGAAGCGCTGCGAAAGCCGAAGCGAGGCCGGCGAGGATCAGCGCAGGGAAGTCGCGGCTTCTTGCTGCCTGAGCGGCCAGGGCGCGGCCGGCTGCATAGAGGCCGAGAGAGATGGCGAAGACGGAGAAGCACTCGGTCATCGCGATACCGGCGTAGGCCGCAGTAAAAGGGCAGAGCATGGCTAGCGCGAGAGCGACTTCGGTGGCACGATTGGAGAGATGGCGGCGCGCAAAGGCCGCGAGCAAAAGACCAGAGGCGAGATCGGCGATGGTCTGGAAGAGAAAAACGGCATTAAGCCAGCTGTTGGGCCAGAAGCGCGCGAAAAGGAATTCGAACGTGCCGAGAAAAATGGGATAGGCGGGCAAACGATAGGTGGTGGGGGAAAGATCGGCGCCGGAGCCCATGCCGTAGATGCCGTAATGCAGCAGATTGTGGCCCAACTGGAGATAGTCCAGGGTGTCGTCGTCACCGGGACGCGGGAACCAGATGAAGAGGAGGCGCAAGACCAAGCCTGCGGCGATCCAGAGCAGCCAGCGGCGGGGCCAATGGAACGGCCAGCGCGGCAAATGGATGGGGCGGGACATATTGAGGAGAATAAACGGGGAGGCGCCGGCTCCTGGGATCAATAGGCGACGGAAACGGTAATTGTGTCTGTGTACGAGCCGGGCGTCACATACTGTGCCGCCGGAATCTGGCCGTAGACGGTGAGCGGCTGGGCGGACCCGCTGCCCGTTCCGCTCACCCAGTTAGTGGCGGAGGTGTTGCCCCAGTTGGTTGTGTGACCGGAGTTGCTGTAAAGACCGTAGTGCAGCAGTGCCGAGCCATTCTGCATCGACCGGCTGGTCACGGTTGCGCCGGTTGCCAGTCCGGCACTGAGGCTGACGGTGTACGCGGTGCCGCTGGTGCAGTCGACGGAGACCGTGGATGTGGAGTTATTGACCGCGCCGGTGTAATTGCCGAAAGCGAGATTGGTCGCTGAAACCGCACAGCCTTTGACAATTGTCGCGGTCACGCTGAACTGAGCGGTGGCCGTGGTGATGCCGGTGCCCGATATGGAAGCGGTGATCGTATCGGTGTAGGTTTCCAACGCACCACCCTCTCCCGCGGGGATCTGGGCATAGATGGTGTATGTTTGCGCGTTTCCAGTACCCGTGCCGGCAACCCAACCGGTGCTGGAGGAGTTGCCCCAGTTGGCGGTGTAACCGGCATTGCTGAACAGCTGGTAGCCCAACAGAGCCGAGCCATTCTGCATCGACCGGGTGGTCACGGTCGCGCCGCTCGCCATCCCGGCATTGAGGCCGACGTCGTAGGCCTGGCCGCTGGTGCAGGTGACAGTCACCGTGCCGGTAATATCTACGACACTGCCATAGTAACTACCGAAAGCAATGCCAGAGGCATACGCCGAGCAGGAGTTTGTCGCCGCGGCCGGATGGGCGACAAAAGCTAGCAGGAGCGGCACCGCAAAGGCGAATCTTCGCATCATGGCTTTTTCTCCAGGCAGCGAAGTGGTCCAATCAAGGGGATCTCTCCGGCTACTGGTTTGTAATCGAAGGCGACAGCGCAGCGCGTCCCGTCGGGGAATTCGACGGCAAGTTGGTTGTGGGGACTGAGATCCTCAACGTAGGCGTCGCCGTCATAACCGATCGGGACGACGACGCCGGTAGCCCGAAGGGTAGCCGTGCTGCCCAGCGGGACCGCAACCCCCGCCCCATCGACCAATCGCAGCAATGCGCCGTGGCTAAATTTGATCGGGAACTTGAGCACAACACCGGAACGATCCTGAGGGCGCACCTCGCGCGAGGCAACGTCGATCGTGACGTCCGGCGGAATATCGGTCGGCTGGATTGCGATCCGGTTCAAATCGAACGCGCGCATATCAGGCACCAGCAGTCGCCCTGAGGAACTGGTGCTGCCCACGTCGCGGTTTTCCTGCAGAACGTGCACGTGGGCCATGGGCCCGGTGTCCACGATGGCGAAACTATCGTAGACCGTGTTGGAGGGGAACAGGCCCCCGTCAACAAGAGAGAACGCGCCCTGGGATTCGAGGCGCACAGTCGTCACCCCGCTGTTGTTGTCGATGCCGGCCGTAAACAAGCCTACGGGCGACTTGTATTGCCCCTGGGCGAATACATGGGTTGTGCCGCCGGTGGAAATGTATGCCTGGTAGCCCCAATCGCCGATTACGGGCGCCGGTTGTTGCACTTGCACCTGCGCTGCACCATTCGACGTCCCGCTGGCGGTGATCGAGTTGCGCTTGCCGAATGGGATGGTCAGGCCAACCTGCAGCCCGCTGCCGCCTTTGTTTGCCAGGTCGCGAAACTCCGTGGCATAGATATACGCGTGGTGGATCTGGAGCGAGTAGTTGGCGGAGACGACCTGGGAGTGCTGGGCTGGCGCAACGTTTGACTGGAGCGGGGTGGGCGAAGCATCCTGGTCGACCGCCGCGTAGGCCAGGCCACCGGAGCCGAACCGCTTGAGAGACAAGCCGGTAAAGGCGCTGATCTGCTTGCGCGGAACCCCGCCACCATTCACGGACGCCACATCGCGGTAGTTGTGGTCTGCCATGATCGCGGAGGCGCCCAGGCTGAAGACCCGGCCAATGCGCTGAGCCCCGGCGGAAAACTGTGCGCCGGCTTGCCCGGAGCCGAAGCTGGGCGCCACGGCGAAGTTGATCACGCCGAGATTGTCGATTTGCGCCACCCCGCCCACGCCCGCCATGAACGCACCTTGGGTGTCTTCAATGCTGCCTTCGATCGTGAACTTCCGCGTGAGACCGCGGCGATAGACGGCAGCGCCGGCCAGCTTTCCGTAGTCGTTGCTGACTGAGCCCCAGTCGCGCCTCACCAGGCCAGACTGCACGGCGAAGGTCTGGAGACCAGGGGCCAGCATCGCGGAGCTGGCGTAAAAGGGTTGCGTCAAGGTCACTTGTTGACCCAGGGCATCCGTCACCGTCATAGAGATCGTGCCAGCTCCCTCGACCACGGGAAGTTGCGGGATCTCGAAAGGGCCGGCGGCGACCTGACTCGAAGCTGAAAGGTTGCCGTCCGCGAGCACATTAACGGTGGAGGGGACTGCGGCCGAGCCGGTGATCGTGGGCACTGGGAATGTAACAAGATCGGGCCGCATGCTGAAATCTGAATTGATCTGTAATCCCTCGAGGTGAACGGGACGAGTCCAGGAAAGACCACCCGTGATGAAATCGCCCAGGCTATAGCGGCGCAACGTATTAACATCGGCAAACGTATAGGCCGAATCAAGTCGAATCGCCGTTGCGGAGCCTGAGACGCTCGAATTTGCGCCGGCATAACTGAGCCATTCTGAGCTCAAGATGCCCCAGGGCGAGAAGGCTCTCATCTCGAATGACCCGCTGCCTCCATTCTGACCGCCGGAGAATGTGCCTACAGTGTCGTAGTTGAGCGTAGCGCCGGTGCCGCTCTCGATGTTTCGAGTACTTCCAGCAGGTTCTCTTCCAAAAGGCTGCAACAACATTGGCAGCAAGGCACTATTGCTGGCTGTCACTTGCAGCACCTGGTTTTTCTCATCGAGAACAGAGAACAATCCGGGCAAGTCAGACAAGGCAACGAGACCGCCGGTTTCAGAGGCGCGAGATTCGGGAACGCGGAAACCGAGATCGCGCAATTCGTCCGGCCGCGCCATTAACTTGCCGTGCCGCAAGGTGAATTCGCCAACTTTGCCGATGGAATGACCATTGACCCGAACGTCCAGATACAAGGTCTCGTCGCTGGCTGGGCTGGTGGCTGGACCTGTAACTGGGCCGGTAACTGCTGAGCTCTCTGCGGGGGTCGTTGAGGAGACGGCTGGGCCGGTGGCTGCGGCCAGTTGCGGCAGGCCGGCCATCACAAGAAAAACGATCTCAACAGAGCCGAGCCACCTGGCCATTGCACCTCGACGATCATGGGGCGGTGCCAAAGCCGACCTGCTGCTGGATCACGCTGGCGTCCGTGTGGGCGACCATCTGCAGGGTTTCGTTTGGCTGCGGCAGAGGACCCTGCGCGGCGATGGGCCAGCGCCGGGTGGCGCCGGCGAGAATGTAGGGCGATGCACTGGACTCTTCCTTGAGCGTGCGCCCGTCGCTTGTCGACAGCACGATGTCGCGGATCACTTCGTGGCTAAGGCCATCGTTGATTCCAACGAGGACGAGCTTTCCCGCATCGATCTCCAAATGGAACTGCAGATGAGGAACCGCGCGCGTCGGCGGCTGAGCAAATATAGGAATCGACATGCGCAGCACCATATGCACAATCCCCGGTTCAGCCGGAGGTGGAATTTGGTCGACGAGAATGCGGTAGGTTGCCTCACGGCCCTGCGGCAGCTTTCGCAGAATGAGGCGAATCACCTGCGACGCCCCGGGTGCGATCGTGGCAAGCGGAGGACTGAGCACCACTGCATCTGAGTCGGTGAGTTGATCGTCGCCGTCCTGCTGACTCCAGGCGTAGGCGCGAATCTGAATCGAGGTTTCAGTCTTCCCCACGTTGGTCACTGTCAGGGACGAAGCCTTCTGTCCTGGGGAAAAGAAAATGTTGACGGGCAGAACCGACAACGCCTGCGCGCTGGCCGCTGGGCCTGCAAAAAGCAGAATGACGGCTGCGCTGGCGAGCGCCAGGGCCGCCGCCATTCGACGGCATGAGTTTGGCAAGATCATGGGGATCCCAATTTCAAATGTTGCAAACGGTCAATAGGTGACGGTAACAGCAATCGTATCGGCGTATGAACCGGGCGTCACATACTGCGCTGCCGGAATCTGGCCGTAGACAGTGATGTTCTGGGCGGCCCCTGTGCCAGTCTTGCTCACCCAGTTGGTCGCGAGGGTGTTGCCCCAGTTGGTTGTCCACGCGGAGTCCGAGTAGAGCCCATAGTTCAGCAAGGCCGTGCCATTTTGCATCTGCCGGGTGGTCACGGTGGCGCCAGTTGCAAGTCCTGGACCGAGCCCGACGGTGTAGGTCGTGGAGTTGGTGCAGGTGACCGTGATGGTGGAAGTGTTGGTGTTGACCGCTCCCGTGTAGTTTCCGAATCCGAGGGCGGTTGCGGAGACGATGCAGTCTTTGAGTACCGTCGCGGAGACACCAAATGTGGTGGTTGCCGGGTCAGCTTGCGCAACGGCGGATGTGGGGGTCAGACCCAGCACCACGAATCCCAGAATGGCGGTGGGCAGTGCGGACTTCAGAAGGTTTGAGAACTTCATGACACTTACTCCTGGTACAACAACGTTCGAAATTGAGATCTACGGCCGTCCGACAATGAGTCAAACAGGATCAGTTCTTGTCTGAACCCGGCAATGTTGAATCAGAGTGGCCGGCTCATCGGTATGACTCTGAACACAATTGCCGCCGAATGCAGCAAACAGCCTCCTCGCGTTCGTTGCACGCGGGGAGACAAGATCAATGAGTCAGCAGGCGCGGGCAGTTCTTCGGCAACCTCTCGCCTGACAGATTGTCATTGAGCGTTAATCGGACAGTATCGATTACGATGGTTCGCTGCAATAGTACCTTTAGGTCATCCCGCCCTATGGACCAAAGTAATAAACCTGCAGTTGATTCAATGCTGGCGAGGACGATCCGACGCAATGCTGCCACTGTTCGCAGGCAGGTGACTCTTCGAGGTATTGGCAATGATCTTTGTGACGCTCTTGCCGCGGGCGTGATCAGGCACCACTGATCAATACGTGACGACCACCATCATCGTATCGGCGTATGCGTCGGCGGTAGCATACTGCCCCGCCGAAAACTGGCCAAGGATGGCAAGTTCCGGGGCAGAGCCGCTGCCAAAGCCGGCCGCCGCATCGGTGCCCAAGGCTTGACGCCAGTTGGCGGTGCCTCGGGGGTTTGAATTGAGCGCATAGCCCAGCAGAACGAAGCCGGAACCGGTCATCGGCCGAATGGTCCCGGTGGCGCCGGGCGCCGATGTTGCACTGAGGTTGACATTGTACGGAGTGGAGTTGCTGCAGGCGACGGAGACGGAGGACGCCGCGTCCGCCGGCGCAGCGTAGGCTCTGAAGGCCGTGGCGGTGGTGGAGACCTGGCAGGAGGCCTGAACCGTTGCGGTGACGCTGATCGAGGCGCTGGCAGTCGCCGCAGCGAGGGGTCTGGCTGCCAGTGCTGACGCCAGAACGCCCAAAGCGAGGACCAGCAATGTGGTTTTCATGGTCACTGCGCTTCCCCCTGCGCGGACCAAATCATGATAGGTCTCTAATCGGCAGTTTTTAAGGTATCCTTAGTGCCTTTTGGAAGGAACCTTGGTGCCTCCTGTTGGTAACCTCATGTTGACCTCAGACTGCAGATTCAGGGGGAGAACAGCGAGTCGGCAAGCCGGCGTGTAGCGGACTCCAGCCGATGGGGCGACGGGAACGGAAATGCAGGACGAAGGGACAGAAATGCAGATCCTTCCACTTCGCTCAGGACGCGACGAGGGTAGGCCGGCGGCGGCGAGTGAGCAGAGGGAGAACCTGGGCAACGGCCGCTTCAGCTGTGAGGCCGTAGCGTGCGCGAAGCTCGTCAACCTTGCCGTGTTCGATGAACTGGTCGGGCCAGCCGATGCGGACGACGGGAATGGAGAGGCCCATTTCGTCGAGAGCTTCAACAATCGCGGTGCCAAAGCCGCCCATTTTAGCGTGATCCTCAAAGGTGACGAAAGCGGCCACACGCGAGGCGTAGCGCGCGAGGACCTCGCGGTCGATCGGCTTGATGAAGCGAGGATTGATGACAGCGGCGGAGTAGCCATCGCGCTCAAGAGACGCGGCGAGCCCGAGCGCCAGAGCGACCATTGGACCGAGACCGAGAATGGCCACATCGGAGCCGTCGGAGAGGACTTCGGCCTTGCCGATGGGGAGGGATTGCGGCTCGGACTTGCGGGCCACGCCGGCGACGGCACCGCGCGGATAGCGGATTGCGCTGGGGCCGGGCAAGTCGATCGCAGTCTTGATCATATCGGCCAGCTCGTCTTCGTCTTTGGGCGCCATCAGGACGATCTCGGGAATTCCGCGCAGATAAGCGATGTCGAAGAGGCCGTGATGCGTGGGGCCGTCATCGCCGGATAGTCCGGCGCGATCCATGCAGAAGAGGACGGGCAGCTTCTGCAGGCACACGTCGTGGACGATGGGATCGAAGGCGCGCTGAAGGAAGGTGGAGTAGATAGCGCAGACGGGGCGATAGCCGCGCGTGGCCATGCCCGCGGCAAAGACGACGGCGTGCTCCTCGGCGATGCCGACGTCGAAATAGCGCTTGGGGTGGCGGAGCCGAAAGTGATCGAGGCCGGTGCCGTTGGGCATGGCGGCGGTAATGGCGACGATGCGGGGGTCTTTTGCGGCGAGATCGGCAAGGGTGTTGGCGAAGACCTCTGCGTATGTAGTCGAGCCATCGGGGGTCTTGCCGGTCTCGGGATCGTAAGGGCCAAGGCCGTGAAACTTCTTCTGGCCGTCGAGGGCGGGCTGAAAGCCGCGGCCTTTTTGCGTGAGGATGTGGAGCAGGACGGGGTGTTCGAGAGACTTGAGGAATTTGAAGGTCTCGACCAGCAGCGGGAGGTTGTGGCCGTCGATGGGGCCGAAATACTCGAGGCCGAATTCCTCAAAGAGGATGGAAGGCCACAACATGCTTTTGGCGGCTTCCTCGGCGCGGCGAACAACTTTGATCGCGGTCTTACCGCCGAAGCGCTCAATGAGACGCGTGGCGCGGTCGTGCATATGCTGATAGTGCTCGTTGGTCACGATGCGGTGGAAGTAGCGGGCCACGGCGCCGACGTTGCGGTCGATGGACCACTCGTTGTCGTTTAGGACGACAATCATGCGCTTGGTTTGGGCGGCAATGTTGTTGAGCGCCTCAAAGGTGATGCCGTTCGTGAAAGCAGCGTCGCCTGCGACGGCGATCACGTGCTCGTGACCACCGGCGAGGTCGCGAGCCACGGCCATGCCCAGAGCGGCGGAAAGCGCGGTTCCGGCGTGGCCTGCGCCGTAGCAGTCGTGCTCGCTTTCGGTGCGCAGCATGAAGCCGTTGAGGCCGCCTGGCTGGCGGATGGTCTCAAAGCGGTCGAGACGGCCGGTAAGGATCTTGTGAATATAGGCCTGGTGGCTGACGTCGAAGAGGATCTTGTCATCAGGCGTAGAGAAGACGGCGTGCAGAGCAAGGGTAAGCTCGACGACGCCGAGATTGGGGCCGAGATGGCCGCCGGTTTTGGAAAGTGTCTGGATGAGGAAGGTTCGAATCTCCTCGGCAAGCGAGGCCATTTGCGCGTAATCGAGGCGTTTGAGGTCGGCGGGAGAATGGATGGATTCCAGCAGTGGTCCCATGTACTTCCTTCCCCCGGGGAATCGGCGTTTTAGGAAAAAGTGTGGTGCTCTTTGCAACCTACAAGGTCGCCGCTTCCTGAGGGTCGCGTCGACTTTAAGGCATCAGCTTCGTCGAACGGTATTTCCTAAAACGCTGGCACCGGGAATCCAGGGAAAAGTACCAAACTGCAAAGCGCCCCCTGAGACGAAGGTCTGTGGCTCCGGACGAGTGCCAGGAGTCTGCCAACCCCTAGTATAACTGCGCGGCAGAGCGCGGCTTTGTTGGATTAGACGCTGAGAAGGCGCCGGGGTTTGGGGCGAGAGCGCCGCGGAAGTAATTCGAAAGCGTCTATACTTGTGCCTCGGTGGAAGGGACAAGAACTGGATGCGAAAATGCGCAGTATTGCTGCTTCTTTGGGGAATTGCTTTCCCTGCGATGGCAGCTAAGATCATGTCCGTCGATCAGATGGAGCAGTTCCTTGTCAAACTCCATGGAAAGCCGGGTGGGAAGGTGGCTGGGGAGCTCGAGGACGCACAGCTGACGGAACGGGTGAGCCTGGCGAGGCTAACGCGCTGGGAGGCGGATTTTCCCGGCAAGCGCACTCAGGAAGAGCTGATGAAGCTGGCCGACACGTCGGCTTTTCTGAATCCTCCCGCAAGCGATGTGCTTCGCGATCCGCCGCCGGACATCGAAACACAGCAGCGCATGGTTTCGCTGGCCCTGGACTACGTGAGGACGACGATCACGCATCTGCCGAACTTCTACGCCACTCGCGAAACGACGCACTTTGAAGACACGCCCTCGCAACAGATGGCTCCCGCGACCGGTCCTAACTTTCTGGGGGCAGGGGCGACAGGGGTTCGAGCACCTGGAGTAACCGTAAGCAGAACCGACTACAAGTCACTGCACTCGACGGGCGCAACCAGCACGACGGTTACCTACCGCGACGGCCATGAGGTGCGCGACACGAGCGCGGCAAAGGGCGAGAGGGAGGATCAACCGGCGTTAGGGTTGACTACCAGCGGCGAGTTTGGCCCGATTCTCGGCGTGGTGATGGGCGATGTGTTGCAAAGCCAGGTGACGTGGCTGCGATGGGAGCCCGGCGTGAGCGAGCCGGCAGGCGTCTTTCGCTACACCGTGCCCCAGGATCACTCAGATTATGCCGTGCGGATACCGAATGGGGCGAAAACCGTTGAACTCTATCCCGGCTACCATGGGGAAATCGTGATCGATCCGGCTACGGGTGAGATCCTGCGGCTGAGCGTGGTGGCGGAGCTGCTGCCGCCATA
>Ga0187891_1002583_pt1 | contig 13604 bp, 8 predicted proteins | sample June2016WEW_21_4_FD_132990 | JGI IMG/M metagenome (GOLD analysis project Ga0187891, IMG submission 132990) | Peatland microbial communities from SPRUCE experiment site at the Marcell Experimental Forest, Minnesota, USA - June2016WEW_21_40 | ecosystem: Environmental > Terrestrial > Soil > Wetlands... | reverse complement strand
GTTTGTGGCGAAGTTCAGCGCCAGCCTCGGCAGCCCAATCTTTGTGACCTTCTGCGGCGGCGGGTCCATGGATGCCAGCTCGATTGCGGCCACCAGCGATGCGGTGTTTATCACCGGCGGAATCTACGCTACAACGCTGCCCGTGACGGCGGCGGGAATCATACAGACGCCGGCGGTTGGCAGTCAGTGGAACGGATTCGTGGAGAAGTTTTCCGCGTCGGGCAGTTCCCTGCTCTATGCGACGTACCTGAGCGGGGCAGGCGGCAACACCACGCCCGCGGCCATCGTTGCCGACTCCTCCGACGACGCGTACATTGCGGGGACGACGACTGCGCCGGGCTATCCGACGGTTGCGGCGCTGGTGCCGAACCAACTGGTGACGACAGCGCTGGGCACGACCTCGGGCTTTCTGACCAAGCTGACTCCGGCGGGCGACGGGATTACGTTCTCGACCTTTATTCCCGGCGCGGGGACCAGCTCGCTGGCGATCGATGCGGCGGCGGGGAACCTGCTGCTGGCGGGACCGATTTCGCTGGGGCAGTTCCCGGTGTCCAGCGTGGCTACTCCGCTGACGGCAGTCGGCTACCAGGTGCTGGTGCGGATGACGCTGGACGGCCAGACGGTGCTGGGATCGACCGTGCTTGCGCCGGGGACGCAGTCCTTCGTGGCGGCGGGCGCGGCGGGTACGGCGTGGGTCGATGGGAGTTTTGTCTCCGGGCTGCCGCTGCTTCCGCTGACGCCGCTATCGACGATTGGCAACAGCTTCGCCGTGCGCGTGAACGCAGCAAACCTGGTGGACCAGACGGCGCGCTTCGGCGGCGTTGCGTCGTCGAACCCAAACAGCGCAAGCGCGCCGGTCGCGCTGACCAGCGTGGCAATCGACGCCAGTGGCAATGCTCTGGTTGGCGGCAGCTTTGCGCCGTCGGCCAGCCAGAGCCTGCTGGCGACAGAGACATTCGATCTGCCGCTGAACGATGCGCCCACTGCGGCGTTTCCATCGACGGTGCGCGGCGCTGTTCTTCCGGTGTCTGCCTGCAACGGGAGCCTGTGCGCGGGCGCGGCGGCGTATCTTGCCAAGCTGACGGTTCCGGCAAGCGCGGGGGCGGCAACGGCGTCGCTGGCGCTCTCGGTGGACGACTCGCCCAACCTGAAGCTGCGCAACCTGGGATCGGCGCAGGCGACTGGAGTGCAGATCGCGGTCACGGGCGGGTTCAGCGAGGCCACAAACTGCGGCACGACGCTGGCCGCGGGCGGCGAGTGCAGCATTGCACTGACGGGCAGCGGGCCGGGAAGCATTACGGTGTCGGCGGCGAACTCGACCGCGCAGACGCAGGCCCTGCCCGCGCTGGCATCGGGGGTGGTGCAGCTTCCGGTGGTTTTCTCGCCAAAGGAGTTGGACTTCGGCGTGGTCAGCTCGGCCTCGGGCGCGGTGGCGCGGACCGTTACGGTGACGAACCTGACGCAGCAGAGCCAGAGCTTCGCATCGCAGTGGGACATCGGCAGCAGGACCACGCTGCCCTACACATTCGCCCAGACGGCGACCGACTGCACGCTGTCGGGAAACATTTTTTTGCTGGCTCCCGGCGGGGTCTGCCACATTACGATCGGACTGACTGCGTCGAACAGCGCGACCAACGACGGCGCGATCCAGCAGAACTGGCTGATCGGCGCGCGCGACGTGCAGATGACGGCCTACGGACAGGCCGCCGCGCTCTCGCTCTCGGCCCCGGAGATCGACTTTGGAACGCAGTACACGGGCGGGCTGCGGCCGGCGCGCTACCTGTACCTCTCGAACAACTCGACTGTCTCTTTCTCTCACGCCGCCGTGACGCTGCCCGCCTCGTCGCCGTTCACGGTCACCGACCGCTGCCCATCGACGCTGGAGCCGCAGACGGTCTGCCAGTTGCAACTTGCCTACCAGAACACGCACACGCCCGCGGCCGACGCGGACACTCTTTCGCTCGACCAGGGGCTGACGGCGCTGGTCACGGGGCGTTCGCTGCCGCAGCCCGCGGCCAACGGAGCGAGCGTCAACCCCAACCTCAGCGTCTCGTCCACGTCGCTCAACTTCGCCAACGCGGTGGCGGTTACGGGAGTATCGAGTACCACGCAGACGCTCACGATTGGGAACACGGGAACGACCGCATTTACGCTCTCGCTGGTTCTTTCGGGAGACTTCACCGACAGCACCAACTGCCTCGCAACGCTCGCCGCTGGCGCATCGTGCAATGTTGTTTTTACATTTGTGCCGTCGCAGCCGGGCACGCGCCAGGGCCTGCTGGCTGTTACCGCGGGCGCGGGGACTACGCCGGCCTACATTGCGCTTTCGGGCGTGGGCACCGGGATTCTGTCGCCCGCCAACAACGGCACGCTGAACTTCGGCGGAGTGATCGCGGGCGAGCCGTCGGTCGAGTGGTTCAAGATCACGCAGCCCTTCACCGGCTTTACGGTCGCGACTGCGTCCACAACTCTCGGCTCGCCCTACACTGCCGTAATCGTCGAGGACATCGGGTACGGCCACGGCCAACCGCCCAGCTCCGCCTTCACCACCAGTGCGACGGGGACTTGCTACAACTGCTGGGTTGGCGTGCAGTTCACGCCGCCAGCGACCGGACTGGAGACGGGCACGCTGACGATCAGCTCGGCGGCAGCGGGCAGCCCGTACGTTCTCTCGCTGACCGGAAACGGCCTGCCTCTCACCGGCCTGCTACTGACGCCGGTGGTGCAGGACTTCGGCCCGCTGCCGATCAACAGCGTGAGCGCGACGGAACTGTTTGCGGTGACGAACCTGGTTGCGGGCGGCGGTTCGGTGACAGTGGCAACGCCTGCGGTCAGCGGCGATTTCAGCGTCTCGAACGCAGTCAGCGGCGGAGTGCCGTGCGGGGGCGCGCTGGCTTATACCGCGTCCTGCTTCGTGCAGATTGACTTCTCGCCCACGGCCGCCGGCCCGCGCACGGGAACGCTCAGCGTGCAGGCGGGCAGCTCGACGGCGACTGCCGCGCTGACCGGATACGGCTCGGCCGATCCGGGAATCTCGCTTACACCCAACGCGCTGGTCTTCAACAACGTTCCCGGCAGCTCGTCCACACAGCAGACGGTCACGCTCTCCAACACCAGCACGACCGCCGAGCAGGTTGGCACAGTCTCCGCGACGACCACAAGCTCCGGGGCCACCAGCTTCAGCGTAAGCAGCAACTGCGGAACGCTCAACGCCGGGGCCAACTGTGCGATTTCAGTCACATTCACTCCGGCGACGGCCTCTGCCGCCGGGACGCTTACGATTCCCGTCACCAGCACGGTGGGCGGAGCGCAGGTGCCGACCAACTACACTGTGCCGCTGACCAGCGCGTATACCACCGAGGATGAGGGGCTGGAGATTGTGGCCGACGACGCCGAGTACGGGCCGCAGGCGACCGGCGCGAGCGGCGTGACGCGGCAGTTCACCATCGACAACCTCACCGCAAAGCCGCTCAGCCTGTCGATCGCGCTGCCGCGCCAGTTTGTTCTGAGCGGCGCGCCGTGCGCAGGACTTGCGCCGAATGCAAGCTGCAACTTCTCGGTGTCGTTTCTGCCGCTGGACAATGGCGACCTGACGGGCACGCTCTTCGCCGCGGGCACGCCAACCGACGGCTCGGCGACGCTGGACGGGATCGGCTATGTCGAGGGATATGGCGTGGGCGGGGGAACGCTCGCGGTGACGGGAGGACTGCAGCCGGGCGAGGTGCTCAACTTCGGGCAGGTGGCATCGGGACAGTCGGTGCAGAAGATTCTGACGCTCACGAACTCGTCGCCCACTGCGACGCTCACCATCCGGCGCATCACCAGCGAGTGGCCGTTCCTTTCGACCACCACCTGCGGCACAACACTTGCGCCCGCCGCGTACTGCACGGTCACGCTCACATATACGCCGATCAACCAGGTGGCCTCCGGCTCCAGCCCTCCGCCGACGACTGCCGACAGCGGCGAGCTGGTGATCGAGAGCGACGCCGGTTCCAGCCCGGACCTGATCGACCTGACGGGCAGCTCCACTCCGGTCTATGTCACGTCGCCCACGAATGTCGCGCCGCTGGCCACGCTCATGCCATCGCAGAGTTCGCTCACCTTCGCCAACACCGTGGTGGGCAACGTCAGCGCGCCGCAGACGGTGACGCTGGACAACACGGGCACGGCGACACTCAACATTCTGGGCCTGCAGACGTCGCCCGACTACACGGTGTCGAGCAACTGCGCCAGCATCGTTCCCGGCGCAAGCTGCACGCTGACCGTCACGTTTACGCCGCAGAATTCGACGCAGCAGGGCTCGGGCAGCGGGATGCGCGCCAGCGCCATAGAGGTCTCCTCCAACGCCACCACGTCGCTGGAGTTCATCTCCGTGGTTGGAGTCTCCAGCCCGTCCTCGCTGACGATTGCGCAGAGCTCGCTCAACTTCGGGACCGTGCTGGTGGGCGCGAATTTGAGCCTGCCATTGCAGCTCACCAACACCGGCGCCAGCGCGATCACCTTCGGCATTCTCTCCGCCACAACGACGCTGAACGCTGCCGCCGGAGACTATACGGTGGCCGCAGGCAACTGCCCGCAGCCCGGCCTGGCTCTGGCCGCGGGCACGAGCTGCACGGTGCAGGTTGGCTTTGCGCCGACGCAATCGGGAACGATTACGGGAACGCTCTCGATTGCAAGCTCCGCCTCGACCCTGCCGCTGGTGGTGGCGCTGACCGGGGTGGGCGAGCAGTCGCACATGCTGATCACGCCCGCGAGCCTGAGCTTCGGTTCGATTGCGGTCAACTCACCGGCCAGCCTGTCGCTGACGCTCTCCAACAACGGGACCGCGCCGATCACCGGCGTTGCGCTGTCCGCCACGGGCGACTACGCCGTCACCGTGCCCTGTGCGGTAAGCACGCTGGCCCCCGGGGGAAGCTGCGGGGTCACCGTCACCTTCACGCCGACCAAGACAGGCGCGGACAACGGTACGCTGACCGTCACCAGCAGCGACGCGACCTCGCCCGACGCCGTGCCGCTGACCGGGACGGGCTTCGTCAGTGGGACGTTCACGCTCAGCGTGGGCGGAGGAACGTCTGCATCGGCCACGGTCGCCAGCGGCACGCCCGCGAACTACAACCTGACTGTGACGCCGGGCAACAACTTCAGCGGAACGGTGGTGCTTAACTGCACGCCGATTGCAGCGGCCGAGTACGCCACCTGCTCGCTTCAGCCGTCCAGCGTGACGCTGAGCGGGGCGGCGCAGAACGCGGTCGCCACGCTGAACACCGTCACCGAGGTCAGTTCCAACTCGCAAACTGTAATGCCCGGCGGACGCAGACGCAGCCTGGGCGGGACAGCGCTCTGCCTGCTCTTCCCTGCACTGTTCTTCACCTGGAAGGCGCGCAGCTCGCGGCACAAGGCATGGCGGCGGGACGGGCCCATTGCGTTGGCGATCTTCGCGGCCATCCTGCTGCTCTCGGCCAGCGGATGCGGCGGCAACAGCGTCAACTCCAACCTGCGCTTCTCGCCGGCGGGAAGCTACCAGTACCAGGTGACCGCAAGCTCGGTGAGCGGCGTTGTGCAGATCACGCAGACGGTGACGCTGAATCTTACGGTGCAGTAGGCACGGCGGAGTCCAGCGGAATCCTCACCTGCTCGACGATCTCGATGCCGAAGCCCTGCAAGGCGGGAATGTGGGTGGGCGTGTTGGTGAGCAGGCGGATGCGCTGGATGCCGAGGTCGGAGAGGATCTGGCTGCCCAGGCCGATCTGGCGCAGGGTGCGGCGGGCGCGCTGCATTCGCTCCTGGCTGAGTTCGCTGGAGCGCGGGTCGCGGTGCGGCTCGCGGTGCAGCACAAGGCGGTTGGGGGCAATCTCGCCGGAGGAGGCAAGCCCGCTGCGGTCGATGCCGAAGCCGCGCGCTCCGTTGTGCAGATAGATGAGCGCGCCCTGGCCGGCTTCGGCGATGCTGCGCAAGGAATTGTCCAGCAGCGCGCGGCAGTCGCAGAGCGTGGCCCCGAAGACCTCGCCGGTGAGGCAGTGGGTGTGGACGCGCACCAGCACCGGATCGCCGGCGGCGGGGTTGTTCGGGTTGTCGATCCGGCTGCCGTAGACCAGCGCGACGTGCGACTCCGAGCCGTCCATCTCGCTCTCGTAGGCGATCATGCGGAAGTCGCCGTAGCGAGTAGGGAGGATGGACTCGGCGACGCGCTGGATGTACCGCTCGTGCTGCAGGCGGTAGCGGATGAGCGATGCGACGGTGAGCATCTTGAGGCCGTGCGCGGCGCAGAAGGCGATCAGGTCCGGGATGCGGGCCATGGTGCCGTCCTCGTTCATGATCTCGCAGATGACGCCGGCGGAGACCAGCCCCGCCATGCGCGCCAGATCGACGGCGGCCTCGGTCTGCCCGGCGCGCACCAGCACTCCTCCCTTGCGCGCGCGCAGGGGAAAGACGTGGCCCGGACGCGCCAGATCGTTGGCGGTGGAGCTGGGATCGATGACGACGCGGATGGTGTGCGCGCGGTCGGCGGCGGAGATTCCGGTGGTGACGCCCTCGCGGGCCTCGATGGACTCGGTGAAGGCGGTGCCGAAGCGCGAGGTGTTCTCGCTGGTCATGGGAGCGAGGCGCAGGTAGTCGGCGCGCTCCTCGGTGAGCGCGAGGCAGATGAGGCCGCGGCCGAAGCGCGCCATGAAGTTGATGGCCTCGGGCGTGACGAACTCGGCGGCGAGCGTGAGGTCTCCCTCGTTCTCGCGGTCCTCGTCGTCGACGACCACAATCATCCGCCCCGCGCGAATCTCTTCGACGGCCTCTTCCACGCTGGCGAAGGCGCTCTTGTTTGCTCCGTCTGGCATCTCAGACCCTCTACAGAGGATACGGCAATTCGACATACAAAAACGCCGCCCGTTGAAAGGCGGCGCTTGCTTAAAACCTTTTAACTCCGGTTTCGAGCAAATCTTACAGCATGGACTCGATCTCGAATCCCCAGGCCTCCAGCAGCGCCTCGGGGATGTACTTGGAGTTTTTGTTGTGCCTCGCCCACTCGCGCAGGCGGGTGGAGCGGATGTACTGGTCGGGGGTCAGCTTGAACTCTTTGACGACCTGTTCGAAGGAGGTTACGGTGGGGACGACCGGGCCGATCGGCTCGGGCTTGCCCCAGTTTGGGTTTCCACGACGCTTTGCCATTTTTGCTGGGTCCTTTGTTCGCCAAAGCTCTTACGAGCTGAACGCCGCGCATCGCGCACGGCCATCTGCCTCAATCCTATCTAGGTTCATTCTAGGGCATTTAGGGGCAAAAAGCAAGGCAAATCGCTACAAATCGGCCACAAATGCCGCACCTCCCGCGTCCTGCGGCGGTTAGTTGGCGGGGGCCGTCAGATAGTTAACTAGTTAACGGGGATGGTCTGAACCAAGACCGTGCCGACGGGCTTGCCATCCAACGTCGCGGGTTGAAAGATGTTGTCCCATTCCGATTTTGCGGCGCTTTCATCCAGGGTGGCACTCAGAGGCTTGGCCAGCCAGACCTCATCCACCCGGCCCGTATCGGAGATCATGTAGATCAGCGTAATTGTTCCAGATAATTTCTCGTCGATCGCCATCTGGTCGAGGCCCGGATTGACAGCCTTCTTAATGTTCACCGGAGCGGCGAAATTCGTGCTTCCGATATCAATCTTGGTCCACTTTGTATCTTGACTTACATGGAAACAATGACAGGCCGGCTGAAACTTGACGTCAATCGGGAAGGGCAGCATATCGGCTACATATTCGGGCAGACCTTTCAATGCCGCCTGCAGGTTGGGGAAGAAGAGCAAAGCCTGAAGCTGCGGAATCACCGTTGTCGCATTGGCCCCTTGCAGGTCCACCTCAATTCGCATCGGCAGTGTTTCCGTCAGATGGAAACCACCCTTGGCAATGACAAGGCTCGCGAACTGGCCTTCGATCAGGACCTTGCTTCCCTTCTTCTGGACAGTGTCCGGGGTGAATGCACCCAGCCCATGCAAGACGATGGGATCGGGAAGCAGTTTGCCATTGACGTAGGTAAACTTCGCCACCGGGTCCGCGGAGTAGCTGCACAGCCAGAGATGTTTTCCGTGCAACGCGGCCTCCAGTGCACTGGCGTCTGTCTGGGCCAAAACCGGGCGCGCAAGCAGCATGGCCGCCGCCAGAATGCAGGTGCAAATCGTTCTTATTCTCATGCAAGCCATCCTAGTTCAGCCAATCGGCTTGTCAAGTGACGCGGAACACAAAGCGGCAGGCTACTGGGCAGGCGCAAGCTCCAGCCGCACCACGTCGCAGGCGACGCCGCTGGCGATTGCAAAGCCTAGCGCGCCGGCGCGGCGCAAGCGAGCACTCGCACCTGGCCGGTATCGGCCACCGCCGGAAGAGTCCACACCCATCCCCGCGGGTCGGACCAGACCACGTCCCAACGCGTGGCCACCAGATCGTCCACGCCCAGCCTGGCGCACTGGTCGCGCGCCTGGGAGGCGGAGAGCGCGCCGCCAGAGATCGGCCCCCGGAGCTTTTGCTCTGATGAAGCTCCCCGGGGAGAAGGCCCCGGCGGCAATACCGGCGAAGTGGCCGGCAAAGGGCCGCGCGAGGAGTCCGTCGCAAACAGCCGCGCCACGCCCTGCTCCACGCCCTGGCACGCGCCTGCATCGCCGCCGAACGCAACGCCGCAACCCGGCGTCGCGCTGGCCATCTGACGGCCCGCCTGCATCACCTCTGCCAGATAAAAAAACTCCCCCGGCTGCGCGGTGTCGTACTGCACCACGGCGTTCCGGGCAACGCGCCGGTGCATCGCGTCGAAGCCGAGCCGCACTGCCATGGCGCGCTCCGCTAGCCCATCAACCTCCGCGCGGCCGAGCTTTTCCTCCACCGGCAGATAGACGCGAAGCGCAACCGCCTGATAGACCGTTCCGGCCAGCCCGATCCAGGCCATGGCAAGCATCGCGCCGCGCAGGAAACGGTTCGTCGATGCAAACCCTCCCTCCCACCACACCACCGCCAGCAGCAGAAGAAAGAACTGCGCAATCAGAATCGAGCGCATTGCGAAGTCGTTGTTCTCGACGATGGTGGAGCGCAGGAAGGTCGAAACCGCCAGCCCCGCGACTGCCAACACCAACGCCGTCCGCGCCGCCTCGTCGAGCCTGCGCCGGCGCATCGCCCAAAGCGCAGCCAGCAGCACCAGTCCATAGAACCCCAGTTCCACGAAGTACCCCGGAAGCAGCAATACAAGCCCCACGGCCGCGTCCTCCACCGCCGGATGCGCCTCGGCCAGCCGCGCCACCCAGCCGATTCCCTGCACGCTCTCGGCCGGGATTATATGGCGCACGCCGAAGCGCAGCAGATGTGCGCCATCGTTTGCAACCGAAGCCTGGCCGTCCGGCGAAGTCAGGCCATTGGCCAGGACCGTCGCTGTTCCCGAGGTCTCTCCATGCAGCTCCGACAGATATGGTAGCAATGCGACCGACGCAATCACCGCCGCCAGCAGAAGCACCGGAACTCGCGCCCGCGAGCCTCGCTCCCACACCAGCGCCCACAGCATCCACGCAAACATTACCATGGCGAACGCCAGGGCGATCCAGGTGGAGAGTCCAAACGCGCTGGCGAACGCGAGGCCCGCGATCAGCCCGCACAGCGCGCGCCGCCAGACACTGGTCCCCTTCGACATCCACACCAGCAGGAACCCCAGCAGGCAGCAGACCAGCCCCGCGATATGATGCGGCACCCACAGCAGCGAATCCATCCACGAGGAGACCTGGGCGGCGGACCACCACTCCATGTCGCCGTCGGTGGGCATACGCAGCAGCGCCTTCACCATCACGGGCAGAATGTCCAGTCCGGTGACGGCGAGCAGGCCGAGCGCCAGCACAAACCTGGGCCAGCGTCTGACGTTGATCGCGCCTGAACCCCGCTGCGGACCATTGCCGAGAAAATTTCTGCAATACAGCTGCAACGTCGCGGCCAGCCCAAAGCCCGACCAAGCGACGCTGGCGATCATCGCCTGGCGCGCGGTCGCTCCCGCCAGCCGCGCGGCGGCCGCCGTCAGCACATACCAGAAGTAGTAGTAGCGCATCGGCGCGGCGTGCCCCGGCCAGAAGAGCGGGTTGGCCGGAGGCACTCCCGTTCGCAGCACAGCGTCCACAAAGGCCGTGCGCAGGGCGTGGTCGAAGACGGTGACGCTGAAGTAGAGTCGGCTGCCCACGCCAACGTCCACTAGTTCGAAGACCACAAACAGGACCCACGCCGCGGCAATCCCCGCGCCAATCAGCCACCCTTTGTTTGCGAAGTTGAGGCCGCGCCAGCGCGACCACGCCTCGCGCGCCATGATCCCCACACATCCAGCCGCGCAGGCCCCCGCCAGCCAGCAGACTGCGCTCAGCGAGCCGTACTTCCCCAGCAACACCGTGACGATGGTCATCCCGCCAAACGAGAGCGCCACACCCCATGCCAGCCGCTCGCCCGCCGCGCGCGCACGGAATCCCAGCAGGTCGCAGGCCCACGCCATGCAGTACCCCGGCGCCAGCAGCAGCGCCGCAAACGCCGCCACCGACCGCAGACAGCCAAGTATGTCTCCCCACGTCAATGCACTCAGCAGCAAACCGGATGGACCTCCGCTAGCCATTATCGCCGCTTGGCGTGCCTGCGCGCCCGGTCGCGACAATATAATCCACCTGTGCCCGCCGATCCCACACTGCAACGCCATCCTCCCGGCCAGACCCTGCTCTTCGACGCCGACGATACGCTGTGGGAGAACAATATCTACTTCGAGCGCGCGATCGCGGCGTTCATCTCCTACCTCGACCACCGCACCCACACGCCGGAGGAGGTGCGTGCCCACCTGAACCGCGTGGAGCACGCCACCATCGCGGCACACGGCTACGGCCTCAAGAGCTTCCGCCGCTCGCTGGTGGACTGCTTCGAACAACTGACGGACGCCCCCATCACCGCGGAGAAACATTCGCGCATCCTGCGCTTCGCGCAGTCCATCGCCGAACACGAGATCGAGCCGCTTCCCGGCGTGGCTGCAACCCTGGCCGAACTGGCCACGCGTCATCGCTGCCTGCTGGTCACCAAAGGCGATCCCGGCGAACAGCGCGACAAGCTCGTCCGCTCCGGCCTGGCCGCGCACTTCAGTGCCGTCGAGGTGCTTGCGGAGAAGAACTCCGCCGCCTACCGCGCCCTCGCCGCACGACACGCATGCGACCCCGTGCGCACCTGGATGATCGGCAACAGCCCGAAGTCCGACGTCAACCCCGCGCTGGCCGCCGGACTGCACGCGGTCTTCCTTCCGCACAACTTCACCTGGGTCCTGGAAGAGGAGGCCGTCCGCGAGCCAGCGGCCGGCCAACATCTCATAGAACTTGCAGCCTTCGCCGACCTCATCCGCCACTTTTAGCGATGTTATACTGACGCCTGGAGCTGACGCCGCTCCTGCCACGGTTGAAGGGCGCGCAGGCCCCATGCGGAGGTGGCGAAATTGGCAGACGCACTAGCTTGAGGTGCTAGCGCCGCAAGGCATAGGGGTTCAAGTCCCCTCCTCCGCACCAACTCCGGGCAACAGGTTTTCATGCAGAGCCAACCCAATCCGGTTGGCTCTTCGCTTTGCCAATGTAACTGTCTACCAGCCACTCGCTTCAAAGCCGGCTCTACAGGGTAAACTCTACTCACCTGAGGGCACTCAGATATGCCATCGGCTTCCCCTCTGTTGACGAGTGTTGTCATATATGACTATAATCCATGCAATGGCTAATGGGCAACAGAACATGAGACAGACGCGGCCAGTCTCATGGATCAAAGCAGCCCGCATGGAATTTGAGAAGTTTCCGGTCGAGGCACAGTCAATCTGTCTAACCGCCTTGACTATCGCCGCTGAGGGCGGAAAGGCCGACATCGTCAAACCGCTGCAAGGGCTAGGCCCGGCGGTATTTGAGATTGCCTTACCCCATCGCGGCAATGCCTTTCGCGTTGTATACGCGGTGCAACTTGGGGATGACATTTGGGTCGTTCATGCTTTTCAAAAGAAATCGACGCATGGAATTAAGACCCCAAAACATGAGATCGACCTGATTCAGGACCGCATGAAACGAATGAAGGAGGTGCTCCGATGAAGGGTGAACGGATCGACGTGGTGCGCGGCAGCGGAAATGTCTTCCGCGATCTTGGACATGCCAGCCCGGATGTGGAGCAATTGAAGGCCATCCTGGCCGCCGAAATCATTAAGATGCTGGACCGTGAGAAACTGAGCGTGCGCGGCGCTTATACTCGCACCGGCATTGCTGCGGCAGACTTTTCGCGCATTCGCAATGCCGACCTTGGGCGATTCACTCTGGACCGTCTGATGTCAATCATCAACCGGCTGGGATCACGGGTTGAAGTCAAGATAAAAGTGCGCAGCATGCAGCCGGTCTTGGCGTAATTCGGGAATCGTCCGATCTACCACCACACGTCCCAAGTACCCTCCCTCTTGCGCCCAATCTCCGGCAGAGGAGACACGGTACAATTCATTTGTCCAAAGCGGACACGAACGACCGAGGAAGTTAGTCCCTTCGACACCACGCGAGAGTGGCGGAATTGGCAGACGCACCAGGCTTAGGACCTGGCGGAGCAATCCATGGGGGTTCGAGTCCCCCCTTTCGCACCAACCTACCAGGCACGGCCCACCGACGCAGTTGCAGCAGCGCATCGAAAGCCCTATGAGCCAACCCAAGCAACCCGCAGAACCGCAAACCGTCACGGTCACGAAGGCCGGGGATTACCGCAACAGCTACGCCAACAGCGTGCAGGTGCGCATGAGCGTCTGGGACTTCTACCTGGTCTTCGGCACCATGCGCCGTGACACGCCGGACGAGGTGCAGATCGAGAACTTTCAGGGCATCTACCTGAGCCCGCAGCAGGCCAAGGCCCTGAGGAACCTGCTCGCCCACAACCTGGCGCAGTACGAGCAGACCTTCGGCGAGCTGGCGCTGGAGCCTCAGTTTGTGCCGCCCAACGGTCCCGTCCACTAAGGGATGCCGGAACCAGTGTGCGACATTCCCTCAGGGGCTAAAGCCCTATGGATGATGCGGCCGTTTCGGCGGGACTGAAGTCCCGCCCTTTCAAGACGTGGACTTATGTCAAAACTTCTTAACGCGTGAACCTCAGCTCCCTAAATCGAACTGCGCTGCGCAACGCGCGCGCCCAGACGCCTCTGTGGCAGCTCTATCCGGTCTTCTTTGCCGCCGTCTACCTGTCGCACCTGACGCTGCTCCGGCTGCCCTACTTCTGGGACGAGGGCGGCTACTACATCCCGGCGGCGTGGGACTTCTTCCGCACGGGCACGCTGATTCCCGTCACCACGGCGACCAACGCGCACCCGCCCCTGCCTTCGATCCTGCTGGCGGGCTGGTGGCACCTCTCGGGCTTCGTGCCCAGCGGGACGCGCACCTTCATCTGCATGGTGACCGCAGCGGCCCTGCTCGCAGTCTTTCGCCTGGCGCGCAATCTGCTGGGCACGCGCGCCGCTGTTGCGACGACGCTGCTCACCGCCATCTACCCGGTCTGGTATGCGCAGAGCACGCTGGCCCATGCGGACATCTTTGCGGCGGCGTTTACGCTGTGGGCCTTCGCACTCTACCTGACTCGCCCGC
>Ga0187891_1002573_pt1 | contig 13633 bp, 15 predicted proteins | sample June2016WEW_21_4_FD_132990 | JGI IMG/M metagenome (GOLD analysis project Ga0187891, IMG submission 132990) | Peatland microbial communities from SPRUCE experiment site at the Marcell Experimental Forest, Minnesota, USA - June2016WEW_21_40 | ecosystem: Environmental > Terrestrial > Soil >... | reverse complement strand
CTCGGATTTGTGCGCTGGCAAGGTCACGGCGCCTGTGCTGGTGGTGCACGGCGACGACGACACCATCGTTCCCGTGACGCTCGCCGAGCGGCTCTATGGCCTGATCTGGGCGCCCAAGCGCTTTGTGCGTATTGCCGGCGCCGGGCACAACGATCTCGGCGCCCAGGCGGTAGCAGCGGCGAAGCAGTTCCTCGCCGAGAAATGATCGCCCCTTCGATTCGTGGACCGTCTCTGGCAAGCGGCCAGGGTGTTGCGAGTATGCGCACGCCGCCAGATGACGGGGAGCGGCTCTAGCTAATTTTCCCGGGCCGCGTGCCGTGACGTTAAAGATTGTCTTCTAGCCACGTTTGGCATTCGTCTGTGAATCCAAGCCATGCGGCGCCCTCACCATAGCGCATGATGAGCAATCGTTCGCTATCTTTCAGGTGCTGTTTGAGTTCATCTCTGATTTGGTCGGCCGTTCTTTCAGTCATGACAAGCCAAGTCGACTCAAGGCAGTCCCAATAGCCGCTTCCGATTGCCTCCAACGCGGCAAAAAGCTTATCGCAACTCTCTCCTTTCGGTCGGCGCAGATCATATCCGATCATATAGATGGTCATTGACTGGCCCCGCATCTGTCAGAGCTTTTCCATTCGATCAACTTGCTGAAACGATCACTCAAGTGCGTGCGAGTTGGCTCATGTGCTGCAAAATCTTACGGCTCGCGATGCCATCACTCCGTTTCCTTGCAAAAGGAGCTTAGAAAAGGACGATAGTACCTCGTTGATATGAATCAATAAATTAAATGAACATTTGGGCTGCTGGAATTCCTCGCGGCCACTAGCTTACCCTCAGCAGCTCTAATCAAAGTGATTATCGGTTGAAGGCGAGCAGCGCAACCTGGCCGACCTGAAGCCCAAAGCCTTTCAGCGAAATTAAATAGGTGAACTCCTGAGACAGTTGTTCCGCTCGGCGCGCGTGTCGCCACGGCGGGGGTTATCATGCTTGGAACCAACGGCGACAACGAAACTGTCGCCACAACGGGCAATCTTGCTAAAGTGGCCACTCGCGAGCAGCGGTGGCCACCGTTTTGTTTTGTTGCGAACGGTCAGCGCACCACGAAGGCTGCCCGCTGCTGGGCCTCAGTCTCAACAGCAGTCTTTGGCTCCGCCGGTAACTGAAGAACTGTAGCCTGCTGACCCTCACACAGTGTTGTCAGGAATACCATCTGACCGTCTGGAAATTCCAGCGCATCGTGATGGGCCGCCATCTTTTCTTTGTTGATTTGTCGAGAAATCGCCGTCTTGTGATTGATCACGCTCCCGCGCCAAGAGAACAGACCGGTTGGCGAGCACGTAACCTCACCGGCAAAGGACAACTCGGTTCCCGGTAGGACGCAGACCGCCACGCTTGCATCTTCCGATGCCGCGAACCCTCGCGTGCCCGTGCCAAAGTCGCGCGTGGTAAGTTTGTCGCCAACTTTCGCAGGCCGCGATTTGATGTTGTGAAGGCTGTAGTCACACATCTCGGAACTCCCTTATTGGGAAAGCCCCTCAGCCAATTCAAGTTTACCCTTTTCTGTGTCCTCGCGCATTAGCCAAATGCGACCTGATCGGCGCAAGTGTCACACCATTGTCAGGAATTGTTTGAAAGCGGACGTTACCGGCAACGGCCCCAAGCGGAAACAGTGCTTTAGGGGTTCAACGTCGGACAGCTTTGAAATCGGCACAGAGGCAATATTCTGCGGAAATCCGACCGGTGCGGTCCTGAATTGAAACTCTTGAGCGTTGCCCTTGGCGGTGGAATGCCAATGCTTCGGTTATTGCCACGCGGACGGCAATTCCATTAGACATGTAGGGACCACGGCTTGTTTTTCCGCACGTAACCAGCCAGTGGCCATCAACGGGGATGATCGAACAAGCAGTGCAGGACATTTCGTTCTTTGCCGTCGCGTCGCAGTGCATCCTAAAACTCAGCAAGGTAGGAAAGGTGCGCGACGGGAACGGCCAAGTTGGGGTCTTGCCCTACTGATGCGACCCGCGAAAGCCGCTCCCGCCGTGCCGTTCGCAAAGTTGCCGCTATGCCAACGCCCGAACGTTTGTGTTAGCAATCATCGCGGCATTCTGGCCCGGTGGTACCATACAAATCCTCCGTGCCTAGCTTACAATAGACATCCTCAGACTGGGCTGAGTTGTTGTCAAGGTTCTTAAGGCCGCATCGCTAGTGCAACGTGCAAAAAGGTGAACTCAGATGCACGCCTTCACCCGGTATATCGGCATCGATTACTCGGGCGCACAAACACCATCCGCGAGCCTCAAGGGCCTGCGTGCCTATCTGGCCGAGGGCAATGCACCGCCCGTCGAGGTTCCACCGCCACCGTCCCCCAAGAAATATTGGACGCGGCGTGGCATCGCCGAATGGTTGGTCGAGCGATTGACGGAGGACGCGCCCACGCTGGTCGGCATCGACCACGGGTTTTCCTTCCCGCTGCGCTATTTCGAGGTGCATGGGCTGTTGCCCGATTGGCCGACGTTCCTCGACGATTTCCAGCGCCATTGGCCGACCGATGACGATCACACCTATGTTGATTTCATCCGTGATGGCGTCCACGGCAACGGCGCGGCGCGAACGGGCAGCGCTCGATGGAGGCGCCTGACTGAAGAGCGTGCGGGTGGTGCAAAATCGGTATTTCATTTCGATGTGCAGGGATCGGTCGCCAAATCCACGCATGCCGGCATTCCCTGGCTTCGCCTGATCCGCCAGCGCCTTGGCGCGCGCGTACATTTCTGGCCGTTCGATGGGTGGGACATTCCGGCCGGGCGCTCGGCCATCGCCGAAGTTTATCCGGCACTGTGGAGCCGCCACTTCGCAAGCGAAGGTCGCACGGCAGATCAGCACGATGCATTCTGCATCGCTGCGTGGCTGTCGCGCGCCGATTGCGACGACAGTCTGGCCGAGTTCCTGAAGTCGGACCTTTCACCGGCCGAGCGCACGATCGCGCAGGTCGAGGGTTGGATTTTAGGTTGTTGCGGAGCATCCGACCCATCTTGCCCTATAAGCACCCACCGTGCACCACGATGTGCCGGCTTCGCACGGTGTTGGGGGGCGTGGTGTTTTCCGCAGTCTCACGCAGCGGGACGATCACGGTCAAACGACAGCTATAGTCTTGCGAAACAGCGGCGTCATGTCGATAATCAGCTACTGGCCGCTGCTTCACATTTGGTTCCCGAGCACCTCCGATGTTGAAATTGCCGCCGCCGATTTGGGCTCTCGCCTATGTGCTGATCGCGGCCGGAGCGAGCTACCTAGCTGGATGGCCGCGGCTTCCGGGTTTGCCGCTCGTCCCGCTCGCTGTCGCACTAACCGTACTAGGCGTCGCGTTGATCGTCGCAGCGGCCGCGCTGTTTCGGCGGGAAGGCACAGAGCTAAACCCAAGCTCGACGACAAATCGCAAGCTCGTCACCTCCGGGCCGTTTAGGTTCACGCGCAACCCGATGTACCTGGGTTTGATGATCGTCACGTTGGGTATCGCATTCTGGGTTGGTGCATGGCCTATGTTCCTAGCTCCTGTCGCGACCTTCGCCACGACAAACTGCGTCTTCGTTCCATTCGAGGAGGCCAAGATGCGCAACCAGTTCGGCGAGGCGTTCGACGCTTATGCCGGCAAGGTCAGGCGGTGGATCTGACCCCCTTGATAGCCGCCGCCGTTCTCATCCGGACCAGTATGCGACAGTCTTAACTGTCACCTTGCTACCGCCCAACTATTGGTGAGTGTACTATAAGCAAGGCTACAACACTCTCGCGGCTTGATTTCACGTATTTGCGGCAAGGCCATGAAAATATTTTGGTCGTGGCAATCAGATACGCTCGGAAAAATCGGCCGGCATTTTGTGCGCGATGCTCTTGCCGAAGCCATTGAAGTCCTCAAGCAGCCAAATGAAATCGAGGAGCCATCCGAACGGGAGACACGTGAAGCACTCCACCTTGACCACGACAGAAAGGGCGTACCCGGAACCCCCGACCTTGCCCAAACTATTTTTCGGAAAATTGAACAAGCAGCGGTGTTTGTTGCGGACGTGACGATTGTTGGCGAAACCACTGTGATTAAGGAGAAGGGGGAAGGTCAGACACTGAAAAAAGTCATCAATCCCAACGTCTCCATTGAATATGGATACGCGCTTCACGCGCTCAGTGACGCTCGCGTTCTACTCGTTCAGAACCGTCATTTCGGCGAGCGCGATGATTTGCCGTTTGATCTCAAACACAAGGCCGGACCTATCCAATTCATGCTCGCCCCCGGAGCAGCAGCCGCGCAAATCAATGCGGAAAGGGCTCGGCTCAGGGGCGTTTTTGTCACCGCGTTACGCCCCTACGTCGAGCGACAAGCCGCACCAAAGGTACCGTTTCAGGAGCAAGGCGCGACGACAAATGAGGCAATTTTCTTTGGGCCGAGTGAGGTGCTTGCCCGGGTTGGGGTGAAAGGGGTCGATGAGATTGAATATACGTTTGCCGAACCGCGTGCATTTTATCTGCGGCTCATCCCGACAAGGGCGCGGGACGAGTCGCTTAAATTTGCGGAGCTATATGAGCTAGTGCGCCAGAGGAAATTGGACGCACTATTACGGGAACGGTACGTGACCGTTGGAGATCGCAACCGCTTTGGGGCGATAACGTACGAGCCCCACGGAACCTCATCGACGCCACGAGCTTTCAGCCAAGCATTTACATCCGGCGAACTATGGGGTGTCACAACGGAGTTCTTCGCTCATCACAATGGCGAGTTCGTCATTCCAACTGTCAATGTCGAGAATATTTGTGGACGAGTACTCGAAAATTTCTGTTCGGTAGCGGCGGATGTCTTTGGAATTGAGCCGCCCTATGAAATCGAACTAGGTGCAGTCGGCCTCAACGGCGCGCGCCTAAGCAATCGATCTGAAGCGTGGCTACAGGAACGTAACGACTGATCTTCGGACGCTTCACACGCTGCGATCTTGCCGTGAACTCGGCGGCGGCCCCATCCCACGCACCGGATTACGAACATGGCCTGCTGGCAGTGAGGATTATGCCGAAGCAAGAAGCCTTTCCGGCTCGGCAATACCCGGTCGCTGGACGATGCTCACTAACTCGGCGCCGACTTCATTATCCTGCCGCCAGACGACCTTGAATTTATTCTGTTCTTCGATGCCATCGTTGCCAGAAAGCAGCAGGACAAATTCATCGGGAACGTCAAACCCCACGACGTACAGCCGCACGCCTCCGTCCGAAATGCCTAGAATGAGGCAGTCACGCGGTGCAGTGTCGGCTCCGATGAGCATCTTTACAGTGTGGAAGACGTGGCGACGTGTTGATCCGCGTCTTTCCTCATAGAGATTTGGCAAGTGCATAGTGAGCCCTCAAGTTGCGACCGCCCTGAAACTAGGGACGACAAGCCCCTGTCAGTGGAACTACGTAGCGAACGGCAATTGCGGGCAGGCTAACGGCGGCACTTCGATTTTTCTAACATTTGTTTGAAATTAGTGCCGCCGCGCGACGTTCGATCATTCCCGACCAGTTGCGGCATAGCGCACGTTTGAGGCGTGGCGCCTCCAGCCCAGTCAAGGTAAAAAGGTAACGTTACCGCCACGGTAACAACGCGGATCGCCACACCCCTGCGCGCGTTTCACTGGCTTGGATGGGCTTGGTTGAGGACGCGACCCCTAGCGATTACCGGATAGCGCCTCTTGCACGGTGGTAAGCTGCTTGAGTCGCGGTTGCTGTTGTGGTTCCCGGGGAGAGCGAGACACTTTCGCAGTACCCTGGAAGCGGACATTTAGGTTCCAGCGCAGCATATGAGCGAAGGGCCACTCGCTACCATCTGGCACTGCAGCAAAATTGCGTGCTTGGGGACGGCCGTTCACCGATGGATCATTCGGTGCCAAGTTTCGGGATTGGTCCAATCATTCGCATGACTGAGCAGATCGCGCGCCGCTGAGAAGCAGGGCGCGACCAGTTTCGATTCGCCCGTCCCAAAGAAGAAACGAATTTGGAAATTCCTGATCGCGGCATGCTCGATGGTGATGGTCATGGCAGCGGCCTGTACGTTCCTGGTACTATTCTTGGTGCCATTTCAATCATGACAATTACATGATAGCGGCTTGCTCCGAAGGCCCACGGACACCACCGCCAACTGGAACGGCAGCTTGCCGGCCCTATAGGCGCCTACCGACCAGCGCATCCATCCAGTCATCCAATTCATCCCAGGCGCTTCGGCCGCCGCCGAGTCGGCCGGCAAGACTTGCCAAAAGCATTCGAGCCGGCCAGTCGCCGGTACTTGCCGCCAGCCGCAGATAAGGACTCGCCGCGGCGCCAGTTGCGAAGCGGTGACCGAGCGGCAGACGGGACGATTGTCATTGCAAGGTGCAGCCATTGCCGCTGACGGCACGGCGTGCTGGCGGCCCAAGCCTTGGAATCGCGCGAGTTTTGCGAACATCGCTCACCTCCGTTTCCGCGCATCGCGGCGGTCGGTGAGCGTGAGGGTAAGCGATCCGCTAGGTGCGATCGCTTACCCTAACGCGGCCACGGTTGCCGCGATCGATCTCGATGTCTTGCGGTGCCGCCAGCCTGGCCCAATTAACCTGGTCGGCGCCACCGAAGGGGGTACTGCCCATTTGCTCGTCGTAAGGGTTAAGATACGTGTTTGCAGTTCGCCTAAGCGACTTTTCGTCACTTAAGTCGCTGATCTATGCAAGTCAAGCACTTTCGTCTATCCCCCGTAGGGGATAGGTGCTATCCTCCACCGTGGATAGGAAAAGGCCATGCTACACCCTCATCATCCCGACATCATCAAGCGACTCAAGCGCGCTGACGGTCATCTGCAGGTCATCATCCGTATGATCGAAGAACGGCAGCCTTGCGTGCAGCTTGCTCAACAGCTGCAGGCGGTCGAGAGCGCGATAGTGAATGCCAAGAAGGCGCTGATCCATGACCACATCGATCATTGCCTTGATAGGACAATTAGAGCGCCCGGCCGGAAGGGCAATGTGGCTCTGCGGGAGTTCAAAGCGCTCGCCAAATATCTGTGACGACCAGCGACGCGGGCCGTCGAACCCCATGTCTCACACCTGGTCATCCCCGATAGAGGAAAGCGATAAGCGGTGGTTTTTTCCAGTGCTGGACACGCCGACTGTCTCCGTCGGAGGGGGTATCAGCGGTGGCTACAGTCCAAGAATATCGAGCGGAACATGGCAAAACGTGAACAAGCGGTAGTCTGTCCCAATTGCAAAAAAACCGGCTCAGCCATATGGGAGGACAATGAGAATCCTGTTCGCCCAGGCGGGAAACTTGGCACCGCGCTGAAGTCCGTATCTAGCGGCTTTCGAGTGGGAGAGGGAACCGAGATTTTTTGCGCCACCTGCAATATTAAGGTCCAAACATGGGCTGCCGGCCAACAATCCTGTCATCAGCTTGAGCGCGTTTGCGCGCGATGTAGTGTCTTCCGGCTGCCGAGGCTTCATGAACTTCATCACCCAGCTCTATTATCGATATCGCCGTATCTCGAAGGCGATCATGCTGTACCTGGCCCTCTCAGGACCCGGCTTGGTCGTGATGATTGCCGACAATGACGCCGGCGGCATCACGACCTACGCGGCGACGGGTGCCAAATACGGCTACAACTTGATCTGGTTCCTGATCATCCTGGTGCCGGTCGCCTATTACGTCCAGGAAATGACGGTACGGCTCGGCGCCGTCACCAAACGCGGACATGCCGAGGCGATCTTCGACGCTTTCGGCTCGTTCTGGGGATGGTTTTCACTCATCGATCTGATGATCCTCAACTGGCTGACACTCGTCACCGAGTTCATAGGAATGACGGCGGCGATGCGCATTTTCGGTGTCCCCGAATGGTTGACCCTGCTCGCGGTCTGTCTGCTCATGGGTCTCATTGTCATCAATGGTCGCTATTGGACATGGGAAAAGATCGCCCTCGCGTTTTGCTTTCTCAACCTAATCTACATTCCTGCGGCGTTCATAGTGCATCCGTCGATCGGGCAGATCATGAAGGACGGACTGGTCCCAAATTTTCCCGGTGGGTTTAACGGCGAGATGTTCTTCTTTCTGATGGCCAATATCGGTACCACCATCGCACCGTGGATGCTGTTTTTCCAGCAGTCGTCCGTCGTCGACAAGGGTATGGCGGAAAAGGATATCCCGTGGGGTCGCGTCGATACCTGGCTCGGTGCGTGGGTGACGATCATTGTCGCGGTTTTCATTGTCGTGCTGACCGGCACGGTGTTGATCGGTGTGGAGATCAACGATGCTGCACAGGCATCAGAGGCGCTATGGCAAAAGGACAGGTATGTTGGCGCGATGATGGCGATCGGCTTGTTCGATGCAGGCTTCCTAGGTGCGATCTGCATTTCGCTGGCAAGTTCCTGGGCGTTCGGCGAGATCTTTGGCTGGGCCCATTCGCTCAATACCAAGATCAAGGAGGCCCCATGGTTCTACGCCAACTATTTCTTCACCCTCGTCACTGCTGGCCTGGTGGTGCTAATTCCCGGTGCTCCGCTCGTGCTGATCACCCTGTTCGTACAGGTCGTGGCCGTCACGCTGCTGCCGGCGGCGCTGGTGTTTCTGATTCTGTTGCTCAATGACAAGCCCACTATGGGCGAATACTGTAATACCCTCGGTCAGAATATTATCGGCGGAACAATCGTGACCACGATCATCTTTCTGTCGACCTGCTACGGCCTGAGCGCACTGTTTCCACGTCTCTTCCAGTAACACTAATCGAACGAGGCATTGCATGTCGCTGGTTCAGTCCATTGGGACGACAATCGCCGGGCACATAGAGAAGATCCGCGAAATCAATCGGCGCTACGCCACGCCGCGCATCAAGATGTCAACTGCCGTGCGCGTCTCCCTGCTGACATTGCGAATTTATCTAATCGTGCTCGTAGGCCTTCTCGCCTACAAGTTCATCACCGTCCTGACCCAATAGTGCTAGACGGGATTGCCATGCAGAACCATGTCAACCAACACTACATGCTCAGCGACCTGATCGGTCTGCGTGCTTTAATCAATGGAAAGAAGATCGGGACCCTGGATGATATCATCGTAACCGACGCACCAAGGCTGCCGGAGGTGACGCACGTGCGCATCACTCGGCCGTTTGGCTATCCCGCTCTTATGGTGCCATGGGACAAAGTGGAGGGCATTACCGGACGCACGATTGATTTAAATATCACCGACCCCAAGTCATTCGAGAGCGAGCCGGCATCCGGCCAGGTCTGCCTAAAGGATCATTTGCTCGACAAAAAAGTGCTTGACTACGACGACGACGAGGTTGAGGTCGTCTATGACATAAAGCTCGCCGCGCATAACAGCCGGCTGTTCGTCACTGATGTCGATTGTTCGCGTGCGGCATTTTTGCGCCGCATCGGCTTGAAGCGCGTTGCGAATTTCATTCGCAGCCTTGCCGCTACGATCAAGGACGAGACAATTCCGTGGTCCTATGTGCAGCAACTGCCGGAGGACATCGGCGCTTTCCGCGGCAATGTAAAGCTCAACGTGCTGAAGGCCAAGCTCCCGGAAATCCATCCCGTTGACCTTGCGGATATTCTAGAAGAACTCGACCACAGCGAGCGGATAGCGCTGTTCAGCCAGTTGGACACGGAACACGCATCAGATACGCTAGAAGAAGTCGAGCCGCGTGTGCAGCGCGATCTGGTCTCCTCGCTGACCAGGGCCCGCGCCGCGGAGCTGGTCAATGACATGACGCCGGCCCAGGCGGCTGACCTTCTCGCGGCGCTTCCTGGCGCCGACGCGGACGCAATCCTCGCATTGATCGACCAGGAAGAAGCGCAAAAAGTGAAAAGGGTGCTCGAACACCACGATGATAAGATCGTGGACTTTGCGACCGAGCACTTCATTTGTTTCCCGCCGGAAATCGAAATTCGACGGGTTTTCGCGCAGTTCCGCACTGTCGCCAAAAATGCGGATGTCATCATGTACGTCTACGTGGTCGGAAGCGACAAAAAATTACTGGGGGTAATCGATGTAAAAGAGCTTCTGCGTGCCGACCCGTCGGAGCGTCTCGCCGATCACATGACGACTAATGTAGTCACGCTCACAACAGAAAGCACGATCAAGGAGGCTGCCAAATTGTTTGCCCGCTACAGCTTCCGTGCCATTCCGGTTGTCGACGAACGAGAGGCGATCGTTGGCGTCATTCCCTATCGAGATGTCATGGAACTGAAGCACTAATATACCTGATGCTGCAGCGATCATTGTCCGATGAAGGACTCGGAGAGTCCGCTCTGGGCCATTCGCGACCGATGCGTTCGGCGCCAGTGTTACATCAGGGCCGAAATGGTCTCAAAGCGGACTTTGCCGGCAAGGTGACAAGATAAAAGCGACTGCATGCTCGCGCCCGTCATTATCGCGACTTAGTGCCCTGACCCGAGACGTTTTGTTGCCACGTAATTCTTTACAATCCGACGGCCATGGTGACGCGCCCAGTCTGGGATAGTCCGATCGCCCGTGCCGCTGCCGGTGACAGATCGATATGTCTGCTGCGAACCCAGGGGCCACGATCGTTGATCCGTACGGTCACGCATCCCTTGTGGCAGACGCGAACGCGCGTGCCGAACGGCAGCGTGCGATGCGCCGCCGTCATTGCTGAGCAATTCAGACGCTCGCCATTCGCTGTGCGATGACCGCAAAGTCCATCACGCCCGCCGTAGACGCTCGCCACTTCGGCTTGCGCGTTGCCACCAAGTGGAAGCAGCAGCGCGGCCGCAAAGACCAATCCGAAACAATATAAAATGCAACGAGACATAATTTCATTCTCCTCCAACAACGTATTCTTCAAGATTAGGGGATCGCCAATATCAAAGACAAATGGTATTTTTCCTTGGAACAACTGTGGCAGAAGTGGGACGATCGAGGTTGCTGCCCGGATAGACTACGCACCGCGCCGCACACATTTCGGACTACCTGGCGACGATCCGGTCCCGCCGGCAACGCGCCAGTTTGGTTCTGCCGACCAATTCTAAAAGGTGACAAACTAAAACGGTTGCACGCTCGCGCGAGCCGCACCGCAATCATAGGAGACTTTAATTGTGGCATGCTCGACGCTGTAATCACCTGGAGCGATTGGTCCTTGCAACGATAAGCAGACAACAAACTCGATTTTCGCCGAGGTTGGCGCCTTTGATATCTCCGGCATAAGGTCAGTCCTTGTAAGAAGAGCGAGTCAGCGCCTCCGCACTTGGCGAGTTGGCGGCAAGAATTGCTGCGTTCGGTCTTGGCGTTGATCTGCCGTTCACGTCATTCCGCCCCGAGCGTGCAGCGGCTATCCGGCGCAAAAGGAGCCACCGAGGGAAAAACCTGTGTAAAGTGCTAAAGTGGGGCCGAGCCAAGTTCGAGTCGGCTATACTCTATCCACCAGGATGGTGGAATAATGCAACTTTCTGACGAAGAAAAGAAAGAAATCAAAGGGTTCCTCGATCGCGGCGAACCGCTGCCGCCGAAGTATCGCCACGTGCTGTTTGCGGAGCCGCATGAGGCCGAACTGATCTGGCCCGGCAAGACGCACGAAGTGACCAATGTCGTCCTGCCGTTCCAGTCGATCGAGCAAATCGACGAGCCGCGCTCGGAAACAGCCGCCACGCAATCCGATCTTTTTCAGATGGATCATGCGACCGGCCGGCAAAGCGGCGGCTGGACAAACAAGTTGATTTGGGGCGACAATAAGTTAGTCCTCTCCTCGCTAAAGAACGGCCCGCTACGCCGCGAAATAGAGAATGCCGGCGGCCTCAAACTCATCTACATCGATCCGCCATTTGATGTGGGCGCCGATTTTTCTTTTGAGATCGAAGTTGGAGAGGACGTTTTAATCAAGGAACCAAGTGTCATTGAGGAGATCGCATATAGGGATACTTGGGGTAAAGGTACGGACTCTTATGTGAGTATGTTTTATGAGCGCGCAAAACTAATATACGGATTGCTAGCCGGCGCCGGATCGCTGTATGTCCATTGCGACTGGCGAGTCAGCGGGGTCGTGCGGCTAGTGCTTGATGAAATTTTCAGTCCCGCCAACAATCTTGGCATTATTACGTGGAAGCGTACAAATGCTCGCGGCACAAATGCAAGATGGCCTCGTCTCCACGACACCTTATTTCACTATGCAAAGACAGACTCGTTTTTTTTCAAACAACAAACCGTGAAGGCAGACGCAACCAAGTTGCCGCATACACTAATAACTGGTTCTGACGGACTCAAATATCAAACATATGAACTTACAGGACCGGGAAAAACATCGGAGGGAGAAAGCGGAAAGCCTTGGCATAATTGTGACCCTGGTATATTTGGTCGACACTGGGGAAACTCGGAAGCGGAACGAAATGAGTGGGACCGGCGGGGGCTAATTCATTGGCCGAAGGACGGCGGGTTTCCTAGGCGTCGGGACGAACACCCATTTAATGCGGAAGATCGCGTGGTCGTAGTTGGCGACGTGTGGACGGACATTGATCGGATAAATCAAGCGTCAAACGAACGGTTAGGGTATGACACACAAAAACCGGAAGCACTCTTGGAGCGCGTATTGGACGCATCTTCCGAACAAGGCGACCTTATAGCCGACTTCTTCTGCGGGTCCGGCACCACGCTCGCGGTCGCCGAAAAACTCGGACGCAAGTGGATCGGCTGTGATCTTGGCCGCTTTGCCATTCACACATCGCGCAAGCGTCTTATTGGCGTGCAGCGCGAGTTGAAGGCCGCAGTGAAACCTTATCGCTCGTTTGAAATCCTCAATCTTGGAAAGTACGAGCGACAATACTTTGCCGGTATTGATCCGACATTGCCGGAGAACGAACGTCTCGCGTTGTCAGCGCAGAAGGAAGAGCACTACGTCTCGCTCATCCTATTCGCCTACAAAGCCGAGCGCGTGTTTCAGTCGCCTCCGTTTCATGGGCGCAAGGGCAACACCTTTATCGTCGTTGGGCCGCTCGACGCGCCAGTGACGCGCTTCCAGATTGAGGAAGCAGTGGAGGCTTGCCGCAAGCAAAAGGCCTCGCGGCTCGATGTTCTCGGCTTCGAATTTGAAATGGGCCTCAGCCCGCAATGTGTGGATGAGGCGAAAGCCAAGGGCGTTAGCCTCGCGCTGCGTTGCTTCAGCGCGAGCAGGAGCCCAAGTCGCCCTTCGTATTCACTTCGGAGCGGGGAGCACCCTTCAGCACCGCCGGCTTCGCTCGCATGGTGGAGCGGGCAGGGGGCGAGGCCAAGCTAGGCTTCAAGGCGCATCCACACATGCTCCGGCACGCCTGTGGGTTCGCGCTGGCCAATAAGGGGCACGACACGCGCGCCCTGCAAGCCTATCTCGGGCACCGGAATATCCAGCACACCGTGCGCTATACCGAACTGTCTCCGACGCGGTTCAAGGATTTCTGGCGGAACTGATCGGCGCAAGCCCCGTGAGTTTCAGCTTGGCTGGATCAAGCGGAATGTCCGCTTTGATCGGAAGCAGACATCGGTCTGCTGGCAACACCGTCGTAATGGGCCTAGGCTGTGTGAAAAAGTGCGCGCGAGAGAAAGACGCAGAATTGTTTTCTCTATCGTCTTCTCCCGACTGTTGTCGTCAGCATTGTTTGTTTTTCAAATTGACGATGTCGAGATG
>Ga0187891_1002569_pt1 | contig 13647 bp, 12 predicted proteins | sample June2016WEW_21_4_FD_132990 | JGI IMG/M metagenome (GOLD analysis project Ga0187891, IMG submission 132990) | Peatland microbial communities from SPRUCE experiment site at the Marcell Experimental Forest, Minnesota, USA - June2016WEW_21_40 | ecosystem: Environmental > Terrestrial > Soil >... | reverse complement strand
TGCGCACTTGCACCCGGCCGGGCCACGCCTACCCCATTCTTCCCTCTTTCATGCTCATCTTGCATTGGAAACCGCCCCGGCCACGTCGCCCGGTTCATGCTCATCTTGCATTGGATAATTCTCTCTCGCGCAGGGACATGGCGCATTGGCGCGCTGAGACATATACTCAAACATGAATTCAACAGGAGAACCCCGATTAACATGCCTGAAGACGTCGTAAAACCCGCTTCTGGGCGACGGCAGATCACTCGTGCTGCCGCGCTCGGCGGAATGTGGCTGGCGATGAGGCCGGCGATGGCTGCCGCCCCAGTCGCAGCGGACGCTGTCTTGAACGTTCATCAGTTCGGAGCGAAGGGCGATGGAAAGAGCGACGACACCAAATCGATTCAAAGCGCGATTGACGCCGCAGCTGCACGTGGCGGTGCCGGTGTTCCTGCCGCCCGGCGTCTATCAAAGCTCAGAATTGCGAATGCGGCCCCACATATCGCTGAGCGGCATTCCGGCCTGGGATTACGAGCGTGGATTCGGCTCGGTCATCCGGCTGGCGGATCATCATGCCCAGTGCCTGCTGAATATCACCGGCGCGTTTGGCGTGACCATCGACGGAGTCTGCCTCGATGGAGACAAACTCGGCGCGGGTGTTCACGGTGTCTGGCTTAACAAGCCGGATTACGGCAAGCAGGAAGACACGTTTCGCATCGAGCGGTCCCAGATCGCCAATTTCAGTGGCGATGGCGTGCGCCTGGCGCGCGCTTGGTGTTTCTCGATCCGCCACTCGATGATCGCTTACAACGCCGGCGACGGCATCTCGCTACGAGGTTGGGACGGATTCTTCCTCGACAATTGGCTTTCCGGAAACCAGGGCGCAGGATTTGCCGCGCGCGAAGAGAATGCCGCGTGCACATTCACGGGGAACCGCATCGAGTGGAACCGCGAAGGAATTCTGATTGTCGGCGGAGACGGCTACAACATCACCGGAAATTACTTCGATCGCGCGGGAACTTGCGGGTTGGCTGTGTTGGGCGGCGAGCAGATGAGTATCACCGGCAATTTCATTAAGCGCAGCGGGAAGACTGCGAAACCCGGCACATACGATTCGTCGCAGATCCGACTGGAGCGCACGCGCGGGATCACCTGTTCCGCAAACAGCCTCCAAGTCGGACGCGACGATAACAATGCCGGCATTTGGTCGCCGTCTTACGGCATCGTTTACAAGGAGCTGCAAAACTGCGTCATCAGCAACAACGTCTTGCACAACGGCGCCCGCGAACAACTGATGGTGGATTTGGGTGGCCACGGCGAAGGAACCGTTGTGAAGGACAACCCCGGCTGTCTCTCGCCGCACGCCGGCTAAACTACTACCCCTTTTCCGCCGTGCGAAAAGCCGCAGCGCTGCGCGAAAATCGCGGACCGGTGGAGGAGCCGCAAGCCGCACGAAACCGCGCGAGCACCGCAGCGCGCCACTCGCCGAATCCAACGCGCACGGAATCGAGCGCGCTCTCGCGCCGCCGGTGCGCTCCCGCGTCGAGAGCCGTTGGTCGCTCGCGCCGGCGCCGCGGGACGCTGGCTTGTAGATGCCTACTTCCGTGGATGCCGTTTCCCGGGACGAATCACCGCTCGCGCTTCTCGGCCGGGGCGGTGCCGTGTTCGAGGAAGCCGTTGCGCGTCGGTTTACCATCGTCGAGCAGCACGTACTCGGCCGGCGCATCGAGACGGGAGGCCTTCACCGTGCGGAGCGCGTCGTTACCGGCAACCGTGAGCACCATGTGCGAGGCATCGAGGGGATTGCTCGCGGCGTACACCAGCGCTTCCCGTTCCGACGCGTGGACATCGCCATCGATTTTGAAGCTCGCGCCCTGGTAGACGAGACCGAGTTTGTCGGCCCAGGAAGCGAGGGCGGAGTTCGCTTCCGGGCGGCCGACGAAGACCACATCGCGATGGCGCAGCAGATCGTTGGACGCTTCAAAGTCTTTGTAAACCGGCACCTGGCTTTCATACTGGTCGAGGAAGCGGGTCTGCATCTGCTCGGCCGCGTAGCGGTTGGCGCCGGCTTCCCGCACCGTGCCGTACACGATGACAGCGGTGGCAAGACGGCCCGAGATGTCGCTGGTCAGATAGGCCGGGCCGTCGGCGGGCTCGGTAAACTCGAATGGCACGCCAGCCTTGTCGAGAAATGACTGTGCGGTCACGGTCTTAGTCGTGTTCGCCTCGAAGTACTCGGTCATCAGCTTCAGGAAGGCGTCGTCGCCCATCTTGCGCCGCAGGGAATCGAGGAGCAGAACGCCTTTGGCCTGCTCGATGTGGAACCGGGTCATGGCATTCTGGGGACCGAGTTTCAGTCTGCGGTAGGTGGCGCGAAGCGCGATCAAACGCTTTTCCGCCTCGTCCGATTCCAGAATCCAGTAGTAATTGGCCGCGCCTCCGACAAACCAGGCGTCGGCGTCGGAAGCCGGCAGCACCCAACCCTTCCAGAGACGGTCCTTGAGGGACGCTGATTTGGCGGGCGGTTTCGCGTCGGGTTCCGTCTTGCCAGCGAGACGCGCCTTTTCATTTTCCTGGATGGCGGCGCGCAAAGTCTCCGGTTCTTCGGCGAAGAACAACGCGTAGCCCGAAGGGTACAGACCATCGTTCTTGGCATAGCCGGATCGCGGAGGCGTCCATTCGCGCTGGTTGGGCCTGCCGATTTCCGCCCACACCATCATGCGATTCGCCATGTCGGAGGTCGCCACTTTGGCGTCCATGGTGCTCGAGGCGACCAGAGGCGCGGTGCGAAAGGCGAGGAATGCGAACTGCTCGTCGATCTGGCCCCGATGCGTTTGGTAGAGATTCAGCCAGGCGAGATCGCGAGAGTAGGGGACGTAGGGAATGTAGTCAGGTCCGCCTTTCGGATCGGGGTAGCTTTCGAGGCGAATGCCGAGGTCTTTAGGGTTGTTGTCGCCCCAGTAGAAGCCAGGTGTTCCGCCGAACCATTCGTTCTTCGAACTGCGCCACAATCTGGCCCGATTGGTGCCCAGTTCGTACATGGCGATCTCATCGTTCTTGGCGTCGCCGATCAGCCATTCGTTGGTGTAGAGGCCGTTGTTGCGTGTTCCCAGGTACTTCACGACTTCGTCGATGTTGCCGCCGTACTGGATGGCCAGGCGGGCGCGGAAGGCAATTGGAGTGCCTTGCGCGTTGAACGGCGTCTGGTTGATGGTGGTTTCGGTGAGAACCACGCCTGCGTCGTTCTGATACCAGTCGGTCCCGCTCTCGATGCCGCCGGGGTAGCTCTGGAGGAGCATGCGATGGCCAGCGGCGGGCTTGATATCGAGCATCACGTTGGTCTGTTCGGCGAGCGTGAGGGACCACCAGGTAACTTGGCCGATCACCATCTTGCCATCGCGCGTGGCGGGGCCGGTGGCGGCGAAGGCGCTGCAATGGTCCGCCACGGAATCGCGTTTGCCGCCGGCGTAGACGGGCTTGTCGAAGCTGAACCCTTCCAGGCCGGTAGCGGTGGTACCCACGGCGGACGCTAGGGTACTCAATTCCACCGTGACATTGGCCACCACGATGTCGATGAGATCGACGCGGCGGTTGAGCCACCTGGCTCCGGCGTCAGACGCGCCCTCGGCGATGCCGCGCATCTCCTCCAGAATCTCGCGGTCGAAGCCACGCAGAAAAAGCGCGTTGGCGGTGGTGCGATACTGATCCCACTGTTGACTGGAGCCGAGCTCGGCGGCGCAGCGGTCCAGGTATTCGGGAATCTCACGCGCCATCAGGTGTCCGTGCTGGTAGCCGCGTTCGTAAGGAGCGCCCTCGATGTGAAGGTAGATCCAACCGGCGGACGGATAGCGATAGGCGGGGCCGAAGGTCTGGACGGCCTCGCGCGCCGGCCACTCATCGCCGGAGGATACCTCGTCCAGACACACGCCCTCAAACCACGCTTTGCCGCGCACGGACCCGCCACTGCCGGCGGTGAGCACGATCGCGTCCTGCGCGCGGCTGGCGACGAATTCGAGCGAGAGCCGGGTCCACGGTTGCGTGCCGCCCAGGGAGGCCGAATGGACGTCCCACGGCATGGAAGCCATGGTGAGCGCGGCGCCGGCGGCGATCGGGGAACGATCGAGATCTTTGACCGCGAGGTCTTCGGTGCGTACCCAGCCGGTGAGCTCATATCGCCTGCCGATGGTCAGCACGATGGGCGCGAGGCGAACCACCGGCCCGGCACCAGACTCCGCCGCCTCCAGACGCAACGATTTCCTCTTGCCGTGCAGCACTTTCGAGTCGGGCGTTGCGGCGCCGCTGAGGGCGGACCAGCCCTGGTTGGGTTTATCGAACGAGCTTTGGAATAACGGCGTTGCGGCTTGAGCAACCAGCGTCACGGACAGACAGCACAGCAGGCGGAACATTCAGCACTCCCTTCGAACAGAATAACGCAGCGGGATGGGGGGTTTCGCGCAGGTCTCCACCGGTGTGCGCGCCTGGATGTTATGCACGGTGGTAAAAGCGAAGCCTCTTCTTGGGAGGCGGCGTGGACACTCAACAGGAGAGCACGACGTCGGGCGGAAGAGCATTGCGGGTAGGATTATGCCACCAATAGTGGCACGACAGTAGGATTTTGCCAGGAAGAGCGACACAAATTGTCAACACTTTTGGCAAACGCTCGTCTGCGGCCCTCCACCAGGAGACTTTTGGTTTCCGCCACCAGCGGATCCGCTACCGTCGACTTACCGGGGACGGGCGGGCCTATCAGAATAAAGGCCTGTTTCCCCTTCGCTACTCCCTCCTCGCAGTAGAACTCCCCCTCTAGCTCCGCACGCTTCTCCGGAGTCGCAGTTCTCATCGGCAGATTCTTGGCCCTCACACAGGCTGCGAGAACCTTCGGCGTGTCGTACGCGGCCCACGTGTTCGGCGGTGGCGTCGCCTGGCACACGCCGAGATTTCCGAAGCGATCGACATTCTGCGCGCGATCCTCGCGCGAGGGGTGAAGCAGACGGACATGCCCGTAGAAGCGAATGAAGCAAAAATCGGCGTGAGGAACATCATGCTGGTGTCGGTGACCGAGCGCACGCATGAGATCGGCGTCCGCAAGGCGGTTGGCGCGCGGACCACCGACATCCTGATCCAGTTTCTGCTCGAAGCCGCCGTGCTCACGGCCTGGGCGGCCTGGCCGGAATCCTGTTCGGCTAGATGATTTGGCTGATCAGCCGGCTGGTATTCACCTCGATCCCGGCCAACGTTCCGCTTAGGGCCGCCGTCACGGCGCCATCGCGCAGCAGCGCTGGGAGAGCCTGCAGGTTGGGGTCGCCTATCGGCATTAGCTACCTTCCTTCCAGCCATGCCAAGAGTTTTCCGAGCGCGGATCCGCCCGCGGCAAAATCTTTGTGGCCCATCTTGCTTCTATGCCCCCTGGGGGCCTTACTCTTCCTCTGGACTGGTCGACGGCTACTGACACCACTACGCCGGGGATTCCTGGCCGCCCACGGAATAACTGTAGTCGACGTACCAACTCGTATACAGCGTCGTGATCCGCCGCAACCGCGTTACTGCGCCCTCGATCTCCCGGTTATCCGCGATCACTCGGTGGTGATCGGCGTCCTGGCGCAGGCTGCTCCCAGCGAGCCAGTACATCGTCGACACCTCGCCAACGACGAGGAGCACCAACCAGAAGCACTTCGCGAAGCCGCTGCCGTTCAGGCGGACCGGGCGCGGAAGGGAACGGTTTAGTTCCGCTGGGGGCTTCCAGCGTTATAACGATTTTGATGGCGACATTCGGTCAACAGCTTAACGCGCGTCGTCGTGAGGCGCACTCACCGCGCCAGCTGCTTCGCGCCTTTCACGCGGCGGATACCGGCCGCCAGGTCGGGGCTGAGTAGGCCTGTGTCCGAAGCTTCGTAGGCGAGCCTCCGCACGGCGGCCAAACGAACGTTGATAGTGGCAGGCGCGAGGTTTTTCTGTTCCAGAAAGAAGCGGTATCGTAGGACCATCGTTCGGTTGAATTCAAGGCGGGGCTCAGAGCAGTACCAGCCGATGAAACTCCTCGATCGCGTGCCCTTACGATTCCTGGGAACTCGCCGCCGCGAGCGAATTCAACACCGCATTTTTCGAATGCTCCAAGTCCGGGAGACGAAGCACCGTTTTGGGCTTTGGCCGTTTCGCTGCCTTTTGCTTGCGCGCCATACTGGCGGCCCCCTACGCCGCGGGGTCCAGTATGGCGGTACAGACTGCCGATTCGCGATGACGCGAACGCCGTTTGCACTAATTCGCCGGCGCGGCGGACGCTAACGCGTGGCTAAAGGGTATAGCGATCGGCTGACGGTGGGGATATTTTGTGGGTCACAAGGAGGTCCCTGTGACCCATCTTCGCAAAATGATGCTGGAGGAACTCCAGCGTCGTAATTACGCCCAGAGTACCGTAGAAGCCTACATCAGCGCACTACGGGAGTTTGCGCGGTATTTCAAACGTCCTCCCGATCAGCTCGGGCCGGATCATGTCCGACAGTTTCAACTTCACCTGCTCCGCGACCGCAACCTAGCACCCAACACTGTCAAGCAGCGCATGGCGGCCGTGCAGTTCTTCTTCCTCCGGACGCTGAAACGGGCGTATCTACGGGAAGACTTTCCGTATCCGAAAATCCCGCGGCGATTGCCGGTCATTCTCAGTCAGGAGGAGGTCACTCGGCTCACCGACTCAGCGGTAGCCCCGCCGATTTCAGCAGGGTCCGGAAAACACTGTGGACCTTCCAGGAGACGAGCGGTTGCCCTTCGTCCGAAACAAAGATATGGTCTCCACCGCGGCGCGCTCTTTGGCGGTACGCCAAGTACCGAGCTATCCCCGCTACTGCGGTGTCGTGCAACGGCACCAATCGGGTCTTCTGAAGCTTGGTTTTCCGGATCAGCAAACCGTCTGATGTGATGTCAGAAACCAGCAAGTGCAGAGCCTCCGAGATGCGCAGTCCGGTTGCGGGCGCCTCCGAACATCTGTAAGCGTTCCATCGGATAACGCTGCTTCGCGAGTCTTTCCGTTCTTTGGTGAATCGAGCTTGCCCGTCAGGTGGCAAGTTCGACGGCCCCCGACGTTTTCATATTTCCTTCCGAGAATTCAGCGTCGCCGCTCGATAGGGCGAACCTGTGGAGGCGAGCATTCGCACCGCGGCTCGGGAAGGTCGGTCTGCAGTGGGCCACGTTCCAGGTCTTGAGAAAAACCGATGCGAGCCTTTCCAGGGAGGCTCGCGTGGACGCCAAAGTCTCGGCTGATCAGCGCGGCCACCGGCTTGGCGTGAGCATGGAGGTGTACACCATTTCGGACCGTCATCAAAAGCGCGAAGCGGTCAAAAAGCTCGAGTCCCTGGTGGCTCGAAAACGTCAACGAAGGCTGTCCGCGTGAAGCGTTCAGCAGGCTTATTGGAGTAAACGGAGTAATGGTTGAAAACTCAGTGGTGCGTAGACCTAAGAAAAAATGGAGCGGGAGACGGGGCTCGAACCCGCGACGTCCAGCTTGGGAAATTAGTCGGCGTTTGGAAATAGAAGACTTATGCGTCCAAGGCGTTGATACAAGGCAACCTAACTCACTGATTCCTCGTGGCCGCTTTCCGAATCCGTCGTTAACGGAATAAATGGAATAACAACAGCCGTAAGGTCTTGACCCCTGATCAGAACTGCCGCTCCGGTCGGAAGCGGTCCGCCGCCCGTACTACACTCTGGTTCGACATATCATCTCCCAGCGCGATCCCGGCACTCGGAAGCAATATGTTTTTAATCCCAGGATGCTGCCGCACGGCGCGCATTCCACGGTGGTCTGGTGCTGCCGGTACTCGGCTTCATTTTCCTGCCGCTAACCACGATCGTATACGCCTGGGAACTTAACAGCGGCATGCCGACGGCGGGAATCAATCTTTTGTGACTGTTGATCGCGGTGATCATTGATCTGGGCGGGGTGGGCGGCGGCGCGCATCGCCAATCGCGGCGCTGGTAGACGCGGTTCCCGGAGAAGTGCCCCGCCGCGTCTACAATCTCGGGCTCGGCGCGGTTTCCACGAACGTCCGGATCACCACGTTGCGGAAACTGGCAGTGGAAGCCATCGACAACGGGCTGCTGGCGCCAGAGTTGGCCAAGGGGATCACGCGCGTAAAGGGAGTGGCATCCAAGGGCGTCGATTCGGTGGTCGGGTGGAAAGGATCAGGGTGTCGGATTCGACGGGGCGCTCGAGCAACGTTCGGTTGTCTTCGTCTTCGCTTTACAATTTAGCGCCGTGCTCAATCACCCAGCACGAGAACGCAGCGCCTCTTCAGTTCGCTCGATCACTCGCTAGTCGTGCAGGACGATATTCAGCAATGAACTGTGAATCTTCAGGCCACCGTTGTAGTCAATGAATCCCAGCTTGCGGAATCGGTTCATGAAAAAGCTGACTCTCGAACGTGTGGTGCCAATGATTTCGGCCAGCGTCTCCTGATTGATCTTTGGGATGACCGTTAGCGGTACGCCTTCCTTCCCGAAGTTTGCCAGCAGCAGAAGCACTCGTGCCGGCCTCTTCTCGCTGGAGTTAAACAATTGGTCAACCAGATCTTCCTCAATCTTGATGTTCCGGGAGAGGAGATGCGCCACGAATAGTTCTGTGAATGAAGGTTCTTCGTGGAGAAGCCTGAGCACTGCCGTCTTCTCCAGTTTCATGACCGAGCACGCCGACATTGCAATTGCGCTTGCCATACGTACCGGCTGTCCCGCCAAGCATCCTTCACCACAGAAATCGCCGTCTCCCAAAATGGCGACGACTGCTTCCTTTCCTCGCTTGGAGACGACGGTGAGCTTGACCTTGCCTTCCTTGATATAGAAGATGGCATCTGCCGGTTCGCCTTGAACAAAAATGCTGTCGTTGGTACGGTATTCAGCACCCGTTCTTCCACCGTTGGCCTTGATCAGAAAGACCTTCAGATCGAAAGGGGGTTGGACGTTCTTGTCGGTTCCATGTTCCACATTGCACCTTCCATTCAGAAAATAGTCCAAATGAAAACTTGTTGCAAGTGCTATACCGGCAACGACTTCTGGGGCGCTTGGCTGGTGGGCCACGCCGACGTTGCGTTCGAAAGCCAGTCCAGCAAATTCGCAACATGTATAGTCCGTTATGATTGCTGTAATTAGCGCGTAACAACCAGATCGCCGCATCCATATGCGGCGTCTTTTCCTTTACATTCGCGGCGAAATTGACCTTACGCATCGTCTGGCTTCTTCCACGAATCACGCTTGCGGAGCTGATCTACCAGGCGTTCGAGTTCCAGCAAATCCGCAACGCGGAAGAGCGCACGATACTCGCCTATGACGATCTCCGGATCGGGAGCAACGAGATCCGTCCATTGCGGCGGAACCGAGCAGACCGTGACATCATCGACCCGGAGCAGGAGACGTCTTCCGTAACGGTTGTATCGCTCGCCCACGCAAGCGACCTCCCTGCCGCTGAGCGGATGGAATGGATGCGTGATGCGCACAAGACGCATCGCTGGGACCGAAGCACCTGCACTCCGGGTTGAGCTACAAGCGGCTTTCCAAGGGGCGATTCGTGTGGTGGCCGGAAGCGAGCGGACCGACCAAACCGCTGGAAGCCTACGAGGCCCAGTTGCTGATGGCGGCGGGCGATGTGTCGCGCGTGCGAGCGGCACCGATGTGGCGTCGCGTGAATGCGCTGAAGTAAGAGTCGTAAACTTTCGGCACGACACGCTCTCACCCCTTGCGTTCCAAAAACGGTTGCTGCATACTGCTGGCAATGGCAGAGTACCGATATCGCGGCCGGCAGATCAGCCAGGCAGACATCCTTTATATACGTGCGCTGATCGCGCAGCACCCGAATGAGAGCCGGCGCCGGCTCTCGGCCCGGCTGTGTGAAGCCTGGCAGTGGCGGCAGGCCAATGGCGCGTTGCGTGACATGGTCTGTCGCGGCCTGCTGTTGCTGCTGGAGCGGGCCGGTGAGATCACGTTGCCGCCGGTGAGTTACGTGCGCCACAATCCGCTGGCGCATCGCGTGCGGCCGGAGCCAGTCTTGATCGACACTATGCCGATCGAGGAGCGGTTGCGCAACTTACAGCCGCTCGCGTTCGAACCGGTGCGGCGCACGGCCGATGAGCCGCTGTTCAATAGCCTGATGGAGGAGCATCACTATCTCGGCTACGAACAACCGGTGGGTGAGCATCTGAAGTATCTGGTGTGGGCGCAAGGCAGGCCCGTCGCTTGTGCGGCATGGTCGAGCGCGCCGCGGCACATCGGTGCGCGCGACCGCTACATCGGCTGGAGCGCCGAAGCACGCCGCCGCAACCTTCGCTTCATTGCCTACAACACGCGGTTTCTGATTCTGCCGTGGGTGAAGGTGAAGCACTTGGCGTCGCATATTCTGGGGCGCATGGCGGCGCGGATCTCGGATGACTGGCAGCAGATGTACGGGCATCCGATTTACTTTCTGGAAACTTTCGTCGATCCGGAGCGATTCCGCGGGACGTGCTACCGCGCGGCCAACTGGGTTTGGCTGGGGAAAACGACGGGGCGCGGCAAGCAGTCGAACAGTTATGTGCCGAACCGATCGATCAAAGAGGTTCTGGGATATCCGTTGAGCAGGCGGTTTCGCGAACTGTTGGAGGGGCAGGATGAAAGCAGTCAGACGACGTGTGGATGTCAACCTGGAGGAACTGGACCGGGTGCTGGACCAGGCGCGCGAAGCACCGTTGAGCGAGGCCGATTACGACAAGCTCAAGAGTGCGTTGCATGTGCTGGCGGCGATGCTGGTGCGGCCGCGCAGCACAGAGAAGACCAGCGCCGTGCTGGAGGAGACTGCTGAAGCAGCAGGCGCGCGGCAGCCGAATCCGGACACAGCACCTACGCCGGGACACGGGCGCAATGCGGCTGAGGCGTTTGGCGGCGCGCGGAAGATTGCCATCGTGCACCAACAGCTGAAGCATGGGGACCGCTGCCCAGAGTGTGAGAGAGGCAACGTGTACGAACAGAAAGAGCCGAAAACTCTGGTGCGGATGGTGGGGCAGGCGCCGTTGGCAGCCACGGTCTATTCGCTGGAGCGGTTGCGCTGCGGGGTGTGCGGGCAAGTGTTCACAGCGCAGGAACCAGAGGGGGTGGGGCCGGAGAAGTACGATGAGACGGCCGCGGCGATGATTGCGCAGCTCAAGTACGGCAGCGGGATTCCGTTCTACCGGCTGGAACGGCTCGAAGACCAACTGGGGATTCCGCTGCCGGCGGCGACGCAGTGGGAGATTGTCGAGGAGGCAGCGGAGGTAATCAAACCGGTGCGCTATGAGCTGATCCGGCAGGCGGCGCAGGGCGAGGTGCTCCACAACTTACTCGATTCATGCAGCCGCATGGCCGAGCTGTCTTGCGGCAAGCGATTCGCGAGGCGCCGCTGCCCGCTTGCGCCGTGTCAGCTCAAAGCAGCGCATGTACAGCCCCGCCGTGTTGCTCCACACCATTGTGCGGCCCAGCTTGTAGGCGTTAGCGCTCATCGCTTTGCGGCGCGTTCCATCGCGCAATAACCCACTCACCTCACGCGCAATCGCCCTCGGGTCTGCGAATGGCACCAGTACGCCACGCTGGTCCCTTAGCAATTCGGCGGCATGCCAATACGGCGTTGAGATCACGGCTTTGCCCGCGCCAAACGCATACGCCAATGTTCCCGACGTTATCTGGGCTTCGTCCAGATAAGGAGTAACGTAAAGATCCGCCGCTCCAATGAACTCGGTCAGTTCCTTCAGATCCACAAAGCGGTTGTGGAAGATGACGTTGTTCTCCAATTTGTTTTTCCTGACGATAGCCTCGAGGCCGAGGCGATAGGTTTCGCCTCGCGTGCGCAACTCGTTGGGGTGGGTGGCGCCCAGCAAAATATAGACCACGTTGGGAAACTCCGCCAAAACGTCGGGAAGAGCATTGAGCACATGCTCAATCCCCTTGTTCGGCGAAAGCAACCCGAACGTCAGCAATACCTTTCTTCCGCCCACGCCGAACTGGTCCTTATAATCATCCGGGGCGACAAATGTTACGTCGGGAATACCATGCGGGATGAGATCGATCTTGGCCGGTGGCGCCTGGTACACCTCTCGCAAGAGGGTTCGTCCCCGCTCCGTCATGACTACCAGCCGGGTTGAGTGCGCGACCAATTTCTGCATCACGCGATACTGGTCGGCGTTCGGTTTGAGGAGAACGGTGTGGAGCGTAGTGACGACCGGCGCGTTCAGTTCGCGCAGCAGGGCCAATAAGTGACTGCCGGCGGGCCCGCCAAATATTCCGAACTCGTGCTGGACCGAGACAATGTCCACGTCGCTGGAGTTCAGGAAGTGGGCGGCGCGCCGGTAAGAATCCAGATCCTGTTCCTCAATCTCGAAGCGAACAACGCACGGATACTGATAGCACCCACTGATGTCATTAACCGGTACCGCGAAACACCGGGCCTGGGGATGCCGCGCCGCCACAGCCCCCAGCAGGTCGGATGTAAACGTGGCAATACCGCATTTGCGCGGCAAGTAATCGCCGAGAAACGCGATGGTTCGAATGCTGGAGCCTGTTTTCACAACTGGACCCACCTTCCTCCCGCTCTTGGCCGTCGCAATAGCCAGCGGTTCAGCTAATGGTGATGATGAGCGCAGAACCGCTCATTCACGCCGCATTGAGGAGAGTTGCACTGACAGAGTCCGTTCTCTCCTGCCCATCCCGATCGGCAACTCCCTGGCACTGGATACAACGCAGCGCCCACGGCACGGCCGCTAGACGTTTTGGGCGGATCGCCGATTCGCACTCAATACAGGTTCCAAAGCTGCCGTCCTGAATCCGTCGCAATGCAGCTTTCACGTCACGCAGCAGACTGGACTCGCGGTCCACGTTTCGCATCGCCAGATCTCGCTCCGACGCGTACTGAATTTCATCCATTTGGTCCGCGCTCTTCTCGATTGCGAGGCCGTCTCGCTTGCGCAATAACTAAACCAATTCGGCCGCTCTTCGTTCCAGGATCTCTTGGAACGTACCCATCTCGGTGTGTGCTATCTTCATGCGATCTTCTTCCGCCCGCACGGGCCAACCAGCCGTCTCTTGCACGAGATCCTCCATATTGGATCTGCCGCTGTTGAAGGTCGAGTAGGCCGAGGTGGTGTGCAGTTAGCGGAGATTCACCCGAGCCGAGATGCAAACGCTGCGTCTGAGATGCAGGATTTGCCGACCCGTACGCCTGCAGGGCGGAACCCGGGGGACGATGTCGCGTGCGGCCGCCAGAGGTGGCGGTTGCCTGACCCTGCCGTTCGCTACACTCTCTCGTCCAGGACGGCAAGTCCCACGATAACAATTAGTTGCAATTGAAACCCCATAGACGCCACGGTCGCTGCGAAATCCAGCGACTCACTGCTAACAGCTCTATCGAAACTGCTCCAGCGGCGGCTTCTGGCCAACTCCGGAGAACCATCCTGCCGGAGCACTTCCGATAGAGTTCTGGTGTTATGCGGCCAAGTGGTGCTGGCGGCCTCAAAAATGCTGTATTTGGCGCGTCCCGCTAAATGCGGTGAACAGATTGGAGGGAAGGCGTCCCGAGTCTAGTTGAAGGTTGGTAAGCGGCGGTGGCGCCGGTTTCGATAGAATCCGGTTGCCAACTCGAATCCGAAAGGGGAGCCAACCGCCGTGAAGAAACCTTATCACATC
>Ga0187891_1002564_pt1 | contig 13664 bp, 10 predicted proteins | sample June2016WEW_21_4_FD_132990 | JGI IMG/M metagenome (GOLD analysis project Ga0187891, IMG submission 132990) | Peatland microbial communities from SPRUCE experiment site at the Marcell Experimental Forest, Minnesota, USA - June2016WEW_21_40 | ecosystem: Environmental > Terrestrial > Soil >... | reverse complement strand
TGCCGCGAACTCGTCATGCGGACTTCTGAACCAAAGCCACACTAGATCAATACGTTGCTAGTGTCCTTCGATTCCGAAGTTCGCAAACGAGGGTGCCGCATAATGATGCGAACTTCGGAATCGAAGGACACTAGGTCCCGTTCGTCCGTTCGAGAACCGAGTTCGAGAACCGAGGGAGTTGCCGTGCCGACACCGATTCATCGCGCCGCACGGGTTTTTCGCGGGCATCCCGCGATCGGCTATGTCGTCGCTTTCGTGTCGGTCGGCCTCGCCACCGCGCTGCAATGGTGGGCGAGCGACCTTTATCAAGGCGCGCCGTTTCTGACGATCTATCCGGCCGTCATCGTGACCGCCTTCGTCGGCGGCTATCCGGCCGGCTTGCTCAGCGCCGTGTTGGCCGGCCTGTCGCAATGGTATTTCTTCATCCCGCAATACCATTGGCTCGCCGTTCTCACTTACGTGGTGGATGCCGTCGTTTGCGTGCTGTTGATCGAATACGTCAATCGCAGCCTGGAAAAGGAAACCGAGGCCAAACAACGTCAAACCCTGCTCAGGGAGGAATTGCAGCATCGTATCCAAAATCTGTTCGCCGTCATTCAAGCCATCATTCGTTTCAGCCTGCCGAACAATGAGGCTCGGGTTTCAGCGGCCGCGATCAAGGACGGGCTGCTGGACAGGCTGCAAGCGCTGGTCGATGCCAACCGGCATGTCAGCGACTCCACGGGCGAGGTCGCGCTCATCGACCTTATCCACGATCAAATGCGCATTTTCGCCGACCGCTACACGGTGTACGGCCGGCCGCAGGTGACGCTCAATCCGCAGCTGACGCAGAATTTCTCCCTGATCCTGCACGAGCTGGTCACCAATTCGCTGAAGTACGGCGCTTTGTCGGCTGCCGACGGCTCCGTTCAAATCAAACTGCAGGAAGTTCCGGCCGGCGTGCTGTTCGACTGGACAGAAACCGGCGGTCCGGCCGTCAGTGCGCCACCCGCCGACGGCTCCGGCGGCGGTTTCGGCTCGCGTATTCTCGGCCCGTTTGCACAGAGCTTCTGCGCCGACGTCGCCATCGCCTACGAGCCAACGGGCCTGCATTACAGTTTGCAACTGCCCCGCTAGCAAAGCGTGTAGCCGTGAAACCTCCCAAGCGAACCGGCATGTGTGGCCGATCAGACCGCAGGCCAATTTGATCCATATCAAGGCGGCGGGCGCCACGGCGCTTACATTGTAGCTGCGGCTCGTAAGACATTTCCTCCCTGTGGGACTTGAGCCGAGCGGCCTCGACCGAACCTTCACACCTCTGGGTGGTTCCGGTCGGGGCCGCTTTTTATTGCGCGTTCTGGAACTTGCTAGCGCCGGCCCGTCCGCACCGCCGGCAGCGTCTGCCGCACTTTGCCGATCTCGGCCCAGGCGTCGTCTTTGAGGCGCCTCTTGATATCGCGCAGGGTGAAGTCGTTGCCGCCGATGGTCCGCGGCAGCCGCTCCCAGGTGACCGGCGTCGAGACCGGCGCGCCGGGCCGCGCGCGGGTCGAATACGGCGCCACCGCGGTTGCCTCGCGCGAGTTGCGCAAATAGTCGATGAAGATGCGGCCGTCGCGCAGCGACTTCGTTATCTTGGCGAGATAAAGCCTTGGGCTATCCGCGGCCATCGCCGCGGCGATGCGCTGGGTAAACAGCTTGGCCGTATCCCAGTCGGCGTCGGCGATCGGCACCACCACATGCACGCCCTTGCCGCCGGTCAGCTTGACGAAGCTCTCGAGCTTTTCCGCTTTGAGCCGCTCGCGCGTCTCGCGCGCCGCCGCGACGATCTGCGGCCAGGCGACGCCCTCCCCCGGATCGAGATCGAAGACGAGCCGGTCGCAGGTCTCCAGGCTGTCGAGCCGCGAGCCGCGCACGTGAATCTCCAAGGCCCCGGATTGCACCAGCGCGATGAGGTCGTCGAGCGTCTCGACCGCGATCACGTCGCGATCCTTGCCGGCGACGGCATGGCGCAGCGGCGACGACTTCACGTTCCAGGCAATGTGCTTCTGGAAGAAAGTCTCGCCGCCGACGCCTTCCGGCGCCCGCACCAGCGACAGCGCGCGGCCGAGAATGTGCGGCCTTATCCAGTCCCAGACGCTGACGTAATATTCGGCCAGATCCTGCTTGGTCACGCCGACGTCCGGCCAATAGACGCGGTCGGGATGGGTCAAATGCAGCCGGGGCGCTTCGTTGCTGTTGTCCTTTTTGCTTGCGTGCGCGAGGCGCCCGCGCGGCGGATCCTTGGCCACCGCCGGCACCTCGCGCACGACTTCGCTCGCCGCTTTGTCCTCGCGGATGCCTTTGAACGAGGCCTGCCGCAGCACGCCGCCGTGGGTGACGCCGGCGAACTCGGCCTCGACGACGAGCTTCGGCTCGACCCAGACCACGTCCTTGCGCCGCTCGTCCGGCGGCAGCGCGACCGGCCGCCGCTCGGTGCGGAGCGCTTGCAGACGCTTGAACAGATCGCGCGCCATTTTCTGCGTGTAGCCGGTGCCGATGCGCCCGGCATAGCGGAGCTCGCCGTTCTCGTGCACCGCCACCGTCAGCGCGCCGATCGCCTTAGGCAACGCCGTCGACGGCGTGTAGCCGGCAACGATGAATTCCTGGCGGCCATGGCATTTGCTCTTGACGAAGTTGTCCGTCCGGCCGGAGCGATAAGGCGCGTCGCGGCGCTTCGACACGATGCCTTCGAGTCCCATCTCGCAGGCATGCCGCAGGATCAGCGGCCCGGCCTCGTCGAAATCGTCGGTGTAACGGATGATGCCGCCGCCGGCGTTGCCTTGCAGCAGGCGCGCCAGCGCGGCCTTGCGCGCGACGAGCGGCTCCGTTGTCAGATCGCGGCCGTCGAGATGCAACAGGTCGAAGACGTAATAGGCGAAGCGGTCGGTGCGGCCGTCCTTCAAGTCGGTCTGCAACAGCGAGAAATTGCTGATGCCGTGCTCGTCTTCCACGACCACTTCGCCGTCAATGAGCGCGGTTTCGGCGGGAAGCGCCGCCACCGCCGCGGCGACCGGCTGGAACCGGTGCGTCCAATCCTGCTGCTTGCGCGTCAACAGCCGCACGCGGCCGCGATCGAGCCGCGCCTCCATGCGGTAGCCGTCGAATTTGATCTCGTGCAGCCATTCCGGGCCGCTCGGCGCTTGCTCGTAAAGCGTGGCGAGACTGAGCGGGACAAACTCAGGCAATGTCGAATTGGCAGCGGCGGCAGCCGGCTTTTTTCTGCCGCGCTTACTGTCGACGCTGCGCGCGCTCGCCTTCGCCTTGGCTCGCGGTCTTGCCGCCGGCTTTGCCGCGATTTGTTTGATCCGCTGCTTGAACGCCGCCGCGCCATCCGCTTTGGTGCCGGCGGCGGGACGGCTGTGCCAGACCCGCTTCGCGCCTTTGCCCGCCGCGATCTCCTCGATCGAGCGGCCGGTCGTCACCGAAAGCGGCTGTTCCTCCAGAATATCCGCATCATGCGGTCCGCGCGCTTCGTCGTCCTTGCCCTTGATGAGCAGCCAGTTTTCATGGCGCTCGCCGTCGCGCGCATGCATGCGCACCAGATGCCAGCGGCCGTGCAGCTTCTCGCCGTCGAGGTCGAAAACCAGGTGGCCTTTGGCGTAGCCCTTGTGCGGATCGCCCTCGGGACTCCATTTGCCGCGATCCCAGATCATGACGGTGCCGCCGCCATATTCGCCTTGCGGAATGGTGCCCTCGAAGGCGTTGTACTCGATCGGATGGTCCTCGACGTGGACGGCAAGGCGTTTTTCGCCGGGATCGAGGCTCGGGCCTCGCGTCACCGCCCAGCTCTTCATCACGCCGTCGAGTTCGAGCCGCAAATCGTAATGCAGCCGCCGCGCGGCATGTTTCTGAATCACATAACGGTGCCCGCCGCGCGGGCCTTTGCGGCCGCGCGGCTCCGCCGTCACGCCGAACTGCCGTTTTTTTCGGTAAATCTCGAGAGCCACGATCGGTCAACCTGCGTTTGCGGTGCTTGGCCTCTGATGGCCGGTTGCGGAATTCGCGGGCGTTCGCCGCACATTGTCCGCGGCGCACGAGGAAATCCAAGGGGTCACCAGTAACTTCATCATTCTGATGCGGTTTTTCGATTGGAAGTTCCTCTGTCATATTTGCTTAAGGCAAGTTTTACCTAGTTCTTTTACACACCGTAAAATTGTAATTCGTATACGTTTCCGGGGGGGGCAAAGGTCATCCAAGGGGCTTTTCAATGCGCTCTCTTGTCTTGCGGTTTGTGACAGACCAATCGGCTGCGACGGCGATCGAGTACGGCCTCATCGCGGCCGGTATCGCCGTTGCCATTATCGCGGTCGTCGCCGGTCTTGGCACCCAACTGAACACGGTTTTTTCGAGCATTTCGACCCAGCTCCAGTAAGTTCGTAGAGAGGGGCTGGGCCGAGATGCGGCTGTCATAGGCGGCGCGTTGGCCCGGCTTTGGGCCGGCGCGTGCGCCGGCTTTCCGCCGCGCGCAGCCTTTCCGCAGGATCGGTCCCTTTTGCCGGCCGGCGGCATCGCCAAATTTGCCCTTTTCGACAGTGGCTTTGTCCGAACCAACCCCTATATCCCGCGTTGCGGAGTATAGGGGGCGTACGGTCCGAATATGCCCCAGCGAGCCAGACAGCCACACGCCGGAAATTCAAACTGAGACACGACCGGCCCGCGACCCAAATTGCGTTGCCAGCCTATAATGGTGTAAAGACTGAGGGTTTACGCGTAAGAGCCGAGCGCATCGGCGCTTGGCCCGAACGATCGCCATTTAGGCCCGCGCGAGGCCCGCGAGGCCAACGAGGCTAATAAGAAGGAGTATTCGCGTGACCGTTCCGTCCAAGACCCCATTGCTGGATCTGGTCAAAACGCCAAGCGACCTCCGGCGCCTCGAAGAAGGCCAGCTGCGCCAGCTTGCCGATGAGCTGCGGCGGGAGACGATCGACGCCGTTTCGGTCACCGGCGGTCATCTCGGCGCCGGTCTCGGCGTGGTCGAGCTGACTGTGGCGCTGCATTACGTGTTCGATACGCCGCGCGATCGACTGGTCTGGGACGTCGGCCATCAAGCCTATCCGCATAAGATTCTCACCGGCCGCCGCGACCGCATCCGCACGTTGCGGCAGGGCGGCGGCCTGTCCGGTTTCACCAAGCGCGCCGAGAGCGAATACGATCCGTTCGGCGCCGCCCACTCCTCGACCTCGATTTCCGCCGGCCTCGGCATGGCGGTTGCCCGCGATCTCGCCGGCAAGAACAACAACGTGATCGCGGTCATCGGCGACGGCGCCATGTCGGCCGGCATGGCCTATGAGGCGATGAACAATGCCGGCGCGATCAATTCCCGGCTCATCGTCGTGCTCAACGACAACGACATGTCGATTGCGCCGCCGGTCGGCGCGCTGTCGGCCTACCTCGCGCGCCGCGTCTCCGGACGCGGCTATCGCAGTTTGCGCCACATCGTCCGCCAGATCGCCAAGCGGTTGCCGAGCAGGATGCTGGAGAAGCGCGCGCTTGCCATCGAGGAATATGCGCGCGGGCTCGTCACCGGCGGCACGCTGTTCGACGAACTCGGCTTCTTCTATGTCGGGCCGATCGACGGCCACAACATCGATCATCTGCTGCCGGTGCTGAAAAACGTGCGCGACGCCGAGAACGGGCCGTTCCTGGTTCACGTCGTCACCAAGAAAGGCAAGGGCTACCCGCCGGCGGAAAAATCCGCCGACAAGTACCACGGCGTGGTGAAGTTCGACGTCGCCACCGGCGCCCAGGTGAAATCGAAACCGACGGCGCCGGCGTACCAGAAGGTCTATGGGGAAAGCCTGATCAAGGAAGCGCGCAAGGATCCGAAGATCGTCGCCATCACCGCGGCGATGCCCTCGGGCACCGGCGTCGACCTGTTCCAAAAGGAGTTTCCCGCGCGCACGTTCGACGTCGGCATTGCCGAGCAGCATGGCGTCACTTTCGCCGCCGGGCTCGCCACCGAAGGCTTCAAGCCGTTCGCGACGATCTACTCGACATTCCTGCAGCGCGCCTACGACCAGGTGGTGCACGACGTCGCCATCCAGCGGCTGCCGGTGCGCTTCGCCATGGATCGGGCCGGGCTGGTCGGCGCCGACGGGCCGACGCACGCCGGCGCCTTCGATGTCGCCTATCTGGGCTGCCTGCCGGGCTTCGTGCTGATGGCGGCGGCTGACGAAGCCGAGCTGGTGCACATGGTGTCAACGGCCGTGGCAATCGACGATCGGCCTTCGGCGCTGCGCTATCCGCGCGGCGAAGGCCTCGGCGTGCCGATGCCGGAAGAAGGCCGGCCGCTCGAAATCGGCAAGGGACGCATCCTGCGTGAAGGCACCAAGGTCGCGCTGTTCTCGTATGGCGCGCGGCTCGGCGAATGCCTCAAGGCGGCGGACGAATTGGCGGCGCACGGCCTGTCGACCACGGTCGCCGACGCGCGTTTTGCCAAGCCGCTGGATGTCGATCTCTTGCTGCGGCTCGCGCGCGAACACGAGGTGCTGTTGACCATCGAGGAAGGTTCGATCGGCGGCTTCGGCTCGTTCGTGCTGCAATCGCTCGCCGAGCACGGCCTGCTCGATCGCGGCCTCAAGGTTCGCAGCATGGTGCTGCCCGACATCTTCATCGATCAGGACTCGCCGAACGCGATGTACGCCAAGGCCGGACTCGATGCCAAAGGCATCGTCCACAAGGCGTTCGAAGCGCTGGGCCAGAACATCCGCGGCGAGGCGGTGAAGCTCGTCAGGTAATATTCTGTAATCAGCACGGACTAGGTTCCGTCATCCTGAGGTGCGAGCGAAGCGAGCCTCGAAGGATGACGGTGAAAGTTATGACCACGCGAGAGCGCGCCGATCGCCTTTTGGTCGCGCGCGGCCTGTTCGACAGCCGCGCCCGCGCGCAGGCCGCCATCGCCGCCGGCCGGGTGACCGCTGACGGCGTGCCGGTGCGCAAGGCGTCGGACACCATCTCCTCCACCGCCGCGATCGAGGCCGCGCTCGAGCATCCCTATGTGTCGCGCGGCGGCGTCAAGCTTGCGGCGGCGCTCGATCATTTTCAGCTCGATGTCAGCGGCCACGTCTGTCTCGACGTCGGCGCCTCGACCGGCGGCTTCAGCGAGGTGCTCGTTGCGCGCGGCGCGCGGCGCGTTTACGCCATCGACGTCGGCAGCGGCCAGCTGCACGCTTCGCTGCGCGGTCGGGCCGAGATCGTGTCGATGGAAAGAACCGACATACGCAAGCTCGATGCCGCGCGGTTTGCGGAGCTGGCGGATTTTGCCACCGTCGATGTCAGCTTCATTTCGCTGAAACTTGTGCTCCCTGCGATTGGACATCTGCTGACGCCGCGCGCCACGCTGGTGGCGCTGATCAAGCCGCAATTCGAGGCGCAGCGCCGTGACATCAAGAAAGGCATCGTGCGCGGCCCGGCGGTCCATGACGCAGTCTGCGCCGATATCGCCGCGTTCCTGAGCTCGCTGGGCTGGCGCATCGGCGGCCTCCTGCCATCGCCGATCCTGGGCGGCGACGGCAATCGCGAATTCTTCATCGAGGCGGCGCGTGGTTGAGCGGCTCCTGATCGATCGGCTCGGCCATCGCGGCGACGGCGTCGCCGACGGCTCCGCCGGCGCGATCTATATTCCCGGCGCGCTGCCCGGCGAAACGGTCGAGGTCGAAGAAGTCGCCGGCCATCCCGACCGGCGGCGGCTTCTGCACATCGACACGCCGAGCCCGGCGCGCATCGCGCCGATCTGTCCGCATTTCGGCGTCTGCGGCGGCTGCGCCGTGCAGCACTGGGACGCCGCCCCTTATCGCGCCTGGAAGCGCGACCTGGTCGTCGAGGCGCTGCGCCTGGCCGGGCTCGACGCGCCGGTCGCCGAGCTTATCGACGCGCACGGCAACGGCCGCCGCCGCGCCGTATTTCACGCCCGGCGCGGCACGCACGGTGTGCTCGAGGTCGGCTTTTCGGCGGCGCGCGCCCACCATCTGGTTGCGATCGACCGCTGCCCGATCCTGGCGCCACAGCTCGGCGGCGCCATCGACGCCGCCTGGGCCATCGCCGAGGTGCTCGACCCGGCGAACAAACCGCTCGACATCCACGTCACCGCGACCGATGCCGGCCTCGACATCGACGCGCGCGGCTCGGGCCCGCTGACGGCGCCGCTGATGACGGCGCTGGCGCGCGTCGCCGCCACGCATGATCTGGCGCGGCTGACCCGCCACGGCGAACTGATCGCGCTCAAGCGCGCGCCGACATTGCGCATGGGCAAGGCGACCGTACCGTTGCCGCCTGCCGCGTTTCTGCAGGCGACCGCCGCAGGCGAGGCCGCGCTGGCGCAGCTTGTCCTTGATTTTTGCGGCGGCGTCGCGCGCGTTGCCGACCTTTTTTCCGGCATCGGCCCGTTCGCGCTGCGGCTCGCCGAGCGCGCGCGGGTCGCCGCCGTCGATGACGATGACGCCGCGCTCGCCGCGCTCAAACGCGCCGCCGCATCGACCGCCGGCCTCAAGCCGGTGGACGTCGAGCGCCGCGATCTGTTCCGCCGCCCGCTGACGGCGGCGGAGCTCAAAAACTTCGATGCCGTCGTCTTCGACCCGCCGCGGCAGGGCGCGCAAGCCCAAGCGCGCGAACTCGCCTTAAGCGGCGTGCCGCTGATCGTCGCGGTATCGTGCAATCCGGCAACGTTTGCGCGCGACGCGAGCGAACTTGTCCGCGCCGGCTATCGGCTGATCGAGGTTACGCCGGTCGATCAATTCCGCTACGCGGCGCACGTCGAGATCGTGGCGCGGCTGGAAAAGTAGCCCGTCGTTTCAATATGTGGGCAAGGTGCCGCCGTTCCTCATCAATTCCCCGGCACCGGCGATGCCCTCGCTGTATCGGATTAGCGCATAATTTTTCATCCGCCATTGTGCTTTACCTTCTGACGCCCCAAGTAACAGATACTGGCAAGCAGCGGCTTGTCCGAGAGCTGCGACAAAATCGGCGACGTACCGAAGTCCCCGGTCCCCACATTGGCAGCCCTGGTGCCGTCGGCAGGCACAATAACACTTCAGCTAGAGAACACTTCAACTGGCGTTGCGTTCGCGGGCAGGTGCATGAGCACCCAGGCATCCGAGCAGTGCCGACGCACGCCTCCTTCTCATCGAAGGGCGAAAACGATCCAAATTCGAGGGTCACAGACAAACAGTTCTCACCGACATCTGGCGCTGAGGGCGGCGTCAGGAGGTCCAACCAAAACCGCCTTCTAAGGATTAAGTGTCATGACGGAAACGACCACTGCCGCCACCAAAGCCAAGACGACGAAGCACGCCGCCTCCCCGTTTGGCCTGCCGGACTACGGGATGCCGAAATTCGAGCTGCCGAAATTCGACCTGCCGAATATGGAAATGCCGGAGGCGTTTCGTGAGATGACCGAGAAGGGCGTCGCGCATGCCAAGGACAGCTACGCGAAGGCGAAAGTGGCCAGCGAGGAAGCAGCCGACCTGCTCGAAAACACCTATGCGACCGTGGCCAAAGGCGCCACAGACTACAATCTCAAGCTTATTGAGATCGCCCGTACCAACACTCGCGCCGCCTTTGACTACGCCCATGAGCTGTGGAGCGTGAAGTCCCCGTCGGAGTTTATCGAGCTGGCGACCGCGCACATGCGCAAGCAATTCGATATCGCTTCCGCGCAGAATAAGGAGCTTTGCGCGCTCGCCCAGGAGATAGCGACTGAGGCTGCCGGCACAATCAAGACAGGCGTGTCCAAGGCATTCAATAAGGCCGCCTGATCGCTAAGGGAAATATCGAGGCCCACAGGACAAACAACGATCAGTTTTCCAATTGCCAGACTTTTTGACGAACCCGTAGGAGGACACCATGAAATTCCGACCGCTTCACGACCGCGTTGTCATCGAGCGAATCGATGCCGAGGCAAAGACCGCCGGTGGCATCATCATTCCCGACACCGCCCAGGAGAAGCCGCAGCAGGGCAAGGTCATAGCCGTTGGACCGGGCGGCCGCGACGAGAGCGGCAAGCTCATCCCCGTCGACGTCAAGGTCGGCGACCGCATCCTGTTCGGCAAATGGTCGGGCACCGAGGTCAAAATCGATGGTGTCGAGTACCTCATCATGAAAGAAAGCGACATTATGGGGGTGCTGGTCGAGACCGAGGCCAAGAATGAGGCCAGGAAGAAGGCTGCCTGATTGCGCTTTCCAAATTCTTGTCCTGAGTACGCCGTGAAGCGGTCGCCTCGAAGGCCACGAAGTAGTCGGATCGATAATCCTCATCTTTGGGGCTCGCCCAACAATCGTTCCTCGAGATGAGGTCAAACAAAAAAGGAATACTGCGATGTCAGCCAAGGAAGTGAAATTCTCGGTCGACGCACGTGACAGAATGTTGCACGGCATCGATACACTCACCCACGCGGTACGCGTGACGCTTGGCCCCAAGGGCCGCAACGTCGTGCTCGACAAATCCTACGGTGCGCCTCGCATCACCAAGGACGGCGTCACCGTCGCCAAGGAGATCGAGCTGGAGGACAAGTTCGAGAACATGGGCGCGCAGATGGTGCGCGAGGTGGCCTCGAAGACGTCCGACGAGGCAGGTGACGGAACCACCACTGCGACCATCCTCGCTCACGCGATCGTCAGGGAAGGCGCCAAGGCCGTTGCCGCCGGCATGAACCCGATGGACCTCAAGCGCGGCGTCGATCTCGCGGTCGAGACCATTGTCGCCGACCTGCAGAAGAACTCCAAGAATGTCACCTCGAACGAGGAGATCGCCCAAGTCGGCACCATTTCGGCCAACGGCGATGCGGAGATCGGTCGTTTCATCGCCGATGCGATGAAACGGGTCGGCAACGAAGGCGTGATCACGGTCGAGGAGGCAAAGTCGCTCGCGACCGAGCTTGAAGTGGTCGAGGGCATGCAGTTCGACCGCGGCTATATCTCGCCCTACTTCGTCACCAACGCCGACAAAATGCGGGTCGATATGGAGGACCCCTATATCCTGATCTACGAAAAGAAGCTGTCGGCGCTCAACGAGCTGTTGCCGCTGCTGGAAGCGGTGGTGCAGGCGAGCAAGCCGTTGCTGATCATTGCCGAGGATGTCGAGGGTGAGGCGCTGGCCACCCTCGTGGTCAACAAGCTGCGCGGCGGCCTCAAAGTCGCAGCGGTCAAGGCCCCCGGTTTCGGCGATCGCCGCAAGGCAATGCTCGAGGACATTGCGATCCTCACGGCCGGCACCATGGTCTCCGCCGACCTCGGCATCAAGCTCGAGAACGTAACAATCAATATGCTTGGACGCGCCAAGAAAATGACGATCGACAAGGAGAACACCACGATCATCGGCGGCGCGGGCAAGAAGGCCGACATCCAGGCGCGTATTTCCCAGATCAAGACGCAGATCGAGGAAACCACCTCCGACTACGACCGGGAGAAATTGCAAGAGCGACTGGCCAAGCTGGCCGGCGGCGTCGCAGTGCTCCGGGTCGGCGGCGCGACCGAGATCGAGGTGAAGGAGCGCAAGGACCGCGTCGATGACGCCATGCATGCAACCCGCGCCGCGGTCGAGGAAGGTGTTCTGCCCGGCGGGGGGGTTGCGCTGCTGCGCGGCATCAAGGCTTTGGAGAAGCTCAAAGTCCATAACGACGACCAGCGAACCGGCATTGAAATCGTCAAGAAGGCGATTTCCTGGCCGGCGCGCCAGATCGCGATCAACGCCGGCGAAGATGGCTCAATCGTCGTTGGTAAGATCCTGGAGAAGGACAGCTACGCCTTCGGCTATGACGCTCAGACCGGCGAGTACGGCAACTTGGTGTCGAAGGGCATCATCGACCCGACCAAAGTCGTGCGGGTTGCGCTGCAGGGCGCGGCCTCAATCGCGGGTCTGTTGATTACCACCGAGGCGATGGTCGCCGAACTGCCGAAGAAGCAGAGCCCAGGGATGCCCGGTGGTCCGGGCGGAGGTATGGGCGGAATGGGCGGCATGGACTTCTAATAAGGCGCTCGATCGGTCATTGCGAACGAAGAAGGCCCGGCACGCAATCTGGCAACGTTGGCGCGCGACGCCAGCGAACTTGTCAGCGGCGGCTATCGGCTGACTGAAATCACGCCGGTCGATCAATTCCGCTACGCCGCCCACGTCGAGATCGTGGGGCGGCTGGAGAGATAGCACTTACCATACGGTGCATCCATTGCGCTGCCGCGCCGCGGTCATTTTGATCAGGGGGCGAACGTGTTGAACAGTTCGCGAACACGGTCGCGCGCTGCAGGATCGCCGAGCGCGGCGATCAGGAGCAGTCGCGCTTTCGGCCCTTTGAGATCGCCGGCGAAGATGGCGCCGGCGTCTTCGAGGTCACGCCCGCCGCCGCCGCCGCCATAGACGGGGCTGACACGGCCGATCGGGCAACGCGAGGTGATGACGACCGGCAAACCGTCGCGGCAGACACGCCCCAGCGCCTGGCCGAATTGGGCCGAGACGTTGCCGCGGCCGAAGGCTTCCACGACCAGGCCGTCGATTCCCATCTGGCGAACGGCATCGACCATCGTGCCATCGGCGCCGATGACGGCTTTGAGAATTTCGACGCGCTTGTCGAGCCGCTCGGGACGCAGATGCAGGCCGAGCTGCGGCCGGCGATAAACGATGACGCGGTCGCCGTCGACAATCCCCAGCGCGCCATGATGATAGGACTGGAACGTTTCAACCGCGCTGGTGTGAACCTTGGTGACCTCGCGCGCGCCGTGCAGCTCGCCATTGAAGCAAATCATGGCGCCCAAGCCTTTGGTCACGCCGGCCGCCGCCGCGCGGATGGCGTCGAGGAGATTCCGCGGGCCGTCCGATTGCGGATGATCATGGGCGAGCTGCGCGCCGGTGAAGACCAGCGGCTTTTCCGAATCGACGAGGAGGCCGGCGAGGAAACTCGTTTCCTCCATGGTGTCGGTGCCTTGGGTCACGACGACGCCGTCGATCTCTGGGCGATCGAGCAATTCGCGCAGGCGCCGAACCAAGCCGTCGACGAACGCCAGCGTCATGTTGAAACTGGCAATGGTCGAGAAGTTCTCGAAGGTCAGTCCGGGCAAGTCATCCGGCTTGGCTGCTGAAGAAAGAATAGCCTCGACGCTCTGCGATGCCACGGTGCGGCCGAGCGCGGGATCATAGCGTGAGGCGATCGTGCCGCCCGTTCCGACGATAACGACATGTTTGGCTTTGCTCATTGTGGCCCTCGTCGAACGGGCGGCAAGAGCAAGCGTTACCGCGGTTGTGCTTGCCGAAGGATTGCCGGAGGATTACACGGATTGCGCCCCGTTATGTATCGTACGACCAGTGGGCGACGGAAGCGACTTATGCGGTTGCGTCGCGTCCACGGCATTGGTCGGTCGGCAGGAAAGCGGAGGAAGGCGTCATGGCAAAGGAAATTTTGTGCGGGTTTGGCGTCGACGTCGACGCAGTCGCCGGTTGGCTCGGCTCCTATGGCGGAGAGGACAGCCCGGACGACATCTCGCGGGGGATGTTCGCCGGCGAGGTCGGCAGCCTGCGGTTGCTGAAGCTGTTCGAGCGGTTCGGGATCAAGACGACCTGGTTCATTCCCGGCCACTCGATCGAGACCTTTCCACAGCAGATGAAGGCCGTCGCTCAGGCCGGCCACGAGATCGGGATTCATGGCTACAGTCACGAAAATCCG
>Ga0187891_1002562_pt1 | contig 13666 bp, 15 predicted proteins | sample June2016WEW_21_4_FD_132990 | JGI IMG/M metagenome (GOLD analysis project Ga0187891, IMG submission 132990) | Peatland microbial communities from SPRUCE experiment site at the Marcell Experimental Forest, Minnesota, USA - June2016WEW_21_40 | ecosystem: Environmental > Terrestrial > Soil >... | reverse complement strand
GAATAGGGTATTGGGCTTGGTTTTTTTGTTTGAAAAAAGATTACTCACGAATATTTCCCTTCCTGCAGTCTAAGACAGTTTTATATTTAATTTGAACAATTCTTAAAGCTATGTGATTGTCAACGGGCTACCACAAGGTTATATTACTGCAAAATAAAAGAGCGGATTTGATTGTCTTTTAACGTTTTAACTATCAAATCAGGCTTTTCTTTTTCAAGCTCCAACTGAGAATAAACGCCTGTTAGAACAGCAATGCAGCCCATGTTTGCTGATTTAGCCGCTTTGACACCGAAAATCGAATCCTCGACAACCACGCATTTTTCAGTGTTAACTTTTAGTTTCGATGCAGCTTTTAAGAAAATTTCTGGGTTTGGTTTTGAATGTGAAATTGACTCAACGGTTAGGATTTCGTCAAAGCATTTTTCTAAGCCTTTTGCCTTGAGTAAATGGATGATTACTGAACGGTTATTCATTGATGCCAAAGCCATCTTCTTTTTGCCATGTAACGCTTCCAGAAGTTCTCTTGCGCCTGGAAACAGCTTCACTTGGTCTGTTAACTCGATTTCAAATTGGCTCTTTCGCTCGATTAAATTCTCGATTAATTTTTCGTTAAACGGCCTGTTAGCCTCCCTCAGCAGGTCGCGGAAAGTGTCTGCTGCCCCGATTCCGATGCGACGTTCAATGTATTCGTCGCTGACTTTGCAGTTTATTTCGTGCAGTGTTGTTTGAAATGCGATAACTATTGCTTTCCGCGTGTCGCCTAAGGTTCCGTCCCAATCAAAAATAACCGCTTCAAACATGGCTGATCGGCTAGTTTAAGTTTAGTTTTTCCCTAATCGCTTGGCTTTTCTTGGTGGCTTCTTCGATTGCACGAATCATAGCCGGTCTAATTTGGCTCTGTTCAATCTGGTATATGGCTTCGATGGTTGTGCCTCCTGGGGTTGTGGTCATGTCTTTTATTTTGGATGGGTCTAGTTTTAGTTCGGTGACAAGTTTGCCTGCGCCTACAACGATTTGAGCGGCACAGGTCAGTGCTATGTCCCGCGGCAGCCCCACTTTTAAGCCTGCGTAAGTCATAGCCTCAATGATAATCGACAAGTAGCCGGGTCCACTGCCGCTGACAGCCGTTACTGCATCCATGTACTTCTCATCCATTTCCATGCAGATGCCCATCATGTTCAGGAGCGTTTTAACTTTTTCTTTGTCTTGCTCAGTAACGTTTGCCTCGCAGCAGTAAGCGGTGAAGGCTGCCTGCACCAACGCGCCAAGGTTAGGCATTATGCGGACAATTTTTGCGTCAGGAGCATTCTTCTTCAAAAAGACAAGTGGAACGGTTGCCGCCACGGAGATTAACAGTTTGCCCTTGATTTCTCCGCTGATTTCTTTGAGAACCTTCTCGACGTCGCCGGGTTTGACAATAACGAATACAATGTCTGCGTTGCCGGCGGCTTTTTTATTGTCTGTTGACGTTTTTACTCCAAGAGCTTCGAACTCCTTGAGCCTATCAAGCGCAATGTCAACTGCTGTTATTTTGCCTTCGTAGCCGCCTTTGAGCAGGCTTTTGATGACGGCGCCGCCCATCATGCCGCTGCCAATTACTGTGATTTTATCGTTCATGGTTACTCACTGTTACTTTAACGACTGGCGACTTTGCTCTTAAACTTTTTTTGCACGGAAAACGGTTTGTGTTGGGTTTCGCTTTTCTATCGCTTTTACTATATCGCGCAGGTTGTAAAAAGCAAGGAGAGAGGCTTCGTCGCTCTGCATCCATATTTACAATGGTTTTTTGATGTAAATACTAGACCTCCTCCCTGTCCGGGTCAAGGCGGCTGCTCTCAAGGCTTACCCTCTCGTTCTGCAAGATGAGCCTAATAGACGCCAAACATGATTCAACATAGTGCGCATAAATTTTTTTTTACGCGCTTCCATGCAAAACGGTGCCCAATAAACTGAACTGGCTTAATGCCACTTTGTAAAAACCCGTTATAGGGTGCTGGCGGTTTTTTTGTCGGAATCTGCTAATGTTTTTAGCAGTTTGCAGATTGTTGTTGACGGTGCATTTGTCCTGAATCCTCTTGTGTTAAAGTGCGTCGGCACAGCTTGAAAGCCGCTGTTGCGGAGCGCATTGATGAAGGCTTGTATGGATGGCGATGGGAGCCCAAGTTTTCCGCTTAACTTGTCCACAACATAATAAGTTGCTGGCTCTGCGGCTTCCACTTTGGTTTGGCTGAGGAGTTTTGTGATTCTGGCGCTGTTTTTGAAAGCTACGGTTTTGTTTTCTTTTATCATTAATTCAATGAAGTTTGGGTCAAAGATGCTTCCGAGCCACAGGGGACCTGCATAATCCATTTTTGAGCCGCATTCGGGGCATTGCAGGCTGCTGAAGGGTTGATGTGTGGTTTCTCGGTGGAGGCAGTTGAAGCAGTGCAGGATGTACCCGAGGGTTTTGATGCTTTCATCTGCTTTTTTGGCGCCGTACGCGATTTGAGTGTACAGTCGGATGTAGTGTTCGCTGCTGTGGCTGAAGAGAACTTGGATGCCAATGTCATGTTTCCCGGCTAATGTGGCTGTGCAGCCTGCTAAAAGCCGAACCGCAAGCTCATGGCAGTACTCTGTCCGCATGGGTCTGCCGCCATACTTTCGAATACAGGCTTTAGCATGTACTCCGCACAAAGGCGCTAGGTCTGTTGCTGTGGAAGCTAATAAGCCGTTGTTCCGGATTGCTTGGAGAGCTGAGTCTAAGTATGGCGCTGGGGTGCCAAACGGGTCAACGTCGACAATGTCAAATCTTTTTTTAGGCGAGGCGTTGCAGCTTAAAACGCAGTTCGCGTCCTTATGTTTAACAGTAACCATTTTTTCGAGCCCGTTGATTTGCACGTTGTGCTTTGCAAGTTTGAATGCATGCTCGTTTATGTCGCTGATTAACACTTTTTTTACTCCTTGAATTTCAGCGGCGAAGCGGATTCCGCGGATGCCTTGGCTGGTGAAGGGGTCGCAAATTGAGATTTCTCTGCCAGCGACGCGTTGGTAGCCTTGGAACGCCAAAACTGTTAAGTCACGGTTAAACTCCATGACTGGATTGTAGAAGACGGGCGCTTTAGACGGTGCATAATCGGAAGGGTTCACTCCATAAGCTTCAAGTTTAGGCACTAGCACCTGCACTTTGCCTTCCCTCATTAGTTCACTTGGGAAATCTGCCTTATACTCTTCCATCAGCGACGCTCCGATGCATGTTGCTATGAAAAGAATTTTATCGCTTATCTCCATTTCGCATCTCCCGCCAAATTCCTCTTTTTTCTTTTTTGGTTTCAAATCAATTTACAAGAAAGAATTTGAGTCAGCTGAGAGAAAGAGTACCAGCGGTTAATTTGGCGGTATCTAACATCAAAACAAAAGCTGAAGCAGCCAAGAAATTAGCTTTAAATAGGGAAGATTTTGTTATCCAATCTTCAAAGCTCAATTGTCGAAAAATGATCCCTATCCTTCTTTGCTTGGATGACGCTGTAAGCAATTTAGAGAAAACGGTATTAACTGCTCACAAGGTTCAAAATCAATTTGGAGAAGCTCCAGAATTATACGTTTCTTTCTTTCAATTCATACAACAATGGTACCGCGCAATCGATAAAATGATAAAGTCCATGTTGGAAAACGGTTTTGATGATCCAACTACTAAAATCGATTTGCCAAAATTAGACTTTGGAATTTATATTAATAACGAAGAACAAGAAAAATTTTATCGAGAAGAAGATTTTAGACAACACTTGCGGGAAATGCAAAAACAGGGCAAAATCCAAAAAAATCCTTGGATACTTTTTGTAAGGGAAGCTGACTTTCTAGGAGGAAAAGCACCTGGCTTCTTTTATTTAAACATAAATCCAGATGCTTCTAAACACGTAATAGCAGGGATGAACCTCGCTATCAAGCTGAGAGATCTCTTTGTGCAACAGGAATGGCTCAATTCAATGATATACGAATTTCCCGCTGGAACTGAAATTGAATTTGATGAAATGGGGTCCAAAAGAGTCAGTTACCCTGCAAATTTCAATCTCGAATCGACTGGGGAAGACGGTTTAACGATGAGGTTTTTAGAAGCCACCTCGACTATTCCTGAATGGAATTCTCGAATTCGCGAAATTTCAACAATAAATTTGAAGAATGAGTCACTAAGAGGGGCTCAAAATCTTTGTGGTTTGAAAGCTGAGTGGCTTGAATTAAATAAAGCCTATTTTGGCATAAGAGGTTTCCAAGAAGTTTTTAGAAAGAAATACGGATTAACATTAGAAATCTTCTCAGGCATCATTGTTGAATTATTATGCATGTGTTACAATGAAAAGGATCATGCGATAGGCATATGGTCGGTCTCAGACCTTATTGGAAACAAGGAACTGACAAAAAATTTTTCTCCTGAAAATGTTAAGAGTGTAATTGAAATCCTTTCCACTGATAAGAAAAGGAAGACAGAAACATTATTCATTTTACGATTGGGTGACTTGATTTTGACAAATTTTAGGAGATTGTCAGTTGCACAAGTTGCTTTTCCAGAGTATTGTTTTGGAGAGTTTTATGAAAATGGATTAAAAGGTCCCGTATTTGAGGAAGCATGTAGAAAGTTATTACGGGAAAAAGGGTTCCAAACACTTCCAAGTAATGTCAAAATTGATGAGCCAATGGTTCCTTTAGAGGTTGCGTTAACTTTATGGAGAAAACAAAAACAGAATACCGATTTGGATGTTATAGCTGCACTTGGAAATATTATTATTCTTATTGAATGCAAGGAAATTAAGGCAATAACGCCAAATTGCATGAGACAAATCAATTTGCAAAATACATTGAAGAAATGCATTGGAGGTCTAAATGGGTATCAAATAACCTTGAAAAGTTAGAGCATTACGTAGGAGATTCTTGGCATACATTAAGGATCGATCAAGAACAACCCATCACTGTTTTGCCCTTGATTGTAACAAATACAGTCATTAACGTCGAAAAGACAGGTTGTCCTCCAGTAATAACTCATAACGAATTGAGTGAACTTCTCTCTTCAAACTTGTTTGCGAAGCAAAAAATTGAAACAAATTCTTTGTTTTATAAAATAGGATGTAAGAACATTAATTTAGTTTTCCAAACAGTTTTTAGAAAACCGATTTGACAATAAACTTTCAAAAAAGAAAAAAATGGAAATTAAGAACAGTATAAAAATGAAAGTAGGATGGCGCCGTCGAAAGGATTCGCTTACCTGTATACACTTTTATACTAAAAACACCATTTTCCATTTTTTTGTCATTGTAGTAAAAGAAGCTATGTGTGCTGGTATTCTTGGCAGAGGATCTCAAAACGCACCAAAATTAAATGCGGCTAAAATTCACAAATTTTATATTAGAACCTTACAACAAACCATTTCGGAAATGATAAGCATTGAAAGTTGACATCAGAGACCTGAGAGGACTCAAAGCAAAAAGGAATTGCGAATATTGCCAAAGAATAGGAACCATTGAGGGACTAGAACCTTACACCACCAATCTCTTTGTGCACAGGAGATGCGACTCTGATTGTGTAAATAATTTCGAAAATAATGGAAAACAATGGGTTGAAATTATGCCATATGAAGAATATTCATCAGAAGAACTGCGAGAGCTCATTGATTGGGTTGAAAAAACGAAAGAAGTTGTCTACAGGTTTGAGGGAAAAAGATTTGTTGTAGGGTGGGATGGAGACAGACCTCATAAACTCGGTGTAGCAGACCAAAAGCGTGGTTTAGGCGAAGGATTTCTGACTGAGAGGGAATATGTTTTGATTCGCATGAAAGCAGTCCTTCGGGAAGCAGATAATCGGGCTGCAAAGATTCGAGACCTCAAACGCACCTTCACTTAATCTTTTTTGATACGCAACACGTTTCGGATAAACCCCAGACGTGTTAACACCCAAAAATGGGGGGATTGTCTATTGGCTTGCTGGTAGGGATTTGAACCTCAACACAATGGTGAAGTCACCTGTATCCATCAGAATAAAGTTTAAGTAAGACGATGTCTTACTCTGCTGTAAGACAGTGTAACACAAATCGGTGATTAAAATGGAAATGGACACTTTTACTTTCCGTATATCAAAAGCAAATCTCGAAGAAATGAAAAAGTATCAAGATGAAAACTGGAGCGACATACTCCGTCGCAGTGTGGAGATTAAACTTGCTGAAATACTTGCTGAAAAACACCGTAAGGAAGAGGCAGAAAAGGGCTTGTATCGAACTTTCCGTTACAAAAATAATAGTGTGACCATCAATGCCAAGACTGGAAGGTTCGGACCTACGGATTGGGAACTTGTTGTTAATTCGGACCTCTTGAAGGAGCCGACAAAAGTGTCATTGGGGGGAATGGGAACGGAACTCGATCGAATAATTAGAGGGGTGTCAGATTATCACTACAATGAATATCTCAAAAATATGGAGATTGATTTGTCCAAAGCCCTGACACGAGAGGCCCTTTTTGATCTTTGGCTTAGTGTAGGAAAATGGGCAAAAGATAAAGCAAAAGATAAAATCGTGCAAGGTTTTGCAAATATTGCATTGTTGCCTTCCGAGCGTTTTGATGTACACGGATTACTCAATAATGAAGACTTTGTCGGCAAAGTCATCCCTAAAAGTTGGGGCGATGTTAAGATTGATGCTGAGGAGATAAATGTCTTTAATAGCAATTTATGGATGACTTCTGGAGGCAATTTTAGACTGTCAAGTTACTTGGCAGAAATGGATGGTCTTGCCAGTGCCAAAAGCGCAACTCGCTATATTGATTTCAACCCTGGCAATCTGCAACATGCGAATGAAATAAAGATGCTCATCTCCAAAGCAAAGGTTGTATACTTACCAGACCTTTCAGTGAAAGGTGTTAGAGCAATAATTTATTAAAGTGGGGGATAGCTGACGCGAAATTGCGTAATACGCAGACTTTCTAATTATTTCAAGTTTCTTCCAGACGGCACTTTTTCCGCAAGAACAGGAGATGAAGCACGAGTCCAACTGTCGAAAGCGTTGCGTTTAAGCAAAGAAGAAGTGGCACATGGAACAAACTATCTCTCTCAACACAAATCAATAGTTATCCTTTCAAAGAAGCCTTATTTGATAAAATGGATTGAGACGCAAAAGGTTTCTTTGCAGTCACTTCCAGAACCGCCTCCGATCAAAGCACCTGTCTGGGTTTTGATAGACCTTGGAAAACAACCATTGCGTGGGATGGATGAGTATTCAGTTATTGAGGCACTTGCTGAAAAACATAGTGAGTCCCATATCAATATGCAGAAATGGGTTGAATCACAAATCCGAGACGGCACTCTATTATGGGAACATTCAGCAGGGTTTCACTCTGAAGGCGTTGCGTTGAGAGCCAAAGATTTCAAACGAGTGTCAAAACGTTTCTCAGAATCTAAAGAAACGACCAGCGCCAGCATAAGTGTTGCGCCACAAAAAGCTGAGTTAAACAAAAGTGCACCCATAGAGGATACGGTACCACATTTTTCCGACAGGAAAATCATTGATGACTATTAGAAATACAGGAGATTAAAATTTGAGAACCAGGTATAAATTGGAACAAACAAAATTCTTTTGGAAGAAATTTAGAGCGTCACAGAGAGAGCCTCTTAAAAATCAATTCTTTTTTAGCGGGTTTGCAGAGTCATGGGATAGTGTATTGGATGCAATGGTAATCGATATGGCTCGTCATTATCAGTTGTCTGATGAACTTGCCAAGATTATCGGAGGAAGATGTTATCCCGAAAGATTTGATCAGGTGTTCTCGAAGCATTCTGAAGGCAAAAAGTTCTATGATTGGTGGATTATTAAAGTCGGGGAAAAAAGGGATATGGAAACGCATAAAATGAGAAATAGAGACCAGCACACTGGATATGATGCGGAAATTGGAGAACCAATTTTCCCCCTTTCTGCACCTCAACCGCCTACACAAGAAAATGATGACCCTTTGACTTTTAGCCTGAGAAGATATGGCGAATATAATAGAAAAAAGAAAGAATTTGACGAAGCGCAAAAAGGATTCGAAGAAATGATTAAAGAGTATAATTCTTTACCAAGGATTGGCTTCATTCATGAGCAATGTCCAAAAGACATAGCTTGGATGGAAGCAGTTGTAGCAGAGGCAGAGAGAGAATTCAACGTAGATTTGAACTAAATTCTTTCAGGAGAGCTATAGTGGATTTTTTGATGTAGTGACTTTGATTGTCTAATATCGTTGAGTTCCATACATTCAAAGAACTGCTAGATTTCCATGATTCCAATTCAAGATCCTTCTTTGAAGAGGCAGTGAAGATGGTTTGCGAACTTCAATCATCAAACGATAACTTGAAATTGCTTGTGAAAAGTTGGTTTAACACAAAGCGAATAGTCAGTGAAAATACCGATCAAAAAGATGATTGTAGAATCGCGATTCTTCAGGAAAATGGTTCAATCTTCACTGAAGAAATCGAACTCGAAAAAATAGCCTCACTAAAGGCTAAATTGAGCTTAATTGCCAGCAACCTCCTACCAAAGATTCAATGGTTACAAACCGTTGACTACGTTATGCGGTACGATTTAGGCCGCCTTATTGATCAAAGGATCGTTGCTGCTGGAGAAGTGCCTGAAAGCACTTTTGCGCGGTTATGGAACGCAGGACATGCGTACCTTAAATTCTTGGTGGTAATTAGCAATTTAAAGAAAGCGTTGGGTATCATCGATAATATGGATTTTTCTCCAGCGGTTTTTCATTCTGATCTTTGTGGGCCAAAATTTATTCCTAAATTGTTGCAGTTTGCCTCTGAGGTTCTAGAAAAAGCGACAGAGTATGCGATGAATGTAGTGGCCGAAGTTAAATTCAGTGAAAAAAAAATCATAACAGTTGAAGATTAGCTAAAAGAAAATGTTTGTGAAAGATTCGCTAATGAGAAAGATTCAATGTCGGCCGCTTTTCGATTAGCAGCTTATCGCCGATAACTTGCATCTATTACTGGGATGGGCTTTTGACTTGAAGTACGATTCACTTCCAGGCTAGGGCAATCCCGCAATTGTACCCTAACTCATTTTTTTGCCTTGTCCGTCTTAAGCTTTGGGTTAAATAATAAAGCTGGTCAGTAAACCTATTGAATTGGGTTATTTTTTGTCTTTTGCATATAGCAAGATTCACATGGTGGACTGCAACAGGATTCGCTGATATTCAATCATTTATAAGTAGCCCAACAATATCCACGTTAAGTGAAGCATTGATGAAGCTGAATGATGATTTCAGGAATGATTTAATTCCGCTGCTAGATGGTCTTTCTGCAAATAGGTTACCGCCTGGAAAGTACTTTAAATTTTTCGAGCATGAAGGAAAAGCATTAGCGTTTCCCAACGCCATTTATCCTAACTACTTAGCGTTAAAAAGAATGCTAAGACTTAGAGCTAACACATCAGGAAAGCTAATTTCGGACGATGCACTTGAAGGAAAACTTACAGATTTTCTATTCAGGATTAAATATGCAAGTGACCAAAGCAAGGTCAGAAGTGAAATCCAAAAAGAGATTGCGCTACTTCTTAAAGATGTAAAAAATATGCAGTCAATGAAGACTCTTTTCATTATTCCTATAATGAATCTACAAGTAGAAGAGAATGTCATAATAGGAGACAGTTCAATCGTTAGCTTCAGCCTCGACATTTTGGCTGCTCTGGAAGCTAAGTACAAATTAAAGTTCAAGTTCGAAGAAAAAAGCATCAAAGATTCTGTCCTCAGAATACCCGAGGAGAATCAGACTAGAACTGTTGCGATTGTAGTTGCAGAAGCACCAGATGAGAAAAAGGCTTTGGAGCTTGCAATACAGAAAGCTGAGACATGTCTTAACATTTTGCGACTTTATGGAAGTGGTACCTCTTTTGTAATTAGAGAAGAGTATATTGGAAGCATAACTCAACGATTAATAAAAGTCAACCTCACGGATGGAACTTATGGCGAAATAGCCTCAGCCTTAAACGTTGGCAACCATTTCCCTACTATACTTACAAAGAATCTAATCAGTGAGCTTAAGACAAACGTCCTTCCCAAAATTGATGCTTTGTTAGTCAAGGAGGAAGATTCCTTAACATCCTTGCAAGATGATTTGCTTAAAGCAATTCTATGGTTCGGTAATTCAGTTAAGGAAAACCAAAGAAATATGAAATTTGTGAAAGCCATAACCGCCTTAGAAACACTTCTTATTCCTGACGGTGGAACAGCGAAATTAGATGTAATTGCAAAGAGGTTTGCCAGCATTACTTTCAAGTCTGCGACAGATGAAAAGAAGAAGGAAGTCTTTAGTGAAATGAGAAGTATGTACCAGCTACGAAGTGCAATTATCCATAGTGGTGAAGGCTATGTTTACGAGGATGATCTTCAAAAAGCAATGCTATGGGTTCAGACAACAATTCAGATTCTCTTAGAAAGAGCTGATAAATACCCCAAATTACAAGACGCAATAACGAAGGAGTTTCCAATAACTGAGAAGTTATATAGCCAGCCGTTTCGCCGAAATATTATGAAAAAAATTGTACGTGCTTTAACTCGTCACAAAGACGTTAGCCATTCATGAAGAAGCTATTATGGCAATTTGAGTTAGGTGCGATTCCGATTAATAAAAGACACATTTAGCCTTCTAAAGACTCCTGATGTGCATAACTGGAGTCGCGTAGATCCATGCGCGGGTGTCAACTGGACCGACACGCACGCCCTAATAAACCAAGCTAAACATACATCCTCGCCATGGGCAACTCAGCTGTGGGTTATCAATGTAGCATCTGCAGAGAAAACCTTAGTGAAAATGTTTACGAATATTCTCTAGAGTATTTTGGCAAAGCTCTTTGCAGAAATCACCAAGATTTAGAAAAGCAGAAATGGTTCTGCCAAAAATGTAAGAGACAGATAACTAAAACGGTGTATGATTACTCATTAGGCCACTTCAGCAAGCCTCTGTGCCTTGATTGCCAACAATATCATCACAGAATGGCTGTGAAAGGCGACAACACGTTTGAAGGCAAGGGTTTTTACTGCAACAAATGCAAGCAGACGATAACCTTTTACACCTTCCGATATTCAAAGAATAAGTATGGTACCCCGCTGTGCAAAGATTGCCAAGAAGACCAATAACAGGTTCACCCCAAATTTTTATTATTTCTAAATTAAGAGAGTTTCGTAAAAGTGTATGTTGACTGAAGCATTTGCCTTTGCCTTCTATTTGGTCAACGGTACATTCGCTTGGCGCCTTATCAACCCTTAAACGGTGAAATCTAGGCATTCTTAGCCTGCAATCCGTTGTAACAACCTGATAAATAACCTCACATACAAAGTTAGGCTCAAGCCACGTTACTCCTTCTATGTCCCTAACTTGAAAGGTCGCAACACCAGTTTTAACCGTTTGAAACTGCCTCAGTAAGTCGTTTAGCATTTTATCGGTGAATCCAGTGCCGACATGGGCAACATAAACTGGCTTGCCTTCTTTATCGTATAAGCCAACTACTAAAGCTCCGAATGTTGACGCCCTAGCTCCTTCGCCTTTGCTGTAACCGAAGACAACACAATCACATGTCTTCAAGTTCTTGATTTTAAGCCAACTGCTGTTCTGAGCCCTTCCTCATAACAGCTATCCTTCCGTTCAGCAACCATACCTTCAAGATTTTGCTCTAAAACAACTTTAAAACTGCTCACCTTTCTCTTGGACGTAATCGTTTATAATCACCTGGGAGCTTTCCTCAATAGATCGCTAGCGCGCGCCTCCGGGAACAATAGGGTATGCCCAGATTTGCATTCCACAATCACTCTTGCCCAATGCTTCAACACTGGCAGTGACGATAGATGGTCAGGCAACTCCTTACGCCACCTTCTCACAGGGCAATGTTTGGTTAATAACCTTACATTATCATCACAGCACACATGCAGTTGTTATGAACTTAAACTCTCAAGTCTCCACTCCTGCTTCTGTTTCTGCTCCAACTTCTACTTCTACGGCTACTTCTACGTCTACCGCTACTTCGACTTCATCCAGTTTTGAAAAATTCCTTGGCGACCAATTGATTTTCATAGTTGTAATCGCTGTCTTGGTTACAGTCATAGCGGAACTAGGATTAATAATCAGAAGTAAAAGCAAGCTTGCAAAGAAAGTTGATTGACAGGAGCCAGACTGCCCGGCATTATTCGTACGCATGGACAATTCATAGCTAACTTGATTGTTTCTTGAATTTCGCCTTATGTTTGGTTTCTTGTGGCTTTGTCGGTTCATCCCAGTATTTGTCAAATTCTTCCGGTGACATGATGTTTAAGCTGGCTAGTTGCTGGCTGAAAGCGTCAAGTGCACAGCGGTTGTTGAGGTGTGCATGGTAAACTTCGATTAGAAGGTTTATTGCCATTGATTGGGAAATCGGCTTTTTCGCCATAAAAGTTAATTCTTCAGCTACCTTAGCTAAATCGTCATAGATTTTTTCAGGCAAATTAACTGTTTTAGCCATATTAACACCAGTCACAGACGCTCTGCTAATTGTTCTGCGTTCTTTTTAATTTTCGCCAAAGCCTTCGCTGTCGGCTTTCCTCGGATGTCGCCAAGCCTGCCCTGAGTGCTCAAATCTTCTCTTCCATGAAACTCTCCCGGCACGTACCATTCCCCCACCACGTTAAAGCCAAAATGCTCGAAGTATTGCCTCATTGTTTTTCCCGCTGGCGTCGCCTCGTTGATGCCTGTGTGCGGTCCAGAATAAGTGCAGAAAACCATGGCGTTTTTGCCTTCCACTTTAGGGGCGCACGGCTTGATTTTTCCTTGACTTCGGTAAAAAACCAATTTAGCCTTTAGCAAATCAGCCATTGGTTTAGCAGGCTGCCACTCGATTGATGGAGAACCCGCACAAACCAAATCATAATCAAAAAAGTCTGTTCCAGCAGCCTCCTGAGGCTTTTTCAATTCAACTTTTAACCCCGCGCTTTCCAAGCCTTCTTTGATGGCGTAAGCAACTTTTTCGGTGTTTCCTGTGTTTGACCAGTAAATTATTAATGCGGATTTCAAACTTTTCCCTTCTAGCTATTCTAATTCTGCTTTGAACGATAAAAAGTATTTTGCAGGCTGGGTTGCGTTGGAATTAGTTTTTGAAGTTTTATGCAGAGTCTAAGCGGTTGTTTTAAAGTATAAATAGCATGCAAGCCATAGTTTTAGCAGGCTTAGGTGACGGTTTTGCGAATTGGTTTTTTTGTCTATGAATATCCTCCTGAAATCGTGGGGGGTTTAGGCACTTATGCTGATTACATCACTCATGAATACGTTGACATCGGGCACGATGTCTCAGTTTTCACTCTTAACTTCAAGGGTGAGTTAAAAACAAAAGAAATCCTGCGAGGCGTAGAAGTGCACAGGCCGCTAATAGCTGATGCAAGCAACATCTGGCCCTTCTTTGTGGTGGATGACCTCAAAAAATGGGGTACAAACATCAAATTCTTCAACGACATCTTCATGTACAACGTTCTTAGCGCTTCCAAATTTATCAATGCCTTAATCAAAAAAGAGAAATACAATTTTGACGTTGTCTGCGTCCACGACTGGCTGAGCAGTGTTTCAGGCTTAATTATTAAGAACGAAACCAAAATACCTGTAGTTTTCCACGTGCACAGTACGGAATGGGGCAGAAGCGGCGGACAAGGCTCCG
>Ga0187891_1002559_pt1 | contig 13677 bp, 14 predicted proteins | sample June2016WEW_21_4_FD_132990 | JGI IMG/M metagenome (GOLD analysis project Ga0187891, IMG submission 132990) | Peatland microbial communities from SPRUCE experiment site at the Marcell Experimental Forest, Minnesota, USA - June2016WEW_21_40 | ecosystem: Environmental > Terrestrial > Soil >... | reverse complement strand
GTTTGCGAACTTCGGAATCGAAGGACACTAGCAACGTATTGATCTAGTGTGGCTTTGGTTCAGAAGTCCGCATGACGAGTTCGCGGCAAAAATGATGCGGACTTCTGAACCGCCACACTAGAGCATGATCCGGAAAAGTGGAGGCCGGTTTTCCGAAAAGATCATGCTCCACCAAGATATTAGAGCGCCAATCTATTCAATCTGAAGCGATTGCGCTCTAGGAAGCCGGGTTCGCGAATAATTGCCATTCGATCGGGTCGAACGTGCGCCTGTTCTTCAGTTCCTGTTTCACCTTGCTGCTCGCCGCCGTCATCGGACTCGGCGCGACTTGGCTGACGCTGACGCGCGGCGTCGCTTTCGGCTCGCTGACCATCGGCGCCTGGACGGCCTGGCCGAAGAGCGGATCGGTCGACATTGATCCCTACGCTCGCGCCACCATCGCCCGCACTGGCGAATTGCCGATCGGCACCGGTGACGGCGTCGCCTTCTATGCGCACACCGACGATGCCGGAAACTCTTTCGACGGACGTTGCACCTACACGATCAGCGGCATGAGTCCGGCGGCGCGCTATTGGACGGTGACGCTCTATGACCCGGAGGGCCGGCTGGTCGCCAACACGATCGACCGGCACGGCTTTACCAGCGCCGAAGTCGTGCGCGACGCCAGCGGCCGCTTTGCCATCAACGTCGGGCCGCGGGCGCGGCCGGGAAATTGGCTGCCGAGCGGCGGGATCGAAAAGTTCGTCCTGGTCTGGCGGCTCTACGATACGCCGATCGGCGTCGCGATGCGGAGCACGAAGGAAGGGCCGATGCCGGCGATCGTGCGAAAGGGCTGCTCATGATCCGCGTGCCGCTGTGGATTCTCGGCGCCCTGCTGCTGGCCGGCATCGTGCACCTTTCGACCGTGCTGGCGATGCCGCAGGCGGCAACGCAAGACGCCTATTCGCGGCTGGCGACGCTCACTCCCGTCAACGCCGTGGGGCCGCTCGCCCCGCCGACGGCGCAAGCCGCGGTCATGCCGTTCATGGACCCGGCCTTTGCGGTCGCGGTGTGCCGATACGATCTCTCCGGGGGGCCGCTCAAGCTGAACGCGCCGGTGAGCCTGGCCTACACCTCGGTGACGTTCTACACGCGTAACAGCGTCGCCTATTACGCGATCAACGACCGCGCCGCCGGGCGCCGCGCCATCGAGCTCAATCTCATGACGGCCGAGCAGCATGCGGAAATGCCCGAGGAGGAGGACGTGACTGCCGCCGACCGATTGATCATCGAGTCGCCGACCAAGACCGGACTGATCGTGCTGCGGGCGCTGGCGCCGGAGCCCGGGCTCATGACCATGGCGCGCCGCGCGCTTGCCGGTGCGCAGTGCCGCATCGAGCAAGCGACGCAATAGCGCTTCAGCGGCGTCTAAGGCGCCGGCGCCCGCTATTGTCCGCAGGCGGATGCCTGTGCGGTTCGGCGTCTGCCGCGCACAGCTCGTCGTGTCGCTCGACCCGGATGACCGGAAGAATGATGACCGTCGCGGACTCGTCCGGCATGTCGGCACGGCCGAAGCGGACGATGCGCCCCTCGTCGGGGAATTTTACAATGGTGCCCATGGTGGCGGCGACCCATCGTCCGCTACCTGCCGGGCAGCGGACCCCTGCCCCGATGCGCCCGCATCGGCGTCGAATCGACTAAGCGGCATGCAGGGTTAACGCTCCGCTAACGGCGGCAACTTAGGCTGTTAAGGCGATCGGTGGAGCCTGGTCAGACCCGGTCCGCTGTTGCGGTTGAGTAGCGTAAAATGCAAGCGCAGAGCCTCTTCGGCCTCGAGGGTCTCACAGATTTTGGCTTACGCAGCGGTGTCGATGTGCGGCCGACCTTGCTGCGCGTCCTCACCGACCTCTACGTGCACCGGCTCGCTCATACGCCCGATGAGGAGCGCCACTACACCGAGCTGGCGCTGCGCCTGCTCGAAGCGGTCGATGTGCCGACGCGCATCGCCGTGGCGAAGCGGCTTGCAGGCTATCGCTCGGCGCCGCTGCGGGTGTTGCAATGGCTGAGCGAAAATGTTGCGGAAGTCGCCGACCAGCTGCCGCATTCGCTTCCGCAACCGTCTGCCGGGGTCGACACGGCCGCGCCAAATCCTGCCGCGATGCCGGCCGGGGAAGACGATGCATGGCGCGAAAGCGAAAGGTTGACCGACTCGCCCCATGTGGTCGATCGGACCACTGCCGGCGTACTCAACGAGCTGTTCTTTTCCGCGAACGCGCAAGAGCGGCGTCTGATTTTGCTCAATCTCGACGTAGTCGCTCCCGTTCCGGGCGGACGTGTCGGCGTTTCGCTGGATCCGTCGGTCGGCCGGCGGCTCGAAGCGGCGGCAATCGCCGGCAACAACGAGGAGTTCGCACAACACCTCGCACGCGCGCTGCGGATTCCACGCGAGCAGGCGCGACGCATGGCGCGCGACGGACTGGGCGAGCCGGTCGCGGTGGCGGCAAAGGCGCTTGGCCTGGCGCGCGATGTGCTGCATCGTATCCTGCTGTTCGTCAATCCCGCCGTCGGCCATTCGGTCGAGCGCGTCCATGCGCTTGCCGCGCTCTATGACGCGATGACGCCGCAGGCGGCGGCGGCCATGGTCGAAATCTGGCAGGCGCTGCCACAGAACGAACGTGCCGGAGCCAAGCATCAGCCCTTCACCTGGGACGAGGCCATGCGCCGGGGCGCGCGCGCCGCGGCGGCCCCGCCGCGGACTGCTGCCGCACCGCGAACGAACGAGCGCCGCAGTGCTTCCTGAGTCAGGCTTTGTATCGGGAGTGAACGGAACTCATTCGGGTTTTCAACCGGCAACGACATCGAGAAAATTTCGCCCTACGCGATCCTCGACCTCGATGATCCAGACATCCGGATCGAATTTCACCTGTCGCGCGAGATAGGCGTCGACCGCCGCATCGGGCGCGGATTGCGTGGCAAGGCTCGGCGTGAACGCCCGCGCCGCTCCTTGCGCGGCGTCGAATGCGCTTTGCGGCGCCGGGCCGAACAGGTCCGAGGTGCCATCGAGCCTGCTGATGCGAACGAATACGGCGCCGGCCTCTTCCGCTCCGCGCCTACGCACGACGCCGGAAATGCCCTCGACTTGACAGCGCCGCAGATAGGCGGCGACCCAAAGCGCGGTCTTTAGGCGCATGGCGCGGCTCGCATGGTGACACGATCAAGATATGACTTGGCCGGGCGTAAGCCGCAAATGCTCACGTCATTTTGGGGGACGGGGCAATGCGTTCGGCCCCGGAATACACCTGCTAGTCCAGCGGCCGGCCGGCCATGGCGGCAAGTCCGGCAAGCAGGCGATCGGAGAGCCTCCCGGTTACCGGCAATTTGTGCTCGCGCTCGAATTTCTCGATCGCGGCGCTGGTCGGTTCGTCGAGAATGCCGGAGGGCCTGATCTGGCCGTAGCCGAACTCCGAGAGGACGCGCTGCACCGCCATGACGCGCGATGGCGACCCGATCAGGTCGGCGATCGGATCGTTGCGCCGCGCCGAGATGACCTGCGGTGTTCGCAGGCCGGCGGCCGGACGCGCGGGGACCGCTTCCGCGGGCTTGGGCGTTGCCACGCCCAGAACGCTGGGACGACTGTCGACCGCCCGCGGCGGCGAAGTCGGCATCGCGAAGAATGGCGTCGGATGCGGACCGGTCTGCAGAAAAACCGCGTTGACGATGATGACAAGGCTCACCGCGCCGGCGCCGACGATCGCCAGCGAATCGACGGGACGATCCGCGGCCTTCCGCCATAGTCGGAATCCGAGCGTTACGACTGCGCCGACGGCGCGCTCCGCTGCATGGCGACTGTCGTTGCGGCGGTTACGCACTTTTCTTCACCCGAATATCGATGCGGGAAGCGGCCCCCTCGCCGACCTTCGCAGGGCTCGCCCGGTGAGCCGGCGTGCGATTCGGCAAATGAGCCGGGAAATAGCTCGTCACGCCAGCCGGAAGCGGGACGGAATGCTTTGTTGCCGGCGCCGCGCGCTCGCAGTCGAGCGGCAGGCGCACGGATACGCGCGTGCCCTCGCCGATGCGGCTGCGGATGCTGATCTCGCCGGCGTGCAGGCGCACCAGCCCCTTGACGATGGACAGTCCGAGACCGGTGCCGCCGTGGCGGCGGTCGTAGGAGGCGCGCGCCTGGAAGTACGGCTCGCCGACGCGGGCCAGATCTTCGTCACTAATCCCCACACCGGTGTCCTCGACCACGAAGACGATGCTTCCCGCCTCGGCACGCGCGCCGATCGTGACTGTGCCGCCGCGGTCGGTGAAGCGGATGGCGTTCGACAACAGGTTGAGCAGGATTTGATGGAGCGCGCGCTTGTCGGCGACCATTCCGGGGAGATCGCCGGTCGGCATTTTTTCCAGCCGTACGCCGGCCTCGTGCGCCCGCAGCGCCAGGAGATCGCAGCAGCCGGCAATGACCTGCGCCGGCGCGAACAGTTCCGGCGTGATCTCAAAATTATTGGTCTCGATTTTCGACATATCGAGAATGCCGTTGATCACGGCGAGCAGGTGGTGCCCGGAATCGTTGATGAGGCCGGCATATTCGTGGCGGCGTTCGGGGTCGAGCGCCAGCGCCCGCTCCTTCATCAACATTTCCGAAAAGCCGATAATGGCGTTGAGCGGCGTCCGCAGTTCATGGCTCATGGTCGCGAGGAACCGGCTCTTGGCGGCGTTGGCGCGCTCGGCCTCACCGCGCGCGTCCTCGAGCGCCTGCTCGTGCCGCTTGCGGTCCGTCACGTCACGAAGGACGGCAACGACTTCGCGGCGGTCATCACCGCCGACCTCGACGGCAGCCTGTTCAAGCGGCCGGCAGCGCATCTCAACCCAGACGAATTCTCCGGCCGACCGCCCGCCGGCGTCGGAACTGTCCCGCCGTACACGAAACTCGACGGAGCGGCTCTCTGCCAGGGCCGCTGCATCGCCGAGCGCGGTCAGGTAAGCGGGGCGGTCGGCCACATGGACGCGGTCGAACAAACCCTGCCCGTGCAGGTCGACGATACGGCACCCGAACAATGACTCGGCCGCCGGCGACACGAACAGCACGGCGCCGTCACGGCCATGGCGAGTGATCACGTCGGTCATGTTGCGCGCCAGCAACCGGTAGCGGTCATCCTCGGCGTACGGCAGCGAGCCACTGCTGCGCGCGAGCGCCTCGACGCCGAGCGCGAACCCTGTCGCACAGAGCACAGCCGATACGATACTGAGCGCCGCCAGCGCCGCATTCCCGCTCGCTGTGGGCGTCGGCAACAGATCGAATTCACCGACAAGAAGGATCAGGCCGGCCGCGGCAAGCGCCAAGATCGAAGCGATCGCGACGACCCGGCGCGACGCCGATAGCGCCGCCTCGAGCGGCACGATGACAAGCCAAATGGCGGCGAAGGAGGCGATACCGCCGCTGAATACCGCCACCATCGTCACCAGCCCGGTCAAAGCGAGCGACGACAGGACATGGGCGCTCTCGTAGCGGCCGGTGCGGGAGAGAAAATAGGCGACGAGGATCGGGGCGACCAGCCAGGTAAACACCATCAGCTCCATCGTACCCGGCGCGCCGCGCACGATCAGGTAAGCAGGAAACGACGCCAAGGCGATAATGCTGCCGACCAGTCGCGGTGCGATGAAGGCGCGATGCCGCGCCGCGGTCGGCGCATTCTGCCGCGCCGACGGGTGCACCAGACTCTCAATGTAGTCTCGTACTGGCGCGTAGAGGCCCACGGTCCCGCTTTGCACGCCTGACATTGCAGACGCGCTCCCCTTTTCTTTATCGGATCGTGTCAGACGCCACTTAAGCGAACGCTAAGGCGCCGCGCGCCGGCCGCGCAGGAGCGCCGCTGCTGCGCCCGGCGCCGGCACAAAGACGGCGGAATCGCCCATCATGGTGAACGGGCCGTTGCCGCACGACCCGTACCGCATCCACCGTGCGCGCCGATATTTGCAAAGAAGCCATCGGACCAAGACACATGCTGGCGGCGAGAACAGCGCCAAAGCCCGGCCTGGCATGCGTTCGCGCAAATTTTAGGTAAATTCTATTTTTTCAAACTGCGCGAAAATTTGCGGCGTATTCTGCTCGATTATGGGCAAAAACGTTCCGGCACCGCCAACGCGGCTTTCAAAGCTGCCTGCTAGGTTCCCCGCTCAGGCGGCAATATTAGCCGCAGGGGATGCGGGTCTCATGTTCTTTCTGTTGCGAATGGCGTTCTGGCTCGGCCTGGTGCTGGTGCTGTTGCCCAGCGCCTCGGTACAACCAAACGCGTCGCGCACCGAGGTCGGCGCTTCCGAGGCCCTCTCGGCCGCCTCCGCCACCGTCGGAGATCTTCGCGGCTTCTGCACGCGCCAGCCCGACGCCTGCACGGTCGGCTCGCAAGTGGCGACGGCCATCGGCTACAAGGCGCAGGCGGGCGCCAAGATGCTTTACGATTTCTTGAGCGAGGCGCTCGCGCCCCATGAGACCGGCTCGCTCACGAGCGGCACGCCGCGTGGCGGCGGCAGCGCCAAAGCGACGCCGGAGAAAGCGTCACCAGAACGGACCTCGCAAAGCACCCTGACCCCGTCCGATCTGGCGCCGGCCTGGCGTGGCCCGGCGCCGCGCAAGGACGGCAAGCCCTCCGCATAATCCTGCATCGCCGCACGTCATTCGCGGTCGGCGAAGCGCGGTTCCGCAATGACCGCGCGCGGCCGCACGGCATGGGCGCCGGCAATAACATCGACCTCGCCGGCTCGGCGCTCTATATAAACGGTGACGAAGGGACCTCCGCCGCGATGGCCGACATCGACGAAATCATCGATAATTTCTCTACTCTCGACCATTGGGACGATCGCTATCGCTATCTGATCGAGCTGGGGCGGGAACTGCCTGCGCTTGCGGCAGCGGCGCATAGCGACGCCAATAAGGTGCAGGGATGCGCGAGCCAGGTTTGGCTCGAAACCAGCGTGCGTCCGAATGGCGCGGGCGGCCCGGTGCTCACATTCGCGGGCGACAGCGATGCCCACCTCGTCCGCGGGTTGATCGCGATCCTGTTCGCCATCTTTTCCGGCAAGAACGCAAAAGATATTCTCAGCATCGATGCGCTGGAGCTGTTTCAAAAAATGGGCTTGCGCGAGCATCTGACGCCGCAGCGCTCGAACGGCTTCCGCTCGATGGTGGAGCGCATTCGTGCGGACGCGCATGCTGCGCTTTCGGCCGCCGCCGTGTGACTGCCGTGTGCCGCGGACCACTGCAATTACCGGCGGCGCGACGCCGCTTCTGAGGCGCGGAATTCTAGCCAACGTCTGCCATGGTGTTGTAAGTCTGCTCGGGGCTCATGCGTCGGCGCCCGGGAAGGTCAAAGATGGCCGTCGGCCGTGTCGGGGTGGACAGCCCGTTCAGCAACCAAAAGTTCCGCGCGGTGCTGACCGACGTATTTGCCGGCACCATCTGCAGCGTCCTTTCGATCGCCTATTGTTTGTCGTACGCGGCGCTGATTTTCACCGGCCCGCTGGAGCATGTGCTCGCCTATGGCGTGGCGGTGACATTCCTATCGGCCGCAGTGGGCGGATCGATTGTTGCGTTGCGCAGCTCGCTTCCTTTCGCCGTGGCCGGGCCGGACAGCAACATTTCCGTTGTATTGGCCGCCCTGGTAGCGACCGTCGTCCAGGGGGTGGTCGCTGCTGGCGATACCGACCTTCTTGAGCCGACCCTGGTCGCCCTATGTTCGGCAACGGCGATTACGGGCCTGCTGCTGTGCGTGCTCGGGTTCACGCGTGCCGCACGTGCCATTCGTTTTGTGCCCTATCCGGTGATCGGTGGCTTTCTTGGTGCCACCGGATGGTTGATGATCACCGGCGCCATACAGGTGGTCGTGAATCAACGCCCGGCGCTCGTTAATATCGGCGCGTTCGTCGACGCCGCGATCGCCGCCAGGCTCGCCGCCGGGCTGATTGTGGCCATCACGTTGTTTATCGCGCTGCGTCGCTCCAAAAGCCCGTTCGTGCTTCCCGGGGTGCTGCTGGCCGCAATCGCGGCGACGTATCTTTTCCTGTTTTTGACCGGCTCGCCGCTCGTGGTGGCCCAGGCCGAGGGGTGGATGTTCCGGCCGCAGCCGATGGCCGGGCTTATCTCGCCGTGGCAACCCGGCGCGTTGCGCGGCTTTTCCTGGATGGCGTTGCCCGCGCTCGCCGGCGATCTGCTCGCCGTCATGTTCGTCACCATCATCACTTTGGTGCTCAACACCACCGGCATCGAGATTGCGACACGGACCGAGGCCAATATCGAGCGCGATCTCAAAGTGCTCGGGCTTGCCAATATTGCGACCGCCGCGCTGGGCGGATACGTGAGCTGCACATCGTTCAGCCGTTCCATGCTGGTCCGCATGGCCGGGGCGACGAGCCGGATTTCCGGGCTCACGGTCGCCGCGATCTCGGCGGCCGTGCTCGTCGTCGATCCCGGATTTCTCGGCTATGTGCCCAAATATGTCCTGGCCGGCCTGCTGTTCTATCTCGGCGGCGGCTTGGTCTATCAATGGATTATCCGTTCCTCGTGGCAGTTGCTGCGCCTGGAATATTTGTCGCTGATCGCCATCGCGCTGCTCATCGTCAATGTGGGCTTTATTGCCGGCGTCCTGATCGGTGTGGTGATCGGTTGCGCCACCTTTGCGTTAAGCGCGAGTCGCGTGAATGCGATCAAGTTCAGTTTCGACGGTTCGGAGTACCGCTCTGCGCTCGATCGTGGGCCGCACGAGCAATCGCTCCTCGCCGAGCATGGCCGCGAGATCCAGGGCATGGCGTTGCAGAGCTATTTGTTCTTCGGCTCGGCCAATCGGCTCTACCAGCACGTCAAGGCATTGCTCGCGCGGCAGCCGAATTGTCGTTTCCTGATTTTCGATTTCCGCCGGGTCACGGGCATCGATTCCTCGGCGACGCAAAGCTTCGCGCAAATCAAGCAGGTAACGACCGAGGCCGGCGCAAGGATTGTGATGGTCAACCTCACGCCGGGACTGGAACAAGCGTTTCGCACCGCCAGATTCATTTCCGATGACATTACCGTTGCGCCCGATCTCGATCGAGCGCTGGAATCCTGCGAGAACGCCATCATCGGGGCGCATCGGGCCCAGGGCGGCGAGACACGACCGTTGCGCGCTTGGTTGTCCGAAGCGCTCGGCGATCCGCAGCTTGCCGATCGCCTGGCCGAGTATTGCCGACGCCTTGAAGTGCGGTCCGGCGACATCATCGCCCGGCAAGGCGATGCGGCCGCCGCGATGCATTTCATCCTCGAGGGCCGCGTCGGCATCATTGTCGATCTGCCTGAAGGGCGTAGCATGCGCGTGCGCAGCCTGGGCCGGCACACCACGGTCGGCGAAATGGGCCTCATAACCCGGTCGCCGCGCAGCGCGACCATCCAAGCCGAGGCCGCGAGCGTGCTTTACGAGCTCGATGCGGAGGCTTTCGAACGCATCAAACGTGAGCACCCGGCGCTGAGCCAGGCGCTGCTGGCTTACGTTGTCAGGGTGATGGCGGAGCGGCTCAGCTTTGCCAACCGGGCGATCGGCGTCCTGCAGCGCTGAGTTGACGAAACAGCCGATGAAGCAGGTCAGCCGCGCTCCCTACGGCGGCGGCGCTGCTGGCCGAGCCCCATCTGCTTGGCGAGCTGCGATCGAGCTGCCGCGTAATTGGGCGCGACCATGGGGTAATCGGGCGGCAAGCCCCATTTCTCGCGATATTGCTCCGGCGTTATGCCGTACTGGGTCCGCAGGTGGCGCTTGAGCGACTTGAACTTCTTGCCGTCTTCGAGACACACGATGTATTCGGGCGTGACGGAACGCTTGACCGCAACGGCCGGCTTAAGCGGCTCTGCCGGCGGCGCCACTTGGCCGCTCGAAATCCGCATCAATGCGGAGTACACCTGAGCAATCAGATTCGGTATTTCCGCACTGGAAACGGTGTTATTGCTGATATAGGCGGAAACGATGTTCGCCGTCAGCTGAACGTAACTGCTGTCGCCTGAATTCTCGGCCATGTTGGGTCTGATCTCTCGAGAGTTGCGGCTCGTCCCCACGCCGCCCCGGCTCAAGGCGTTCGCCCAGTTCAGATCGAGCAAAAACGGCGTCGACCGACCGCGCATCTTGGCATGGCGATGCCGGACGTTGTAGAAGTCTATACTAGAACAATCTCAGATGTTAAAGGAAAAACGCGGCTCTGCCGGGGGCGACGATAGTTGAATATTCAAGCTGTACTGGCGCTTATACAGAATTTCGCAGATTGAATTTCTCGGGCGCGGCAAACGAGCCAGGACGGAGGCCGCGCTCGATGAACACGCGCGATACCCGGTTGTCCAGACCGCGGACGGAAAACTACCCGTTACGCTCGATGTGATTGCGCAGCGCGGTGATCGAGCCGAAGCGCAACTTGCCCTGCGGCAGCTGCGCCTCGATCGATCCGTCGGAGTAGAGGGTATAGGCCATCCCCTCGACCACACCGGATTTAAGGGCAGAGACCGGGGCCGCAGCTTCGCCGGCCGCGGGGCTGAAACCGCGAGCCGCTCCACCGGCGGTCGCTGGCTCACTCGGCGGCGGCGCCGCGGGCGCGGCAACTTGGGCGGACGCCGCCGGCTTATCCCGTCGCGGGGTTGCGGGCCAAAAAGCGTTGAACACGGAAGCTTTCGCTCTGTCGGGGGAGGCCGTTGGGCGAGTTTTCGCGTCGAGCCGCGGCGCCACGCGGGCGGCCGCGGCGCCATTCGTTCGTCCCGCAGCGACGGCAGCCGTTTTTTTCACCTCGCCCACGTTTCCTTCCGCGGCAGCCGGCGGCTGCGTGACCATCGCAGCCTCGGGCCCCTCAACGACCGCGCCGTTTTCAAACCGGGTCAACGTCGGGAATTTTGCTCGCAAGCGCTCAAACGCCCCATCCTCGGCTGGGGCCGGTGCAGTAGCGGCAGCAGGCGGTGGCGGGGCGGCAAGCACCGGCGGAGCAGCCGGCGAGGGCTGGATGGCAGGCGCCGGCTCGGCGGGCGGCGATGACGGAGTGGCATCGGCGACCGGCGGCTCCGCCTGCGAATTGATCTTCGGCTTGGGCGGAAAGGGAATGCGCACCTGCGGTTCAGCCGCGCTGGCGACGGCGGCGGGCGCCTCACCCGGACGCGCGGGACGCAGCGGCCGCCCCGCAAGCGCCTGCTCGATTCGCTGCAACTCGCGAACGGCAAGTCCCAACCCGATCAGAAGGAGCCCGCCGACGGCCGCGATCGTCCCGGGCGTAATGATATCCGTGTCGCTGGTCGCGCCGGACGCCACAAGGGCCAAGCCCGCGGCCGTAGTCACCACGCCCAAAAGCAACAAAAACACTGCCATGACGCCGTCTTCCACCCCGCTCTTTAGTCGCCGGCGACATAAAAACGTATTTTGGCCGCCATTCCGCCACGGTGCAAGAACTTATTCGCAATTCCGTAGTTGACACCACAAACCGCAAGTGCTAGTGTTACGGCCATAAGGAGACTTTCCTATGGCTAAAAACCAGTTTGCAGCCGCCCATTTTCACGATGAGGAAGCCGCTCGCGTGTGGTTTGAGGCTGCTCGTTGGCCGAACGGTCCGATCTGCCCTAAGTGCGGTAGCGAAAAGCATTACGCAACCAAGAAGCTTGGCCGATATCGCTGCGCCGCCCCTACGTGCCGCAAAGATTTCACCGTTCAGACCGGGACGGTGATGGAGCGTAGCCACGCGAAGCTCACTCAGTGGGCTGTTGCGTTCCATTTAGGGGCATCCAGCAAGAAAGGCTTCTCGGCGCACCAGCTCCACCGCGAACTCGGCTGCCAGTACAACACCGCTTGGTTTCTCCACCATCGCGTCATGGAAGCCATGCGGCGCGGCGGCCTCGATCTGCCGCCTATGGGTGGAGAGGGCAAAGTGGTCGAGGCTGACGAAACCTACTACGGCAATGTTGACCGTCAGAACCGTCGCGAGACGCGGACACGCGGTGCCCCATTCCTAAAAAAGGGCAAGCGTGGAGGTCCGGCTAACAAGCGCCCCATCGTTGCGCTGGTTGAGCGCGACGGCAACGTCCGCACGTTCCATGTACCAGTCGCCGATAAGAACACAGTGACCAAAATCGTGCGCGAGAACATGGCCCGCGAAAGTCGTCTGCACACGGACGAAAGCAAACTCTATTCCGGCTCCGATCAGCACTTCGGAGCGCACAAGACTGTGACGCATTCGCACAACGAGTATGTGCGCTATGAGGACGGCGAGGCTATCCACACCAATACGGCGGAAGGCTATTTCTCGATCTTCAAGCGCGGTATGCGCGGTGTCTATCAGCACTGCAAGGAAAAGCACTTACACCGCTATCTCGCGGAATTTGACTTCCGCTACAACTACCGGGCCTCGCTTGGGTTCAATGATACAGATCGCACCATTGCGGCGGTACGAGGCGGTGAGGGCAAGCGCCTCACCTATCATCAATCTCACTAAAACGGATTTCCCGTTTCAGGCAGCGCGTTTCTTACGCTGGCGACGTAAGCGCCGTTGAGGCTTTTTCTTGCCGATTCGGCGGGACTCACCGCTTCGCGTTGGGATATCCTTTAGCGGCGTGGGAGGGCCGCCAAATGCACCTTGCAGGATTTTTTGCAGGCGTTGCTCAGTGAGGTCCATTTCATTACCTCTTGGCGCTGAATTGGTCGCCACCTGGAAGATACCATGACTGCTGACGAAAGGCTCGCTCTAATTTGGCTGAAAATTGAACGGGCCAACAAGCACATCGCTGATCTGAATAGCGCAATCCGGGCCTTTAACGCTACAGGCCCATATATAGTCAGGGCCAAGCGCGATCCTAAGACACGACAACCAATCCATTATATAGCCGAAGTTAGTCCGATTCCCGTCATTATCCCCATGATCCTTGGAGATGCTGTGCAAAATCTCAGAAGCGCCCTCGATCATCTCGCCCAACAACTTTACCTCGTTGGAACTGGCGGTTCTGCCGGGTATCGGGACAAAACCAGCTTTTTCATCGCTCCTAAAGCCTCTGAATACAAACGCCATGTTAGCGGAAAAGTAGAGGGCATGCGGAAGGATGCTATCGATGCGCTCAGCGCGCTCGAACCATACAACGGAGGGAAGGGGCACGATTTCTGGATCCTGCACCGCCTTAACAACATCGACAAGCATCGCACCATTGTTGCTGCTGGTTCCAGCTATCAGTCGGTCGATGTAGGCTCCCTGATAACAAGGCGCATCGCCCGCACCCACGAAGAAATGTTTCCGGGAACGAAGTTCCCCGCAATCTCCTTGGGACTCCGCCCGGCCGACAACCTCTGCCCTCTCAAAAAAGGCGACGTACTTTTCATTGGTCTCGTTGACGGTGAAATCGACGAGCAAATGAAATTCACGTTTGATGTAGCGCTCTATGAGCCGGAGGTCGTCAAGCCTGGGCCGATGCTGGAAATCGTCCAGCATCTTGCTGACCTCGTCAGCAACACTGTGACGATTTTTAAGCCCTGTCTCGCCTGACTTCTCTTCTTCTTCTTTCGGTTCCATTTTCCGCCCCTTTCTGCGGTTGGAACCGGGTTCACGCCTCAGCTATCCCCTCATTTTCTAGCTGAGATGTCGGGGTAACAAGGGACTCCGGCGGGGTGCTGGGACTTTCTGAAAAAGAATCAAGATGGACTTGGCGACCTTCGCATTGCGCCGGAGGTC
>Ga0187891_1002556_pt1 | contig 13683 bp, 19 predicted proteins | sample June2016WEW_21_4_FD_132990 | JGI IMG/M metagenome (GOLD analysis project Ga0187891, IMG submission 132990) | Peatland microbial communities from SPRUCE experiment site at the Marcell Experimental Forest, Minnesota, USA - June2016WEW_21_40 | ecosystem: Environmental > Terrestrial > Soil >... | reverse complement strand
GTTACCAAAGGTACTTGCAGAAGCGATGTGTAATATTACACTGGAGGTATGAGAGCCGCCCTTATAATCGCTTCGCTTTGCGGCATAATTGGCGCATTGACGGGAACATCTGGTTTCGTCTGCCTGCTGGTGACATACTTGCTGATTTTTAGTTCAGGCGTCTGCTGGTGGCGCTAAACGCAATTCTATTTCAGAGTGTGACGAAGCACTTCTTCAGCAGTGCCAACACCCAGTAACCCACCAGCCCATTTAGCAAACTTCTGTTTAGAGACTGCCTTTTGTCCAAGTCTCTGTGCGTCGTACAAATCCTGTAGCAGTTTGTCTGTGCCAGCGTCACCTAACGAAGTCTGGCGCAGTCTAGATGCTCCATACTTGTTCGGCTTGTCTAGATTTTCCAGTGCGTCAATGGCTCTGTCTACATCAATCGTCTCAGGTGCTCCGTATTTCAGGTTTCCCTTTACTACACTTTGATTGTTGAACAGTTTCGCGTTCAAATCTTTGTTGGCTTGTGCTTCTGTGAATTTTGTATCAGCCTGTTGCATTGCTTTGTCCACATCAGGAATTCCTGCTTTCTTTACTGTCTCCTTTGCGTCATTGATGGCATCTTGTGTATTCTTGATGTCCAATTCAGCTTTAGCCTGTTCAGGAGAACCTGCGGCGGTAAGCCTCTCTCTGTCCATCGCTGCATCCAACCTGTCGTATAGTCCTCTGAAGTCTGTTCCTGCTGCTTCGTCAATAGGCTTGTATAGGCTCTTGGATTCTGTGAAGGCTTTGTCTACAGATGGTTGCATTACTTTCCGTAGAGAGATGCTCGTGTCAGTGCTTCCTGCACCTGTGCGTAATGCTGCCTGTGCTTGTGGCTGTGCAACTTTCTCACCCTTAAGCACCTGCTGTACTATGCCTGCGGGTTTAGATTCTGCTACTGCTTCGGGTACTGCCGTTTCTGCCATTTCTGCCGTTTCTGCTGCTTCGGGTACACCCGCTAATTCACCGCCTAAAGCGACAGTTCCCAATTGCAATACCGCATTCCAAGCGGCTTTGTTGGGATTAGTTTGAAACTGCTTTACTGCTTGAGTAAGCCCATTCTTGGCGTCACTAATTTCCTGCGCTTTAGATTGCGCTGCGGTATAAGCATCAGAAATGGATGCACCTGTACTGCGTGCGGCTTCGTACGCTTTGTATACGGCGGGAATGTCTTCCGTAATAGTGTGGTAAGCCTGTACAGCGTTCTGTGGCGTAATCGCACCTATTGCAGTCTCTTTTGCAGCAGAACCTAGTCCACTGAACGGTGTAGACGGCGCTGATGCGGCGGGAACTTCAGGATTCACATAACCTGCCTGTAATGCATCAGACACTTGGCTGGAGGGAACCCATCGTTTGTCCTTTGTAGTAGGATGAACCATATGGGTAACATTCTCCCAGCCGATTGATGCAGCATCCGCTTGTTGGTCGGATGGTACATAACGCATGTCCTTTAGGTCTGGGCTTATCATCGGAGTACCTGTCGGTACACCCAGCGGCTTTTGTAATGCATTTTGAGCCGTAGGCGATTGAGCGTTGACAGGCTGAGTGAGACTCGCGTTCAACTCCTGATTTGGGTCCTGCTCATCCGCAGATGGCATAGCGGGTAATTGTGGTGTGGTCATTATTGGTTCACCTGAGGCAACACATTAGGGTCAAACTTGCCATGACCTTTGTTGCCGTCTTTATTCTGTTGCGTGGGTTGACTTGCTTGTGTAGCCTGTGCTTTACCTGACTGTGGTAGCATCGCTTTCATTCTCACATAACTATTTTCTGTATCAATGGCGGCTCTGAATGCCTGTGGACTCATACTCTTTGCCTTCGCCAAATCTTCAAAGTGTTCTAGCATTTGAGCAGAACCACGAGCACCTACGTGTACTTGCATAAGACCAGTAGTAGAGAGTCCTAGTTTCGTAAACAGACGCTGTACATCTGGGTCACCTGCATCAAATCCTGCGAGATTCGTGATTACGGAACCACTTCTATTCAACCAGTCTTGGAAGCGACTTGCGGCAGGTCCAAGTTTGCCGTCTTTGTCCAACTTCGCAGCAAGTTGCATAATCCCTAAATCATCTGGGTCATCGTTGTTGAAGACTGTCATCAGGCTTCGTGCGTTGGTAACTTTTTCATTCTCTGCTTGACCCACTTCACGAACTTGTGACAATCCGTACTTTTGTACATCACCCGCTGGCACAAGTACCTGCCTACCGCCTGCGTCAACACCAACTACAGGTTTTTCACCCTTAGCAATCTGTGCTTGTTGTTTCGCTGCGACATCCAAGTCATGGGTGTCTCTGTCGAGTTGGTCTTTCTTGTACTTCTCAGACTGAGTGAACGCTTTGTCAAGCACTGCATCGTACTCGGCGTTGCTCATTCCAGCGTGAAGTCGGGAGTTGAGGTCATCGTAATCAGCAGGTTTCAGATTCGTGAATCTCGCTTTGATTAACGCAGGAGCATTCTGGATTCTGGCAGAATCAGCAGGTTTCTGAGCATCGCTTTTCTTGCCTTCTGCAAGTGCTTCTGCACGAGCCTGAGCCTGATTCACCAATCCGTCAGACGTAAAGCCCATTTTCTCCTGCAAATGTGCGAGTCCTGCCTGAATCTTTGCATCGTTTGCAAACGCTGGGTCTTTACGGATGTCGTTTACCATTGCGTCAAATGGGTCTGTGCGGTACTTATTGATGAGCGGGTAAAGCGCTTGAATTGAAGGGTCACCTTTACCTGCACTAGCCAAATCGAAATCTTTATTGATGGGATTGCCAGAATTCGCTTTGTTGTAGCCTTCTATGTGGTCATCCAACCCGCTTACTGCCAGACCTTCATTCGCTCTCATCTGGGCCCATTGTGCAATCATACGAACTGGGACTTTCTTGTTGTCTCCTACACCCGCCAGTTTTGGGTAATCTTTTTTCAGATTCTCAGTCATCTTTACCATTGCATCTGGATTGTAGACATCAAACAGAGTACATGCTTTCATACTGCCGTCTGCCTGTGGAACTTGGATTACCTGAACAGGCATTACCTGTTCCATCGTGGCTCTCGCCTTTGGGTCTTTTGAAGCAAGCAACTGCTGTAATTTGTCTCCATCAATGTTTCTGTACGAGTACAAATCAATCGGGTTGTTCTGCGCGTCTGTAACGTTTCCATTAGCATATTCGCCTTCCATCGCTTCGCCCATAGACCCGTAGGTGTCAACCGTATTCTGTTGGTCTTCGGTGTCTGCCTTATGGTTCGCAATCATCATCGCGTGCATTTTTAGGTTATGGTCCATCGTCGCAAACTGGCGAGACTTGATATCATCCGCCTGTTTTTGGGCTTCTGTTTGAGCGCCTTCCTGAGTGAACTTCTGTGCTGCGTTAGCACCAGCGGCAAAGGAGCCACTGTAATCGGGAATACTTCGTCCACCACCTATAGGCGTTCGTACTGTAGGAGCCGCCATTCCCGCCATCATTCCAGAAATCGCGCCTGCAAGTATACCCATTCCAAGCCGTTTTGAAGAAACGGGAGCCATTTGCACATTCCCATTGGCATCCGTTACGGGTTGACCATTTGCATCCTGTACAGGACGACTGCCGCCGCCGCCAAGCAAACTGAGTACCTGATGAAAGATTCCTGCGTGTTGCTGGTTAGGTGTAGGCGCGTTAGATGCAGGAGATGCGTTCTGTGTAGGCTGTACTTGTGGCTGTGTAGGCTGTGGCTGAGCGTTAGCGACAGGAGCGTCGACAGGTGCCTGATTCTGTGCTGTAGCGGTAGGCGGCATCACATTCGGCGGTGCATTGGTAATTCCTGTGCCAACGACTGGAGTGTTGGTTAGGTCTGGAGTAACATTTGGATTGCTCATAGTTCCTTTCGTGAAATTTGCCCAACCGCTATGGAACGGTTGGGACTTTCGCGCGCCAGATTTCTACTTTATGAATCTTGGAATTTCTTCTTCAGAAAAACCTAAACTACGCAGTGTGTCAGTTGCGTTAAGATTTTTAATATTTCCGTAACGACTTGCCGCTTCTGCCCAATTCCCGTTAGATTTTCGCAAAGACCATACTTCGGCTTTGAGGGATTCTGCCTGCGACATTACAGCAGGCTTTACGCTGGGGTTGAATCTAGAACCTGAGCGAGTTACATCGGGAGTCATATTCGCCAAATTCCGGGATTCCAAAAGGTCTTTACGCTTAGCGACGTTTTCTGCTCGTCTCATTTGCTCGATTGACTGATAACCCAGTCGGTAAGCTTTGTCGCCTTCAGATTCCATAATTCCTCCAATACTGACAAAAAGTGTACTTTGCGTTTTAAGCCGTTTTAAGAGCCTCTGGGCACTTTGTAGGCACTTTGGGTCACCCAGTGCCTTTCACGCTCGTGTAGGCTCTGGAAACCGCATAAACACTGGGTCTAAATGGGCATTTCACTCGGATTCACCCGATTGGCAATCACTTGGGAAGGGCTCATCCCGATACCCGATTCCCGCCGTCTCAAATACCGCAGTGGTATGGGATGCGGCATCTACCCTTCAAATACCCGTTTCGTTTTGCTATACCCAAAGGCGCGTTTCAAGTCCTCTGAACTGGCAGCAGCCCATGATTTGTTTACCTGAGCAATCTCTTTGTCTTGCGCGTCAAAGAAGGAATCGTCATTGCAGAAGACTGCGAACGATTGGCGGATGGTATTCCTGTACTCCGTCTTTGACAGATGCTTCCTAAATTCTGCTGCCTGCGGAGAGCCAAATAGCCACTTCTTGTACGCTACAGAAGTGCTTTCTGGGATGGTCTTATTCGCATCCTCCGCAATCTCCTGCATCGTCTCTACCCACCCTTCGTCGCCAAACAATTCTTGGCGGTACTCAGCGTGGTAAATCTTGCGCGTTAACTCATCCCGCAATCTCGTATTGTTTACAGGACACTCTGCCAATTGACGATTCAAATCAGCAAGCACATCGTTTAGGTACTTGTCTCTGGCGGGTAGTTCTGCAGGTGCTGGCGTTTGCTCAGGTGGCGGGAAGAATTGGGTCTTCAGGTCATTACAACGCTTAGCTATGTACTGCAAACCCGCTTCCCAAGTAGACACTTTCGTTACATCAAACATCGTTGCGTCATTCGCGCTAAGAAATAATCTTGTCATCTCAGCGTCACTGTCTTGCACAGTAGCCTTCCAAGAGTCAAAGGTAGACTTAATCGCCGTACTCACTTCCCCAGATGATTGGAATCTCCCATCGTATAATTCTGCCTGGAATTCAGGAGATAGTTCGTGGGTAAGCCTGTACTTCAGGTCTTTCAGGCTTACGTCAAATTCCAACGCCCTTACTTCCTGTTCCAGTTTGGCGTTAGCAGTAATCGCTTTCTTTATTGGACCCTCAATCCTTTCCCGTTCCTGATTCGCAAATTCCAATCTCTCGTTGCGCAATCTCGCCGTACGCTCTCCTGACATACTGCTTGAAATCCTGTTTCCTATAAACCCGCCCATATTCCTCCCTATTTCTTCGCTTCGTAGCAACTCCACACGCCACCATTCCTTTTGGAACGGGTAATAAAGTTCTGCAAAATGTCTGCCGTTTCACTAAAGGATTTTCGTAGAACTGTGACCTCTGGGTCCAAAAATTCGGTATTCACGATGTCCCAGTCATTCGACGGAACAGAGAGTGTATACTTATTCTTCCCCTTTTTTGCGGCGGGAGTCTCTAGACGAACTAAACGGTAACCGAGGTACATGCAGAACACTGCCAGCCAGCGGCTGTCTGTAATCTGGTTGTCCTTACTGAATGCGTCAGACATAATCTCGTTTCTTAAGCTCCATCGCGACAAATGCTGAAAAGTCAACCAAATCTAGCGTAGTCTCTTTGAATTCTTCGTAAGTAGCAATCTCAGCGCCAGTCCAGTAAATTATGTTGGCGTATAGAAGGTCAAATACCTGCTGGTGGAGCATAGAGTCGACTCCACGAACTAGCAGTGTCTCGTTTATGTCAGATTTTATTAGCACGCACCATTGCTTCAGTAGGGCTTCCCTCTCAGGTACTGATGCGTCTGGGTCTATGGAATCGGGAATGCCGCAAAATTCACAAATTGTCGGGAAGTTATCTGGGAATTTGACCACCATTGTTCTCCTCGCGCTTCTCTTCATACTTCTTCAGTTCTTCCAGCGTCTTCCACCCCAGAGCTTTTACATATTCGTCTGGGATTGGGATGGCTTCATTCTTGGCGCTAAAGCAATCATCGCCCAAGCTCTTACGCGCTGAAGCGAACTTTTTGGCACACTCTTCTTTGGTAATCCAGCCGACCCTTTCGGCAGATTTCCACATGGACGCCATTGCTTTCACAGCAAACTGGGAATCTGAGTCTGTAACGCCTTTATCTGCCATTTCATCCTCCGTGATACTTCGCCTGACGGCGAGTGTTGGCTTCATTCAATATTTTCCAAAGCCTGTCTGCTACAGAGTCTTCAATATGGGTAATACGAAAACTGAACTCCTCATCAGACATCTGAATCTTCTCAGGCTTCTTTCGCTTCTCAGCGGCTACGCGCTTAGACTTCTCATCCCGTAAAAGTCTTGCCCAGAATAAACTTACCAATTCCAAAGCCGCCTTCTTCTCTACCTGTGTACCTGATTGTATTAGTACAGTACAAGCCTCAATGATAGCGGGTAATTGGGAGATTAGCGCTTCGCTTGGCTTCTTAAATTCCTTCTTGGAAACCTTCTCCAACGCAATACGAAGGAAATGGGTCAGTCTCCGCTCTTGATTCACAGTCCCTCCCGCTGGTTTGCGAATGGGTCAGGTTCTGGTTCTTCTGCGTATTCAATCTTGCCGTCCAAAGCTTCTACGCCATCAGACTCTATAGGCTCTATAGGCTCTATAGGCTCTATAGGCTCTATAGGCTCTATAGGCTCTACATCGGTGAGAGCATCGGTAGGTTCACTGGTCTCTACAATGTGTTCTTCGGGTTCCTCTTGGTAGCAATCAGGCTGAACAGCATTCCCGTTTTTCTGTTGCCAGTCTTTCTGCAATCTTCGGTAGCGAGCGATTATACTTTCAAGTCTTGGCAAATCATCATTTACATGAGAAGAATCTCTTGAACCGCTCGTCACCCGCTGAGTGAAGTAGATGCCGGGAATCAGGTTCCCTAATTTTGAACCGATTGACGCGCTCCAGCGCTCTGTTCCTTTGCGGTATGGCTTCCCATTCTCATCTCTCAAAGGTCTACTGAATACCCAACGATAAAATTCCAAACGTTGCTCATGTGTCTTGAGAACCCGACGCACGAGTAAATCTACATCACTCATGAAATCAATAAGGGACGTTCCGCTGTGACCACCACGAAAAGAACGGTGCGGTAATGGTGAGCGCTGTTTCAACTTGTAGTACGTTGAAGCGTACAGGTCTGCTACCTTCTCCAGATTCTTATAGAACACCGTCTTTACAATTTTGGTCTTCTTAGCCAATTCGTCCTCCTCAGAACGACCCGTACGAGTGAAATGAGTCTGCCAACGGCTCGTACGGGAATGAAGGCGCTGGCAGAAGCCGTCCCATAAATCTTCTCTAAAAAATAAAAAAGTTTCACCCAAGTGGGTGAGGGTCTTTGAATCAGAAATATGGCGTTGAGGGTTGTCTATTCTGTCAACCCTCTTGCCTGTGTAGACGAAAGATTTTGTCTATGTCCATACTGTATGCACGAGTCCTTCCCAATAGGGTAGGTCGCTTTAAAAGGTCGCTTAGACCAGCCCTAAACGGCGCTTTAGGTGGTGAAATCGCTTCATTTCAGCCCCCGTCTTGGGAATTCGTTCCTCAGAGCGCTGATGGGTTGTCTCAAGTTCGTACTTGTAGTCCCAATACCAATCGGCATCTTCCTGACCCAGTGTATTTACCGCCATCTCGTATTCTGTCGGTTCAGGTTCAGGATTCTTTGCAGTGGCTCGCTCTACATCAATTCTGGCAATTAGGTCATTCTCAACCTGTGCTGGATTGCCTGTGTAACGCCCTATGTAACGAAGGGTACCAATCTCAGGTGATTCATCGTCTGGGTCTTCTTTGGGTTGGAGCGGCTGGAGTTCTACAGGACGCCTGCACGCTTTATTCACTCCTGCGTGACATTTGTCCCACAGGAATTGGTCTCTTTTTTTGCCTTTCAGTTTAGTGAATTTCTCAGCGTTCTGTAGAAGCAATAGGCAGGTGCACTGTACGCTCTCGCGCACTTTCATCGTAGCGTTGGACAGGTAAAGGTGGTTTGCTATGGATTTACATCGGGATTGAATTTCGGGTAACTTCTTTTCAATGAATCTAGCCACACGCTGCTGTGAGAGTGTGGGTGATGCGTCTTTCGGTGTAATATGCTCGCTTTCCGAATTGCTGACCTACTTCGTCAGGTTCTTAGATTTGTGGTTCTGGTTCTAAACAATCCAGCATTCCTGCTGCTATGCGGCTTGCGTTTCGTTTTCGCAAGTTCGTTAAGCATAACTTTTCCCAGTAGACGGCATCATCGGCTTGGTGTTGGGTGATGGTCTTTGCGCAGGTGGGAACAGATGCCTGAATCACTTCCCGCTTCCATTCATTCAATGGGATGTGGTAAATCTGGTCGTGGTCACATGCTCTATTGTTCTTGTTGTTATGCATTTCACCAATGCGGTGCTGATTGGATTGGCAAAAGACTTCGTCAATATGCAGGTATGAAATAATCCCGTCGCTCCACTACTACAAAGAATGCAGGTATTCCGTAATTGGATGACGCACACAAGTTTCTTCGCTTTCCCTATTTCAATGCCATAGGTAAGGTATGCCGTCATATTTCGCATCTGACTTGGGATTACGCTTCTTGAGTTCGGCGATGGCTACGACTTTTTCGTTTACACAGAAATACGCGTCAAAAGGATGAGTTCTGCTTTCACTGAGAGTGCAGACGATGCCCTCAGGATGCTTCAGTAATTCTTTGGCAAAGGAATTACCAATCCGTTGTTCATTGTCTCTGTCTGCCTGTGTGCAGTACAGACCATTTTCGTCAATTTTTTCTGATTCAATGATGATTCCCATAAGCTACATTCTCCTTCCGTAAGTGTTTACTGGTATGCGATTCCGTGTACGATTACAATGGCTTTAGGTCTACGCACGCCTTTGCAATCGCCACAGGACACATCGTGACCAGTAAGCAATTTGCTGCGCTTAATCCTTTTGAAATTCCCGCAATCGCATCTACAGAAGAATGCTGGATGACCATTGATGCTGCCAGCGTCTTCAAGAACTACCAGTTTGCCGAAACGACTACCAATTACGATTCCCATAGCGGCTCCGGTTCCTCAGATTCATCTTGCGTTGCATCCTCTTCATTCGCAGGAAACGGGTGTAGTCGTGGGAACGATTCCACCATCAATTGGTGTTTCTCCATAAGCGCGTGTGATTGGGCGATGGTCATAGTTCCATCCTTTCTGAATCCATAATCGGGACAGGAATCGAAAAATATTTTTCTCTAAGCACTGTGGTTTCCAGAATCTTGCCAGTCTTCCTGTTTACAAGAAACGAGTGTGGTCTCCATAGCGAATCAGAAAGACCATACCCTATGTGGCGCTCGTACTTTTTTGGGTGCTTGATGGCAAGCCTAATGCTGTTCTGATGACACCGGCTCATCTCAAGTTCTTTGAGAATTGCCTTCGAGCCATCCAGAGTCTTCCCGAATTCCAGCAACAGTTTTACAAAGCCTTCGCTATTCGTGAAGTCATCATTCCAGCAGACCACCAATTCACCGCCTATGGACAAGAGTCTGTCTGTAAGCAATCTTAGGAACGGCTTCGTCTGTATAGCAGCGTCGAAGTGTTCTTTTTGAAAAGGGTTCAATGCCTACCCTTCCTTCTCAAAGAACTGATGGTCTTTGCAGCACCTCTTACCAGCCATAGGGGGCTTCTGGCATTGGTGGGCGTAGGCGTAGTCATCATCCTCATCACCATACCCTATTGGACCCGTAGCATCACCAATGATGCACTGGCATTTCGTTCCATCCATCGTCTTGCTGAATTCATCGTAGGTCATATTCCTCCTTTTTTTTTGGTCGCTTGCTCGCTCGCCCAGTCAATCTTGCCAGTGTTGTACAGTTTGCTGCGAAGTCTGCCGATGGTGACGAGTTTGTCAGTAATCAGCCGGAGTTGATTAGGTGTCGCCCAGCCTGCAAGATGCTCGAAAAACTGTAGCAACGGGTTGGTCTCTCCCATGGTTAGGAACTCGTGGTCATGACACGTCAGCCCTCTGCCGTCGCCCAACCCATGTTCGTAGAAGCCCTCTTCAACTTCGGTGAACAACGAGCCTAGTTCTTCCATCTTCACGTCCAGCCTCTTCACGTCCAGCCCTTTCAACAGCGTCTCTTTGTCGTAGTTCATGATTGCTCCTCTCTGTTTACTCTTTGGTACATCACCACTCACTGTGTACTACTTGGTTACTAAAGCATGGTCTTCCTGTTTACCACTTGGTTACTATCAACATTTGCAACAGACTGATTGGTCAGAATCAACGACTTGCGTACTTCTGCTGGATTAGGGACTCTATGTGTAATGGTGTTGTTTATAGAGAGTCTCTTCCAGAACTTGCCGTTCCTCTGGTATTTACCTTTTAGTAACCTTCGCACAGTCTTTTTACCACTCTCATCCTGGCGCAGTTCGAACCCTGCTTCAATGCACGCATCCTGCAATAGTGCCCAGCCATCAGTGACCAACAGATGTTCAGGGAATTGCTGCACTGCCGTCGCGAGAACTCCAAATCTCGTAGGCTTCGCAGTCACGATGGAACCCTTTGCGGAGAGCGGAGCAGCAGGAGAACGAAGCGCATTATTCGTGCTGAAAATAGGTGGTTTGCCCAACTTCTTCGGAGCGCGTGCCAGCAGATGAATCTGGTCGGTAGAGTCTTTTACAAAATCTGCACCGTCCTCACAATCACGAAGGCATTGCTCAATCAGACATTTCTCTCTCAACTCCACACCAACACCGCAACCCGCAAGTGAACAACTGCGCGAGAAAAGGAAGTTACGAATCTCTTCGTACGGAATCAACACAGTCTCGCCATTCTGAATGCGCTCGTTCCTCTCCTGCTCAAGCGCAGACACATAAGTGGCACGTGTGCTAAGAATCCAATCCACGAGCCAATCGGGAATTGGTGCTATCTCGTCAAGACCCTTCTCACTCACACAGGTGTACTTCTTACCACCGGGGTGTTCTTCATCTGGTGGGAACACGCTTCCTGCGGCGACTACGATTCCACCACCACCACAGCCCTTCACATCCAGCAGATTCGGGTGAACCATCCTGCTCTTGCCCTTCTTGACCTTCTGCACCAGTCTGGTAGCATCCCTGAGCAAACCATTCATTTCGCCTTTCAGCATTCTCACGCTGTACTCTGTCTGTGTGAAGTAAAGATGCTTCTTGAATGGCTTCGTATAGTCACTGCCCACTGTGTAAGTGTCTGGCAGATTCCCTGCCTCTCGAATCGCGGGTTCTACCGACGCGTCATCAATGTCCAGCATGAGCGGGTTGCCCACGCCTCTGCACGAGACTACACAGGCATTAGAATCTGGACGCTCCTGTGCGATGCGACGATGAAAAGTTTCGTCTGCGTCATACGCAAGCGAGTTCCATCCCAGAGAGCCTGCCTTCGGGTTGTTAGGGTTGAGACTCCAGACTACGAATCCCTTCCGTAGAAGCGGGAGCGCACTGTGCAGGTAAACACAGCCGTCTTGCAGTGGGAGAAATTCCAACAGGCGCACCTTCTCTTTCATCACGATTGTGTAGGTTCGAGAATCAATCGGTGGCATCGTTGGCTTGTTCACGCAGACTTCGCCTGTTCCAACTTCGCCTGCTCCCGGTGTCGTTCCTGTCATGCCGTCCTCTTAGGCACAGGCACCTGCCGTAATCCCAGAGCCTGTTCAATGAGTATGCGAGCGGTAACACTTAAGGGACTGCCAAATTCATCCTTTCGGCGCTGCAACTCTACCATTACTTCGTCAGATACCATTACAACCAATTTGTTCGTGTTCATTGTGCCTCCTTTAATGCAATGCTAATTGCGAGCGTGTCAGATTCTGACGCTGCATTACGATTTTCTGTATACTGTGCCTGTGTTCTCTCGTCAGAATCTTTTATCATCGCCTTCATATCTGCGTTGAATTTCTTCAATTCGTCTTTCAAAGGTTTGATTTCATCCAGCAAAGATTTACGCAGAGCGTTCAATGGTTTCAGTCGTTCCTGCAAAGGTTTGATTGCCGTTCGTAGGCGTATTGCGACAGGCGAAGCGCGTAATTGCTTGCGTGCTGCAACCTGTTCCTTCTCAATTCTAGGCGCGTCCTGTCGTATTGATATTGCGAGCAATGCTTCTCGCCCTTCGTCTCGTGCGTCTCGTGTCATTGAGTCACCCCCAGAAAATCACGCAGGTATTCCTTTATGCTCTGCCTGCATCTTGGACACTTTCGTGCGTGCTCCCTAAGATTCTGAATGGTCTGCTCACGCGTAGGTACCTGTCCCTTTGCTCTTTCTGCTTCTGCTCGCATCAGCATTTTCTCCCTAACCCTTCCCATATTCCCCCCTTCGTCGCATCCGTTCTATCCGTTCTCTCATCTGTTCCTTCATCCGTTCCTTCATCGCCTGTTGACGCTCTAAAAGGGTACCCTTAAGTGGCCTGTAAAGACGAGCGGCTGGTATGCCCATTTCTTTGCTTCGCAGCAATTGGTGCACATATTGACGAGAGACACCCAGATAATCTGCGATGGTCGCCAGCGTCATCCCAGAATTACGCAGTGCTATCGCTCGTGCAACCAGCGCGTCTGTCTTGACCTGCGTCCCAATCGTTCCCATATTCCTCACTATGATTATAGTAGCATAAAAGGGTAATGCTTGTCAAGTAAAATCTTTAACAATCCTTTATTGGTTACTAATGTAATAGTATAACGGAACCTGCTATAGAATCGCGCACAGAACCCTAACCAACCCTTCCTCCTATTGGATGTATAGGAGCCCTAAAAGCCCTTTACTCTTTTCGTTTCAACGGGTTACAGAATTCCAGAATTCTTAGTTGACCCGCCCCGCTTTTTTACAGCAGAAAGGCATACGGGAGCGTCCTGCCGTACGGCATAGGTAGGGAATCTGTTAACAATCCTTTTTTATGGTACCTATTTTATTTTCAACGACTTAGGGAAGATTCTGGGGGAAAGATTAGGTAGGGAAGGCGTAGCTCTTTGAATTCTCTGAAGGACGCAGACCCGATTCCCGTACCCGTAAGTCCTTTGTTTGCAACCATCGCATTTTGCGAGAATGCAATGCGTTAGGTAAACCCTTTAGTTGCAACACATGTCAGCGGTTCCTATAACCGTAGCCTAACCCGTACCCGCACCATGTCTTTAATAGGAGAGGGTGTGCTGTGTTTTCAATGACTTAGGGAAATTCATCATCAACTAATTATTTAGTTTTCTCAGATTCTCACAATGAGACGAGCAGCGTAGCCAAGTCTGAATTTTGGAATTCAGTTCGCTAGTTCCTTCTCGCAGGACTACATTCCGATTGAGCCGCCGTCCATCCTGTGTACTGAGTACGAAGTCTTGCGGCTGTAGTGTACGAGTGTAATAATACAATCGCCGTCTAAGCTCGTTGCTGAATGGGATGATGCGTTGTTTTCTCCCTTTACCTGAAAGCGTACAGCAGGTTATCAAAATCCACTT